>JFJP01058871.1_pt1 | contig 18141 bp, 12 predicted proteins | sample 431651 | NCBI WGS metagenome assembly JFJP01 (sample SAMN02602958, study PRJNA72255) | Microbial mat metagenome, whole genome shotgun sequencing project. | biome: fresh water; feature: sink hole; material: water; isolation source: purple microbial (photo- and chemosynthetic) mats found in...
GCGCTATGGCTGTTACGACAAGCGAAAACGCTAGAACGACTCCGAACGATGGGAGGCTTTGGAGGCTTTAGCTTAACTTGACGCGTATGCCTGAAGGGGTAGAATCAATTTGCTGCTGGGAACGCCAGCAGTCCCAGTGAGGAGCCGGCGTTCCTAGCGAAGATGCCGGCGAGACGCCAGCGTTCCCAGCTTTCAGAGGCGGGCGGCGTGAATCTGGGATTTGTCCGTCACTGTGTTTGCTGCGCGGCGGGAGGAATGGCGGGGGCAGGGGATGCGTTTATGATTTGTTCTTGTGCGGGTTGCGTGATTGGTGGTGGTGTTTTCCAAGTTTCTTCCCATTTGTGCAGGAGCAATGGATCGCAGCCTATCTCTTCCCATAGCAACGCGCACTGAGCGTGCCACGCCGCAAAATCTGGGGCGGCCTGTTTTTTTTCTGCGGTTCCCGGAAAAACCAAGTACGAAACTGAAAGGTCGCTGACTGGACGGCGTTGGCCGTTGCAGTCGGGCTGTATGGCTTGAGCGATGCGCAGAGAGGCTTCACCTGTTTTGTATGACGGTCCAGCATCGCCGACTATGGCTGGCATGATTTTATCGCCTGCAATGACTATTGCAAAATCGCCGATTGACGGGGCAAACGGATGGTGTCCTTGGTAGCGGAACATGAAGCTTGGCAGAACGATAAATGGGTCGAGTTTGGCGACTAAAAAACGGTATCTATCCAACTCTAATATTTCTCTTTTTAGTTGTTCTGAAATGGATTGGAGTTCTTGTTTGCGCCTCGGCGATAGGTTTTGTGTGGCCTGTTCTTCGGACGCTTTTTTGAGTTTCTCCCTGCGGAGATCGGCCAAGGGATTTGCGGAGCCGCCTGCCCTTGGCCAACGGTAGCTCGTGGTGGGCTGAAAATGGGCGGATGTGGTGTCCACTTCAAGCGTGCGGTCTGGGTCGGAGCCGTCCGTAACGACATCCATGTCTGCCTGTATCCAGAGCAATTTTCTTTCCTTGCTCACTGGTTGCGGGGCGGCAGCAGGGTCTTTTGTGCGAGGCGAGGCTTTGATTTCAAGGATGGTTTCGCAATCGTAAAAATTATGGCGCGACAGGATTTTATCTAGGCGAACGGTTTGGTGACGCAACTGGTCGCTCTTGCGCTCGTAAAGGCCGTGGTAAAATTGCGAGACTTCGGCACTTTTAAGGAGGTGTCCCAGAGACGGGATTAGTTGTGGCAGGTTTGGGTTGGCGGACGCTAAAGCTTCTGGGGAGCGTGCTGCTTTAGGAACATTCACGCGAAAGTCTAAATTCAGCGTGTAGCTAGACGGCGTGGTTCTTTCGTAAGAGGCCGAAAGGCCATCTTTCAAATCTGTATTCAGTTGGACATGAATGCCGTTGAACATTTCCGATGTGTCAACGGGCTTAGATGGGACAAAAACCGTAGGTAGCGGCTTAGGGGGAGGTGGTGGCGGCGGTGCTTGCGGCGGAGGCTGAGGGGCTGGCAGAGGTTTTGGTGTTGGGATTTGCAGTCCGGTTTTATTGGAAATATATTTGATGGCGTCAAAGGCGTGTGGCGCGAACCAAGGAGTTGCAAGAAATAAGGCAATGGCAAAAGCAGCTAAAAACAGTCCGTTCAGCAGGCGGATCATGAACATAAGCAGCTAAAAATCAGGTTTTTTTTGGGGAAAAAGATTCTAGGATACGGTAGGCGTCTTCTTGTGCCTGCTCTATTTCGTGGCGACCAAGTTTATCTGAAAGTTCCGCGATTTTTTTATTGGCCAAGTTTGAGCCGCTTTCGCGACATGCGAGATACCATTTCATGGCTTCCACGCGGTCTTGAACGATGCCTTTGTTGTCTTCGGCCAGCAGACCTAGGCTGAAGAGGGCGTTGCGGTAGCCTTTCATGGCGGCTCTTTCGTACCATATTTTAGCGTAAGTATGGTCAGGTTTTACCCCGATACCGAGGTGGTAGCAGCGTCCTACCGAGTAGAGGGATTCCATGTGACCCTGCTCCGCGCTTTGCTCGAACCACTGGATGGCTTCCGGGAGGCTCTCTTGTCCAGCTTGACCTGATTCGTAAATGGATGCGAGGCGGAATTGAGCCAGCGTGTGTCCGTGCGATGCTGCCCTGCGCAGCCAGTAGGTGGCGGATGGTATGTTGCGCGGGATGTCTTCGCCACGGTGGTAAAGGAGGCCGAGTCGGTATTGCGAGATCATGTCTCCAGCATCGGCTTTGGCGCGGAGTGCCATGGCGTTGGTTTCTGGTGAGACAGTTTCTTTGCCGATCATCTCTTTGACTTGGTCACGCCAGAATTTGGATTCTTGGCTACCTCGCTCGACGGCTTTTTTAAAGAAATCCAATGCTCTCAGCTTTTGCGGTTCGGTTGGTTTTTCGGATGCGCCGACTTCGGCTAGACCCATTTCACAGAGAGCCTCGGCATGGCCTTTGGCTGCCACTTTGGCGAACCAATCTTTGGCCAGACCTGCGTTTTCTTCCACGCCTTCCCCGTGCAGATAGGCGAGGGCAACGGCGTACTGCGCGTCTTGGTCGCCTTTGATGGCTTGCTCCAATTTTTTCTTGAAAGCCTGCTCTTTGGCTGCCCATGAAACTGGGCGAGAAAAATCTTTTTTGGGGATGGCTGCGGCTGGAGCAGGCGCGGGGACTGGTGGCTGCAGTTCCTGTTTTACTGGCGCTGCATCTATCGTTTTGGGTTCTGGTTCTTGGGCAGTCTTTTTTTCTTCCAGCAACACTTCTGCCGCTGTTTCTTGTGGTGACACCGCAGGCTCTTCGGTGGGTGCAGTCTGGACACCGACCTCTTTGCTCACTTTATCCAAAACACGAACGATGTCTGCACGGAGAAATTCGTCTATTTCAAATGCGATTTCCTCCAGCATTGCGGTCTGGTTGTATAGGTAGCCGTTCAGAATTTCTATTAGCTGGTCAGTGCCTAGGATTTCTGCGCCCTCGTGTATTTGTGTGACGCAAAGTTGCATGGCACTCCATTCTGCCCCCTCTTCTAACAGGCGGGAAAAACGATTAACAGCCTCTAGGTATTCCTCAGCGAAACCTTTGTAAGTGAGCGCGTCCAACTCCATGTCATGCATGACGACATGGTGGTTTTTTAGGTATGTGCGTTGCGCTGGGTAGATGTCTTTTATCTTTGCCAGAACCCGCTCTTTTTTCAGGGGTTTTACAAGGAAATGGCGACAGCCTAACCTACCTATTTCCATAATTACCGATGCGTCAGCCGCATTGCTGGCGAATACAAACGGCGTGTCAGCGACATGGGAGTTGTCTTTCAAGCAGCGATAGAGTTCGCGCCCGTCCATCTCTGGCATGAAGACATCCGAGATGATCAGGTCGAACGAGTCGTCCACAAGCTTGCCCATTGCTTCAAGGCCGTTTGAAGCCTGAACCGTATCGTGCCCTGCCCGCTGGAGAATCGCGTTAAGCAACTCCATGCAAAACGGGCTATCTTCTACGATAAGGATGTTCATGATGCCGCCAGCAGTTTTCTAAGGTCTTCTAAAACTAGATTCATTTCAGCATCCAACTCTGGGACTTTTGCTCCTGCCTCAGAAAGCTTGTTTTCGAGGCAGAGCTTTTCAATGGCTAGTGCCGCATCAGCCGCTTTCGTCGCTTGCCAGTGTTTCAGAGTAGTTTTTATGGAATGCGCGTGCGTCTTCATTCGGACTGTGTCGCCCTTTTGGTAGGCATCGCTAATCTGTTTGAAGGCTGTGGGGATTTCGTCCAGTGCGACTTCGCTGAGCGTTTTCAGCAAATCCATGTCCCCATCCACCTCGTCTAGTAGGGCTGTGCTGTTGATCACTGGCGGACGGCATTCGTCCTGTGTGACTGGCGTGCTTTTCACAGTGACTAGGTCGGGCTGCCGCACATCTGCCGTCCCGTTTGCGGCGTGTGAGAGGTGCTTGTTCAAAAGCTCGTAAAATTTGGGTTTGATGATCGGCTTCGTTATGTAGTCGTCCATGCCTGCCTGCAGGCAGATATCGCGGTCGCCCTTGGTAGCCATAGCTGTCATGGCAACAATCTTGTGCCGCTTGCCGACAGTTTTTTCCCAGTCCCTGATGGCATGGGTGGCAGCCAGTCCGTCCATCTCTGGCATGTGAATATCCATCAAGATGAGGTCGAAAAATTCTTTTTTGACCGCCTCGACAGCGAGCCGACCGTTTTCCACGACCTTGAACGAATGTCCTAGAGGTTTGATCTGGTTGGTGACAACGATCTGGTTGGTGATGTTGTCCTCCACCACGAGGAGGTTCATAGATTTGGTAGAGGTAGCAGCCGGGATGGCCAGCGTCTCTTCGCTAGGTGGCTCAGGGTCGTATTCTACTTTGGAAATAATGGATGCACTATCATACTTGGGCGAAAACTCCACAGCCCGCTGGATGGCTGCGAAAAGTTCTGCTGCGTAAAACGGCTTCATCAAGTATTCAACAACCGAGCGGAGGCGGCTCGTTTTTTTTGTGACCTCGTTGATGTCTGCGGCGGTGAGCAGAATCACTTTCGTGTCGGCCAAATAGGCACTGTCAGCCATTTTGTCAGCCACTTCGTAGCCGCTTATACCAGGCAGGTTGATATCCAAGAAAACTAGGTCGGCTGGAGTGTCTTGAGCACGCAGCGCCTCAAGTATTTCGAGTGCCTCTTCGCCGCTGGCTGCTTCCTCGATTAGGACGGGGAGTGTCTCCAGTGTGGCCCGTATGATGTGGCGGAGGTGCTTGGCGTCATCCACTATCAATATGCGCAAGCCTTCGGGGCACTGCCATTTTTCAGCTTTGCTGGCAGCACCGACTTTCATGCGCGTGGTAAAATGGAATACTGAGCCTTTGCCTTCCTCGCTCTCCAGCCAGATCGAGCCGCCCATTAGTGCTATGAGTTGGGCGGAAATTGAGAGGCCCAAACCCGTTCCGCCAAACTGGCGCGTGGTTGAGTTGTCAGCCTGAGTGAAGGCGTGGAAAATGCGATTGTGCTTTTCTTTCGGGATGCCGATGCCAGTGTCGCGGACTTGGAAATGGAGGAGGATGTCGTCACCCTTGCGCTCTTGGATTTCAACCTTGAGGCTTATCTCACCTTCGCTGGTGAATTTGAGAGCGTTGCTGAGGAGGTTGAGCGTGACTTGGCGGATGCGGCCTTCGTCTCCTATGAGCGGAGATGGAATGTCGCGGGCGACAACGAAACAGAACTCCAACTTTTTAGTGAACGCCCTGTGAGCAAAAAGTTTCATGGATTCGCCGATGCATGCGGAGAGGTCGAATTCGGTGGGGCTCAGTTCCAGATTTCCAGATTCGATTTTCGTGAAATCCAAGACATCGTTCAGAATTGAGAGCAGAGCCATCGCCGATGACTTGGCCACACGCAAAAACTCTTTTTGCTTTGATCTTTCTTCAGTCTCGTAAGCCAGATCTGTGAGCCCCATTATCCCGTTGAGCGGCGTTCTTAGCTCGTGGCTCATGTTTGCCAAAAACTGGCTTTTGGACTGGCTGGCTCGTTCCGCAGATTCTTTTGCTTTGCGCAGTTCGTCTGTCTTGGCCTCGTCTATCAATCCTCCAGCACCCGATGCGCGGACGATGGCTGTCCTGTCGTCCGTGATGACTTGCGCCCTAGCGCACCCGAGGCCGACACGCAAAGAGACCTGTTCTTGCCCCTGCGCAGCAAATGCTAGATCGTCGGCTCCAGCTATGATTAAATGGTTACACTCTTCTGGAGAAAGTGCGCTTTCAGACACCAGCAATATAAAAGGGCGGTAATTGAGCTGGGCGTTTCGTATCTGTTTTATTGCCTGCTCCAGAACTTCTTTGGTGCCTGATGCGTGAAGCACCATGTAAGGAAAAGTCATTTTAGTGCTCAAATCCATGCCGCTTTCAACTTCTGAGACTTCAAAAACGGCCATTTTATAGGCACGCAACATGGCGGCAAGACCAAGGGTGTCTGGCTGGACTTGGTTTAATAGTAAAGTTTTCATTCCTCTACGCTCATTTTCATTTTATCTCTCTAAAAGACAAGTCAAAAATTTTCTAGCTTCTCACTGAAAATAGAAGGGAGCGGCGGCATCTTGCCGCCGAAAGAAGCAGGCAGGGATGCCTGCACCACATTTTCATCTTTTGTGGTGCGCGAAGAACATGGTGACTCCTGAAAAATATGACTCGCAGATGCAAGCATGGCTTTCTTATCAGGGTGAAAACATAGAGAACAAAGATTTTTAACTACGAAAGGCGCAAAACACGCGAAAGCTTGAGTGTTTGCATCTTAATTTTTTAATTTACAATTTTAAATTGCGTAGTCGTATGCTCCATTCGTTTCAGTAGTTTCTTTCGATTCATTTTGCGGATAAAATATGCGAATATCCATTTCCGATGACGAGCCGCCGATAAACTGCTTGGCTCTCAAAAGGGCTTTACGCGTGGCCACAGTCAGGTTTTCTTCTGCTGGAAATATATTTTCGTCTCCTATGTTTTTGCCGAGGCCGCTCTTGGTGATGACGCGCATAAGTTCGGGTGTGGCACCGCTTATGAGGAGGAGCCGTCCAGTTTTTCTGAGATAATCAAGCAAGGTATCGAGTGCCATGACAGCCGTGGCATCGAGATGCCTAGCTCTTTTCATTCTCAAAATGACCACTCGTATGCTCGAATCTGCGGCGAGTCTGCGGACTTCTTCTTCGAACAGATCAGCGGCACCGAAGAAAAGTTCGCCCTCCACATGGATGATGGAGATTCCTGGGTTAGACCGTTTGCCTGGCTCGGTGATTTCGTGCATACCACCTTCATCAATATCGTATTCCACGAGGTGCGGAGCCGATGCCTTGCGCAGGAAAAGGGCGAGCGACGCCATTATGCCGATGAAAATAGCCGTTTCCAAGTGAAGCACCAGCACGCAGATAAAGGTGACTATCAGCACGATGGCGTCGCTGCGGGTGGCATGAACGGCGACTTGGATATGTTTCCATTTGACCATGCTCGCGCTCATGACGATCAGGAGAGCCGCCAAAGTGGGCACAGGGATATAGCGGGCTGAAGGTGCCAACACCAGAAGGATCACCGCCACCCATGACGCGCTGAAAAAAGCGGAAAAACGAGTGCGGGCGCCAGCATGGAGATTAAGGGCAGAACGCGTAAAGCTTCCGCAAGATGGCATGCAAAGAAAGAAGGCTCCTACCGTGTGAGCCAAGCCCAAACCGATGAAATCTTGGTTGTTGTTGATGCGTTGGCCAGTTGACATGCTGATGCTTTTGGAAACGGAGACCGATTGGATGCAAGCTAAAAGAGCTATCGCAATGGCACTGCTTGCCAGAGACGCGAAGGCGGTCAAATCGAACAGGGGCAAAGTGAAGGGAGGCAACGAAGCAGGGATGTTGCCAACGAGAGAGACTCCCTTGGATTCAAGATCAAAAATATAAACGGCGAAAGCGGAAGAGACCACGGCCAAAAGCGGCGACGGGATACGGGGGAAAAAGCGGGAGCCGAGACTGATGATGGCGACAGTCCAAAGGGCGATACCGACCGCATAACCATTTGTCTCGGAGAGGTGGCAAACAGTTTGGGTAAACAACTCGACCATGTTGGGGGTCTTGGGCAGTTGGATGCCAAAAAAAGGAGCGAGTTGGTTCAAGGCGATCAGGACGCCCGCCCCCGCAGTGAATCCAATGAGAACGCTACGAGAAATAAACTGGGAAAGGTTGCCGATTTTGAGAAATCCAAAGGCGACTTGCAGGATGCCCACCATCAGGGTGAGGAGCCCCACGAGCGCAGCAGGATTTTCTCGCGCCACGGGCAAGTTGGAGTTGATCATGGTGCTGGCGACCACGAGGGAAATGGCGTTGGTCGTGCCGCAAACCACATGGTGGCTGCTGCCCATGAGCGAATAGACCATGGCGACGACGAAACTGGAATAGATGCCGTAGATAGGTGGGAGTCCCGCGACCATCGCGTAGGCGATAGACTGTGGTATCTCCATCAGTGCTACGGTCAGACCAGAGACGAAATCTGATCGAAACCATTCTTTCTTGTATTCGCGCACCGTCTGGACAAAAGGGAAGCAAGAGATCGTTTTTTCAATGAGTGGGTTCACGCTGTGCAGGATAAAAAAAAAGCCTTTGAACTCAATAATAAAACGATGTGACTGATTGAAAATTTGTCTGCGGTTTTGGATTGATAAATGAAATCATTCATATTCTAATGTGGGCATGAACTTAGCAGTTATTATTTCTGAAGCGGTGAAAAATGGTCAAATTCTTGAATCTGCGGCGGCTAACCTAGAAAAAACATATCAGGAAGCCCCAGAAAATTCGTGGGAGAGGAAAGCCATCGAAGAGCTTGCCGACAAAGGTTTGCACACTGAGATAAATGACCGATTTTACAAACGCCTCGCTTTTGGCACGGGCGGTTTGCGCGGACGCACGATAGGCAAAACCGTTGTCCCTTCAGAGCTTGGAACGCCAGATGCACTTGGTTGTCCCGAGCACCCTTGCGTGGGCACCAACGCGATGAACGACGCGAATGTGGAACGGGCTGCACGCGGCGTTTGCCGTTACATGCGCAAGTGTTTTCCTTCTATCCAGCCAACCATCGTGATCTCGCACGACACCCGCCATTTCTCGCGCAAGTTCGCCGAACTCGTTGCTCGCGTGGCTGTAAACGAGGGCGTGAACGCCTGTCTTTTCCCAGGCGACCGCTCCACGCCCCAGCTCTCGTTCATGGTTAGGCATATCGGGGCGCAGGTGGGCGTGATGATTACGGCCAGCCACAACCCGCAACACGATAATGGATTCAAGGCATATTTCGAAGATGGCGGACAGTTCGTTGAACCTCATGCGTCGGAGGCGATCAAGGAAGTCAACGCAGCATCGCTCTCGCAGGATTTTTCTCCTAATAACGGTGCATCCATCCGCATACTCGGGGCGGACGAAGACACTGCTTATCTGGACGCGCTTGAGAGCGTGGTATTGGACAAGGAGCTTCTGAAACGGGAATCGTCCCGCTTGAAAATTGTGTTTACGCCCATTCACGGGACTGGCATCCGCTCCATCGAACCGATTATGAAACGGCTCGGCATAGACTTGATACTCGTCCCCGAACAGAACGCCCCAGACGGGCGTTTCCCCACAGTCAAGTCGCCGAACCCAGAAAATGGTGAAGCGCTTTCAATGGGTATCGCGCTTGCCAAGAAACACCAAGCCGACGCCGTGATAGCGACTGATCCCGACTGCGATCGCATGGGCGTTGCGCTCCGCAATTCCGCTGGCGAATACGAGCTTATCACAGGAAATCAAATTGGCTCCATTTTGGCTCATTACCGCGTCACAACCCTTTTCGACAAGGGCGTGCTGACACCCGCCAACGCTAAAAATGCGTGCCTCATAAAAACCTTCGTGACGACTGAATTGCAGGCTGCCATAGCGAAACGGTTCGGACTGAAAATAGTCAACACGCTCACGGGCTTCAAGTACATCGGCGAAAAAATGTTGGAGTACGAGAAGAAAGTTATGGCTCAAAATCCCAGCGCGAAACCGTACCGCCAGCAATCGCCAGAGGAGAAGCGGGCAGCGCACTTGGCAGGAGGGTGTTTCTATGTGTTTGGAGGCGAGGAAAGTTACGGATACAGCGGCGGGGATTATGTCCGCGACAAGGACGCTAACGCAGCGACCGTGATGTTTGCCGAAGCCGCTGCCGCAGCTAAGTCGCGTGGTTTGACGCTCCTCGAATACCTCGACCAGATTTACGCTTCGTTTGGCTACTATCTCGAAAGCCTAGGCCAGATAGTGATGGAAGGCGCGGAGGGTTCAGCCAAGATAGCACGCTTGCTTAAATCCTACACAGCGGAGCCGCCCAAGGCACTTTTCGGGATGCCAGTGGCCAAAGTGGAAAATTTCGCCGAGCAGAATCTGTCTGATGTGGACGGCAAACCTATACCCAAAGAGCTGATGTTCATGTTCCACCTTTCTAATGGCGCAAGGGTGGCCGTGCGCGGGTCTGGCACTGAGCCGAAGGTGAAGTTTTATCTTTTTGCAAATAAAAATCCTGACGAAGGAAAATCATTTACCGTCACGGAGCTTGCAGAAATAAAGGCGGAAGTGAAAAAGTTTATAGCCGACCTGTGGCCTGCTATTGAGTCCGATGCCATGCAGAGAGCCTGTTGAAAAATTTTTTGATTACGAAACACACGAAACACACGAAAAAAATGCACAGAAGATTTCGGTCTCCTTGAGACATTCTTACTTTCGTGGCGGTCGTTGCGGCGTGGCGTGAGAAAAAAAGAGAATTCTGCGATGCGGTTTTTTTGTGACTTTTGTGCTCTTTGTGGTTAAATAAAAATCTTGCGCGTTTTGCGTAGGATTTGATCTGTAAGGAACTAATGCAAAATTTGGGTTTAAGTTGTTTTTTATCGGGGAGTAACTGGTGAAAAAAACGGGTAGGAATTTTGATTCGATAGAGTCAGTAGCAGCCGACATTCGCGCAGGGCGCATGGTGATCGTGGTGGATGACGAGGATCGCGAGAACGAGGGCGACCTAGTTTGCGCCGCAGAAAAAATCACGCCTGCCAAGGTGAATTTTATGGCCATGCACGGGCGCGGCTTGATCTGTGTCCCCGTGTCGCATGAGCGCAGCCGTCAGCTCGCACTCCAGCGCATGGTGCTGGACAACCGCGAGTCCTTCAAGACGGCGTTCACTGTTTCCGTGGATGCAGCGCATGGTGTGAGCACAGGCATAAGCGCGGCGGACAGAGCCAAGACGATTCGCTTGTTGGCCAGCCCGAAATCTAAGCCGTGCGACCTAGTCCAGCCAGGCCATATTTTTCCTTTGCAGGCTAAGGATGGGGGTGTTCTCCAGCGTGCTGGGCACACAGAGGCTGCGATTGATTTGGTGAAGCTTGCTGGGCTGGAACATGCTGGCGTGATCTGCGAAATTCTGAATAAAGACGGCACTTGCGCCCGTTTGCCGCAGCTCAAAGCTTTCGCAAAAAAACATGGGCTCAAAATCTGCACGATTTTGGATTTGGTAGAGTACCGCAGGCGCAAGGAGGTGTTAGTTGAGGTGGAAGAAACGATAAAACTTCCCACGGACTACGGCGATTTCCAGCTTCACCTTTACAAGTCGCTCGTTGATGGGCAGCACCACATGGCACTGGTCAAAGGGAAAATAGACCAAGCGAAGCCCGTGCTCGTAAGGGTTCATAGCGAATGTCTGACAGGTGATGTTTTCGGCTCCAAACGCTGCGATTGCGGTAACCAGTTGCATCATGCTCTACGCTGCATTGAGAAGGAGGGGGCGGGTGTCCTAGTTTATATGAGGCAAGAGGGGCGAGGGATCGGCCTAGCAGCCAAAATCCATGCCTACAAGTTGCAGGAGAAAGGGCTGGACACAGTCGAGGCTAACCTGAAACTCGGCTACCCCGCTGACCTGCGGGAGTACGGCATCGGGGCGCAGATTTTGTATCATTTGGGCGTGCGCCGCATCCGGCTGCTGACGAACAACCCCAAAAAGATCGTTGGCCTGAGCGGCTACGGGATGGAGATAGTGGAGCAGGTGCCAGTCAAGGCAGTCCCCAACCCGCACAACAGCCGTTACCTGCGCACGAAGCGCGTTAAAATGGGGCATCTGCTTTGAAAATAGAACGGAGGGCGGGCTTCCGGCCCGCCTCTTCCATAACGGCATATCGCAGATGAAATCCGAAGAAGCAGGCAAGGATGCCCGCACCACATTTTCATCGCTTGTGGCGTTTGTAGAACATGGGGGGCTATTTTGAAAAAACACTGTTTTTTGCTAACTGTATTTTACTCTATCATGTGCGTTGCTTTTACTGTTGGGGCGTTGGCAGCAGAGCCTGCAAACCCGCCTTTCCCGAGGCTCGGCATGTGGTGGCTGGACGCAAACAATGAACCGCCCGAACGGATCGCCAGATACGATTTTCTTTGCAACGAGTTTGAGACCGAAGATTTGCCAGAAAAGCTTGATGTGGCTCGAAAGATCAATCCGGCCCTCGCTGTTTTTCGTCCGTTTAGCCCCACGGAAACAGGATGGTTTTCGGGGAAAAAGCCGCACCCTGTAACTTCTGTTCTGCCCTCTTCATTTTTCCTTCAAAAGATCGGCTCTGCTTTAGCTGGTGAAATAGATGCCGAAGCTACAGTGCTGCGCGTGGAGCGCGTGGAAGATGGTAGCGGAGCGCAGCTTTTTCACAGAGGGGCAACCGTGGTTATTGGCGAAAATGAATCAGCCAAAGTGCTGGCTGTTGACCGCAAGAAAAAGACGCTCTCCGTCAAGCGCGGATGGGTTCGCGCAGCCAGCCCGCACGGTGTTGGCGAACGCGTGGCGGAGCATGTGACATTCTGGCCAAAGACATGGGTTATGAACTTGGCTGAATCTTGCCCGCGTGCGGAGCTTCTCGGCAGCGGCGGAAAAGTGAACTGGCTGGAGTATTATTTCACATTTGTTGTGAATCAGCATCACCCTGCACTTGGCAGGGTGGAAAACGAGGTTTTCATGGATTGCGCCAGAGTCAGGTATGATGGTATTTTGTTCGACCGTTTTGAGGATCACGAAAGCTGGCTGGCATCTAGCGTGGATGATGGCGAATTCGATCTGGATATGAACCACAACAATCGCCGCGTTACGGCTGCCGAATTCGATGCGTCATGGCAGAAGGGGACAGACCGTCTCCGCGATCTTTTTGCAGAGCGTTTTCCAGGGATTCCAATAATACGCAACAACCCGCTGACAGTCAGGTTTTCGGAGTATAACGGGCAGGTTTATGAAACGGGCGGGTGGGGCAAACCGTCTTTGGAGTGGTGGGAGCGCTATTTCGTGACCACCACGCACGATGACGGGTATGAGGACGCTTATTTTGTCGGGTGCTATCTGGACTGGTTCAAGAAAGGGAAAAAACCTGTCTATGTGATGGTCGAAGTTTATGAGGACGAAGGTATGCCAGACAAATCTGGCGGACACAGCAATCCTCTGGAGAAAAAGAATTTTGTCCCGAATTATAAGCGGATGCGTTTCGCCCTAGCATCCACGCTGATGGGGGACGGATATTTTTCTTATGAAGCAAGCACGGCGACGCACGGCGCGGGTGGACTGATGTGGTTTGATGAGTATGATAACGCAGGGGCAGGCAAGGGGTATCTGGGTTATCCGAAAGGCGAAGCGGTCAAACTGGAAAATGGCGTCTGGCGGCGCGATTTCGACAACGGCATTGTTTTAGTGAACCCGCAGCCAAAGCCGTGCCTCATGCGCTTAGAAAAAGTTTTTCGCCGCATGAAAGGGGCGCAGGTGCCGCGTCTGCACAACGGCCAAGCTATACAGTCGTTTTCAATGCCATCATTTGATGGACTCATACTTTTGAATGAGTCACAGCGTTCTGTTTTTTCAAAAGATTTATCAGGAGGAGACAATGTTCGATAACAGGGCACAGCTTGACAAGGTTTCAAAGGCGTTTTTGGTAGCAGTCCATTTTCGCGATGTGCGCGAGTCCGACATCGGGCTGGAGACGAGCCTGCTGGATGAGTTGGCGGAGTTGGTGGACACGATGGGAATGGAAGTGGTGCGTTCGCTCATGGTGGAGACACGCGAGCCGCAATCCAAATTTCTGATTGGGTCTGGCAAGGCGGAGGAGATAGTCCTTTTTTGCAAGGAGAACCAAGTGGATGTGATCGTTTTCGACAACGAGCTTTCACCATCGCAGCAGCGCAACTGGGAGCGGCTTGCTGAGGGGACTATAAGCGTCATAGATCGGGAAGAGGTAATTTTAGAAATATTTGGACGCCGCGCCAAGACGCGTGAGGCACGCCTGCAAATAGGGTTGGCCATGCTTGAGTACTCGCTGCCGAGGCTGACTCGGGCGTGGCTCCACCTTGGGCGGCAGAGTGGCGGTATTGGCGGCAAGGGCGAAGGTGAGACCCAGCTTGAAACGGATCGGCGCATCGTCCAGAAGAAAATAGAAAAGCTCAAAGTGGAGTTGGATGATGTGCGCTCGCAGCGATCCACGCAGCGCAAGCAGCGCCAGCGTCGCCCTACGCCTGTGGCGGCGATAGTGGGTTATACCAATGCGGGCAAGTCATCGCTTTTGAAGAAGTTTACTGGCGCGGATGTGCTCGTGGAAGATAAGCTGTTCGCCACGCTTGATACCACCACGCGAAAAATTCTTTTGCCTAACGGACAAGAGCTTCTTCTTACAGATACGGTTGGTTTTGTGAGGAAGCTGCCGCATCGTTTGGTGGAATCTTTTAAGGCCACACTGGAGGAGGCGGCAGAGGCCGATTACCTTATCCATGTTTTGGATGTGGCCAACTCGCGTGTGGACGAGTTTTATCAGACGACGCTTGCTGTGTTGGCGGAGTTGGGTGCTGATGCGAAACCGACAGTGACGGTTTTTAACAAGGCTGATCTCCTTGAAGACCCGTTTGCAGCAGCCGCAGTCAGGGCTCGTTTTCCAGACGCTCTTTTTGTTTCTACTGTGACGGGCGAAGGGTTGGATGAACTCCTGCACAGGGTGGGGGATATGATGGCTGCTGATCTAGTCAATATTGAGGTGGAGCTTCCGCATACGAGGCACGACTTAGCGGCTTCTTTGCACCGTATAGGGCAGGTCATCTCAGAGGAGTTTTCTGGCGAGTCCATTCATGTTTATGCGCGTTTACCGAAAAGGTTCGTTGCCCGCTACGAGGCGTATTTGAAAAAACTAGATTGAATCAGTAAATCGTGAAATTGACATCCAGCGTCAGGCTTTCGCCGAGTTGCTGTTTGATGTTTTCTGGGAATGGCGGGAATGGGGCGCAGAGGCGGACGGCGTTCATTGAGAGAACCTGCAACATTTCTGCACCGGGCGAGCCCCCAGTCACCATCACGCCTTCGAGTTTGCCATCGCGTCCGATGGTGAACTGTATTGATGTGGTGCCGTAGCTGAGGACGCTGCTTTTTTCGGCGACCATGAAACGCCACTGGGTGCCGATCGTGTTGTAAATTTTCGCTTTGTATTTCCCCAGCGGGGTTTCTGCTGATTCGATGCTCGGGGCACCAGTGGAGATTTTTCCGCCGCGCAAAAGTGACTTGTCTTGCCTGAAAGAATAGGCTTCTGCTGGTGGCTGTTGGGCGGTTTGTTGGAAGCGTTTTTCCTCTTGCCGGATAATTTCTTCCTTGATGGATTCGCGGCTGGCCCACTCTCTTTTTGGTTCGGAGATAGGGTATATGCCGTTGGTCAAGCGGGGCATGATTTCGCTCGGCTGTTTTATGCTTTTCTGTGCGGCATCTTTCTTCTCTTGCGGTTCAAGCTGTTTCTCTTCAGTTTTTTGTTGCCGCTGTTCTTGTGGCTGTGGAGTTTGTTTCTGTTTCTGCGGGGATGCAGATTTGTCCAAAAGGTTTAGACCCGGTTTTTCGCGCCCGTCCAAGGTTGGTAGCTGGTCTTTGGAGGTGCCTTCGACTGGGCTGCTGGCACGCGTGTTTTTGTCTGACTCGAACTGAGCGTTTTCTGGCGGTTTTTTAGTCTCGGGCATTTCCTCTGTCTGGAGGAAACTTGAACGATGTTTTTCTGCTGCGGGCGGATTTTCGGGGTCGGTTTCGAGCATCACTAGGGTTGGTGTGGCATCTAGGTTCTCGCGGTGTTTTTTCGTCAGTTCTGTCATGTCTGGCATGAAGTGTGCCGAATAGAAAACGCCGAGAAAGGCGTGCAAGGCCAGCGAAAGTAAAAGGGCGGCAGAGATCGAACGCCCCCTTTTTTTGAATGGCAAAGAGGCATCCAAGGCGGATGGTTTGATTGCACCGATTCTGTCTGAAAAAGAGAGTACGACTTTTTTCACGAGAGCGTGACAACCAATACATGTGGGCTGGTGGCGGAGCCGAGGCGGATGAAATTTTCGCCGAACTGTAGCGGTGTGGATGTGTCGTTTTTCTCTTCACCGCCTATGGGCTTGCCGTTCACTGATGTGCCGCATTTACTGCCCCGGTCGCGCACGAAAATACTGCGACCCACGCGGATCAGGGAGCAGTGACACCTAGAGATCATGAAGGGCTGCTTGTCGGAGATGGAAAGATCGTTTGGGAAAAGGTGTTCTGACTCGCCGATATCTAGGGCGCGGCCTATGCGAAACGGGAAACGGGGGATCAAGAGATCGGGCTGAAACTCCCCAGTGAGTTCGTTGAGGATGCGTATTTTGACATTTGGGATGTGGCCAAGCGATGGGGCGGCGTGAGGGAGAGCTTGGCTGATGCCGTGCCGTTGCAGTTGGTCGTTGGCGTGCCTGAGACGCTCGAAAAACGAAGCCAGATAGGGCAGCAGGTGCTTCGGGTCTTTGAGGATGAGGTCGTTGAAATCGTGATCTGTGAGCACTTCCACGATAGTGGATTCTACGGCACGCGCACTTGCGGAACGCGGACGGTCTTGGAGTATGGCCATCTCTCCGAAAATGTCGCCAGGCTCTATTTCTGCGAGAGGGATTTCCTTTTGATCTTTAGAAAGAAAAATCTCCACCTTCCCCGATATTACGCGGTAGGCACTGCGTCCTTCTTGCCCTTCGAGAAAAATTATTTCTTTTGGTGCAAATGTCTGGTGGTGCATAGGCTTGCCCTTTCTCTGTTTTCCTATCCTTTACTTTGGAATGATACAATCTGTGGGGCGGGGTGTGTCAAGGGATGATTCCTCCTTTTCAACCTAATTTTTGTCTGTCTGTTTTTGTGGTCATTTTGAGGTGCTGCTGCTAAATTGTGCGGATGAAAAGAAAGGCGAGCAGAGGAAAACGCGGTTTGGCCAAACTCATATATTCTGCCAGCGAGTACGATGCTGACATGCTGTACGCTACCCGTTTTTTTGCGCCAGATCCGTTTGTTTGGGTGTGCTGCAATGGTGAGACGCACATGATGCTTTCCGACTTGGAAGTTGACCGTGCGAGGGGGAGTTCGGCTGTCACTCATATTCACTCAATGACGGAATTGAAAAAAGAAGCTGGTCTTTCTGGTCGGGGGGATGGCGTTGCTGCACTGGTCGCATATTTTTTTAAAGCAAATAGGATAAGTGCTGTAGAAGTTCCTCAGTCGTTTCCGTTTGGGCTTGCCGAAATGCTCCGCAAGGAAGGTGTTGTTTTAAAAGCTGCAAAGGATGCTTTTTTTCCAGAGCGGCTTTATAAAAGTCATGAAGAAATATCGTGCATAGAGGCCGCGCAGAAAATGGCAGAAGTTGGCATGTCACGGGCGCGGGATATTCTGCGTGCAGCGAATCCGACTAAGGCGGGGTGGTTGAAGTGGAAAGGACGCCTGCTCACATCAGAAATCGTTCAGGGCGAGGTCAACGCTGCCATCGCTGCATCGGGCGGCGTAGCGTCGCATACTATCATTGCTGGCGGCGATCAAGCTTGCGACCCGCATGAGCGGGGGCACGGGCCATTGCCCGCCAACAAAGCCATAATTGTGGATATTTTCCCGCGTGTTTCAAAGACGGGATATTGGGGCGACATTACCCGCACATTTGTCCGTGGGCGTCCCTCCGATGGATTGTGCCGTCTTTATGAAACAGTGCTTGCTGGTCAGAAGCAGGCACTTGATCTGCTGCGGGACGGGTGCGATGGCAAAAAAATACAGCAGGGCGTGAAGTCTTTTTTTGATAAAGGCGGGTATCTCACAGAACAGAGGGACGGGCGGCAGGCCGGATTTTTTCATGGATTAGGTCATGGTGTAGGATTAGAAATTCACGAAGCACCACGCTTTTCTTCAGGGGTATTGAAGAAGGGTATGGTTGTAACGGTGGAACCTGGTCTCTATTACTGTGGGCTGGGCGGAGTTCGTATTGAGGACTTGGTGGTGGTGGAAGATAAAGGGTGCCGCAACCTGACGCATTTCCCCAAAAACTGGATTTTGCGCTGATGGCTGGCGTTGAAATACGATTTTGCATTTTCTTGTGTGAAATTTGGATTAGAAGGATTGTTGTTGAAGGTGTGAACAGACAATATTATGTTTGTTTTGAAAGAGTTGCGTAAAAAATTTAAAAAAAACTTGAAATTTAATGGATGGTGTTGCTCAATTCATCTAGTTCCAGAATTTTGAATTTGGAATATTAAAGAAGAACGAAGAAAATTTAACGCTAGTGAATGGAGGTGAAAAATTATGATAGCTAAGTTCAACAAAAAAGGTCAAACGATGGTTGAATACGCCCTGATCGTG
>JFJP01038326.1_pt1 | contig 18140 bp, 16 predicted proteins | sample 431651 | NCBI WGS metagenome assembly JFJP01 (sample SAMN02602958, study PRJNA72255) | Microbial mat metagenome, whole genome shotgun sequencing project. | biome: fresh water; feature: sink hole; material: water; isolation source: purple microbial (photo- and chemosynthetic) mats found in...
GAGCGAAGCCGATAAGATTTTTTATAGTAAGATTAAGACAAACTTAATTGAAAAGGTAAAAGATCAGATTCATACCAATATCCGGTTAGATAGTAAAATTGTACCGGCTATAAATTCATTCGAACTTGATTGTATTGGCTTAAATGGGGCGTTTATTGGTGCAAAATCACTTCCATTTACTCAAACAAAAGATGCGTTAATTAAAAATGTAAACACATACATAAGTGTAATTGCTCAACTTTCAATTTCTTACAATAAGAATCTTACGGAAAATCAATTTTATTTAATTGCAGATGTACCATCTAAAAGAAATTCAACGGAAAGTAAATACTGGTATCAATTATATAAAAATGAAAAACTCCTTCATATAATTCCGTCTGACGAATCAGCACTTGTTGCAGAAATGGTTCAATCAAGAAATGCGCATAAATTTCTTGACGTGTAAGATAATACAGAATAAGAAAAAAAACAGAAGCGGTTCTCTATCACAGGGAGCCGCTTCTTTTTGTGTTAAAACATTTATTATAACCTGCTTTTCAAAAACAGAGTCAATAAGCGTGGCAAAGATAGAAAAAAAGTTATATTTGCAATTCAAAATTCAAAACAAATTACTATATATGTGCTTTCACTCTAAACAATCGAAAGACGCCCAAACGCTGGAAAAGCGTTATAAGGCGAAGTTGGAAAGTCCGGGGCTTTTTAAAACGGGCGACGTAAACGGTTTTGACCATCCCTTTTGTGCCATTATTACCAACGACCGTCAGGAAATAATTCAATTTGCACAATGGGGATTATTGCCCACTTGGGCAAAGGATAAAAGTCTGCAAAACAGCACCCTAAATGCCAAGATAGAAACTATAAATGAAAAACCATCGTTTAAGGGGAGCAGTTCGCAGCGTTGCCTAATACCTGCCGATGGGTTTTACGAATGGCAGTGGCTCGACCCTAAAGGAAAGAAAAAACAGAAATACCTTGTACACTTGCCAGGCGAGGAGCTATTTTCGTTTGCCGGACTTTGGAATTGTTGGAAGGACAATCAAACTGGCCAGACCTATCACACTTACACCATACTCACTACCGAAGCCAATGCGTTAATGTCGGTTGTACACAATTCCAAAAAACGAATGCCTGTAATTATTAATCCAAAAGCCGAAAAAGAATGGTTAGAGAATGGAAAATTGGAGATGTTTAATGACTTTTTGGAAGCCGACCCGCTTAAATCGGCTTCGGAACAAATGAGTTTGTGGGATGAATAGTTTGTCATTACAATACCAATCATGCCCTTCGATTATTGCGGGTAAGTAACCTCACATGGTAAAAAGGTTTCCAATTCGGTGTTTGTAGCTGTGGTATAGTTTTTTTAAGAGGTCTGAAAAAGACTGTGGTGTTTAAGTATTGAACTCCCGCAATAGTATCATGCTATTGCGGGAGTTATTATTAAAGGCTTTAGCGATAAACATATAAAAAATTATCGTTAACTGTAACTTTATAACGTCGAAGTATTTCACGAGCTGGCCCTGATGTGGTGTCGGGAATTCCCAATCCAAAACTAACATCATAAACAGTACCACAGGTATTGCATTTTACTTTAAAGCCTGTTTGCTCAATTGGATATACTTTTGAATTTTGATTTATTTCGTGCGTGCAAGCCATATCAAATGCATAATAAGTTGGATTGCCGTTGTCGTCTAACATGCCTGAGAATAACAAAATACCCGCAAAACCTAATCTATCAGCCTCATAAACAGGTTTCTCGAAAACAAGAAAACTGTAAGTGCTATTTTTGAAATTATTATATTTACCGGTGAAGTCAATTTTTAGATTGACAGGCATAGTAGGTACCGACGACACATAATTATCGTAACAAGCATTAAGTATGGTTGTTAACAACAATAAAGAAATTATATTTCGCCAATTTGCCACAGTTCTTCGTTTGTAAAATGTAAATTTTTAAGTGCATCGATATTATCTTGCAGCTGAGCAATCGAGCTGGTTCCAATAATAAGTGAAGTTACCTGCTGTTGATGAAAACACCAAGCCAAAGCCATTTGTGCCAATGTTTGACCACGCTCTATTGCTATTGCATTCAGTTTTTTCAGGCGTATCACCAACTCTTCTGTTATCTGTTCTTTTTTCAAGAAACCATGACTCAATGCAGCGCGCGAATTTTCTGGAATTCCGTTCAGGTATTTATCACTCAACATGCCTTGTGCCAACGACGAGAAACCAATGAAACCAACGCCATTTTCGGATGCAGCTGGTAGCACTTCTGTTTCAATTTCGCGCGAAAGAAGGCTGTAACGACCTTGAAAAATAAGGCAAGGTGTGCCATTTTCTTTTAAAATTCGATAGGCTTCACGCGCTTTATCTTCGGGATATTTCGAAATGCCAACATACAAAGCTTTTCCTTGTTTTACCATATCCGAAAGTGCTCCCATGGTTTCTTCAATAGGTGTATTTTCATCATATCGGTGCGAATAGAAAATATCCACATAGTCGAGTTGCAAGCGTTTGAGGCTTTGTTCTAAGCTAGCAAACAGGTATTTGCGCGAACCACCATCTCCATACGGCCCAGGCCACATAATATGACCCGCTTTTGTACTGATAATCATTTCATCTCGATAAGCAGCAAAGTTTTTGTTCAGCATTTTGCCAAAATTCCGCTCGGCACTACCAAAAGGCTGACCATAATTATTGGCCAAATCGAAATGCGTTATGCCTTTATCGAAAGCATAATTGAGCATTCGTTCTGCTTCTTCGATATTGTCGACATCACCAAAGTTGTGCCACAAACCAAGCGATAAACGGGGCAGTTTTAAGCCACTTTTACCACAAAAATTATAACCAACAGTGTCGGTATAGCGTTCGGGAGATGGAGTGTACATATTAAAATTCTACTTTTGGTGCTTTTTCGCTACCGGCTTCGGCTTCGAAATAGTTTTTCTTTTCTAATCCGGCAAATGAAGCTACAATATTCGTTGGAAATTTACGAATTGAAGCGTTAAACTCCTTGCATAAATCGTTGAAACGACCACGCTCGGTAGTAATGCGATTTTCGGTACCTTCCAATTGTGCTTGCAGTTCCAAAAAGTTCTGATTAGCTTTCAAATCGGGATAATTTTCTGTTATCATTAACAGTTTTCCCAATGCCGAACTCAACTGACCCTGCGCTGCTTGATATTCTTTCAATTTATCGGCAGTCAGATTAGTTGGGTCAATTGTAACTTGAGTTGCTTTAGCACGGGCTGCAACTACGCCTTCGAGTGTTTCGCTCTCGTGTGATGCATAACCTTTAACGGTTGCCACGAGGTTCGGAATTAAATCGGAGCGACGTTGGTATTGATTTTCAACATTTGCCCATTGTCCGCTTACAGCTTCATCTTTGGTAACCAGACCGTTGTATTTTCCTATTCCCCAAAAAACAGTAAGCACTAATACGCCTACTATGGCTAATAAAATAATTGTGTTCTTATTCATCTTTATTAATTGTTAATTGTAAATTATTAATTGTAAATTGTTTTACCATCCACTTGTGGAACCACCGCCACCCGAAAATCCGCCACCAAAACTACCGCCACCAGAGAATCCTCCGCCGCCACCACTGCCAAAGCCACCACGACCACTGCTCAAAATACTTCCAGCAACTGCACCGGCAATTAAAGCGCCTGAATCGTCGCGACGCAAACGTGGAATGGTATCATTGTGATTTTCTTCGTAACCACAAAATTTACAATGATAGGTTGTTCGCTCAGTACCCGCACTAACGTAAGTTGGGGCTACAATTGTTCGTTTGTCTTTTAAAATAAATGCTTTCGTTCCACATTTCGGACAATCGCTGTAAATACTTGGTTTGTCAAGTGTGTAAATAGTTTCGTTTTTGCACGAATCGCACACAAATACATCGTAATCAACTGCATGTAGCTGTTCTTCAAACTGTTGTGCTAATTTTAAATGTGCATCTTCTTGTTTTTCACTCAAAATGTGCATCGTGCCATCGCATTCGCTACATTTTATTGGTTCGCGACGCACTTTTCGCATCATGAGCTTACCATAAATATTTGCCGGAATGGTAGTTAGCGGAACTGGTAACAATAAAATTAAAAGATACAATGGAAATTTTAATAAAAATATTGCAGCCAGACCAATAACCGGTAAAACAAGTCCTACAACCATAAATGCAGCTGCTTTTTCGGACTTAATAGCTTTATAACGCTGAATGTTAGTAGAAAGTTGAGTGTTTTTACGCGCTTTTGCAACAATACTTCCTACCCAAACAAACGAAAGTAAAGCTAGAATAATGTAAACCCCTATTGCCAACGGTAAAATTTCGTCCCATGGAATTGTAACCTTTTTTTCTACAAAAGTTTCGCCTTTTACTAACGAAACAATTCGCTCCACGCCCGCAAGCATCCCACCATCATAATCGCCAGTTTTAAAATATGGAATCATATTTTGTGTCTGAATACGCTTTGTGATAGCGTCAGGAAGTACTCCTTCGAGTCCGTAACCTGTTTCGAACGTTACATTACGCTGATCCATTACAAAAAGCACCAATAAACCATTACTATTTTCGGCAGTGCCCACGCCCCACTTTTTAAACAATGCAGTAGCAAATGGCTTAATTTCCTCATAACCAATAGAATTTACTGCTACCACTGTTACTTCCGATTTATTGGTCGCTTGTAATTCGCCCAATTTTTGGTTGATTGCTTGAACAGTTTCTTCTTTCAAAATTCCATCCGGATTACTTACAAAAGCGGCTGCATTTGTAGTTTTAGGATTTGGAATATTGTCAATTGTATATTCAGCCGAAAATAATGTTGCCGAAAATAAGATAAAAGCACTGATGATGAGTGATTTCATGTTTTTTTTAATTTTGAGCATCCAATAATTCTACACTGTAATAAAGCATCGAATAAGCAGGCACAGAGCCACTTGCAGTAGATCCGTAACCCAAATCGTAAGAGAAAAACATATCCATTACGCCACCAACTTTCAACAATGGAATTGCTTCTTGCCAAGCCTTAATGGTACCGCTTCCGTAGCTCGACGATACTAATGTTCCATAAAAAGTGCCCGAATCAATAACTTTTCCTGTTATTAGCTTAACAGTATATTTTACAGTAACATACGATTCTATATTGGCTTGTTTCATATTACCCGGATAGCTAATTTTATAATACAAACCCGATTCTGTTTTTGTAAAATCAGTTTTGGCTGCTTCAGCAGTGTATGCGTTGTCGTTTAGTATTTTCCAATCGGCATAATTATCTACTTTGCAGGCGCTGAAAGCGAGAGCAATTGTTAAAAAGAGAAAGGAGAATTTTGTAAGTTGCTTCATATCTTATTTTATGTTTTTACGGTATTGTTCTGAAAATGATTTTGTTGCAAATTTTGGCATTGCTCGTTTTGGTCCCCAACCTATGTAATTGAAAGGCGAAGTTACGATGTTTTTTACAAATCCGGATGCTAGGTCGAAACCAGCTCGTTTTGAGCTAATTAATTTAAAACCCTGCATGGCAATTTTTTCATAATTGGGACGTAAATTTTGCTCCACCGCTTTTCGTCGGTTACTAAGCAAAATGTCGGTCAATGGAATTTTAACCGGACAAACTTCTACACACTTTCCACAGAGTGTAGATGCAAAACTCAAGTGCGAAAAGTCTTTAAAACCTCGTAAAAATGGAGTGAGCACCGAACCAATAGGTCCACTGTAAGTAGTATCGTAGGTGTAGCCGCCAATGGTTTTGTATACCGGACAGCCATTGAGGCATGCTCCACAACGAATGCAGGCCAATGATTCGTAGGCTTCGTCGTCGGCAAAAACTTCTGTTCGTTTATTGTCCAACAAAATAATATACATTTTTTCAGGTCCATCCACTTCGTTTGCTTTTCGAGGTCCAGTAAAAATGGTATTGTAAGCTGTAATTTGTTGCCCTGTGCCATGAGCCGAAAGTAGCGGATAAAATAATCCCAATTGATTCATTTTGGGTAAAATTTTTTCGATACCAGCAATTACGATATGAACTTTAGGAAAAGCAGTAGTCATCAGTCCATTACCTTCATTTTCGGTAACTGAAATTCCGCCTATATCAGCAATTAAAAAGTTTGCACCCGTTACTCCAATTTCGGCTTCGGTGTATTTCTTTCGTAAAACCTGTCGAACATATTCAGTCATTTCTTGCGGCGTGCTATCTATTGGTGTATCAAACTTTTCGTTAAAAAGCTTGGCAATATCCCCTTTCGATTTGTGCATGGCCGGCGTAACAATATGGTAGGGCTTTTCGCCTGCCACTTGTACAATAAATTCGCCCAAATCCGTTTCAACCGATTCGCAACCAATACTTTCGGCAAGGTGATTCAACTCAATTTCTTCGGTTGTCATCGATTTGCTTTTAACAAGTAATCGACCTTTATTTTCGTTAATAATATTTTTTATAAATCCGTTTGCTTCGTCGGCATCCGCAGCCCATAGTACTTCTGCACCATTTGTAACGCAATTTTTTTCAAATTCAATTAGGTATTTTTCCCAATTTGCCAACACATCGCGTTTTATAGCAGCCGCATTTCGCTTTGCCAACTCCACATCTTGATAGCGTGCCATGCCTCGTTCAACAGCCGTATCGTAACGAGCGATATTGAATTGAATTGTATTTCGATGTTTTAAATCGAAAGCAATTTCTTTGGACGCTTTTGAGAATTGTTGACTTGTTGACATTAATACTTAAATGTTATTTGTACTTCGTGCGTTATTTGTACTTCGTACGTTATTTATTGTTATTAAATGGTTATTTGTGGTTATTGGTTGTTGATTCTGTTTTTATTTTTTTAAATCAAAATTAAAACTACCAACTCTATTACCATCGCAAAAAAATTCGGCACGATAGGTACCCGCCTGCAATACCTCTTCTACTTTCCAATACATTACATCTTTGATAGATTCGCCTGTGTATTCGAAATCTTTTTTTAGCGAATAATTAATGTTTTTATTTTCGAAAGCAAAAACATTTCCCGAATTTTTAATCATTACTTCGTCATCGGGTCGAGTTAAGCGCAAATAAATTGTTTTTTCGCCAGGCTGAGCTGTAATATTCTTATTTACAGTGTAATTAAATTGTAGATTTGCTGTTTGTGTAAACCAGCTTGTTTTTTTATTACGGCTATTTAATGGACTAAAACTAAAACCAGTAACATCTAATTTTGCGGCACGTGTAACTACTTCATTCAACGATTCTTTTTCTTTGGAAAGTTGATTTACCGTTTCGGAAGCCTCGTTATAACGTCGTTTTACGTCTGTATTTTCTGTTTTAAGTACTTTGTTTTCAGCATTTAATGCGTCAATTTGATTTACATAATGCACTAACAATTTGCGAACTGAAGCCAATTCCTTTTTTAAATCAGAAATTTTACGCGCGTTTGTCGATTTTGTTACACGTAATTCTTCTAACAGTTGGTGCATTTTAACTTTCTGATCATCTAACAATTTGAACAGCGAATCGTTTTTGATATTCGAGGTGTATCCATCAAATTCCGAAGCCATATCCTGAAATTCGCGTTCCACTTGTTGCTTTTCGAAATTCATCATTTCAACCACTTCGGCAATTTCAGCTTCTTTTTCTTTGGTACGGTTTATCAAGAAAAAAACCGCAATCAGGAGTGCCAAAATGATGGCAGATAGCACTGAAAGAATAATTACATTGTTTTTTTTCATTTTAAAAAAATAGTTTAATTCTTTAATTTTGTCTGTTAAAGTAAAGAAATCACTTTTTCGAGTTTTATACCCCGAGAGCCTTTAATTAGAATATAACTGTCGACAATATTCTGTTTTTCAATGTATTGTATCAAATCGTCGACTGCCGAAAAACAACTAAAATCGTTAATTGTTTGCGCAAAAATTTTGCCAACAAGTAGCACGTTTTTCAATTGATAACTTTCGAGTAAATCTACAATTGCTTGATGTTCAAAATCAGCCTGCTCCCCAAGTTCGAGCATATCGCCGAGAATCAGCATTTTGTTTTCGACTTGCATAAGTCCAAAGTTGATAACTGCAGCGCGCATACTTGTAGGGTTGGCGTTGTACGCATCTACCACTAATTTATTGCGCTCGGTAACTGTTAATTGCGAACGGTTGTTTTGCGGTAAATATTGCTCCAATCCTTTTTTAATGTCAGCATCGTTTATTCCAAAATAATGACCAATAGTAACTGCTGCCAATATATTTTCGGCATTGTAAGTGCCAATTAATTTTGTATCAACCACAAAACAACTGTTTGCTTTTGTACAACATTGCATTTTCAAAAATGGGGAGCACGAAAGAACTGCACCAGCAACCAACTCTTTTTTACATTCAGCTATCAATTTGTATTTCACCAACCTCTCATCGTTCGTAAAACCTGATTTAAGCGCCATTTCACGTAAATGTTCGTTTCCGCTATTTATAAAAATCGATTTTGCGTTATCGTGTATATTAACATAAAGCTCCGATTTTGTTTTTTTTACACCTTCAAAAGAGCCAAAACCATCTAAGTGCGCTTTTCCAACATTGGTAATAATGCCATAATCGGGACAAGCAATTTCGGCTAAAGCTTTAATTTCGCCAATATGATTTGCACCCATTTCTACTACGGCTATTTCGTGCTCGGGACGTAATTTGAGCAAAGTTAGCGGAACACCAATATGATTATTTAGGTTTCCTTGAGTAAATAAGATGTTGAATTTTTGACCTAAAACAGCTGCAATCAATTCTTTAGAAGTCGTTTTACCATTGGTTCCTGTAATTCCCAAAACGGTAGTCGCTAATTGCTTGCGATGGTAGTGAGCAAGTTGTTGTAAGGCTATAAGCACATCGGCAACTACTATAAAACGTTGATCAAGTGCATATTCTGATTCGTCGATAATTGTGTATGCAGCTCCATTTTCGAGTGCCGAAAGAGCATAAGCGTTAGCATTAAAATTATCGCCCTTGAGTGCAAAAAATAGACAACCAGAAGGGCAATTACGACTATCGGTTGAAATTACTGAATGTTGTTGAAAAATCGTATAAATTTCGGGGATTGACATATTTAGCACGAAATGATTTGAAAATTAAAAATCAAAAAATCAAAACTGATAAATGAGTGAAACAAACCAACCATCTTGCTGTAAGCGCATTTGTTTGCTGGTATCTATTTTATTAATACTATTAATACCAAAATCGTAACCACCCTTGAGTTTGTAATTCTTAAATTGAACGCCACCACCAACTGAAATTTGTAAATTGATACGTTGAATCATATTTTTAGCATACAAGTCATTGTTAGCATAACTATCAGATTCTAAGCGTACAAACGATTTCATGTTTTCGGGTAATATGGAGTTCATATACGCTTTTGTGACATCGGTAATAACTGCTGTTACCTTTTGAGGTTGTGCTAATCCAACAGAGATATTGGGTCCGGCGTAGGCGAAAAATTTAAAATTTTTCGAAACCGGAAGTGAGTATTGAACATGGATAGGTATGTCGATTGAATGATTGTACGTTTTGTAATTTACAGAGTCCAAAGGTGAGTAATACTGCGATTTATCGGAATAAACCAATGAGTATAGTGCTCCTGAGAGCAAGCTAAAGTTGTTTTTCAATTCAAATTCTACACTTCCACCCAATCGAGCTCCATTGAAATAAGTAGTGCTAAACTGCGCTCCAGAGCGTTTGGGTTGAACGAAACCAGCTTCTATTCCGTATTTTTGAGCTGATACATTTGAAAAAAATAAGGTGAAAGCGAATAGGAAAGTTAGCTTAGACAATTGCTTCATTTGAAATGACATTATATTCGATTTAATTTGCTGTTATTTAGATTGTTACAGGTTGTAAAATCCTTTTTAAATTATCCTACAAAGATACATTAAAAAATTGACTTTTTATTCTTCAAATAATACTCTTTGCTTATAAATAACGCTTTTTCACTCAATATATTTTAAAATTGGAAATATGATACGCGCATTTCAATCATTCATAATTTTGATTAACTTTGCATTCGTTTGAAAAATTGAGATTTATTTCACTAATATTCTGATAACAAGTAATATGATAGTTTGTATAGCCGAAAAGCCAAGTGTAGCGCGCGATATTGCCGAAATTTTGGGTGCCAAAAACCGAAAAGATGGTTATTTGGAAGGAAATGGCTATCAGGTTACATGGACTTTTGGTCATTTGTGTGGTTTGCTTGAGCCGCACGAATATGCGCCCGAATGGAAAGGATGGGCACTTAGTCATTTGCCAATGATTCCACAACGGTTTGGTATTAAAGTGATGAATGACAGTGGTATACAAAAGCAATTTAAGGTAATTGAACAATTATTTGCTACTGCCGATGAGGTGATAAACTGTGGTGATGCTGGCCAAGAAGGCGAACTTATTCAACGCTGGGTAATGCAAAAAGCGTTGTGTAAATGTCCCGTTAAAAGGCTTTGGATTTCGTCGCTCACCGAAGAATCTATCCGCGAAGGATTTAAAAAATTAAAAGACCAATCGCATTATCAACATTTATACGAAGCAGGTCTTTCGCGCGCTATTGGCGATTGGTTGTTGGGCATGAACGCCACGCGACTTTACACATTAAAGTATGGAAAAAATCGCCAAGTTTTATCTATTGGTCGCGTGCAAACTCCTTCGTTGGCGCTGATTGTAAACCGTCAACTCGAAATAGAGAATTTTAAACCCGAAGCCTATTGGGAATTGAAAACTGTATATCGTGAAACTTTATTTTCGGCTTCGAAAGGAAGATTTTCGAGTGTAGAAGAAGGTACTCGCTTTTTGGAAACTGTAAAAGGTTCTGATTTTTTTGTTACAGATATTACTACCAAAAAAGGAACAGAATCCGCTCCTAAATTATTCGATTTAACATCGTTGCAGGTGGAATGTAATAAAAAATTCGGTTTTTCGGCGGACGAAACACTCAAGCTAATTCAAATCCTTTACGAGAAAAAAGTTACCACTTATCCGCGTGTCGATACTACTTTTTTGAGCGACGATATGTACCCCAAAATTCCAGCTATTCTGAAAGGTATTAAGGATTATGAACTACTTACGACTCCACTTTTGGCAACCAAAATTCCCAAAACAAAAAAGGTATTCGACAATGCAAAAGTAACTGATCACCATGCCATTATCCCCACAGGCATTCATCCTACGGCGCTTAACGAGAATGAAAGGCGCGTGTTCGATTTGGTTGCTCGGCGATTTATTGCCAATTTTTATCCCGAATGTAAAATAGCTACTACAACTGTTTTGGGCGAAGTAGATAAAGTGGAATTTAAGGTAAATGGCAAGCAAATTTTAGATCCAGGCTGGCGAGTAGTTTTCGACAAAACCAAAGCCGACACCGACGAAAAGGATGGTGAAGAGGACGAAAAGACATTACCTATTTTTACGCAGGGCGAAAGTGGGCCACATGAACCCACTTTAGCCGAAAAATGGACTTCGCCTCCCAAACCATTTACCGAAGCAACTCTATTGAGAGCAATGGAAACGGCTGGTAAATTGGTTGACGACGACGAATTGCGCGATGCTATGAAAGACAATGGCATTGGTCGCCCTTCCACAAGAGCTGCCATTATCGAAACACTTTTTAAGCGCGATTACATTCGCAAAGAGCGTAAAAACCTCATTGCGACTAATACAGGAGTTGATTTAATTCAAACGATAAGCGAAGAATTACTTAAATCGGCAGAGCTTACAGGGCGTTGGGAAAAGAAACTGCGCATGGTGGAACGCGGAGAATACGAGGCCAAAGAGTTTTTGGAAGAACTAAAAGAAATGGTGCGGCAAGTAGTTTTTAATGTGAAAAGCGAAAACCGACAAACAGTAGCTCCAAAAGTGCTGGCAATTGATCCAATAATTGGAACCACCTGCCCCGAATGTGGTAAAGGAAAATTGCTAAAAGGCAATGCTGCCTACGGTTGCAGTCGCTGGAAAGAAGGTTGTAGCTACCGAAAACCGTTTTAATCTTGTAGAGACGTCGCATGCGGCGTCTCACATCTATAAATACAAAAAGGCAACCCAATTAGGATTGCCTTTTTTAGTTCGCCTTTTCAATTATTTTTTTGATTTGAACCGCTCGTTGAGCAATTTAGTAATTTCTAAAGTAATATCGTAACCTTTGTCGGCAAATAAAATATTATCGCTTGAGGTATTACTAAAAATCATTTCGTATTTTTTGTCCTTGTTATATTCTTTCAAAAAAGCATTTATTGTGTCGCGGAGTTGCTCGCTCATTTTTTGTTGAACTTGCATTAATTGTTGACTTAGTTTGCCATCAAGTTCCTGCAATTCCTGCTGACGACGAACCAAGCGGGCTTGTTCTTGTTCGGCACGTTCGCGACTTAAAAATGCGTTTGCTTCTAATTTTTTCTGAAACTCAGCCATTTCTACTTGCAACTGACGAGCTTTTGTATTGATGTTTAAGCGCGAATCTTCTTGTTTACGAATGAGCGATTCGTTCGATTCTTTCGCAAATTGGTAATTCGACAAAAGCGAATCAACATTAACGTAAGCTACTGGAAGTTTTCCAGCTTTAATTTGTTCTTTTGTGAAAGTAACACCATTTGCACTTGTGTTATTCCCTTTTGTAAATATAATGATAAACAAGGCAATAACTGCAATAGCTAAAACGCCATTAAAAATGAGAGAGAGGTTCTTCATGCTGCTTTTGTAAAATTAAAATTTTGTAATTTCGTTGTATACTTCGTTATTTGTCATTCGTTTTGGCTGTGGCGCTTGTGCGTCGCGGTCTTGCGTGGTAGCGCAATGAACACCTTGTTCTTTTAAACCTTTATTTCCACCAATGTGAATGTTGGGAAACTCTCCATTTTTGATGAAAAAAATTTTAAATCCAAGAATTAATATTCCTATAATCAATAAGATAGCTGATACTATAAACGCTTGTAACATCTGTTGTATGTGTTAAATGAGTTGCAAAGATAATTTTTTTAAAAGATTAAACCCCTCGAAACGACTAATTTTTAGTAATTTGAATGTTTGCTGTTTGTTTTTAACTGAATTTAAGAAGACCTCTTGTAATTAATAAAATATGAACCTTTCCCTAACCCTCTCCACCTCACCCCCAGCCCCTCTCCTTTAGGAGAGGGGGGCAAGAGAGGGAACAAGAATGAGCGGACTGCGATTAGCAGAAATATACGACATTATTCTGCTCCCATAATTTATTTTCGGAATAAAACACGGAATGCTTCTTCCACTTTTTTTACACGAACAATCTCAATGTTTAGTTTGCTTATATTCAGTGCTTTAATGTTGAAGTCGGGGATAATCATTTTTGTAAAACCAAGCTTTTCGGCTTCGAGTATTCGTTGTTCAATGCGGTTTATAGGGCGAATTTCGCCCGAAAGACCCACTTCGCCTGCAATGCAAACTTGCTTTTCGATAGAGATATCCACATTCGACGACAATATAGCCGAAATGACAGCTAAATCGATAGCTGGATCGTTGATTTTCAGTCCGCCAGCAATATTCAGAAAAACATCTTTTTGTGCAATTTTAAAACCAGCCCGTTTTTCGAGCACTGCCAAAAGCATATTTAGGCGGCGAAGGTCGAAACCTGTACACGACCGTTGCGGTGTGCCATAAGCTGCAGAACTAACAAGCGCCTGTGTTTCAATCAAAAAAGGTCGAACTCCTTCGATAGCCGAAGCAATGGCAACACCACTCAAACCTTCGTGATTTTGCGAAAGTAAAAGTTCTGAAGGGTTACTCACTTCGCGCAGTCCATTTTGTTGCATTTCAAAAATTCCCAACTCCGATGTACTTCCAAAACGGTTTTTTATGCTTCGCAAAATGCGATACATGTAATGTTGGTCCCCCTCGAATTGCAAAACAGTATCCACAATGTGTTCCAACACTTTTGGTCCTGCAATGCTTCCTTCTTTATTTATATGGCCAATTAATAAAACAGGAGTTCCACTTGTTTTACAAAACTTGAGTAAGTGAGCCGCACATTCGCGTACCTGCGAAACAGAACCTGGCGACGATTCAATCATTTCTGTCGACACCGTTTGAATGGAATCGACAATTACTAAATCGGGTTGGATATTTTGAATATGCACAAAAATTTGTTCCAACGAAGTTTCGCTTACAATATAGCAGTCGGGATTATCATATTTAAGTCGCTGTGCACGCAATTTTAATTGTTTTACACTTTCTTCGCCCGAAATATAAAGCGTCCGTTTTCCTTTAAGATTTAAAACAACTTGCAGTACCAATGTTGATTTGCCAATACCCGGTTCACCACCAATAAGCACCAACGAACCAGGCACAAGGCCACCACCAAGAACGCGATTCAATTCATTGCTCGAAGTGTCGATGCGGCTCTCTTCCGAAGTTTCTACCTCATCCAAGCGCACCGGTTTTTGCTTTGTAATTTCTAGACCGCCTAAATTAATTTTGGGCGAATTGTCTTTGCTCACAATCTCTTCCACATACGAGTTCCACTCGCCACACGAAGGGCATTTGCCTATCCATTTTGGCGATTCGGCGCCACAGTTTTGGCAAATATATACTGATTTTGTTTTGGCCATGTTTTTTTTTAGTTTGTTTCTAGCACCAGCTCTTCGCAGCTTACCATTTCCCAACCGCAGTAAATTACGCGTAGAAGGTGGAGGGTAGTTTTTCCTTTGGCCGCTTGTATTTTGGAGTCAACAGCATAACGTTGTAATTGTTCGTTCGCATCAGCTGTAAGTTTTTGAACCAGTACCGAAGTCGGATTTTTTACTTCTGCTTCTTGCGAACGCGGCACATATTTGAGTTCTACAATGTAGCAATGCTTCATGTTGGGTCGCAAAATAAAGTTAGGCTGGAGCCACAAATCTACAAATCCTTTGCCCATTTCAGCTTCGGAATGTACTATAAAATAGTTGGCACTATTTAGATACACTAAGTGAAACATCTGAACTGTTTTTTCGCCATCGATAAAGTCTCGAACCGAAGTTTGTTTGTAGATTTGCTCCGAAAAGTAATTGAAAAAAGGAAGCCAATCACCATCATAAGCCATTTTTTCAGCCATCTCAGATAGGGACATATTTTCTAAATTGAAAATATTTGCTTCGCTAAAACCTTCAACCAAATATGAAAATAACACCGCTCGTATTGTTAAATTGGGGACGCTTAATACGAGATTATCATTTTCAATTCTATCAATTGTGAGAATACCAAAATAGTAAAGCAGTGATACAAAATTATCTCTTGCAATAAGCTTTTCGGCTGGAAATGAAGATACTATATTGGTACGAATTTCGCCCTCTTCAGCTATTTTTTTGATAGTAGAAAAGTTTCCATTTACTTTTTTATCTAAAATTATTAAATGGCGAAGTTTGCTATAATCAATTTTTACATTATTATCGATCAAATCTTTTGTTACTGAGCCATGAGCTAGATAATTGTCCATAAAGTATAATACCATATCAGAATTAAACATTTTTTGTGACGTTTTATTTCCTGAAAAACAATAATTATTATACCATTCGCGCATTATTACAAGTAAATTTTCGATAGGTTCGTGTACCATTCCTTCACTTTTGTAATAGTTTAGCATGGTAATCACTTCCGGTTCAGTAAAACCAATTATCGAATTGAAAAGCGCATCGGTGGTTATATTTTTGGCAACATTAAAGCCACTCGTTACGTCATCGAGCGTTACGGGAGATACACCTGTAATGAAAATCTTTTTTAGGGAAGCATTTTGGTCGGTAGTGGCGAGTTTTAATTTGTTAAAAAACATTCGAAAAAATCCATTACCATGCGTAATATCAGCATATTTCAGATTGCCATGCTGGCTCAATATTGTGTTTGTGAAATTATCATATTCGTCGATAAATAAGTAGATTGATAAGCCTTTTTCTTTACATCTATTGGTAATATATTCAATTTTCGATTCCACTAAATCGTCTTTAGGATAATTTGCCATGTATTCTTCACCTAAAAGCGAACGATAGGCCGTATTGAAACTGTCAAATGATTTGCTACAATGTTTCTCAAAAGACAATTGCACAGCGTTTAAATCTGGATTTACAGCCGAAAAATTGAAACTAAGTAATAGATAACTATTTCGTTCGTATGTAGGGTGTTGTCCAATATAGGTTTGCCCAAAAAGCAAATCAAATTTGCTTGTATTGTTAATGTCGTAGTAAGATTTCATAAGATTAATCCACAGCGATTTACCAAACCTTCGTGGTCGAATTAAAAAAAGAAAACGAGATGCTGACTCAACTGTTTCAATAAACTGTGTTTTGTCAACATAATAAAAATTGCTTTTCATTATTTCGGCATAATCGCTTATGCCATAAGGAATTTTCTTTGCCATGGTTTGTAGTTTTTATTTTTGAAAACTTACTTTATGCAAAGATACAAATATTTTTGATGAAAGTAAATTTGATAAAAAAAAGTCAGAATGATATTTTATCATTCTGACTTTGAGTAATTAAACCCCTATCAATACTTATTATAAAACTGCCTTATATACGAATAAGCCTGCGTATAAATTGGTTTTGTGAATTCGACAAACAGCGTTTGCTGACTTGGAGGTATTTCGGGCGTGCGATCGCATTGTTTCTTTTGCTCAGTAGTGAGAGCACGTTCATCACCGTTGAAAGTGCTCCACGAAGTATACCATATATATTCGCCACTAAAGTTACGTTGCTCGATAAGCTGGTTTTTCTCGTCGAAAATGCGAACACTCAACAATCCTCCTGATTTTATTTCCCTGCGGAAAGTATTCAATTTGGCAGTTACTGTATTGTAAACATCTACTTTTTTACCTTCGATAGTAGCAGTTCCTACTTTAACACTATCGCGTTTTACATCTACTGTCTTTTTCGAATCGTATACATTTCCAATCGAAAAGTCTTCGAAATTAAGCACTAAATATTGATGTGGACGAATTTCGGAACCGCTTCCAATGCGATCGTAATTGTAAAACTGTATCATGCGTTTTTCCAAATTTTTGCTAAGCTCCGAAAGTAAATTGGTACTGAAAAAATCGGCCGAATACTGATATTTTAGACCCGTAATTGGCTTTTCGAACATCACGCGCAATGTGCCCTGAAATCGTGCTGTATCTATTAATTTCAACACGTCCTGATAGCCATATACATAATTATTAGCTCGTTGAAATAGTTGATAAGCCGATCGTGCTTCGAACAAAGTACCTGCATCTAAGGCTTTCAAACCCATTTCGTATACTTGCAAAGCAGCTTTTTGTCGTGCTTCCGCTAATTCCTGTGGAAATTCGGTTGGCTTGGGAATAATTTTGTTGGCGGCCGGACAATGATAAATGTTGTATGCCAATTGATTAACGCGTTCGTATTGAAGCACTATGCGCTCGTAATTATTTGGCGAGTTTTCCAACTTGGCGTACTCAATTTCGCGCTGTGCATCTTGCAATGCTAACGGATAGGTTTTTGTAAGTACATATTCGGCTTTATCACTTCCTGGCGACGATTTAAGCTTTTCAACAGCATCGATAGCTGCTTTATAGTAATCACCTTTTTTGTAGGCATTATAGCCTGATGAACAAGATGTTGCTACCAAAATAATGGTAATGGCAATAAGTAGTTGTTGTTTCATAACTTTAATTTTTTAGATGTTAGAACAAAGAACATAGAACAAAGAACATAGAACCAAAGAACGTGCGAAGCACAAATAACGGCAAAGCCCAATAACGCACGAAGTGCAAATAACGGCAAAGCCTATCTTACATTCGTTCCGGTACTTCAATTCCTAATAAACGCATTCCGGCGCTTATTGTTTTTGCTATCGAAGCCGAAAGTTGCAAACGGAATTTTTTAATTTCCTCATTTTCTTCTTTTAATATCGAAAAATCATGGTAAAACTGATTAAATTCTTTTACCAGTTCGTATTCGTAGTTGGCAATGAGCGCCGGACTAAACTCTTCGCCAGCCATTTTTACTACTGTTGGAAATTCGGATAATAATTGAATTAAATAACTTTCCTTTTCGGATATCGAAAGCGAACTTTCAATTTTTGTACCAAAGTTAATATCTTGTTCAACGGCTTTGCGCAAAACTGATTTTATTCGGGCGTGCGTGTATTGTATAAAAGGGCCTGTATTCCCATTAAAATCAATCGATTCAGC
>JFJP01038328.1_pt1 | contig 18136 bp, 18 predicted proteins | sample 431651 | NCBI WGS metagenome assembly JFJP01 (sample SAMN02602958, study PRJNA72255) | Microbial mat metagenome, whole genome shotgun sequencing project. | biome: fresh water; feature: sink hole; material: water; isolation source: purple microbial (photo- and chemosynthetic) mats found in...
TGGATCGAAACAGGCGATTATTCCAAACTTAAGCCGGCAGATCACGCACAGCATTTTTCAGGAAGAGTAGGCAAACCATCCGATATCGCAAAAGCCTGTATCTTCCTTGCAGATAATGATTTCATAAATGGAACAAACATTATTATCGATGGAGGGATGACGAGGAAGATGATTTATGAACCTTAATCTTCTTGCCCTGTGACCTGAGCCCTGTGACTCTTCACAAAAAAAAGGACATGCCATGGCATGTCCCTACTGTTGACCCATCAGGTCTCGAACCTGAACTCTTTAGAACCAAAATCTAACGTGTTGCCAATTACACCATGGGTCAGAATACAAAACGAGCAGCAAAATTAGGATTTTTTTTGGAATGTGATCAACCGAAGAGAAAATTGATGGCCCGGAAGGTAAAAAAGATTAAACGTTCTTTTTTAAAATCGCTGAATAACTCTCACGGTTCATCTCCTCCACCTCCACAACAACAAAAGGACAATCTACAAGAGACCGCAGTATAAAACCCAGTTCTCCCATGTCATCATCTCCCCTTTCAAAATACCAGGTAACGTTTGCATTACGGATAAGTTCTTTCATCTCAGCCAACTCTTTGAGAATTGAATAGATCCATTTTGTTGAGGTGGTATTTATATACTCAAACCCAAAAACAATTATAGTTTTCTCCGATGAATGCTTTGAATAATCCGTAATCCATTCCAGAACAGGCTTGTAGAATTCACCCGGATTTTCCGGGATTGACCTGCCCATAATAAAAATTCTGCCAGGCTCAAGAATTATCCAGGGCGTCCTTTTTGTAGGTTCCTTAAACAATCTCACTTCAGGCATAATGTTACATTATAGGGTTTTCCTATCCACATTCCAATTATAATTAATACAGCTACAAGAAGATTCCCCTCTTCCTGATGCCATTCTGAATTTGTAAAATTAAAAAAACGACGATATAATCCAAATGTTATTGTGTAACATTCTGATTAAATAATGACGGTTCATTCTCCTCCCAGAGTGTAGGGTGCTCTTCTTCGAACCTTTTAAGGATAGCTTTCATAATTGTCTCGCGCAGAAATTCTGATTTATTCTTAACCCTGTAACGGTTGCAATAAATTCCCAATGCCCTCATCTCCCTGTTATTGAGCATAAGCGACAGCCTGTTTGTCCTCCTCAGTCTCTCCTCCTTGATAATATTTCGTCTCACTTCGGCCATTTTCAAATCCAACGCTAATTTAAAAAAACAGATAGTCAAGTAATTAAAGCAAAAAAATAGTTTTTAACATAAAAAAAACAGCCAGTCACTAATCAACTGGCTGTCTGTATTTTATATTCTTCACAACTTTCCCCTAATCCGCCCACTTCCACAATTTTTCTCCCCCCTGGGGGAGATGTCGCGCTTCGCACACCGTAGCTTTAGCGTAGGTGAGCAGCGACAGAGGGGGTTAAAAGCGTCAGGTGAGATGTCGCGGAGCGACAGAGGGGTTAAGCCTTCCCTGCACTTCCAAGTACACTTTCCACTTTATGCTTGTATAGTTCCTTCAGTTTGTCACGTGCTGGTCCGAGGTAATTACGCGGATCGAATTCGCCCGGCTTCTCAACAAAGACCTTACGGATAGCAGCTGTCATGGCCAGACGGCCATCACTGTCGATGTTGATCTTGCAAACCGCTGATTTGGCAGCCCTGCGTAACTGATCTTCAGAAATACCAACTGTGTTTTCCATCTTTCCGCCGTATTTATTTATATCGGCAACAATGTCCTGTGGCACTGAAGATGCACCATGAAGGACAATAGGGAAGCCCGGAATACGTCTTTCACACTCTTCAAGAATATCGAAACGCAAAGGGGGAGGTAGCTGACCCGGAGTAACCTTGAATTTGAATGCTCCGTGTGAAGTTCCTATTGAAATGGCAAGTGAGTCAACACCTGTCTTTTTCACAAAGTCCTCAACTTCTTCAGGTCTTGTGTATGATGAATGGTCAGATGAAACTTCATCTTCGATTCCGGCTAATACACCAAGTTCTCCTTCAACGGTAACATCAAACTGGTGAGCATAATCGACGACCTCTTTTGTAAGCCTGACGTTTTCTTCGTATGAGTAATGCGATCCATCGAACATAACTGAAGAAAAACCTGATTCTATACATGATTTGCAGGTTTCGAGCGAATCACCATGATCAAGGTGCAGAACTATCGGAATAGCATATCCAAGTTCTTTGGCATACTCAACAGCTCCTTTGGCAAGATACTGCAGCAAAGTCTGATTTGCATATTTGCGTGCACCCTTCGATACCTGAAGAATAACAGGTGATTTTGTTTCAACACAGGCGCTTATAATTGCCTGTAACTGCTCAAGGTTATTGAAATTAAATGCAGGAATGGCATATCCTCCTTTTACTGCTTTCTGAAACAATTCCCTTGAATTTACTAGTCCTAATTCTTTATAATGTAGCATATTCATTGTTTTTAAATGAGGCGCACAAGGTAGATATTTTAGCTTTTCCTGCCAAAATATTTAAGTAAATTCTGCCCTCTGCGTTGGGAAATCAACTCTTTTAAGAAAAAATTTATTCTCTTGGAGATATTATTTATCTTCGTAAACTAAAAATTTGAGTTGGTCTGCACTGAAATTAATTAAGTTACCGACAATAATATAAGCAAATTATCTCACGTTTTTAAAAGTGAATGTTATTTAAATATGATAAAAACAAAATGAAAAAATTCCTGTTATTAATATTTGCAACCCTGATTGCATTCAGCACTGCATCTTATTCGCAGCAGAAAATCTGGTCGCTGGAAGACTGTATCAGACATGCTATTGAAAACAACATCCAGATCAAACAGCAGGGTATTCAGACCGAATATCAGAAAAATGCGCTGGAGCTTTCAAAGCTGAAACTGTTGCCATCGGTTAACGGATCTGCATCACATAATTACTCCCTCGGACGAGCTCTTGACCAGACTACCTATCAGTTTACCGACAATCAAACAGTGCAGTCGAACAACTTTTATGTGGGAGCGAACCTCAATCTTTTTAATGGCCTGATAAATTACAATACAATAAAAAGAACAAATTATGATCTCCTTTCAAGCCAGGAAGACCTGAAGAACTTCAGGGACAATATTGCACTGACAGTTGCAATGGATTATCTCCAGATCCTTCTTAACAAGGAGCTTGTAGCTGCAACTGAAAATCAACTTGGAATAACACTTCAACAGATCGAGAAGACAAAAAAACTTGTCGATGCCGGCAGCGTGGCTCGTGGAAATCTTCTCCAGATTGAAGCTCAGGCAGCAAATGAGGAACTGCAGCTTATTAATATTAAGAACCTGCTCGAGACATCTGTACTCAATATTACCCAGCTTCTTGAACTTAAGACTCCTGAAGGATTCGAAGTTTTTGTTCCCAATATAGGTCTCGATACAAATTCACTTGTAACCGGAAACATTAACGAGATTTATGAAATAGCTCTCGGAACCAGGCCTGAAATAAAGAGCTCAGAGTTCAAACTCCTCGCTAGTGAATATGACGTTAAAATCGCCAAAGGAGGGAGAAGCCCGCGACTATCAATGAGCAACTCTTTCAGCACCGGATATTCAGACATCAGAAAGAAGGTGATGGGTCTTGATCCTGTTACCCTCCAGCCTATATATGGCAATTACTCATTCGGCGATCAGGTAAACGACAACATAAATTACGGAATTGGCTTTTCCCTTAATGTTCCAATTCTCAATGGCTGGCAGGTAAACAAGAACATTGCCAATTCTCGTCTGGCAACAGAAAACAGCCAGTATGCACTTGAAGGTACCAAAAAGACACTTTATAAAAACATTCAAAAAGCTTATACTGACGCAGTTGCTGCCATGAAGAAATATAATGCCAGCTTAAAGGCAGTTGTCTCTACACAGGAATCGTTCAGATATACAGAGCAAAAGTTTAATGTCGGCATGGTAACTCCGGTAGACTATAATGCAGCCAAGACTCAGCTACTTAATGCTCAGTCTGATATGGCACAATCAAAATATGAATTTATTTTCAAAACAAAGGTCCTCGACTTCTATAAAGGAATTCCACTTAACCTTATAAATAATTAAACTCAAAATCATTTTAAGATATAAGATCATGAAAAGCAATAAGATATTAAAATTTTTACTCCCTGCGGTACTCGTACTTATTATATTCGCTGTTATTGGAAAAAAACAGGGCTGGTTTGGAAAAGCACTTACTGTTAAAGTAGCTGTTGAAATTGCAGAAAAACGGGTTCTGATTGAGACAATCACAGCCAACGGAAAAGTTCAGCCCGAAAAAGAGGTAAAGATAACCCCTGACGTGTCAGGTGAGATAGTAGAACTAACAATAAAAGAGGGTGATCAGGTTGTAAAAGGACAGCTTCTTCTTCGCATTAAGCCTGACACATATATCTCTCAGAGAGACAGGTCAGTAGCTGCAATAAGCTCATCAAGGGCACGGCTTGCACAGTCTGAGGCACAGTTTCAGCAGGCTGAGCTTTCATTCAAAAGAAGCAAGCAGCTTTACGAAGAACAAACTGTTTCAAAATCAGAATTTGAGCAGGCTGAGGCATCATATTCAGTTGCAAAAGCTGAAGTCGATGCGGCTAAATATTCTGTGATAAGTGCTGAAGCCTCATTGAAAGAAGCGACAGAAATGCTTACCAAAACTTCAATCTATGCTCCTATGTCAGGAACTGTTTCAATGCTTCTTGTAGAACTTGGCGAGAGGGTAGCCGGAACAAACCTAATGGCAGGTACCGAATTGCTTCGCGTGGCCGATCTTTCGAGAATGGAAGCACAGGTGGAGGTAAACGAAAATGATATTGTAAGAGTAAACCTTGGCGACACAGCCCTCATTGAGGTTGACGCTTATCTTGATCAGAAATTCAAGGGTATTGTTACAGAAATAGCAAATTCAGCCAAGACAACAGGTGTATCAGCCGACCAGATAACTAACTTCGATGTTAAGATTCTTGTCCTTCCGGAATCGTATCAGAAACTGGTAGATGCCGGCGATAAAAATCCTTTCAGACCAGGGATGTCAGTTTCAGTGGATATTCAGACCGAATCAAAAAGCAACATTCTTTCAGTTCCTATTCAATCGGTAACAACACGTAACGATACAACAAAAACTACAGTAAACGTCGCCGATGAGGACATCAGAACTATAGTATTTATAACAGACGGTACTTATGCTTTGGCTAAAGACGTAAAAACAGGAATACAGGATAACAGTTACATAGAGATTCTTTCAGGCCTGTCAGAAAATGATAAGGTAATTTCTGCTCCATTCAGTGCAATAAGCAAAAAATTGTCAGACAGCACCCTTATTGAAGTTGTCAAGAGAGAAGAGCTATTCAAGGAGAAATAAAACTTCTGCCACACCTGCAAAGTATGGTAATATGTCTTGAGACAGCAACAAATCTTTGCTCAGTGGCATTATGTGATAGTGCCGGGGTGATTTCATTGAGAGAAACCAATGAGCAGAAAACACATGCATCTCAATTAACCGTTTTTATTCAGGAGCTATTAAAAGAGAACAACCTCCATGCTGCAGATCTTGAAGCCGTTGCAGTAAGCAGGGGCCCCGGTTCTTATACCGGTCTACGTATTGGTGTCTCTGTAGCCAAAGGAATTGCATATGCGGCATCAATACCTCTGATTGGAGTTGATACTCTCACTTCAATGTTCAGCGGTATGAGGCAAGAAATGATTTCCGCCTCAGCGGGCTATGAGGATGCAATATTTTGTCCCTTGCTCGATGCCCGCCGAATGGAAGTATACTACGCCTTATATGATTTTTCAGGGAATCTAATCAAGCCGGTCTCAGCTGAAATAATAACGGAAGATACATTTTCAGATATTCCGGAGACCCGTAAAATAATCCTGTTCGGTGACGGAGCAGAGAAATGCAGAGGCATAATTAAAAGGGGAAACACACATATTGAAAGTGATTTTTCAGTTTCGGCATCATATATGCAGGAGACAGTATATGAGGCCTTACGAAACAAATGCTTCGAAGACGTTGCATACTTCGAGCCTTTTTATCTGAAAGACTTCATAACTACCCTTTCTAAAAAAAACATACTGGGTAACTAAACGTTCTCAATATGGCAGATTAACCAGAGAAGAATGAAAAAAATTCTTTGCATACTGACACTAGCACTAACGGGGTTTTCCCTGACTCAGGGACAGTCACTCTCTTATAAACCGGGGGAAAAAATAAATTATACAATACATTATGGAGTCATAACCGGGGGGATAGCTTCACTTGATCTTACAAGTGATACTTTCGGAGGGAAGGAGGTCTGGCATTCAAAACTAATTGCAAGAACAACAGGGATGGCCGATGCTCTGTTTAAGGTTCTTGATGTTTATGAAAGTTACATTGATCCCGTTTCGGAACTTCCGATACAGTCAATCAGAAATATCCGCGAAGGAAGGTACCGGAAATATAATGTTGTGCTTTTTGACCATAAAACAAGATCCGACTCAGCTATTCTCACAAGCGACCTTACAGGAATTCATGTCACTCAGAAAGGCATTCATGATATACTTTCATGCTTCTATTGGTTCAGGAATAATGTTCTTCCGTTTCAGAAAGATCTTAAGCCCGGTGATATGTTGACTATAATGACCTGGTTTACTGATGAGCTTTATCCGATAAGACTTAAATATATTGGCACTGAGGAGGTAAAAACTAAAGTTGGAAAGATTAAATGTCTTAAGTTTAACCCCGTTACGGAAACAGGCCGGCTTTTTAAAACAGAAGAAGATGTCTCGTTCTGGTTTTCGGCTGATAAAAATTATTTACCGGTTAAGATCCGATTTGATATCTTTGTAGGCGGTTTTACAGTCGAACTTACAAATTATGAAGGATTAATGTATCCGTTGAATATTCAAAAAAAATAACTAAATTAACATATAGAATAACTTAAAAATTTATGGCAAGTACAACAGATTTCAGGAATGGTTTAGTCATTGAATTCAATAATGACCTTTATACAATTGTACAGTTTCAGCATGTTAAACCTGGTAAAGGACCGGCATTTGTCCGCACTAAGCTGAAAAGTCTTAAAAACGGACGCGTTATTGATAATACCTTTTCATCGGGAACAAAAGTGAACCTCGCAAGAGTTGAAAGACGACCTTATCAGTATTTGTATAAGGATGATATGGGTTATTATTTTATGCACCTCGAGACCTTTGAACAGATTCATGTAAACGAAGAACTGATTGATAATTTTGTGTTTCTTCTCGAAGGCCAGAGTGTTGAGATTGTTGTTCATGCCGATACTGAAACTATTCTGGCTGTTGACCTGCCTCAGTTCGTTACAATGGAAGTTGTTTATTCAGAGCCCGGACTGCGTGGCGATACTGCAACAAACACTCTTAAACAGGCAAAAGTACAGAATGGCGAAGTAATTATGGTCCCTCTGTTTGTAAATACCGGCGACAAGATCAAAATCGACATACGCGAAAGATCATATGTTGAGAGAGTAAAATCGTAAAAATGTATGGAAGGGAAAAAGGCTCCTCTTGACAGGCTGAAAATATCAAAATTCAAACTTGATGCACTGCTCGATATTACAATGTCGATCAATGCCAACTTGCCTACTGAGGACCTTTTATCCAAATATGAATTTGTACTGCGTACCAATCTGGGTATTGGTAAGATTCTAATATTCAAACGGTCAGAGAGCTGGGAATGTATCTTAAACGGCGGTTTCCCTGAAAGTTTTGAAAAAATCGATGTCGATTCGAAACTCAATAATATTTCAGAAATCACCTTTGTCGGCCCCGAACATGGATTTGAGGGTGTTGATATCATTGTACCCGTATATAATAACAATGTTCATCTCGCTTTTGTATTTATTGGCGATATCGACGAGGAAGGCGAGGGAATGAGTCCCGTTCTGAAGCATCTTAATTTTATTCAGACAATATCGAGTATCATAATTGTTGCAATAGAGAATATCAGACTTTTCAATGAAAGTCTCAGGCAGGAGGCCTTTAAAAAGGAGCTTGAACTTGCGGCACGAATGCAGCAGATGCTTATTCCCGATAACAGTCAGATGCCGAAGAACAGCAAAATGATCGCAAATGGTTTCTATTTTCCTCATTATGAAGTGGGAGGCGATTATTACGATTGTGTTAAACTCTCTGATACAAAAACAGGTTTCTGTATAGCAGATGTATCGGGAAAAGGAATCTCCGCAGCCATCCTGATGTCAAATTTTCAGGCCAGTCTAAGGGCCTTGTTAACACAGGATATTAAACTCGAATTGCTTATTATAAAGCTCAATACCATAGTGGCTGTAAATGCTGCAGGAGAAAAATTTATAACATTCTTCGTAGGCAGATACGACCATGAAACCGGCGTCCTTGAGTATGTAAATGCCGCACATAATCCTCCTGTGATCTATGACACGGTTACCGGTGAAGTCAGACACTTAAATGTTTCTTGCGTGGGACTCGGAATGCTCGACGAGATGCCGCATGTGGAAAAGTCAGAACTTGTGATTGTTAATTATTCAAAGATTGTTTGCTACACCGACGGTCTTTCGGAATTAAAAGGTGATGATGGAAAAGATATCGGCACAGGTGTTATTATTAAAAACATATCAAACACCGACCCGGTTGAAGGCAATATAAGGGCGATGATTAAGGAGCTTGGCTTACCAGATGATAATCCTTCTACATTCGATGATGTATCTATAATTGCTGCCGATCTGAGAAGATAATTTGTTACCGCGTAGCGGTTTAACTAACCCTTATCAGATAGTAGTTTTTCTTCCCTTTTTGAACAAGAAGATATTTGTCGTTCAGAAGATAGTCTGTACCGATTACGAGCTCGGGATTTTCAATTTTTATCTTGTTAAGACTGAGGCCTCCGCCCTGAACAAGCCTTCTCAGTTCTCCCTTTGAAGCGAAAACCTGTGTGTGCTCAGCGCAAAGATCAGCTATTGTAACACCTTCTTTCATTATGCTGCTGCTGACATCAAACACTGGAACACCCTCAAAAACTGAAAGAAAGGTGTTCTCATTCATCTTTTTAAGCGACTCGGTTGTTCCTTTTCCAAAAAGGATCTGTGATGCCTCAAGAGCACCTTCATACTCAATCTCTGAATGAACCATTATTGTAACCTCTTCAGCCAGACGACGCTGTAGTAAACGCTCATGCGGAGCCCTGCTGTGTTCTTCAATAATACATTCTATTTCTTCCTGACCAAGTATTGTAAAGATCTTAATGTATTTTGCAGCATCCTCGTCAGATACATTAAGCCAGAACTGGTAAAACTGGTACGGAGTTGTCTTTGCCGGATCGAGCCATACATTGCCCGATTCTGTTTTCCCGAATTTTGTTCCGTCGGCCTTTGTTATAAGCGGACAGGTAAGCGCAAATGCCTCGCCGCCTGCTTTTCTTCTGATAAGTTCTGTACCCGTTACAATATTTCCCCACTGGTCTGACCCGCCCATCTGAAGCTTGCAATTGTAGTTATTATAGAGATGCAAAAAATCTGTACCCTGAACAAGCTGATATGAAAACTCGGTAAATGACATACCCTCTTTTGATTCGGATCCTATCCTTTTCTTGACAGAGTCTTTCGACATCATATAATTAACAGTAATATGCTTGCCGATATCGCGTATGAAACCAAGAAAAGAGTATTCCTTCATCCAGTCATAGTTATTCACCATGATGGCCCTGTTAACCTTATCAGACTGAAAATCGAGGAATTTTGCAAGCTGAACTTTAATTGCTTCCTGATTTTTTCGCAGAGAATCCTCATCAAGAAGATTACGTTCTTCCGATTTGCCTGAGGGGTCGCCTATCATCCCTGTCGCGCCTCCAACGAGTGCCACAGGTGTGTGTCCGGCCCGCTGGAAATGCATAAGCAGCATAACCTGAACCATGTGTCCGATATGCAGAGAATCTGCGGTAGGATCAAATCCTATGTAACCGCTTGTAATTTCTTTTTTGAGCAGCTCTTCTGTCCCGGGCATGATATCGTGTATCATACCTCTCCATTTCAGTTCATCAACAAAATTCATATACCTCTTTTTTGGGAAATGCAAATATAACAAAGAGTGTCAGATAGTAACATCTTCGGGCTTCTTTTTAAACCTGTCGAAGCTACGGTAAAAACCACCTTCACCAATTATTGGAAACATGGCAGGGGCAATATCCGATATAGGATTATAGAACATCGACGATTGTATCTTATCTTCCGGGAGGAATGGCTTTCTTTCGTTAACAGCGTTCATTACTGAAAAGAAAACGCTCATAATCAGGACAGATTTCAACAATCCGAATGCGATACCGAGCAACCTGTTTACAAATCCCAGGGCGACAGCATCAACAATCTTGTCGGCTATTATTCCGATAAAGTGAATTATAACAACAATGATTCCGAAAGTTATAATGAATGCAATAACGCCAACATACTGGCCGGTCATATCAAAGTAGTCGTAAAGTTTTTCGGCAGTGAAACCCGAGAATTTAATTGCACCCCAGATCCCAAGGATAAGGGCAGCAAGCGATGCTACCTCTTTAACAAGACCATGAATAAAACCCATCACCATCGAAAGTGCCAGTATGACTATAATTGCAATATCTATCCAGTTCATTCCACTTTAAATTTAAGATTCAAAGATAATTTATTTTTCAGAACAGAATAAAAATGACGCAAGGCGCAAGATGCACGACACAAGGTGGTTTGTAATGATAAAAAAAAAACATACTTTTGCGACTGAATTATGGCCTCATAGTTCAATGGATACCTGCCTGCCGGCAGGCAGGGAATGGAGGTTAACTAATTTAAAACAAATGGCTTACTTTGTTTATGCCATAAAGAGTGAAATTGAGAATAGGATTTATGTAGGATTCACGGAGGATCTGGAAAGAAGAATTAAAGAACACAATAGTGGAAAAACAAGGTCGACAAAGGGATTCAGACCATGGAAATTAATACATAAGGAAGAACTTACAACAAGAGCTGAAGCAAGAAAGCGAGAGATATATTTAAAGAGTGGATGCGGAAAAGAATTTTTGAAAAATATAATACGGCCTCATAGTTCAATGGATAGAATGGAGGTTTCCTAAACCTTAGATTCAGGTTCGATTCCTGGTGAGGCTACGATAATGGCCCTGAAAATGATGATTTTCGGGGCCATATTATTTACTGTCCTATCCTATAAAGATATTTTTCCGTTCTCAATATAACACTGTTCCTCAGCATTGCCGGCGTTCCCCAGATCCCCGAATCCATAGTATTCTCAGCAATGACTTCGTACTTCCTTCCTGCTTTTACGGCAATAACGTCGCCTCGTACTGAAAAAAACCAGATCAGGCCGTCAGCATAAACCGGCGAAGCATTGAAATTGGCTCTCTGCCTTTCCGACCAGATCTCTTCCCCGGTTTTGGCATCGATACACATAATCATATTACGGGTGTTGGCAGTATAAATAAGGCCGTCCTTAATAACCGGAGTAAGCATCTGCGTCTGAGTCTGGTTATCGCGCTTCCTCCACAGAACATTTGTTGAGGTAATATCGCCTTTGCCGTCGGGATTAACAGCAAGCATTTCAGTGAAGTTTGAAGATTCAGCATCAACCATAAAGCCTGTGTAAAAATACACTATGCCATTCTCAGAAAACGGCATCGGTACTGTTGACTCTGCACCTCTCACAACCTGCCAGATTTCTTCCCCTGTATTCGGATCATATGCGCAGCATACAGCCGACCCGTTTGAGATAAGCATATCGCGACCTTTAACTTTAATAATCAATGGAGTAACATAAGCTTTCGTACCGATATTGGGTAAGGGTTTATATGGTTCTACCGGACGATCAGTTCGCCAGACTTCTTTGCCTGTTTTCTTGTCGAGAGCAATTATAAACCTCACATCAGTACCCTCATAATGAAGGATTAACAGGTTTTTATATATAACAGGTGATGATCCCGGTCCCTGAACATGTTTACACTTAAGATCAGTACGTTGCCATACAATTGAGCCATCAGAAGTTTTTATACAGGCAGTCCCAAGGCTCCCATAATGAACATATACGAAACCCTTTTCAATGCAGGGTGTTGGACTGGCGAATGTATTTATAGAGTGTTTGCTAATAGTCTGTTCAGGAGTAATCACTTTAATATCGTGAATTATCTTACCAGTCTGAAAATCAGCACAAACTGCATAAAGCTCTTTTCCATCAGGGGTGCCTGAGGTAACCCAGATCTGATTATCGTAAACAACAGGAGAAGAGTATCCCTTCCCGTGAATTTCTGTCTTCCATTTTGTTGTTGATTCATCCCAGTTTAAGGGAATTTTATCAGTGCCGGAGATCGCGTTAAGATTGGATCCTCTGAAATGGGTCCAGTTTTTATCCTGCGATTCTGCAATCTGTGATATAAAAATCAAGAAGGCAATAAAAAGGTAAAGCGGGGATGGAGATTTTCTTAACATAGCAAATGATTTAAAATCAGGTGAATCATTAGTCAAATGAAATGAAAAAAAACACAACTTCAAAAAAAGATGACATACATGTTTTTTTTAACCTTTTTTTATAGCTTTATGTGAACCTAAACCGACTGACATGAAGAAACTACTACTCATCCTGATTTCCGGTATTTTTATTTCGAATGGATTTTCCCAGCAACAGTTTAATATAAATGTGTACCGGCAGGCCAAAGGTCTGGGCAAAGGGGGTAATATTATACTTTTATATCAGGGTGAAGAAAAAACCCGTCTGAAAAGTAAGTCGAGCTATACCCTTACCGGAGTATTGCCATCGGACAGTATTATCCCACTTGTTTTTAAAAGACCTCTCGACTGGCCAAACAAGTATTTCTTATACCCGAATAGTACTTTAACTTATAATCTTGAAGTTAAGCTTGGAGTTCTTGGTACAGTTAAAGTAACAGACAAATCTGAATACCCTGAAGGAACAGCTGGTTTAACTGCCTCAAAAACAGGCATTCTTCCAAAAGGTGTTACTGTTAATAAAAAAAATCTTGGAGTAAGTTATATTAATGAAAAAACTCTAAGTTCAGATAAGATCCGAGAACAATGGACAAGGATTGGAGGCAAAATAGTAGGCAGATCAATCTCCTATGTAGGCTCCTTTGCAGGGATGAAGACCAAAGATGCAACATCTACTACTACAACGCAGATTATCGGGGGAGGTTATGTGCTTACCTCGAACCATTACAACTTGAAAATTCCCGAATATAAAACAGGAATTGCTCCATGGAAAAGTTTTGTCTATGGTTCTGCATTATCTGTTAACATGCACATGTTCGGCACAAAAATAGATTTCGTTAGCAATAGCATAGAGGACATGGAGTTTTCTTCAGGTGCATTTGTATTCATGTTATCAGGGAACCTTGGTTATACCTTTGGATTGGGGAAGTTTAAAACTCAGACTGATTATAAAGGTGTAGCTATTGATCTGACATACAAACCCTCAATAATTGCAAATGTTGGAGAAGCAGGGGGAACAACACAACTTAACATGAAAGGATTCGGGGTTGATATAAGCCGGACAAGTTTCTCGGCCTTTGCAAACAGCCTTGCCCCAAAAGCAAAATCGCGGTTTAGTTTCCTGTTTCTTCCTCCGATAAAGGATACGCCTCTAATGATTACTTTTGGTTATGGTCTTGTCTGGTACAGATAACATTAAACAAACATTACCAATACCAATCATTACCTGCGCCTGATCCATGCCTCAGGTACAGGAATAATGCAAATATTCAGTGACTTCCCGTCTTCTGAAAGCATTGCTGACTGAATCTGTATTTTTGTGCCGTCGGCATTGAAAGTGGGATGAGGATGATCAGAGGCTGTTTCCTTGTGTCCGGCAGATAAAAGGATCATCTCACGCGTATTCCTGTCGATCAGATAAATATCTCTTTTAAAATCATCTCCAACAGCCCAGCGTCCGTCAGATGATCCGTTAACATGCCAGAGACCGCTGCCTGATTCTGTCTGTCCGGCAATAGTCATCTCACGGGTTCGGAGATTTACAATTCCCAGACCTGTTGGTTTTTCTCTGGTTCCCGAGGGACCCCAGCCTACTTCCTGTCCCGGATTTTTAGGATCGGCAGGCAATTCGGGAGTTCCGGGTTTACGGTGACCCATTATTGCTATTGCCACTTCGTCTTTCGAGATAACTGCCTCATGAGTTACCCATTCATATTCTGATTCAGGATAAAGGGGTCTTAAGCCCGATCCGTCAGACTTCACTGTCCAGGTACGCTGGGGGGCTTTTCCTCCGGTTTCCCAGCAAAAAACAATCTCTCCCGGCACCCAGGGATTTGTCTGAATATGCCCTATCTGGAACGGAACAGCCACAACAAACCCTGTTTCTCCTGTCTTTATATTCATACTGCCTATTCCTGCCGGACCAGCGCCCATATTTCTCGGACCGAAACTGGAAGAAATTTTTGTGTCGGGAGCAAGATGTTTTGCTGCTTCATCCTTCCCTACTCTGAAATATACAAGCTCCTCATCGGCATCTAGAGCCATATCGCCTCCTGCCTGCATTTCGGCAGGTGTTGTTCCGCAAATACGCTGATAAACATTGGCCGGTTTTAGTTTTCCCGATTCACTGTCGGCAAACAGTTTTGCCAGATCAACCTCAATAACCTGCACAGGGCCGCCTCCTCTTCTCTGCGCACCAGGCTCTGCCGGAGTATTCCTCATAAAATAAAGCTTCATAGACTTCCGTGCAATATTGAGCATACCGGTATACCCACCCTCACTTACCTGAACAATAGCTCCTGATTTTTCATTAACTGCAAAAGCCTCGTTTCTTACCCTGTTCGACCTGAAAATAATCCACTTGCCGTCGGCAGTCCATTGATTATGAGTCTGATATATTTTAGAATCTCCGGAATTTGAACTGGTAAGAAATGTAAGTTCCGTGCCTGTCACAGGATCTTTAATAACTTTTCTCTCTGAAGGAAATCTCGTCCCAATCTGTCCTGAAACCGTAATGCTCAACAAAATTAGTGTTAACAGTACACTTAATGCCTTGCTTAGATTCTTAGTATTCATTCTTAAAGTATTTTATAAGTATCTAAATCATTAGTCGGTCATTTCGAGGAGCGAAGCGACAAAGCAATCCCTGGAACTTTTCCCTTGCGCCCCTAAGCCCTTGAGCCGTTACGCCGTTACGCCGTAAAGCCGTAAAGCCGTATATTACACCAGCTTCTTATACTTGATCCTAACCGGTGTTGTATCAGCAACTCTCTTTTTGTAGTTCTCCTCATATTCCGAATAGTTCCCTTCGAACCAGACAACTTTTGAGTTTCCTTCAAAGGCCAGCATATGTGTCGTAACACGGTCAAGGAACCATCTGTCATGCGAAATTATTACGGCACATCCTGCAAAACTCTCAAGTCCTTCCTCCAGGGCCCTGAGTGTATTAACGTCGATGTCGTTAGTTGGTTCGTCGAGAAGCAGTACGTTCGCCCCCGATTTGAGTGTAAGAGCCAGATGGAGCCTGTTTCTTTCACCACCTGACAGTATGCCGCACTTTTTCTCCTGATCAGCTCCTGTAAAGTTAAAACGGGCAACATACGCCCTGGCATTTACCGGACGGTTTCCAACCATCACATCCTGCTGCCCTCCTGAAATAACTTCATAAACTGTTTTTGCAGGATCTATATCGGAGTGAGCCTGATCAACATAGCCGAGTACAACTGTTTCCCCGATATTGAAAGATCCCTTATTCGGAGTATCCTGTCCCATTATAAGGCGGAACAGAGTTGTTTTACCTGCGCCATTGGGGCCGATAACACCAACTATTCCGTTCGGAGGCAGGCTGAACTCAAGATCCTCAAACAACACTTTGTTATCAAACGACTTTGTAACAGCCTTTGATTCAATTACTTTATCGCCGAGCCTTGGGCCGTTTGGAATAAATATTTCAAGTTTTTCTTCTTTTTGTTTCACATCCTGGTTAAGAAGGTTTTCATAAGCACCAAGACGGGCTTTTGATTTTGCACGGCGCGCCTTCGGAGACATTCTTACCCATTCAAGCTCGCGCTCAAGGATCTTCATTCTCTTGACATTACCCTTTTCCTCCGATTCAAGCCTTTTTGCCTTCTGCTCAAGCCACGATGAATAGTTGCCCTTCCATGGAATACCTTCACCCCTGTCGAGTTCGAGGATCCATCCGGCTACATTATCAAGAAAATACCTGTCGTGAGTTATACAAATAACAGTGCCGTGATATTGTTTTAGTGTTGTCTCAAGCCACTGAACCGATTCGGCGTCGAGGTGGTTTGTAGGTTCATCGAGAAGTAGTATATCAGGCTGCTGTAAAAGCAGTCTGCATAGAGCAACCCGTCTGCGCTCCCCTCCTGAAAGTACATTTACTTTTGCATCGCTTTCGGGGCATCTCAGCGCATCCATTGCCCGCTCAAGCTTGTAATCGATATTCCATCCGTCGTGATAATCGATCTTTTCCTGCAGAACAGCCTGACGATCCATCAGCTGCTGCATTTTATCAGGATTTTCATAAACCTCAGGTTCTCCGAAACTGTTGTTTATCTTTTCAAACTCCTTGATAGTGTCCATCATATCCTGTACCCCCTCCTCAACAATCTCCCTGACAGTACGGTTGTCTTCCAGCAACGGATCCTGTGACAGATGTCCGACACTGTAACCAGGAAGAAAAGTTACATCTCCCTGATACTCTTTTTCAAGACCGGCTATAATTTTCAGGAGTGTTGACTTTCCGGAACCGTTCAATCCAATGATTCCAATCTTTGCTCCCAGAAAAAATGAGAGAGATATATCCTTCAGTACCTGTCTGTGAGGGGGGAATGTTTTTCCCACCCTGAACATCGAAAAAATAATCTTATTATCTTCTGCCATGGTTGTATTAATTAGACAGCTCAAAAATAAGAAGAGACGCTCAATAATGAACGTCTCTTCATGCTATATTTTTAAAAATCTATTTCTGTTCGAACAGCTTCACTGTTTCATCCTGCATAAGCACCCACAGGCAATAAACACCTTTAAGAGTGCCAATCGGAATATTAAGGCATCCAAGGGCTGATACAACTATTACAATGTACCTCGCCCATGGTTTAAATCCAAGAAGGCCGATTCCTCCAACAAGTCCGAGAGTTGACAGGAATCCTACAAGTAGCGGAAGGCTTATTGATAAAAAGCTAACTACAATCTGGCCGGTATCATCATTACCAATCTGGGTCAATGCAAACCTCAGAGCAAAAAATATTACCAATGCTCCGATTAGACCAATAAGACTGAAGCCAATTTGTATCGCCCCTACCACGGTCACATGCTTTTTCATTTTCGATTCTTCCATGACAATTAATTTTTATGCAATTTATAAATATTTTCATTCCTGACTTAATGACTCATAATTTATTGCAGTGCTGCACTAATAACAAAAAAAGTAACAGATGCAACCATTTTAAGTTCATTACTGTTTACCAAGCAAAGAGATTTTGTATCTTTGACATGAAATAAGTCTTATATGAAAAAGAAATTATTATTCGGATCGGCATTTGTTTTGTTATCATGGGCTGTAACCTCCTGCGAAGCTTTAAATGACTGTGGTTTTTGCAAAAATGTTACTTATGAAAACGGAGTAGTTGTCAATACAGGAGCAGAAACAGAGTATTGCGGGGCTGATCTTATTGCCAAAAAAGCAACCCCAGACTATACTGTAGGGACTCTCACAACAAAGGTTGAGTGCCGTTAGTATCTGACTCCGATCAGGGTAACATCATCAACCTGAGGGCTGTCGCCACGCCATTCCTCAAATATTTCATTTAAGCGGACTCCCTGCTCAAGCATTGGTTTACCTGCCATTGCAACAAGAGTTTCTTTAAGTTGCATTGACATGAATTTCTTCTGTTTCGGTCCGCCAAACTGGTCCGAGTAACCATCTGAGAATATATAGAAGGCATCACCTTTCTGGAGATCAATAGTATGCATTGTAAAAGGCACCATCTTATAATGTATCGCAACCGGCATTTTATCGGCTCTGTAATGAATAAGTTCACCACCACGGACAAGGTAGAGCGGATTATTCGCCCCGGCATAGTGTAAAAGGTTCTTTTCAAAGTCAACAACGCA
>JFJP01034130.1_pt1 | contig 18134 bp, 17 predicted proteins | sample 431651 | NCBI WGS metagenome assembly JFJP01 (sample SAMN02602958, study PRJNA72255) | Microbial mat metagenome, whole genome shotgun sequencing project. | biome: fresh water; feature: sink hole; material: water; isolation source: purple microbial (photo- and chemosynthetic) mats found in...
GACTCGGACTACGACATTTACCGAACAATGAAGAAGGAAGTTGTTAGGAATGTTTTCGAAATTGAAAAATAAGGGGTGACTAGCGCTTTTTTGGCGGCGATTTGACCCTGACTCTGTCCAGGTTCGCGTTGTGGTGGGGGTTCTTTTTTTTGCGGCCGCTGGTGCTCGGCGGCCGGATCAGACAGTCCTTGCCGTTCCCGATCAAATCCTCGCGACCGGCCAGTTTGAGGGCCTCGCGCACCAAGGCATCGTTTTGGGGCAGATGGAACTGCAGCAAGGCCCGCTGGAGGGCCTTGTCGTGCGGTGTCTTTGCTGTATCGACGGTTTGCAGGGTCAGCGGGTCGAGGCCCGACCAGTACATGGCCGTGGCCAGGGTGCCGGGGGTGGGGTAGAAGTCCTGCACCTGCTCGGGCACCGTTCCTACCGACTTGAGGTATTGCGCCAGGGCCACCGCGTCCTTGAGGGTGCTGCCGGGGTGCCCGGAAATGAAATACGGCACCAAAAACTGCTTCTTGCCGCACTGGTCGTTGAGGTCCTGAAACTTCAGGCGGAACTTTTCGTACACAGCATGTTTGGGCTTGCCCATGCGCTTGAGCACCGAGTCGGAAACGTGTTCAGGAGCTACCTTCAGCTGCCCCGAAACGTGGTGCTGAACCAGCTCCTTGAACAGGGTGGGGTCGGGGTCAGCCATTAAATAGTCGAAGCGGATGCCCGAACGCACAAACACCTTCTTCACACCGGGCAGACCCCGCAGTTTTCGCAGAAGGCTCAGAAAATCCGACTGGTCCGCCTTGAGGCTTGTGCAGATTTCGGGGGCCAGACAGCGCTTGTCGGTGCAGGCTCCCTTGGTCTCCATTTTGACGCAGGCGTTCTTGCGGAAGTTGGCCGTCGGGCCTCCCACATCGTGGATGTAGCCTTTGAAATCCTTCTCCTTGGTCAGCGCCTTGGCCTCGGCAAGCAGCGACTCGTGGCTGCGGGTTTGAATGACCCGGCCCTGGTGGAAGGTGAGCGCGCAGAACGAGCACGCGCCAAAACAGCCCCGGGTCGAAATCAGGCTGAACTTGACCTCTTCCAGAGCTGATATGCCGCCGGCCGCGTCGTATTGCGGGTGCCAATGACGGGCATAGGGCAAACCATACACCTCGTCGAGAAGTGCACGGTCGACGGGGAGTGAGGGACGGTTCTGGTAGATCCACCCTGCCCCGTCCTTTTCTGCCAGGGGCTTGCCTGTAAACGGATCGGTATTCAGGTACTGGGCCCGAAAGTGCTGAGCGTAGGCCTTTTTGTCGGTGGCGATGGTGTCAAAGCCTTCCAATTCCAGGGGAGGAGTCAGCCTCACCCTTCTCCAGCCGCTGGGCAATTTCCAACAGAGCGCGCTCCCCCATGCCGTAGACCCCTAAGTCGGCTTTGGCGTCGACCAGAATAGAGCGGCGCACCTTGTCGTTCCAATAGTCGTAGTGGCTCAAACGTCGCAAAGAAGTCTCGATACCGCCGATAATTAACGGAATCTTCTTATAGGCCTGACGCAGAGCGGCGCAGTAGACGATGGTGGCACGGTCCGGCCGCTTTCCCATCTCCTTGCCCGGGGTATAGTAGTCTTGGCTACGGGGTTTTTTGGCCGCGGTGTAGTGCAGAACCATGGAATCCATATTGCCGCCCGACACCAAAAAGGCCAGGCGGGGACGACCCAGCACCTTGAAGTTTTCGGGATCACGCCAGTCGGGCTGGCAGATCAGGCCCACACGGTACCCACGGCTTTCCAGCAACCGGGTCAGCAGGGCCGAACCGAACGAGGGGTGATCGACGTAGGCATCTCCCGACACAAAAATAAAGTCGAGGTAATCCCAACCGCGGCGCTGCATATCATCCCGGGTCATCGGCAAAAAATCCATAGGCGATATTCTAATGGTATCCTTGACAACCCGCAACGGCGGCAGGGATACTGATCAAAAGGCAGGCATGCGAAGATGAATGATTCTCAGCCCCAGGTCAAAACCCTGCTCCGATGGACGGAGCGCTTTGGTTTGGCCATCATTTATCTGGCCACGGTGATTTCCATCGGCATGGAAATCTGGCACATGATTGTAAATCTAAGGGTAGAGCTGGCTGACCTGCTCCTGTTGTTCCTGTTTATGGAAGTGCTGGCCATGATCGGCATCTTCTACGAGTCGCACAAAGTGCCCGTCCGGTTCCCCATCTACATCGCCATCGTCGCCCTGGCCCGCCTGCTCATCCTCGACTCCAAGACCATGGAACCCTGGGGAATGATCGCCATCGGAGCCACCATCCTCATTTTGGGTGGCTCCGTTTTGGTTATGCGCTTTGGCCATGTGAAGTACCCGTACTCCGACAAGGACGCGTGAGAGACCGTCCGGGCTAGGCTTGATCGTTTCGCGCGATTCGCCTATATTGGTCGTATGCAAACCATCTCCGCGAACGAAGCTAAAACCCGATTCGGAGAGTTCCTCGACCGTGCACAGCGAGAACCCGTCCAGGTGCTCAAGCATGACCGCGTGGTCGGAGTTCTCGTGAGTGCCCAAGATTACGAAGACATGCGGGCGTTTTATGCGGCCCGCTTGGCTGCCACCCTTCAGGAAACGGCAGAAAAAGCGTCCCTGTTAGGGTTGACCTCCAACGAACTCGACCGGCTCCTTGCTGACGAGAGCTGACTCTGTCGTGAACTGGCGCAACCAAAGGGTCGTTATTGACACCAACGTGTGGATCAGTGCGGCCCTTTCTCCCAACGGAGCACCTGCCCGAGTTGTGGGGGTCTTGCTTCATCAATGCATTCCTGTTTTTTCGCGAGACACCTTCGCAGAGCTCGAGGACCGCATCAGTCGAGCCAAGTTCGACCGCTACTTATCAAGGGACGACCGCAAGAGGTTGCTCCACGACTGGAACGCAGCAGCCTTCTGGGCTGAAATCCAGTTGGCGATCGCTTCTCAAGCCGTACTCCTAATCAGTGGCGATGCCGATCTTCTTGAGGTGGCACCGGTTGAGCGTTTGCAGATTGTCTCGCCTGCCAAAGCGTTGACGATGTTTTGAAATCCTCAATAGATTGACCTTAAGGACGCGTGAAGGGCAGCCCGAGTCATTCCCTGGAAAGCAACCTCACCCGCTCCACCTCGAAGCCGATGGACACGGCGGCGCCTTCGACAAACAGCGTTTTGGAGGCGGGGTCGTCAATCTGCACCAGCACTTCGCCGTAAGGGGTGTCGAGAAAGCTTTCGACGCTATGCCCTAGGTACACATTCATGCGAACCGTGCCTTCGATGAACCCCTTACCGGGTTCCAGCAGTCGAAGCGATTCGGGGCGGGCCATCAGCACAGCCTCGGTGCCGGGTTTCACCTCGGCCGAGGCCCTTGTCACCCGCAGGGGTTTTCCTCCCAGGGTGCAGTCCCAATGGCCCTCGCCGCCTCCGGAAACCGTCACGGGAAAGAAGGCCACCTTGCCGACAAAGCCGGCCACAAAGCAGCTGGCCGGATCCTCGTAAATTTGCGAAGGCGTGCCGATCTGCTGGATGACGCCATCTTTCATCACAATCACCCGGTCTGACAGACTCATGGCCTCGACACGGTCGTGGGTGACGTAGATGGCGGTGATCCCCAGGGTCTTCTGAATGCGGCGGATTTCAATGCGCATCTGTTCGCGCAGCAGGGCGTCCAGGTTCGAAAGCGGCTCGTCAAGAAGCAGGACGGCCGGCTCGACAATCAGGCTGCGGGCCAAGGCGACCCGCTGCTGCTGTCCGCCGGAAAGCCGTCCGGGAGAGCGGTCGGCCAGATCCTTCAGCCCCACCAGAGCCAGGGTCTCCATCACCTTGCGCTGAATTTCGGCCTTGTCGACCTTGCGGAGCTTCAGACCATAGGCCACGTTGTCAAACACGTTCATGTGCGGAAACAGGCCGTAGCTTTGAAACACGGTGGCTTTGTCGCGGGCGTTGGGCGGCAGCATGGACACATCCTCGTTGCCGATGAGTATCTTGCCCGAACTGGGGAGCTCAAACCCCGCAATCATCCGCAGCGTGGTGGTCTTGCCGCAACCCGAAGGGCCCAGCAAGGTGACGAGTTCGCCCGGTACCACGGTGAAGTCCGACTCGTGGACGGCAACAATGTCGTCCCGTCCCTTGGTGTTCTTGAACCGTTTGGTTACCGCCTGCAATGTCACCGAAACGCTCTGTTTAGGCATCTTGTCTGCTCCTATCGGGAAAAGGTCTTTTCGGTCTGTCCGTCGTCGCGCACCAAGAGGCGCATCACGCCAAAGGCAACGAACACAATGATGATCAGGGCGGTGGCCAACACGCTGGCCCACCCGAAACGCAGCAGTTCGCTGAAGTTGTAGATCTGCACGGTGAGGTGGTACCAGTTGGCCGAAATCAGGAAAATGATGGCGCTCACCGCCGTCATGGACCGCACAAAGGTGTATGACATGCTGGAAATAAATGCCGGCCGGATGAGGGGCAGCACGATGGTACGGAACACGGTGGGGGTATCGGCCCCAAGATCCTGCGCGGCTTCTTCGATGGCAGGGTCGATTTGCCGCAGCGATGCCGAGCCGTTTTCCAGGCCGACGGGGAGTTCCCTCACGATATAGTTGATGACGATGATGGCAGCCGTTCCCACCAGAATCAGCGGAGGCTTATTGAACGCCAAAATGTAGCTGATGCCTAAGAGCGTACCGGGAATGGCAAAAGGCGTCATCATCAAGGCTTCCAGCAACCGCTTTCCTGCAAAGGTTTTACGGACTACCACCAACGCGGCGATCATGGCCAGCACCCCGGCGATGGGCGTCGCCAGCGCGGCCAGCGTGACGGTATCGCTGATGGCGCGGGCGCCGCGCGAAAGCGCCTCGCCGATGTTGTCCAGCGTGAAGGTGTAGTCGATGCCCCAGTTACGCACAAAGCAGCCGGCCACAATGGTGGCGTACAGCGCAATGATAAACGCAATGCACATTCCCACAAAGACGGTCAGCGCCAGGCGTACCCTCGGCGAGGCCAGCTCGGTCAGGCGGGTCGAGGGTTTTCCCGTGACCGTGACGAAGCTCTTGCGGCTGACCCAGTAGCGCTGGGCCAAAAAGGCCGTCAACGTTGGCAGGAGCAGCATCAGCGACAACGCGGCACCGCCTCCCAGGTTGTTTTGCCCGGTGACCTCCATATAGGCTTCGGTGGACAGCACCCGGTACGACCCAGAAAGCAGCAGGGGATTGGCAAAGTCGGCCAGCGAGTTGGTGAACACCAGCAGCCAGGCCGAAAGCACGCCCGGCATGGCCAGGGGGAAAGTGACGGTTTTGAAGGTATGCCAGCGGGAAGCCTGAAGGTCGAGAGCGGCGTCTTCCACCGTCGAGTCGATGGCCTTCAGAACACTGGCCAGCGTCATGAACGCGATGGGGAACATGCTGATGGTCTGCACAATCACCAAGCCGTTGAGGCCGTAGATGGAGAAGTTGTCCAGACCGAGCAGTCCCCTGGTGATCAGCCCGTTGTTGCCGAACAGCAGAATGATGCTCAACGTCAGCGAAAACGGAGGCGAGATGACCGGAAGAGTCGCCAGGTTCGTAATGAATTTTTTACCGCCCACCGAGGTTCGTTCCACCAGAAAGGCGAAGGCGAACCCCAGAATGGTGGAGGCCGTTGCGGTCAAAACGCCCAGTTGCACCGAACCCCAAAGGGCCACCAGATAGCGCGGCGACAGAACAGCGGCCCAGGTTTCCAGTGACAGCTTTCCTTCCTTGAGAAAGGTCAGCCGCACGGCTTCCAACAAGGGATACGCAATAAACACCGAGACCATCAGGAACAGGCCCAAGATAGCGTAGCCCATAATGGGATCGCGGGAAAAGGCCGCCACGGCGTAGATGGCCGTGAAAACGAGGAAGGCAACGATGGCAAGCGCCCACAGCAGCCGCTCGTAGTCGACGGTGATGGTGGAGGTGGACAGCACCAGCAGGGCACCTCGCACCCCCGCACCGGTTTCATCGGGAACCGGTGCAAAAATAGAACTTGCCCGCCAAGCCGGGCACCGTGGTGACAAAGGGCTCGAGATAGTAGGCGCTTTCGAGCCCCTTCACAAACACCGGCGAGGCTTTCTGCTGCTCAAAGAACTGGGCAAGAGGCTCATCACCGGCGGACAAACCAAACTCGCCGCTCTCGGCATCCATGGTCAGAAAAATCGAGGACGAACCCGGCAACACCTGCTGTGCCGAAGCAACCCAGTCCTCGTAGAAGGCCGGGTCCTTGGGAGCCGTCAGCGCGAAGAGACGAATCTCCTTCGACTCTGAAGCCCCCATGATCTTGGAAAACTCGCCGACGAGAGAACTGAAGATCCACACGTCGGCCACCAGGAAGGTCAGGGCAACCAGGATGAAGCGGATGATTTTCTTTTTGCTGTAGATCATAACTCCATCCTGGTCAAATTAAACTTAGCGCAGCGAACCGATCTCGTCGTTCCAGCGTTTCACCAGCCGGGTCTTGTTCTGCCCGTCCCATTGCAGGTCCTGTTCCAGAGCGTTGATGTTGCTCAAGGGGTACGCCTTGGGATGGATGGGAGCACCGGGGGCAACCATGAGGAGGAAGTAGTTCGACATGATCTGCTGGGCCGATTTGCCAAGCATCCAGTCGTACAGCTTCTTGCCGTTGACCTGATCGGTGCCGCCCTTCACCATCGACATCGAGGCCAACTCAAAGCCCGAGCCCTCGGCGGGTGCGGTGATGACAGCGTCAACGCCCTGGCTGAGCATTTTGACCTGATCGTGGGCGTAGCCGATACCAACGGGAATTTCGCCGATGGACACGCTGGCGGCGTACGCGGCGCCTGAACGGGTGTACTGGTCAACGTTCTTGTCGAGCTTTTTCAGATAGTCGAAGGCCTTCTCTTCGTCGCCCTTGAAGACGTAGCGCAGGGTGGTGATCATATTGTAAGCCGTTCCCGAAGTCCCGGGGTTGGAAACACGGATCAGGCCTTTGTACTCGGGCTTGAGCAGGTCAGCCCAGCTGGTGGGGGGTTTGATACCCAGTTCGGCGGCGCGCTTAGTGTTGGTAAAGAAGGTCAGCGGACCGATGTAGATGCCGGTCCAGTAGTTTTCTGGATCACGGTAAATTTTCGGAATCGTACCAGCGGCCCGGGAAATATAAGGAACGGTCAGCCCCTTGGCCTTACCGGCAATATGGTCGAGCCCGACACCGCCGACCCAGACGGAGACTTGGGGGTTGGCCTTTTCCGCTTCCATGCGGGTAATGGCTTCGCCACCTGACAGACGCACGAACTTGACCGTGACTCCGGTCTCCTTCTCAAATTGAGCGAAAAGTTCCTTGGCCATGGCCTCATCGCAAGAAGCATAGGCGCTGACACTTTATTGAGCCATAGCGGCTCCGGTCATCAGAAAAAAAACAGTTGCAATCGCGAGCATTCGTTTCATCGAATGTCCTCCTGAAACCATCCTAGCATTGAATCTTGTTAAAGCAAGGGGGAACGTTTAGGCTTTCCAGATGAGAAACCCAGTCTCGGGACTGCTTCTGCTCCTGTCTGTTCTTTTTGAAGGTTGGACGGTTCTGGGCCAGGCGTCAGGACTGACGTTTCCAGGAACGACGGTGTTTCCCGACGAGGGCTGGGTTTCGGTCACCAACGATTTTGCCCTCTCCGACCCACTCTCCGAACTCAAGGAAACTTGGATTTCGCTGGGCAAAGTGGATTTCCCCTTGGAGGCTCGAGTCAATGGGGTTTTTCTCTACCGGCGGGGAACCGTCCCACCGGATTGGCCCTTTGTTCAGACCTCCAATCCCGCCGTTTTCCTGGTCCCCACCCCCGTCTGGAACGCCCAAGGCCTGAACCGGCTTGAGTTGCGCATCTGGAAGGAGGGTGACAGGCTCAAGTTTTCTGAACCGCTGCTGGTGGTCGGTCCGCATGAAGCGGATTTTCAACGGGGAACCGTTCAGTTTCTCAATTCAACGCTGTTTCTGATGTTCTTTGGCATCAACCTTCTGGGGGGCATCTATTTCTTTGTGCTCTGGGCTGGTAGGCCCAAACAGATTGACCAGCTGTATTTCTCCATCTCAACCCTTTTGATCGGTTTTTATTTTCTCAGTCTGGGCAGCCCTATTCCCCTGTTTCCCGGGGTATTGCATTACAGCCTGCTCAAGGCCTGCCTCGGAATGTCCATAGCGTTCTTGGTTCTGTTTCTGCTGGAGCACTTTCAAGTTTTGAATTACCTCTGGTTGAAGCTCAGCGTGCTGGCCGTCTTCAGCGGTTTCAGCTTGTTTGTCGCTTTCTCACTCAACATGACCCAGATGGCCGACCGCTTCACGCTGTCGATGATCCCTCTTGAGGTGGGTATTCTTTTCACCATCGTTCTCATGGTCATTGCGTTGAAGCGCAAGCTGCCCCAGGCCCGCATCATGGCTGTAGGAATTGGCATCGGAGTCGCCTTCGGATCGCACGATGTCTGGTATCAAATGACGGGACAGGTTCCTGTCGCCTGGTTGCAGGGGGTGGGCTTTTTCTCGCTGGAAGGCTCCATGTTCTTCAGCTTGGCCATCCATTCCACCCAGATGTACACCAAGCTGGAATCAACGGCGGTCGAGCTTCTCCATCAGAAAGGGTTTCTTGCCCAGACCAACGAGGCTTTTGCCCGCTTTGTTCCCCGAGAGCTGCTGCGGTTTCTTGGAAAAGACTCGGTGATGGACGTCCGGCTTGGCGACCAGGTGCAGGAAACCATGACCATCCTGTTCTCAGACATCCGCAACTTCACCCGGATGACCGAAAGCCTGACCCCGCGTGAAAGCTTCAACCTGCTCAACTCCTATCTGGCACGCATGGGCCCCAGCATCCGAGCCCATGGGGGAACGGTGGACAAGTACATCGGCGATGCCATCATGGCCTTGTTTCCAGCCTCCCCCCTGAAGGCGGTGGAAGGGGCTCTGGCAATGCGGGAATCTCTGAGGGATTATAACAAAGGACGGGAACGTGCCGGTTATCAACCCCTGGAAATGGGAATCGGGTTGCACACGGGTCCGGTGATGCTGGGCACGATTGGTGAGGATCAGCGGATGGATGGAACGGTGATCAGCGACGCGGTCAACACCTCCAGCCGCATCGAGGGTCTCACTAAGGCCTTCAAAGTTCCTATCATTGTCAGTCAGGCTACCTTGGCAGCAGACCCGTTGCTGGTGGAAACCATTGCCCACCGCTACCTCGGCCTGATGCAGGTTCGCGGAAGGACTCAAGGCCTGGCTCTTTACGAAATCCTCGATCCTCAAGACCCTCTAACCCCTACCAAACTGCAGCACAAAGACCTCTTTGAAGCGGCGGTCAGGTCGCAGGAAGAAGGGGATGCCAGAGCCAGCACCAATTTGTTCCTGGCTTATCAAGCCAAGGTTCCTGACGACACCTGCGTTTCCTTTTTCCTTGAACGGTTGCAGCCGGCAGGAACACCATGCTGATGACCGTTCAGAATCTCAGGAAGGACTTTGCCGGAACCACTATTCTCGACGGAGTGGATTTTCAAATCGATCCTTTCAAGAAAGTGGGTCTGATTGGGCGCAATGGAGCCGGAAAAACCACTTTGCTACGGTTGCTCACAGGTTCTGACGTCGACTTCAAGGGCCGGATTGCCCGCGTTCCCGGACTGAAGGTCGGGTTTGCCGGCCAGCACTTTCCCTCTTTCGGGGGCACCGCTCTCGAATGGCTGACCACCGACCTGACCCCTTTGGCGGCTGAGCTGGCCCACCTTGAGGACCTGATGGGTTGTTCCGAAGGAGCTGCCCTCGAACGGGTTCTGGAAGAATACGGCAAGGCTCGTGAACGCTGGGATGCTGCAGGTGGAGACAGTGCCGTCGACCGCGCCCGCACCCTTCTGGGAACCTTGGGTCTGTCGCATCGGGAAGACACTATGGCAGCCAAGCTCTCGGGCGGTGAACAGAACCTTTTGGCCATTGCCAAAGCGCTGGGAGACCGGCCCGATCTGCTTATTCTGGACGAACCGGGAAACCACCTGGACGTGTGGGGACAGGCCTGGCTGGAGGAATTTCTCCACGACTACCCGGCAGCGGTGCTGGTGGTCAGCCACAACCGCACCCTGCTCGACCGCACCGTCGACCGCATCCTTGAAATCGAAGAAGGCCGTATCCGCAACTGGGCCGGAAACTATTCCACCCATCGCTTGGAAAAGCTCAAGCAGGCCTGCGCCCAAGGGCTCAACTTCAACGCTGACAAGAAGAAACTGGACCGTCTAGAGGCGCTGGTGAAAAAGTTCCGGGAAATTGCCTCGGTCACGGCCGACCCTGCCTGGGGAAAGCGCCTACACGCGCGGCAGACCCAGCTGGAGAAGTTCCGCCTGCAGGCGGCCAGTGAGCCCGAAGTCGACCGGGCCAAACTGGAGATTGCGTTTTCGGGCCGGGTCAGCGGTTCCACCCTGGCCTTGCGCGTGTCACACTACAACCGGGCCTGGGGTGAACGGGTGTTGTTTCAAAACGCCGGTTTCGAGATGGAGGTGGGAGAACGGGTAGCGCTGGTCGGTCCCAACGGCTGCGGCAAAACTACTTTTCTCACCGACCTGGTCACTACGGGAGGCTGGGAAAACCCCAATTTGCGTATCGGCCCCAGCCTCAGAGTCGGTTACGTCAGCCAGAAGCAGGAAGTGTTTGACCCGAACCAAACGGTGCTCGAGGAGTTTGAGCGGCTCAAACCCACCGGCAGACAGGCGGTACACGGCCTTTTGGGCCGCTTCCTCTTCGGCTGGAACGACCTCGACAAAACCATCGGTTCTCTTTCAGGCGGAGAACTCAACCGTCTTCAGCTGGCTCGGGCGGTCTTCCTCGAAGCCGACTTTCTCATCCTCGATGAGCCCACCAACCACCTCGACATTCCCTCGAGGGAAGGGGTGGAGGAAGGCCTCGCCGATTTCAAAGGAACGCTGCTGACGGTCAGCCATGACCGGTATTTTCTCGACCAGACCGTCACCCGCATTGTTGAAGTGAAAAATCAGCGCTTTGACAGCTGGGATGGGACCTTCAGCGAGTTCTGGGCCGCGCAGAAAGCCCTTGATCAAGACCCCGAAGAGTCCGAATTGAGGGCGCTGGAGCGCAAAGCTTCCGAATATCTGGCAGCAGGCCGTTATGGAGAAGGTCGGGCAACGGCAGCCGAACTCGAGAAGCAGAGAAGAAAAAGCAAGTAATCACTTGCATTTTTTTCTTGCCTTGAAGTATCCTCACTGACATGAAACTAGTTGCTGTTAATGCAAGTTTTCGAGGCCGCCGGGGCAAGACAGCCCATTTCCTCGATCTGATGCTTGCTGGAGCCGCCTCTTCCGGGGCACAAATCGATCGTATCGATCTGGCAGATCTGGAATTAAAGCACTGCCTCGATTGTCAGAGGTGCCAGAAGCCAACTTTCTTGGCTTCTTGTGTCCTCAAGGACGATGCGGCATCGGTTTTCGACCGCATGCGCCAAGCCGATCTGCTTCTGTTCGGTACGCCGGTTTATACTTTGGGAATGAGCAGTCTGCTGAAGACCCTGTTCGAGCGCTATTACTTTACGGCCAATGTTCGCAGTTTTGAACTAACAAAATCCGGACTGTTCTTTCACAACGTCGACCCGGCCCTCTGCCGCAAGCCCTTCGTCAGTCTCGTGGTCTGTGACAACCTCATGGATGAGACTGTCAAGAACGCCCGGCAGTACTTCCATCTCTACGGGCAGTTCATGGATGCCCCTCACGTAGGTGATCTTTTTCGTAAATCAGCTTCGCTTTCAGAGTCCGATGGGCAAAGCCCCGTCGAGAAAGCCTACTTTCAAGCAGGAACAGAACTCGCTCTTCGTGGCAGAATTTCCCGAGCCACCCAAAAGGCTGCCAACAGCAGCCTTGTCTTGCTGCCGCCTTTTGTCCAATGGAGTTGGGTCCGGCGGCTTCTGGCAAAATCGCGATCAGCAAGAGCCAAAATTGAAGCGAGACACCGAACCGTCATGGATGCCGCAGTGAACCGATGAGTAGTACCCGGGAAAAGATCCTCGAGGCGGCCTCCGTCCTGATTGCCAAGGATGGTCTCAAGGGAACAACTACCAAAGAAGTCGCCAAACGGGCTGGGGTCAACGAGGTCACAATCTTCAGGCTTTTCAAAAGCAAACAGGGGCTCTATCAAGCGATATTGGAAAGCCTTTTCCCGTTGCAGGAGCAGTCCGCGCCTCTCGCTACCCTCTTGGCACCACCCTGGCGAGACAGAGAAGACCTTCAGACCCGTCTTGAGGAGTTCGGCAGGATTTTCCATGATCGGTTTCTCGAAAAGAACCGCACCCTGCTCGAAATTCTCATCCATAGCGAAAATAGTGCGCCGGGAAGAGACTCGTTCTTGCTGGAACGGGCTTCCGCACTGGCGGATCTTCTGGCAGCGCGACTGAGTGCCGATCCGAAACGGTACCGCACCGAGACCGGCATCTATCTCGGTGCTCTGATCAGCTGCTTTCTTCTGCGAGATCCCTTGGGTCATTCGCTCGTAAGTCCCGATGAAGTCTGCCAAAAAATGGCCCGGATTCTTGTTGAAAAAGGAGACTCCTGATGAAATTCTTTCAAAACCCCGCCCTCTGGTGGCTCAGCCTAGCGATCACAGCCCTGATGACGCTGACAAGCTTGGCAGGATTGCTCTTGCCCTGGGTTTACGCACAGGAAACAAAGAACTGGTGGGCCCAATGTCTGGGACAGGATTATTCAAACCTGCTTTTCATAGGCCCCGCCCTCTTGTTTTCGGGCTGGAAAGCCGCCAAGGGGGGAAAGGGTGCGTTCCTCTTTTGGATGGGAGTTCTTTCAGTTCAAGTTTATTCCTTTGTCCTCTATTCGTTTTGTGTCCACTTCAACGGTCTCTTTCTGTTGTATTGCCTGATCTTGGGCCTCTCCCTCTGGAGCCTGTTCTGGGGTCTGTACCAGCACCGTCAAACCGATTTTCAAAACTGGTTCTCGTCCAAAATTCCCCATCGACCCCTTTCGGTGCTCTTGCTGACCCTGGCTGGCCTGTTCGCATTCCTTTGGCTCTCTGAAGCCTTGCCGGCCAGCCTCGCCAACCAAACTCCCCCCTCCGTTCTGGAAGCGGGCCTTTTGACCAATCCGGTTCATGTGTTGGACTTCACGTTCTATCTTCCTGCCATGGTGCTCGCGGGACTTGGATTGTGGAAGAAAAGTCCTCTGGGCCTGGCTGGCGCGCCCGTCATGTTGGTCTTCGGTTTGGGGACGGCAGTCAATATCGCCAGCCTCATGACAGTATCCAGCTTGGCAGGAATCACCCAGGCTTGGGGCGGAGTTGCCGTTATGGGGGCAGTGGGACTGATTTGCGCTCTAGGAACAAGAGTGCTGCTCAGACAAATCAGGAACCAGCCACCCGCTTGATCTTCCGGGTCGTCGTCATTTCCAGCGGTTCGGCTAGCACCTCAAAACGGCTGATGCGCTGGTACGGCAGAAGGGTGGTGTTCACCTGGTCAATAATTTTCTGAAAGTGAGGATGCACCTCGGCTTCGGCCTTGCCCTGGTAGTCGGTGGAAGGGTAAATCAGTGCTTCAATGCCCTCACTGTGAAGGGCCGCATCGAGAATAAAGCCGCGCACCAGCACCTGTTCGACTTCTGGGTGCAGCTGAAAGGCGAACTCAATTTCTTCCGGGTACACGTTTTTGCCGCCCTCGGTAACAATCAGCGATTTGCAGCGGCCGGTAATGGCAAGGTAGTTCTCGGGGTCAACACGGCCCACATCGCCGGTGCGCAGCCAGCCGTCCGCATCGAGAACTTCGGCCGTCGCCTCGGGATTCTTGTAGTACCCCTGCATGACCATGGGACCACGAACGGCAATTTCACCCTGGCCGGTCTCGTCAGCGTCCAAGATTTTCAGCTCGACCTCGGGAATCACCTTGCCCACCGAGGTTTCTTTGTAGTGGTCCACGGGATTAAGGGCCAGGATGGGGCTGGTTTCGGTCAGGCCGTAACCCTGCACAAAGTCCAGACCCAGCTGGTTGTACTGGCGGAACACCGCCGGGGCCAGGGGGCCTCCACCCGAAATACAGATACGCAAGGTGGCCAGGCTGGCCTTGTCGAGCACGCTGTGAAAGAGCTTCTTGCCGGGATTGATCCCGGTTGTTTTTTTGATCGCTCCGGAAACGGCCATCAAAAACCGGATCAGACCGAACACCACAGGGCCTTTCTTGCGCACGCCGTCCATAATGCCGGCCAGCAGTTTATTGAACAGCAGGGGCACCGCTAGGAACATGGTGACCTTTGCCTCACGCAGTTCGCGCAAAACCTGGGTGATGGCCATCTTTCTGGCAAAGACGATTTCAGCACCGACAGAAATGGCTTCGATAAACACCGCCAGCATGGTGTAACTGTGGTGGATGGGAAGCAAGGCATAAAAGACATCGGTGGGGTAGAGCGGCATGTAAGCCTGGGCCAGGAAACAGTCGCTGGTCAGGTTGGCATGGGTGAGCATGACACCCTTGGGCTGGCCTGTGGTGCCGCTGGTGAACAAAATGGCCGCCAGTTCTGCCGAGCTGCGGGGTTGGGGAAGCGCTTCGCCCGGTGGCAGGGACATCACCGAAGGGCTCTGGCTGGAATCGAGGCCCCAGGCTCCACGGCATCCCTTCAAGCCTTCGCGGAAAAACTCAAACTTGGCCTCGTCGGCAAAAAACGCCACACAGTCCCCGGCTTTCGCCAACCGGAGGGCTTCTTCCAGCTTAAGCTGATGGTCCAGGGGAACCACGACCGCACCGACCGCCAGAATGCCGAAATACGCCAAGGCCCACTCAGGACTGTTAGCCCCCGTCAAGGCCACTTTTTCCCCGGGCTTGATCCCTGCCTGAAGCAGGGCAGAAGCAATCGAGGCCACCTGATCGCGGGCCTGACCATAGGACAGGCTGCGCCGTTGATCGTCGTAGGCGGTGAAACAGGGCCGCTCGGCAAAACGTTCAGCGGACTGAAGAAACAACTCGAACAGGGAAGGCCAGACAGGGGGTCGGTAATGTGCCATGGGGCTATCTTACTCTCGAGTCTCATCAGCGGTCAAACGGAATTCTTGTCAGTAGTGTTATACTCAAACCATGACTACCTTCCCCGAATACCCGCGCTACGATGCTCTTGGCCTCGCTGAATTGGTCAGGACAGGACAAATCACCCCTTCCGAGCTGGTCGAAGCGGCCATTGAACGGATCGAAGCCCACAATCCCGCCCTCAACGCCGTCATTGTCAAACTGTACGAGCAGGCTCGGCTGGCTGCCCGGGGGCCCGTTTCAGGAGGGCCTTTCGGCGGTGTTCCGTTTCTGGTCAAGGACTTGCTTTCCACCATCGAAGGGGTTCCAACGGCCTGTGGTACCAAGCTGTTGAAAAATCTGCCTGTGCCGCATGACAGCGAATTGATGGTCCGCTGGAAGCGTGCCGGGCTCATCCCCCTGGGAAAAACCAACACCCCCGAGTTTGGACTCACCCCCTACACCGAACCATTGACCTTTGGCCCCTGCCGCAACCCCTGGGACAAAACCAGAACCCCCGGAGGGTCGTCGGGCGGTTCGGCGGCTGCCGTGGCCACACGCATGGTTCCCCTGGCTACAGGAGGGGACGGCGGCGGTTCCATCCGCATTCCCGCCTCGGCCTGCGGACTATTCGGTCTCAAACCGACGAGGGGCCGCACGCCAACCGGCCCCGATTTCGGCGAAGCCTGGCACGGTTTTGCCATTGAGCACGCGCTGACCCGCTCGGTGCGGGATTCGGCGGCCCTGCTCGACGCCACCCAGGGTGCCGACCTGGGGGCTCCCTACGCCTCTCCCGCGTACGACCGGCCGTTCCTTAACGAGGTGTCAACGGCACCGGGGCGGCTTCGCATTGCGTTCACAGGAAAGCCCTTTTTGGGAAAGGTTGTCGACCCCGAGGTGCTGGCGGCCCTGGAGCGGACCGTACGGCTGCTGAAGGAACTCGGCCACGAAGTCGTTGAGGCAACCCCTGAAATTGACAACGAGGCGTTCTCGCTGGCCTTTATCACCATTTTGGCCGCCGAGTTGCGGGCCGATATCGAAGCTGTTTCGCAGGCGGCAGGGCAGAAGGTGTCGGTAAAAAACTTCGACCCTGCGAGTTTTGGTTTAGGCATGCTGGGCAAAGCCCTCAGCGCCCAGGATTACGCTTCGGCTTCCCGTTACCTGCAAGGCGCTTCACGGTCCATTGCCAGGTTCTTCGGCGGTTGGGACTTGCTGCTGACCCCGACGCTGGCCAGCCTGCCGCCGCTGATTGGTGCCCTGCAGCCCTCGGCGGCCGAAAAGACTCTGATCCGCCTGGTGGGAAGCTTCGACGGCGGAGGACTCTTGAAAGCCCTGGGGATTATCAAGCCTCTGGCCGCCCAGACCTTTGCCTTTATCCCCTGGACCCCCGTGTTCAACGTGACAGGGCAACCGGCCATGTCCGTGCCCCTGGAAACCAGCTCTACAGGAATGCCCATCGGCCTGCATTTTGTGGGCCGGTTCGGCGACGAGGCCACCTTGTTCCGCCTCGCCGCCCAGCTGGAACAGGCGCGGCCGTGGGCGGACAAGGTGCCCCCAGGGTACTGAACCACTACCGGTTGAATTCCTTGACAGCCTCGATCATGGCAAGGAAGTTTTTCACCGGCACGCCCGCCTGGGTATTGTGAACGGTGTTGAAAACAAACCCTCCGTCCTTTGAGAAGATTTCCAGGTTCTTGAGAACCTGGGCTCTCACTTCGGCTGGCGACTCAAACGGCAGAACCTTCTGGGTGTCGACGCCGCCGCCCCAGAAGGTGATGTCTTTTCCATAGCGGCTTTTCAAGGCCACAGGGTCCATACCGGTGGCTGAGATCTGCACCGGATTGAGAATATCGAACCCGGAATCGATCAACAGGTCAACCAAGCCAAAAACGGCACCGCAACTATGCTTAAAACACTTCCAGTCGGTGTTTTGATGAATCCAACCCGTTATCTGTTTGTAGTAGGGCATGTACAGTTCGGTAAAGGTTTCCCGGGAGCAGAACTGGCTGGACTGGGTGCCAAAATCGGTTCCACACAGAAACGCCACATCAATGTTGGCACCCGCCACGGCCTTGACAGCCTGCAGATTCTTGAGGGCAATCTCCGTCTGCTTCTCAAACACTTTGTGCAAATAATCCTGGCGGCTCACCGTTGAGATGTACCATTCCTGAATATCGCGGATGCCCTTGGGGTGCTTCATAAAGGGCCCGGGAACCAAGGCGATGTCTCCGATAGCGGTGCCGCCGATGTTGGCGACCACCGCCCTGCCGCTGGCTCTCCCCTCGGCAGTCGACTTCTGAAAGTACTCCAACGCCTGGGGTGTCAGGGCACCGAAGTCTTCCAGGTTGTCCTCGGGGTTCAAATCATCGTCATCCTCTGGCAGTTCGACCTGGCGGATGATGGTGTCGAAAAAGAAACTGGCCCTGGGCATTCTCCCGCTGGGAGGGACTGTGGTGTCGCCTTCGGGAAATACCAGGGTGTCACCGGCGGCATCCACCACATAGTTGAACTTTCCGGGGACAAGGACCTTCTGTCCCCAAGGGGTCATCCAGGGTTTGAAGTCTTCCACAGGGTAACCAAACATGGTTTTGTAGGCCGGAGTCGGGGCAATGTCGACACCAAGGGCATCGATCAGGTCAGCCTCGATCTCCCCCAGCATCTGGTAAGGCTCCCAGATCCGGATGGGGTGAGGCTCGAGTTTCAGCTCTTTCCGAAGCCCTTCGATCACGCTGACATGGATGCCTGTCACAGGTGTTCCGCCGAAATCGACGGGGACTTTGTCGGGTTGCTGGTGGTTGAGGGCCGCGCGGACCCGTTGGGCGGAAGTCATGATTTGATTCCTTTCAATTCCATTTTTTCAGTACGCAGTTTTCCAAAGCGGTCAATGAGAACAGCCAGCAAGAGGGTGGCACCGATGACAAAGGTCTGCCAGTAGACATCGACCCCCAACAAGGTCAGGGCGTTGGTAATCAGACCCATTAGAAGCGACCCCAAAAAGGCTCCCAAGACGGTACCCTGCCCGCCCTGCAAGCTGGCACCACCGATGATGACCGCTGTGATGACCCGAAGTTCCAGCCCGGTACCAGCAGTCGTTGAGGCGGCACCCAGCCGTGAGATCATCACGATGCCGGCCAGGGCGGCAAAGAGCCCCGTCA
>JFJP01005509.1_pt1 | contig 18131 bp, 6 predicted proteins | sample 431651 | NCBI WGS metagenome assembly JFJP01 (sample SAMN02602958, study PRJNA72255) | Microbial mat metagenome, whole genome shotgun sequencing project. | biome: fresh water; feature: sink hole; material: water; isolation source: purple microbial (photo- and chemosynthetic) mats found in...
TTGAAGGTGTCAGGCTACCGCAGGCCAACGCGCCACGGGTGCAGGTGTGGAGGTGGCAACAAATCAAGCGGGTGCTGAGAGCTGGCCAGCGTGTCGGGGGTAAGACTCTGGAAGTGACGCAGGCATTCCACATTGCCTTGCGCACAGGGATGCGCCTAAACGAGGCTATGCTGGCCCCTGTTGGCTTTGATAGGGATAGGCGCATAGTTACCTTGTCCAGCACCAAAACCGCAGCACACGGCGAATCCGTGCCACTGACAAAGCAAGCCTATCGCCTGCTGTGCAAAATGCCTGAGTCGTTTAGCACTGCGCCGGATCGGGCATCAATGCTGTTTTGCAATTTGCTGAGTAACCTGCTCATAAAGGATTTGCAGTTCCGCGATGCCAGGGCAACAGCGTTGACGCTGATGGCCAGGCGCATGGATGTGCTTACCTTGGCCCGTATAAGCAGACACAAAGACCTCAAGCTGCTGCTGAGTTGCTACTACCGAGAGTCCCCTGAGGCTGTGTCTCGGAGACTGCAAGGAACTTGAGGTCACTGTTGCGACTCTCCAGCAGTAGCATCAACCACCCACTCAGCAAATGGGTCTTGGCCTCCCAATACAGGGATGCGCTTCACAATCTTACGTACTGCGTTGCGCTCCTTGGCGTTGCTGTCTCCATCATCAGTCAGTGAATGCGTTGCGCCTTCGACCAACTGCAACCCATCGTAGAAGGTGCCTGCCGTTGGGCCAAGAATCTGACTCATGATTCGCTCCCTACCAAAGGCCCCGTTGTCCACACTCTTGGCGCTCTGGTACAGCACATCCGCCAACAAGCCCATAGCACCCACAGCCAAAAGACCTTGAGCGTAAGCGCCGAAGAAGGCGTCCACCTCTCCGTTCTGCATCTGGTAGTCTTTGAATCCAAAGTCCTGCGCCATCTTTGACAAGCTGCGGTCACGTGCGCTTCTCCAGTCACCATCCTCTGCTTCCTGATTCTTGCCAAGCAGATGGTCCTTGGCGTACAGCGTGCCAGCGCCAGCAGCAGCTCCCACCGTGAGCAAGTACATCAACCCAGCCGGATCGCCAGCATACTTACCGCCCTCGGTAGCCACAGCTTCTCTGAAGTTATGCCGAACCAACCGACCCAGCATCATCGGGTAGCTCTTGAACTGCCAGAAGATGGAGGCGATTGGGTCTTGTGCCCACAGCGGGATGTCGTTTCTGTTGGGCTGGAAGATGGACTCAGAGACAAAGCGATGCACCGCCTCCGAAACCTTGGCGCAAGACATCTCAACATCCATGCTCTTGTCGCGCATTGGGTGGTTCACTGCCATCTCGAATGTGTCTAACTTATCTGCCTCCACCAAGAAGCCAAGTCCAAGCTGGCGTAGATAACGCATCGACTTTCGATACTTCCAAGAGTCCAGATTGCCAGCAGCTATCTCACGCTGCACGATCACCTGATTTGCCTTAATGCTTTCAAACCCAACCAGAGCTGCTGTCTGGCGCATGGTGTTCGTCCATGGAGTCAGGAGGGTGGCGTTGAAGAAGGCGTTGCTAGCACGGCCCATAACCCCACCGTTGACGTGCCCCACGTTCTCGTTCAGTATTGACTCCATGATGACTCCAACTCTCTGCATGGCCGCAGCAAAAGCCGGGTCATTGGTGGCCAGCTTGACCGCCTTCATGGTTCCTTTAAGCCAGCTTGACATACTGCCAGAGCGCACCAGTGATAGCACCGGATCAGGCAATGAAGACAGCACCGTGCCAGACAGTAGTGAGACCGAGTTGAAAGTTTTTACAGCGGCTGCTGCGGTTCGTGCCGACTGGTTGGCTATGAAGGTGTGGGCCGGGCGACCTCCTAGCGTTCCCACGGTACGGCGCATGAAGTCCACCTCATGGGTGGCAAGGTTGCCACCGTCGGCGCCGAAGTCAGCCACGCCATTGATCAACCACTCAGCCCGCACCCTGAAGTGCTCAACACCCTGGCCGCCAATCTTTTCAAAGCGGTCCACCAAAGCGTCGATAAGCTGCTTTTTCACTGCCTCGTTTCCATTGTTCTCAGCCAGCACAGTCACGATCTCGGCGGCATATTTTGCAGCCACTCTTTCGTCGGTCGTGAAGGCGCTGAACAAGCTGTCAGTGAACTCCACGTTGCCAGCCTCAGGCAATCCATCGCTCTCCATCATGGCACTCTTGACGTGCGTCATGCCCTGGGCCTTGCTCATCAGTGCCGTCTTGATAGCCTCTGATCCGTTGGCTGCGATGTCTATATAGGTGGCTGCACCGTGGCCATGTACCCCAAAGCTCCGAGTCCACTCCACGCGCTTGTGTGCTGCTTCGGTGTACGATGTCAAGAGAGATCGAAGATTGCCATCGAACAACGGTCCTACGCCTGCTGCACTCCAGTCTCCGGCATCGAAGTGAAGTTTCCTGCTGTGCAGCTTGTCACCAAAAGCCTGGGTGTAGGTAGTGTTTGCGCCATCCAGAATGCCCCGCAACTCCTCACGGTTGAGCGCATCGTTGATGACTTTGGTTGCATCTGCGACAGATCGAGAGCTGTTACCTCCGCGATCTTTGGTGAAGTAAGCAGCTAGTCTCGTAATGGCCTCGTCCCGATTGGCGCCAATCCATTCCAGGTTAAAGCGCTGCGGAAGGTAGTGCGGGTTCGTTCCGTCCGTTACATCTCCAACCGATATGCCTGCATTGTTCTGCATGATCAGAAGCTTGCGAAAGTGGTTGTTGATTTCAATCGCCAAAGACTTTTCATCGCCACTCAATTTGGAGAAATCATTGGTGCGAATAGCCTGCACAATCCGTCCTTCTGCCTCTGACTGAGGAATGACATGCTTGCGTGCATAGGCATTGCGCTGCACCTCAGATGCGACCTTGCCATACCAATGGGTGCGATCCAGCAACGCCCCGCTTATGGCCCCAGTAGGCCGCCCAATCTTGTCAAGCGCAGCGGATATAGGCAGCAGCATGCCACTCATCTTTGTCATCAGTCGAGACTCAAGGCCAGTGCCTTCCACTGGCATGATGACATCTGCCAGCCAGCGGCCACCAGCCTTCATGATGCGCGATGCATTGGAGCGAATTTGCAGCCCGTGGAATGCAGCCACAGTTCCTTGCTGTTGGTCGGACAGCCCAGCGCCGCTGCGCCACTTCTTCCAGAATTGAGAGAAGATCGTGGCCGACTCCGCTGAAGCGCCAGCATCAAGCGCTCGCTGCTCAATCGCCAGTGGAGAGTATCCATCATCACCATCCAGCGCCAGGCGCAGCGTCATCTCGCCAACCAGCGGCACGTCTGTATCCTTCTGGGTGCGCTTGAGCTTCTGTGCCTTGTCGATCAATGCCTGCACTGTCTTAGGCCTCTTGGACAGCTTCTCTGATCCATCATCCGCGACCTTGCCTTGGCTCTTGTAAAACACCGGTATGACGCCTGGCACATCCATCGCCTCGGCGGTGTTCATTAGCGCCTCCAGTGCCTTGGCATCTCCGTTACGTGTGGCCAGGGCGATCTCTGAGGCCAGCGTAGCACTAGCCTCGTCCATTGCATCCAGCATGTCAGCCACGCTGGCATAGACCCGCAGCGGCTCGCCTTCCTTAACGAAGCCAATGTACTTGGCCAAGTCGGTGTCAGCCACGTCGGCTCCAAGCCACCCCAAGATGTCACCCCGCATGTTGACCGTCAGCCCAGCTATCTGCTGCTCCACCTGACCACGAGCCAGAGCCGGGTGATGCAGGCCATTGGTATATCTGGTGGTTGGCACGCGGCCTGGTGTGGCAGCCACGGCCTCTCCAAGCGCAGCCTTGGCTTTGGGTGTCTTGCCGAGCCCAGCGATCAATGACTGTGCCGTGCTGATGGCATTTGCCACATCCTGTTCTCGCATGATGTTGTCAATTAACGGCGTGCCTGAGCTGCGATTGTGCAGTCCGTGCCAAATGGCCATCCCTACCATATCGTCTTTGAGTTTTGGCGGTACTTTTCTCGACTGGCCTGCCACCACCATGATGTCATCCAAGCCAAATGCTCCGTCTTGGAAGCGTTGTTGCAGCCGGTCCCCCATTCCAGCAGACCCAACCCGAGACATCAGCAGATACAGATCATCAATGTTGCGCTTCGGATTCGTCAAGCCCTCAGAGACGGATCGCAGCGTGGTGCGCAGTGCAGCGAAAGCGTCCGTGGTGTCGCTTGCCAATGCATTAGGCTTAACACCAGGCGCTAGGTACACGCCGGTGATCGACGCAATGTCAGCATTGGTCATCTGACGTTGTGTACTGCCTCCAAGCCATGTGAAGATGCGGTAGGCCAAGGTGCCAATGATGCTGCTCTGGTCGCCATCCCGGTGTGGAATGCGAGCTATCAGAGCCTTGATGTGATCCGGTGCTCCAGCAGGAACGCCATCCATCACATTGTCCACCGAGCGTGCCGCCTCCTCAGCCGCTACCACAGCCGCTGATGCTTCAGTAGTGGGGGCAACCTTTGGCTTGGCGGGCTTACGGGCCTTACTGACCTTGGCCACCTTGGCTGCCACGGCCTTCTCGGCAGATGGCTCCAGCTTCACCTCTACGCTGGCACGGCTGCTGCGCTGTAGGCCCAGGCTATAGCTGCTGCGGATGCTCGTCTCCAGGTGGTCCAGTGCGTCACCCATCAGGTCATAGAGCTTGCGAGACATACCAGAGAGCGCCCTCTTTTGCGCCTCATCCCCAAGAACGAATCGCTTCTCTGGCGCAGTGAACAGAGCGTTTTGATAATCAACGCCATACTCAGCCGACACTTCCTGTAGGGCTTTGAGTTCTGCCAGGTCATTCACCTTGTCCAGCGGAATGCCTTTCTCTTTCAGCAAGGCTGGCATCTCTTTGATCCAGTGCAGCTTCTGCTGATGGTAATACGCCAGAGCCTCTGGCTGGCTATGCAGATTGGCATCCGCAATCACCACCTCTACTTCTTTGGCGTTGACACCAGCCTCAAACGCCACGTTGTCTGCCACTTCTTTCGGAGCAACATCCAGTATGGCTTGCATCAGCTTTCCGATGTCATTGCTGGAGAACATCTCTCGTGGGTCTACCGCTCCCACCATCAACTCAGACGCACCGGTCTTGGCATTGGTTCGGAATGGATTTAGTTTGCGGCGCAGGCCGGTCACGATAGCCGATGGCTTGTATTCCTCTCCGTTGCCAAGGTAAGCGCCATTGTCCTTTCCATACAGCAGTCCAAACATGTGGTTGGTCGCTGAACGCAGCGTCTCCACAAAGCCCACGTCGTGACTAGAGCCAGGCAAAAGAATCTGCTGCCCCAGGGAACTGCGCAGCTTGTCCACCTTCTCGGTGATGTCCATCGCCAGAGCTGCTTGCTTCTGCTTGGTTGGTAGCTCTGCGGGCGACACCAGCTTGCCGGTGTTCAGGTCAATGAAAGCGTTGTAGCTGAACTTTCTCGCGGAGATGGTGGATGGCAGGATACGCTCGAACAGAGGGATCAGCTCCTTGTCGATCTTCTGTCCAAGAAAGTGGCGCAGTAGATTCTTGCCAACCTTGACCACCTTGGACCAGAGCGTGTCCTCTGCTGCCTTACCAGCCTTGCCTACCATCTTGTCCATGGCCCAATTGGTGAACTGCCATGCAAACAATTCGTTGGTTCGTTTGGCCAGGTCTCCAACCTTCTTCCCGGTAGCGGCTTCAATCGCCTTGACATTGCTCATGTCTTTGGTGATGGAGCTGACATCCAACGCCCCATCCGCACCATAGTATTTGCCCAGAGATTGCAGGAACACCAGCCGCTCGGAAGGCGACAGCATGTTCATGAAGGCCCAGTGACCAACTTCATGCATGACGGCAAAATGCTTTGGAACCACCCCACCCATTGATGGCTGGTCTGAGGTGGATATAACATTGGTCTTCACTGAGAATTGATCACCATCTCCAGCCACGCTGTACGGCAAACCATCATGGTCAACATCAAGACGGCGCAGCACATCTAATGCTGCCATGCGCTCGGCCTCTGTGAAGGCTGCCATGTTCTGCGCCAGGTATCCAAACGAGGTGCGGCGTGAAGCGTTGTTCCGCTTAACGCCGTGCGGAGCCAGTGTCTCAATGATCTTGGCTTGCGCGGTCAGCTTGTCTAGCGTTCGTGTCAGATCATCCAGTGTGCCAAGGGACTCAAAGTTAAGCAGGGTGGAGTCCCTGTCAAACGCCTCGGCCACGCTGCGCAGTGTCTGCCCGTCGGAGACGGTGATCTTCTCTGCCTCGTCCATGGAGATAGCCTGGCGCTGCGCCTTGGCAATCTCCGGAGCCATGCCAGCATTAGCCTTCTTGGCAGCAATCGCTTCCACCAGTGGTTTGTCCACCGGAATGCCTTTGGTGCCCAGCGGCCAGAAGTTCACGGCCATGAAGTCCTGCGCTGTGCCGCCTTGCAGCTTGCCCGCCTTGTTCATGCGGCCATCTGGGATAGTTCCTATCTGCACATCCTCTGGCTTGACGTGGCGGTACAGCGCGAACTCGCGCACCGTCATGCTCAACTGTGTCTTACCCGGCTTCTCAATGCGACCATTGACCTTGAAGGCGATGGCTCGGCCCTCCGGCAGATCAAACCCATCCATGCGGGTGTCCAACTCACTCGGCTTGGCCTTGGTTTCACCCTTGATCTCGGCCATGGCGTCGGCCTGCTTCTGGGTGTTAGAGAGGGCATTGTCTATGGACGCGGGTGTCTTGGTGGACTTGGGTGCGTCGGACAGCTTGCCCATGTTCTTCTCGAACAGCTCTTTGTGGTTCTTGACCAGGGTGTCGCGGGACATGGACGAGAGACTGTTGATCTCCTCACCCTCCATGCCTTTGACCTGAAGGATTGCTTTACGTGCCTCCGGTGGCTTGGTGGCATCCACGCTCCAGGTGCCAATCTTCTCGCCAAACAGCAGTACCTCGCCTTCCTTGGTCAGCGTAATGTGCTGAGCTGGCGCGAACTCCTTGCCAATGCTTGGCAGCACCTTGACCGTAGACAGGTCTTGGCTGCTGGGGTAGAAGTTGCCGTTCTCAGTAACTACTGCCGAGTATGGTGAGCGGTTCGGCTTCTCGGTGGCAGCAGTACCTTTCTCAGCACCCTCTGCCACGCCTTTGCGACCCTTGCTGCGGCTTCCACTGTCCACCACGCCTTGTGGCAGGTACTGGCCAAGAGCGTTGAGTAGGTTGCCGTCGTTGCTGGCCTTAAAGGCATTAAGCTTGGAAACGAGAGCATTGATCTGCTCTGCACCTGTCTCACCCAGGTCAGCGGCCTTGGCCAGTACGTCAGCCAGCTCTGCCTGTACCACGGCAGTGTTGGCGGCCATGGACTCCTTGTGCGCCACGAACAGCTCGGCCATGTAAAGCTCGTCAGGCGTCACCGGGCTGTGCAGGCTGCTGATCTTGTCAATGGTGGCTTGGTGAACGATTGGCCCAACTGCCTCACGCTTCTGAACCGCTTGCAGGATCAGGCCAAAGCGAGCCTGCGCAATGCTGTTTGCAGCGGTCTCCTTGTATAAGCCCTTCAGTTCGTTCAGGCGACCTGAGAGCTTCTTCCCGCCGACCACCATCTTGGCCAAGGCACTGGATGCCGCCTTGACGCTGGCTCCCAGGATGGCGTTGTTGGCAGCACTGGTGGCAGAGAACATCTTGCGTGGGTGCGACCACAGCAAGCCCAGGTAATCAGAGATGCCGTCGGAGAGCATGGACTGAGGGCCGCCTACGGTCTTCTTCCCATCCTTACCAAGCTCTTGCCTACGACCTGATACCACCATGTCCACGAACAATGGATCGCCATCCTCGTTGGCGCCCATGGTTACACGGTGCAGTATCGGGTTCGCTGCTATGCCGTTGTAGAAAGGGTTGCGAGCGTGGTTCTGTGAGCGCGTCATGACACGGCCTCCAGCATCACGCTCACGCAGCTCCCGCATCGCGTCCATCTTCTTAAAGGCTTCGGCGTTGGCTGTCTTGAACACCTCGTTCAACTCGTCATTGACGGCGTGCAGCGCCCGCATCTCCAGCGCCTGCCTCATGAAATTGGCGTCCAGAGGGATGCCTGACAACTCGAACGTAGCCACCATCTGGCGCTGGAAATCCTTCACCGCTTTGATGGCGTTGGCAATCTGGATGCCTGTATCTGAGTTCACTGGCAGAGACTTAACTCTATCCATCACGATGTCGTGGGCGCTAACGTCTTTGAGGTCGGAGGCGGTAAAGCCACCAGCCAGCTTAGCCCAGGCGTCTTTCAGTAGCGGGTCTTTGGCGACTACATCCACACCAACCGCAGCCACACGGTCCAACAGCGCGTTGTGGATCATCTTCTGATAACTGGCGACTATGCGCGCGCGCTCTCCTGACGGCACACCAGCCAGCATGGCATTCACCACAGTCTCGAAGTGAGATATGTTGGTTGGGTTTGGCAACACGTCGCCAATGACCCTGGCATAGGTCAAGTCGATGGCGTTGTTGGCCAGTTCCACCAGCGCCAACTTGGCCTTGGCCACGCCTGCGGCGCTGGTCATCTTGGAGGCATCCAACTGGAGAAGCAGCGGGGCAATGTCAGGGTTGTCTTCAGCCGCCTTGTCTAACGCTGCCTGCACGATGGCAGTCTTCTCGTCCTTGCTGAGTTTGGCCTCTGACTTGTCCCCGGAGTACGCCTCAAGGTTTCTCTGATACTCTGCATTCACGTCATTAAGAGCCTGATCTAGCACCGCTCCTGCCTTCTCGCGCTGAGCCTTCATCTCCAGCAAAGTAGCAACGTAATTGATGGAGGCGCTGCCAGCGGCTACCTTCTGCGCACCTTCCGCGATCTTCTCAGCGCCTTCAGTCGCTTGTTCAGTCGCTTGTTCAGTGACTTGTTCAGTCGCTACATCGGCTGCGTCAACCTGCGAGGTCGGCGCAATCGGCGCATCTGGCGCTGGCACAACAGGTGCCGCGCTCTCCACGGCGCTGACATGCTTCTGCACCGCCACGGTAACGTCTGTCAGTGCCTGCTGCACCGCAGCGATGTCAAGCTTTGCGCCATCCGGAGAAGCGGCCACGATCTCTTTCGCAGCCTCTGTCTTGCCAAGGCTTGCCACCTTATCCATGACGGACTGTAGGTCTGTCCCGGCGACTGACAGCATTCCTTGCAAGTTGGCGTAGGACGCCTTCTCTGGCTCTGAGAATTTACCTTCAGCCAGAGTGGCAACCTCGGCGGCGGTGGGTGGAGTGACCCCAGGCGGTGCGCTTGATGCCGGTGCAGCAGAGGCGGTAGGGGTACTGGTAGCCGGTGCAGCAACACGATCCGGGCCGCTTTGTGCCAAGATGTTCTCGGCCACGGTCTTGATGTCGAACGGGCCAGCCGGAGTTTTAATCGTTGGCACCGCAGGGGCCGCAGGCGGGGCGGCGTTGACCGCAGCAGCAGCAGGTGGTGCATTGGGTGCAGCAGATGCAGTCGCTGATCCTGGAGCGTTTTGAGAGGCTGCCTTGGGGGCTTTGCCAGTAGCCTTTGGCTCTTCGCCTGGAGCCATGGCGCGGGACAGGTTCTCATCGAGCGCTGTCAGGCCGCGCACCAGCACCGGGTTGATGTCGCCGTTGACCATGATCGCATCAGCTTCGGTGAAGTCGATGGTGTCAAGGTGCTTGATGACGCTCTCGTAGCCGGTGGCTTTCTGCTCCAGATCAAGGGCTTTCTGGATAGCGTCTGGAGTCCCCTGCTCTCTCAGCGCATTGGCTTGCATCTTCAGGGATTCTGATAACTCCTGTGACCCACGGAAGTCGGTTAGCGCCTGCCTGATAGCGGCGATCTGATCAGGCGTGTAGCGCGACTGCGTATGGCCCGCCACCACGTTGTTCATGAACTGGTTGACATCATCTGTTGCAGAGGCCAGGTTGCTCTTGGATGCGTTCCATGCATCTGAAAGCTGCATAAAGTTTGGGTCTAGGTTCTGGCTTTGGCTGGCGGCCAGAGCGTCGGTCTCGGCCTTTAGTCTTGCGTCAGCCTGGCCAGCTATCTCCATTGGAATGCCGCCGGCCAGTTGTTTGCCAGTGCTGCGGCCACCGACATAGCCCATGGCACCACCAAGACCAGCACCCAAAGCACCACCACCAACGATATTGAGCGCAGAGTTCCCAAGGCTGTACTCGTCCTGCAACCCACGTTCGATGCCTGCTCCTTGCTGTGCCGCGTCTCCGATGCCGCCAAGCACGGCATTCTCCAGACCCTCGTCCAGAGCCCCTTTGCGAGCACCTCGCCATGACATGTCTTTGATCAACTGGCTACCGGCGCTGCCAATGGCCTCTTGGGTTGCCGCGCCTTTGGCAATGGATGTAGCAGCGCCCTCTGCGGCACCCTTCAGAGCTGCGGCCCCAAAGGTTTTAGCTGCCACGGTGCCAATGCCGAGTGCTGCTTTGACCGGTGCCGCTGCAATAATTAACGGAGCATCAATCAAGCCACCAAGCAAGCCAGAGCCCACCGCTTGTGCTGTGTCATTCAAGTTACCAGAGACCAGTCGATTGGGGGCGGTGTCGTAGATTCTCCCAAGCAGGTTATGGAACTGCTTGCTTTGCTGCCCCTCTGTCTTGGCCTCTACATAGTCCCAGATGGATGACAGCGCAGAAGCGCCTCTCATTGTGGTGGTGTTGAGGATGTCCTGCTTCATGGCGGCGGTATCGCCACCGTACTTGCTCCCGTTTTGGTCCAGCGAGTTGTGCAGGAATTTAGTCAGCTCTTTGTTTTGTCCGACCTGATCCCAGGTGGCATCCCGGAAGATGGCGCTTGCATCTTTGGATTCGTCAATGAGACGTTGCGCGGCGCTATCGCCACCAATGAGGGTATTGAAATTTGACATGCACAATGCTCCAGTAAATGTACCGGAGCATTGTTGCATGTGAACGCAACTAATGCGGCTTTTGATCTCTATCGCATACGGTTCAGTATCTGCTCAGCGTATTGAGTTGTCGTTGGGTGACTGGGGTTTTTGAGGTTCCCGAACTCGACCACCTTGCCGTCTTTGACAGCCTTCTCCCCGCCGTAATAAGCAGCAGCCGCTAGCGCAGGGTCGCCGTACTGATCGAACAAGTAGCCAGCGTGAATCTCTCCTGCTCGCTTGGTGTGGTTTGGGTTGTTGAAGTCAGCATCCATGGGTATCTGGCCGTTGCGCTTCATGCCATCAAAGGTAGCCTGCTGAACCTGCATGGGGCCTGTTACACCCTGGCTGTTGACGTGACTGGTATCGGCCTGGCCGCTATTGGATTCCTGGCCAAAGATGGCAGCAATAAAGGCTTGCTTGATACCCTGCTGATCTACAGGCTGCTGGCCGGGTGAGCCAGCGCCCTCTGTTAGAAATGTGCTGGTGCCCAAGCACCTTGGCCAGCAGGCGGGTATCTCTGCGTCACACCAGGCGTTCCACCTCCGCTCGTGTTGAACGTCTCCCACCGTTTGTTCATATCTGCTTCGTACTGCTCAGCGCGAGATACCTTCTTGGTTATTGGCGCTGGCGCTGGAGTCATATTGATAATGGATTCAGTGATGGCATCAACTGCCTCGTCTGCTATATCTTTGTCCAAAGCCATGCCGCCTACCAAAGCCTTGACTCGCTCTCTAGCGGTCACTCTCGCCAACTCAGACAGCTCAAGCTGAGTGGCGGAGATGCTTCCGTTGGCGGAGATAGCGTCGGTCATGTCCACCAGGAAATCACTGACATTGGTCTTGAACCCCTTCATCAAGCTCTCCGAGGTTAGGAGGGCGGTCTGAGATACCTCGTTGGAGGACTGGACAGGAGACGGGTTTCGGCCTCCATTGGCCCACGGGAAGACATCCTTCAAGGTCGGTGGAGCGCCGTTGTAGCGTGACGTTGATACCGAAGGAGCATTCAAGTAAACGGCATCCTGCTGGGCTATTTGCTGACCAATTTTGGCAATGGCCAAGGACGACATACCCAAGCGGCCAAAGGCAGCTCCGGCCTCTGAGATGTTGGCAAACTTATGAGCCCCTGTAATGATGCGACTCACCGAATCAACTTGCTCATTGAACTGCTCCATGGGGATAGCGCGGCCTTTGATTTTGGCAATCGCTGCGGTGTCCTTGCGCATCACAGCATCCGTGTAAAGCGCCGCATCTCCGCCTGTAAAAACCACAGAACTCATGGTGGACAACAGCTCTGACTTGACAGCCAGGTCTTCGGACGACAAGTTCTTTTTGCCCTTGAACACATCCTCCACGACCGCCAGTTGCGCAGCCGGAGCTGACTTGGCTTGAGTGGAGCGGGTGGCAGCAGCGGTTTGCTTGCGCTGCTCTTCAGCCTCCTGAAGAGCCAGGACGGCCTGCCTGTCTCTGGGGTAATCTTGCATCATTTGCTGCTTGGCTGTTTGCTCAATCTTCTGTTGTGCCGCAATGCTTTGGCGTTGCGAAGCGGCGAGTGCAATCTTCACCCCTTCCTGTACAGCCTTCTCTACCTTCTCGGTCTTGGCGTTAGGTCCGAACAAAGGCAGCACCTTCGCCCTCAACTCAACCTCTACCGCTTCTTTGGTGATGGGGCCAGTGCTTCCTATGTTGGTTGCTTCGACTGCAACTTGCTGGGTACGCTTTTGCTCGTTAGCTTGAGCCGCCTTCTGCATCCCGACCAGCTCAAACTTGGGCAGGTACGGGTTGTTCTGTTTGTGTGTCTCAAAGTCTTCGGTATCCGACAGCATGGTCGAGCCATACTGGATGCCTCTGGTCACGGCGGCGTTCTCGGCCTTTGATTGCGTGAGTTTAAAGTCAATGTTTTTCACATGGTCGGCGCCATAGATTTCACTGAGCTGCTGGTGAACGGTAATGGGGTCATCCCCGTTGGCGAAGCGATCCTCGGCGGCCTGGGTGATGGTCTTGCGCTCTGCCTCCTTGGTCGTGAAGTCCACCCTGCGCAGCTCCTCCGCCTTCTGCTCGGCCTTGAGCTTCTGACTGGATAACATGGCTTGCACCGCATCTATGCTTGGAGTGCCAGAGTTAAGAAACTCCTGCGCTCCAAGCAGTTGCCGCGACTGAGCCATGAAATCCTCGAAGCTGGTGGTCTTGCCAACCGCAGCATCTTCGTTGAGTATCTTCATCAGCGCTTCTCTCGTGGCTGCACGACGAGCGGTGTTGGTAGCCTGCTGCTGCTCGAATCCATCGAACTGCGCTGACACCAGAGGGGGGGATGATAGTGCTGTCCAGGCCATAGTTATTCTCGGTTAAGGGCTTGTGTTTACCCAGGCTTTCCACGGGTCTGCTACCGGAGATAGGCTGTAGTTTGGCGTGATGCCGTAGTCTTCAGGCATTTGGTCCCCGGTGAGTGATACAGGATTCCACCAATTGGTAGGGTTGGAGGCATCAGGGTTGGTTAGACCAGAGCCACCTCTTGCGTATGGATCAATCCCGTAGTCTGGGTTAGCGTCTGAGAGGCCGTAGTTAGCTACCCACTTGGCTTGCGCCTCATCCCAGTAGAAGCTATCCCCGGAGCTTGGAGACGAAGATAAACCGGTTCCGCTATCGGAGCCACCAAACAGGCTTTTGATAAAGTCATAGCCAGCTCCGCCAGCCTTGTTAAGTAGCCCAGACAACTCCTTGCCGAGGGGAGATGAAGACAAGGAGTCAAACAGGTTGCTGGCGGCTTGGCCTGTGGTCTTGGATACAGCAGAAGCGTTGCCTGCGTCAACACCGTACTTAATCCTAGAGTTCTCCATAAGATTCTGTTGGTTGCCGCCATAGATATTTAACAGGTTTGCCAACAAGCTGTTGGTGCTGTTGTTCTGGTTTGATGCGTAGGTGTGAGAGGTGTTGGTTAGGTTTGACGCCAGGCTGTTAGCCGCATTTGTCATACTGGCCGCATACGAATTGGCCGCATTGGTCATGCCAAGGGTGTAGGTCTTGTCGTTCTGGTCTCTCTGCAACCATGAGTTATCCTGTAGTTTGATGGCTTCGAGCATACGGTTCGCATCATTGGTCGCGGCGTTTGCGTAGTTACCCTCGGAGGATGCTGCTTTATTGGCGGTTTGCGACAGTATCTGCGCCAGCGCCTGGGCAACCTTGGCATTCTGGTCAATCTGCGTGCCTTTGCCTGACAGGTAGGATGCATAGATGTCCTTGTTCTCAGATAGGGCATTGGAGTCGGCCTCTTCACTGAGCTTGGAGTAGAGGTCGCTGAACTCCCGCGTCATGTTGTTGGCTTTGGTGGCTGCTGCGGTGGAGTTGGCTGTGCCTCCCTTGAGTGACTGAGCAAAGCCCTGAGAGGCGGCAATGGCAGCCGCTCGATCCAGGCCGCCAACCATGGACGAATACTTCTGTGTTGCCCGATTCTGCACGTTGTCGGTGTTGTAGTCTGCCACGTAGACACGCTGTGCCGCAGCCTGTGCCGCAGGAGCCAATGTCGCTAGCATGTTAGACCTATCCCCTGCCGCATAGCCAGCAAGCGCTCCAGTGGCCGCTGAGGGTCCTGCATTGGCCACATAGCCACCATTGAGATCAGACGGCATTGGGCCGTAGTCCGTCAATGAGTATTGTGTAGGGGTATAGGACTGTGGCTTGTAAACGGCTGGCGTTAGGCTCTTTCCTTGCAGGCCAGCGATGAGTGTCTTGAGATCAGTCTGACTTGACTCAGCTTTGTTGAGTTGGTCATTCCACTGTTGCGCTGAATTGGCGACTGTCGATGAGAGGTTGCCTGTGTTTTGGTTAGCGTTCCAATAGTCGTACACCCCCTTGAGAGCGCCAAGCCAACTGAAGTTAGTAGACCCTGATGCGCCAGGTGCGGCGGTAGTTGGTGCGGCGGTAGTTGGTGCGGCGGTAGCCATTAGGCAATCTCCTTTAAAACCAGGGCGTTGGGGCTGACGGAGCTTTAGTCCTTGTGTCCCAGTTCACTGGATTGATGAAGCTGTTGGATGGGTTCTTACTCCAGTCCCAATCAGATGGGGATGAGCCCACAAAGTTAGACGAGTTGTTTTGCCCGGAGAAGCTGAAGTTTTGTTTCCCAGGCGCTGGAGTTGGATTGTTCCAGAAGTCCCACTCTGCTGCCGTGACGTTGCTGCCAGCGTCAGGCTGGCGATACGGGATGACCTGGTTGAGGCCGCCACCATAGGTGTTCTGGTAAGGTGCTGGAGCTGGAGCTGGAGCTGGATCTGGAGCTGGAGCGAAAGCATTACTTGCTGGTTGAGATACCGGCTGAAATGCCGATGCATTTGCCGGAGTCATGCCCATCAAGCTGCTAAGCCATGCGGAATACCAATCAGGTTGAGCTTGTGCTGCGGGCGTGGCCACCGGCTGGGGCACCGGCTGGGGCACCGGCTGGGGCACCGGCTGGGCTGTAGGCTGAGCCTGAGTGGTATTGGCTGCACTACCCCAGTCCCAGCCGTTGTTGTATTTTTCGGTGAGCGCAGCCGTATTTAGTTTGGAATAAACAGGGTCAGCAGCAATGGCGTTTTGTGCAGCACGTAGAGCCGTGGCCGGGTCTGAGCTACTCAGCACCTTTTGCCAATCTATGGCGCCAGGAATTTTGATGCCACTGGAGTACAGCAAATTGGATGCGGTCTGGGCGTCAACACCTGACGCGTCCATGAACTTTTTCATATTCACGTCCGTGGAGCCAAGCAGGTCTTGGCCATTTTTACCAGACAACAGATACGAGCTGTCAGCTCCAGCGGGAAACAGTGGCTTGTAGTTCGCTGCTTCTGTGGCGTTTCTTGCTAATGTGGCAGGCGACACGATATGGCTACCGCCTACTGCTTGTGCTGCACTCACTGCTTGCTTGTAAGACTTAGGATCAACCCCAAGACGATCCAGGTCAGCATAGTTGGTACTTCTGGTCAGGAGGGTGCCATCGTTGCCGACGATCTGAAGGTATCCTGATGTTGGCTCAAACTCCACCTTTGACCGATACACTGGTCCTGTCACCGGGTCAGTAGGCGCCGGAGTAGGCGCCGGAGTAGGCGCCGGAGTAGGCGTGACAGGTTGACGCTGCGCAACCTCCGATGCCGCAGCGGTGGCGAAGTGCGCACCAAAATCATCGTTAAAGTTCATCCAGTATTGCAGCGCTGTGTCTGACTCTACTGGCCTGCCAAGCTGGGCCAGGTAGGCATCTCTTACTTGCTGTGCGGTTGCCATTCCTATCTCCTATCTTTTTCCGCCAAACGGCGTAGAGGTCTGGGTGCCACTGGATGATGGCGCAGAACGACCAAATCCAGTGTTTGCATTTTGAGTGGACGGAGACATTCCTGCACTAATTGAGCCAAATGCCGACTTGGATAAGTCTGAAGCGGCCCTTGAAGCGATGGATGCACCGAGTGGTCCGGCAACTCCATAACCAAGATTAGCAGCTTGCTGCCCCAAAGCTCGTGTCGCTTCGCTCCATCCAACAGATGCAACGTCTTTGGCTGTTGGAGCCATTCCTGTGTCAACACTACGTCCCATCAGAGCCCCAATGGAGCCTATTGCAGGAGAGCCCGTCAAACTACCCAGAAGCCCTCCAACGGTCTGCCCAAAAGTGTTGTTCTGAGTGGCCATGCCCAACCTCAAAGCTGCACTCAAAGCTGGTGATATGCCACTCACAAAACCTAAAGCAATTCCTGGCACACTTTGGTTCAAGGCATCATGCACCGTCTTGGAGGCGAGCACCTGACTAACCGTTTGGGTAGGGTTGTTGACGTTGGTTCCTACAGCGTTCTCCCACCCCATGTCCTTCATGGTCTGGACGGCGCTGTAAGTCACCGGAGCAGACAGGCTATATGGGTTTACCTGAGACACCAATGGGCTGGTATCAACCACACCAGGGACACTCAATCCAAGAGTTGTGGCACTGTCTGAGGGTGTTAACCCTAAGCCACTTGGCGTGTTACTTGGCGCAACAGAATAGCCAGGGCCAAAGGATGGGTTGTCTGCGGTCTTCAGCCCTGGTGCTGATATGCTGGTGTTGGGCGCTAGAGAGTAGTCTGCCTTTGGCATACCATAAGGGTCGTCCGTTGGCGCAGTTGGCCTATCGTCCGTGGGTGGTGTGGATGGTGTGGCTGTACTGTCTCCAGAGACTCCGCCTCCATAACCACCCCCAGTTGGCCCGCTGTTGGAGTCTCCTCCATTGTTGGTCCCGTCTCCTGTGCCGTTGGTCCCGTCTCCTGTGCCGCGCAGTGTCCAGCCCCTGGACATACGCCTCAACTCAAGCAGGTTCATGTCTTACCCCACCACCAGGCATCCGACGCTATAAGCAAGATCGGTTGCTCCAGATGCGCCCGTGATAACAAGAGAGATCACTTGTACAGACGTTGAGGCGTCTACATTGCCGCTGGCGATGGCCAGCTTCTGTGGTGTAGTGGAGGCTGCCACTGTGCCACCGAGTAGTGTGCCACCAACCGAGAGCTGCACAGTCGCTGTGCCTGCTGCCAAGGCGATGGAGATGGAATCAATAGTCACCTTTGATGTCAGCAGGCCAATAGTGAAGGTTCCATTAACCACGGAGCCTGAACGTAATCCGGTGACTATGAAGCGAGATACCCAGGATGGAATCTGAGATGCTGGCAGAAGGCCAGACGAGTCCAGAGAAGCCACGCCATTGACAGCACCACGAGACGACACCGGGACAACGGTTGACAGATCAATCGTTGCATACTCCAGCGCAGTGGCGGTAGCGTTCAGCCTCACATACTGCGAAGCATTGGCAGTCTGGGGCAGAGGGATCATGCCGTTTGGAGAACTGGTCATCCAACGCAAGCCATCGTAGAACAGCAAGTATGGCACGGAGCCAGAGGTGTTAACCCATAGGTCCCCAGGGGCGGCTGGGGTTGGCGTCGTCGTGCCGACATTGACAGTTGGCGTTGCGTCCAGTGCCGCCACCAAGCCAGCCACTTTTGCCGGTGCCAGCGAGCCATCTGCAATGGAGACGCGATCCAGGCGGATCAGGCCGTTAGTGCAGTAGGAGTCCTCCAGCATCAGGCCAGCAACCTCGTCGATGTTCTCGTTTGAGATTCGGATGATCGTCAGCAATGAGCCTGCAGACTGCCCTGCTGTCATGATGATGGTGCTAGTGGCGATGCTCTTGATGTAGTCGTAGCCGCCTCCCTCGCGCTGCAGGATGCCGTTGCGGAACACCACAACCTCGTCGCCATCCTCAAATGGGAATGGGAAGGAAACTTGCCCGTCAATGGCTGTTGTTTCGACGCGCAGGAATGACG
>JFJP01040444.1_pt1 | contig 18128 bp, 12 predicted proteins | sample 431651 | NCBI WGS metagenome assembly JFJP01 (sample SAMN02602958, study PRJNA72255) | Microbial mat metagenome, whole genome shotgun sequencing project. | biome: fresh water; feature: sink hole; material: water; isolation source: purple microbial (photo- and chemosynthetic) mats found in...
TCAATAAAGGAAATCCTCTATGTTCACCATCGGCAGTAAAATTGATGAAGTCAGAATAGACGGTAGTCTTTCAAAATTCAGGCAAGATCTTGAACATTTCCAAAAAATAGGCCTGTCCGCAGTGGAGCTGCCGGTCCACGGGCTGGATGTGATCCTGAACGGAAAGCTGATTCAAAAGCGGCTGGATAAAATTTTAAATATTTTAAACAACTTTGACTTTCTTTATTCCATTCATTCTCCCAACCCCCTTAACCTGATGGATAAGAAAGAAACCGATCTCCATGCCGACGTGCTTCTGTCTTCCCTAGAAGTTGCGCGTCAGGTCAGTGCCAAAATTGTGGTCTACCATGCCGGGCGCTTTATTCCTGAAGAAGAATTTTTTTCTTTCCCGGCCCGGGGTCTTTCTCAAAAGGAAAAGGAAGGCCTTTTGGAAAGGGAAGCCCTCTTGCTGCAATCTATTTCAGAACAATACCCGGATGTGACCATTGCCATTGAAAATGCAAGACCCTACCTGGGTGACAGCCCATACACTTACGGAGAGTTCCCTGACGAGTTGAAACACCAGGTCATGTGTATCAATCGCCCCAATGTCAAAATCAACCTGGATATGGGGCATCTTTATATGACCTCCCTATTTCACGGGTATGATCTTGAAGAAGCGGTTCTGAACCTCCGGACCCTGGTGGCGCATACCCATATTCATGACAATTTCGGGGGTGCGGTGCATCACTGGGAAAAGCAGCAGACCCATCAGCTCCCCTTTGGAAAAGGGGATTCCCACATGCCGGTGGGGTGGGGCAGCGTTCCGGTCGGACCCATCCTGGATATCCTTTTTCCGGACTATACAGGGCTTCTCATGATGGAACTTCGCAGCCGGTATTTTGATGATCTTGAAGAATCAAAACAGAATCTTGAATCGCTTATCCCTGGTAGTAAATATCCTGACTCAGATGGGCCAGACCAGCAATATCATCAATGCCGTGAGGGCATTTAAGCCTCTGTTAAGACAGTTTTAATTCTGACAACCATTTGGAGGCAGTCCTGAGTTCAGCTCCATTTGGGTATGTTTTTTCTCTGTCCAGTATTTTTGAAATTTGAATCATTTTAATGTTGGGAAAGAATTTTCCAAATGTTTCAAAATTCGGGCTGAGACTGCTGTCCTTCCATTTCACCTCCACCAGCAGCGAAGGGGTGTTGTTTGCGGTTATGCAAAAATCAATCTCTCTGCCGTCCTTATCCTTCAGATAATACAGTTTGCCCTCTTCTCCAAGACAGTCTTCCCGGAAATGTAATTCCTTTTGAATTGCGCATGCCACAGCGTTTTCCAGTTTAACCCCCGGGTCACCCAGAACCTGGCCAGTATCGTAGAAATAAAATTTTGGCGCTTTCTGTATGGCCCTGGCAATGTTTTTGTGGAAAGGCGGCACGCTGAAGAGCACATACATGTTTTCCAGTATGGTTAACCATCTTTTTACAGTTTTATCCGAGCATTGCAGATCCTGTGCAAGGGAACTGTATGAAATGGGACTTCCGACCCGGTGTTTCAATAATTGGATCAGTGTTTCAATCTGAGTGATCTGCCGGGCATTTTCAAGGTCAATGAGGTCTTGTTTTAAAATGATATCCAGATGGGATTTTTTCCAACGGTTATAAAACCGGGTTGTTCCATTCAAGAAGGGTTCGGGAAACCCGCCAACAATCAAAAGTTTATCCAGCTCAGCCTCAAGATCATCCGGTTTTAAAAAGGTGTGGATTTCTTTAAGGTCCAGCGGATGCAGTCTGAATTGAAAAAATCTGCCTGCCAAAGAATCGCCGACTTTTTTATAAGTATCCAACCTGGCACTGCCGGTGATCAGTATGGATGGAGGAATCCCTTCTGTATCGTAAATCCCCTTTAGCCAGGATTTCCAATTTTTTAATTTGTGCAGCTCATCAAAAATAATCAGCGGTTTTGACCGGTCCCAGGATTTCTCTGTTAAGCCTAACCTGTCATCGGCACTATCATAGTTGAAATAATCAAAATCGGTTTTCAATATTTTCGATAGCGTTGTCTTTCCTGTTTGGCGCGGCCCTGTCAGCAGGATAATTTTTTTGTCTAAATCTTCTTGAATGTATTTTGTGAGGTATCGTTCCATGGAGACTATTCTGACATGGATTCCGGAATAGTCAAGACTTTTTCGGAATTATGTCCGATAAAAGGGTGTCCATAACAAAGGGCTTACCCTGCCCGCTGCAATTCCTGTTTGACGACCCTTCCCAGATTGACAAAATTATAGGGTTTTCGCAGATAGGCGCCCGCACCCAGCATCTGGGCTTTTTTGACCCTTTCGGATTCGGAAAATCCGCTGACGATCACGGCCGGTTGCCTGGGGTTGATTTCAAGGGCTTTCATATAGGTTTCAAGACCGTCCATGCCCGGTTCCATGATCATGTCCAGGACTAGAAGATCGGCTGTCCTGCATTTCATATGTTCGATGGCCTGTTCCCCGCTTTTTGAGGTGTGCACCCGGTAATTGAGTTTTCTCAGATAATTGGAGGCAATCTCAAGCTGATCCGGAACATCATCGACAATCAGGATGGACTGTCCCTGGCCCATGAGATCCTCTTCCGGGGCAGTATTCACGGCCTGTTCGATTCCCTGCCGGCAGGCCGGAAAATAGATGTTGATGATGGTTCCTTTGCCGGGTTTGCTTGAAATCACGATATAACCGTTGTGATCCCGGACCGTTCCCCAGACCACGGACATGCCGAGCCCGGTACCGCTTTTGCCCATTTTTTTCTTTGTATAAAACGGCTCAAATATCTTTTCGATATCTTCTTTTGCTATGCCCATGCCATTGTCCGAAATAGAGAGGACTGCATAATCTCCTTCATTGATCGTATCGTAGCCATCCAGGGGCTTATCAATATATTGTCTGTGGGTTGTGATGACAACCTCACCTGAACCTGGAATCGCTTCCACGGCGTTATTGGTCAGATTCATGAGCGTCTGCATCAGGTGGACCGGAGAGCCTTCAATGAACAAATCCCGGCTATCAGCCTGTTTCCTGATGTTGACCCGGGGGTGCTCTGTTTTCAGCGTCAAAGATTCCGGTGTCTGGAGATATTCATTGATAATCATATTCAGATCCAGCCGCTCTTTTTGGGTGACCCCCCGCCGTGCCAGGGTCAAAAGATCCTGGACAATGGCGGCTGCCCTTTCTCCCGACGCCTGTATGATTTTCAGCGGGCGCATGAGTTTGCTGTCTTTGGGCAGGTCCATCATGATGAGATAGGGATAGTTGATAACACTTGCGAGGATGTTGTTCAGATCATGGGCAACACCGCCGGCAAGCCTTCCGATGGCTTCCATCTTCTGGGCCTGGGCCAGTTGCTTTTCCAGGCGGAGTCTTTCATCGGCATTTTCAAGCCGCTGGGTAATATCCTGGTAAAAGCAGAGAATGCCGACCACGTTTCCGGCATTATCGTGGAGAGGCAGTTTATTGGTGTCCAGATAATATTTTTCGCCTCTGGCATTGGTCTGTACCTGCCGGATATGCAGTTCCGGCAGATTGCTGTCCATCACCCGCTGGTCCTGGCTTCTGAAAAGCGCTGCTTCCTTCCGGCTCCAGGAGAGGTCGAAATCACTCAGCCCTTTGATGTCTTCAGGTCTCAGCGCTCCTGCATCTTCTGCAAATTTCTTGTTGCAGCCCAGATAATTGCTGTTTCTATCTTTCCAGAAAACCGCATGGGGAATGGCGTCGATGACGAGCTGGCGCATTTTTTTGGATTCCTGGAGTTTTTGAATGGCCTGCTGTTTTTCCCTATCTTCCGTTTCCAGCCGGTCCGTGTATTTTTTCTGGATCAGGGCATGGTTTTTCTGGGACCGGACAAGGGTGATCAGGATTGTCCGGACAGCCACAATTCCGCGGAGGCGGTTGTTTTCCGTCACAATGAGATGATCATAGAGTTTTGAATTCTCCCGGTCCATGGCTTTTTGGGCGGCTTCTTCAATGGTCAGGCCGGCATCGATAATCAAAGGGTCTGTGTCCATGATCTGTTTCACCGGTTTATGATAAAACAGGGAAAACCCGTACTGATGGCTGAGCCTGTCGTTTAAATGAATATTCATGACAAGGCCTTTGATGGTCTCATCCTCTGCCACGACCACGGCCCCGATGGATTTATCAAGATCGAACAGCTCCTTGATACTACTGATGGGCTCCTCGGGCGTAACCGTATATGCTTTTTCACAGATAGATCCGATATGGATCAATATGTCTTCGTCTTTCATTTGTATTTTCCTATAAGATGATCAGATTTTGCTTTCATTGACATGGAATGAAATTTCAGCGCCCGTGACCACGCTTCTGCCGGTATGAAAAAATGAAGCTGCCCAGACGAGTTCGATCAGAAAGATCATCCAGGGGTTCCACAAGGCATTAAGTCCCGTCTGAAGATTCGGCAGGCCGTCCTGCGCTGGAAATAAAAGGGAGACTGCAACGGCATAGACAATGGCCAGAAGGGCCATGATCTGGTAGGGCGTGATCTTTAAATTTCCCCTGAAGTCGGCCCGGAAAAATTCAGATACAAAACGCCAGACCTGGGTTACGATGAGGGATTCCAGGAGAGCCGCAGCATAATACCCGTTCAGGAACAGCCATGTGCCGAGAAGGGCTGTGACGGAATAAAGCCCGGCCGTCATGATCTGGACCGGAATCACTTTTTCACCTTCCAGGCCTGATGCATATACAATTTTTTTGGTTTTGCCGGAAAAAACCATATAAAAACCGGAAAAAAGCCGCCGGACAAAAGGGCTGCACTGGTGGACGGGTTTACCGTAGCAGCACCCGAAACTGATGCAGGCCAGCCGTCCAAGCCCTTCTCCAAAAGCATAGGATATGCAGCCGGCGGCAAGGAAGATGGTGATGTTGATATCGGCATCATGGAACCGGCCAAAGGCCAGGTTCACGGCATGCACCAGCCAGGGGCTGATCAGGATGCCGATGAAAACTGCACCGCCCACGGTAAGGGTTCCGGTTTTTTTCTCTACAATCTTTGCCACGATTTTTGATGCGGGCATGCACAGGGCAAGAATCATCAGGATCAAGAGGCAGAGCAGGGGCAGGGGAATTTTTGCCGAAGCGCCCAGGATAAAAAAGATCACCACGGCAAAGGTATAGGCATTGGCGCATAAAAGACCGTAATACGTCAGGTTCAGCCCTGCCCATTTCCCGTGAAGGGATTTTTCCTTTGGCAGAACCGCCATGATCTGCCATTTTTCTTTGGGCAGGGTTTTGAACCCCCAGACGATGAGGGTAAGAATTAAAATCGACAGGGTAAAAATAAACATGAAGTGATCCATTATATAGCCCTCCCTATGGTTTCTCGGACATTGAGTTCGGTTTCCGCCAGGGGTCTTCCAAATCCCATGGAGAAACGGCTTTGGACATCCTTCCGGTTCAAATTCTCCAGCAGATCGCTTGAGAACCGGAGTCTGTTTTTCTGAAAGATGAGAACGGTTGTCGAACTGCCGGGTCTGAAAAGGCTTTTGGGCTGGCCTTTTTCCATAAAAAGTCCTTTTGTGACCGGCACTGCGGGATCATACTGCTCCGTGCTGTAGCACTGGACAATCCTGCCGATCATCAGGGCCACGATTTCCACCATGGCCACAAGGCCCACGCCGGTTCCGTTTTCCACATCCGTGTCGATAACGGTCAGAACCCGCCTGTTTTTTGAAAACGGGGTGATGGACTCGACCACGGCTCCCGGGTTGCAGGAATGGTATCGGCCGTTTATTTCGTAGATATCCACTACTTTTCCTGAAACCGGGGCATGATTGTAATGATATTTTTCAGGCGTCAGCCGGAACACGGCATAATCGCCTTCCTTAAAAGCGGCTGACCATTCGGGTTTGTCAGATCCGATCAATTCCCGGTAATTGAAGAATTTCCCCTTGATAAACAGGTCTTCGGTCTCGCAGAAAGATCCGATCAACACCCGTGCATCGGCCGGCGACACCACACAGGCGGCATCCTCATCCATGGGCCTGACATCCCAATACCGGATTTTTCGTTCAAACAATTTGCGATAGGTAGTGAGATCCTGGGCCTGCCCGAAAATTTCATCCGGGGAGATGCCCAGGCGGTTTAACATTTTCAAGGGGTTTGAAATTTTTGACCGCACCGGGCAGTCATAATTCAGATATCCGAAAAAAGCCGATGACCGGGCCGACAAGAGAAGACTGAACAAAAAGGGGGCGTTTTCCCGGACGACGGAATAAATGGTCCGGACCATTCGGTCTCCGATAAGGGTCTCCGTCCTGACGGCTGCGGTTTTCCTTTCAATATACTGGTGCCTCTGGGGATGAAGCATGGATAAATTCTCCCTTAATCGCATGGCCTTGCCTCTTTGCCGGTATAAAGAATGATCAGGAAAATCAGTTTTCTGATGTCCTCCAGGGGCAGGGTGTCATCAAGAAACGACTGTTTTACCGAGGCCACGAAAAGATCAAGATCCTGATTTCCAAGTATGCTGCGGACAGCCGCGTTAACCGCGGGCGCCCCGGAGCCGTCCTGAAACCCCAGGGTCTCCAGTTCTTTTGCCAATACCGTGAATCCGTCGGCCATCTGTTTTTTCCTTAATCCATTGATAAAATAGGCTTCTGCTTTTTCATTAAACTGTTCTCCCGTAAATTTCATGGGGTTCTGGTGCCTGCCGGTGTTGAGGATTCCGTTCACCAGTTTTGTGCAGGTGGAAGAGGAAGAAAAAAGTCTGTCTTCAAGATCGGACAGGATATGGTCAAGGTTCATGGACCGGATCAGGTCCCGGCCATCGGTTTTTATGGTTTCAATCAGGGCCTTTTTGTAATCTTTGACCCGCACGCGCGTATATCCCGGATACCGTCTGCTCATTCTTGTTTTTGAGATTTTTGAAACAATATTCAAAAGAAAAACATTGCGGGTTCGGGTTTTGATATAAAAGGTCGGGATATTGACGGCGCTGCAGAAAAAAACCTGTACGGGTTGACCTTTCCGGACAGGATATACTGAAACGAGAGCGCCGTCAGGAGGTTCTGGAAATCCACTGCGGCCCCCATATCAGAGAGAATATCGTCAAAGATGCTGTAATAGCGGTGTTCAAATCCGCAAAAACCCATTTTTGAAAATTCCCTGAGCCTGACAAGCTGATAGAGCGGCATCTGTTCGTCAAATACGCCCATCTGGGCCAGATCTTTTTTCAATTGGTCGCCATTACCCGGTGTCCCGTTGAGAGACGGACTCTGATCCGTGCTCATGACGGAAACAAAATAATCGATGAGCCTTGCATCCGGGATAAAATCCCCTCGAAGGAGAAAAACCCTGCTGATGAGACGGTCCAGCCAGGCAGGGCCAAAGGGTGTGATGGAATTTCCCAGGATACGGATATCGGCCTTTCGCTTCCATCTTCGCCAGATCATGCGCAGATGGGTATAATCGATTTCATGGGGCAGAAACCCCAACGCTTTTTCAGGATGAAAATCTTCAAAATCCAATCGCAACGGGGATGCGCTGTAGGTGCCGGGAAACAGGCATAAAAAATGCTCTACAATTTTGATGGACAGATCTCCCAGGTATTTTTCATGAAAAGCGGTAAACCCTGACCCCGGGTCGGACAGAAGCCTGCTAAGCTTTCTGCTCCCCATGCTGACATGGGTCCCGTTATTGGCCAGGCTGATATTGGAATTATTGGGCAGGACCACAAGATTGGAGGTAATGATTCCGGCCTCCTTCAGCTTTGAGATGCCGTTGATGTGGCTGCGGCTCAGGACCTTGTGGCAGAGCTTCATATACTGGTGTTTTTCCTGTCCTTTTGTCCAGCCGGACAGGCAGGGACTCATAAACAGATCCCGGTAAAAGGAATCTGAAATACAATCATTGAGTTCTTTCTGCTTCAAGGGTGGAGATGAGGAAAAAAAGACCCGGACCTCTTGTCCGTGATCCCTGAGATGAAATTTTTCCCGGGCATACTGTACCAGGGCCTGGGTAAACACAAACCGGATCAGGGTTTCTCCTGCGACCCCGGAGCCAAGGCTTTTTGAAGCATTGGCGCTGACCGGGTAAAAGGAAAAAATTTCAGGCGATGTATTGTCATTGAGAAAATGGGCCATCATCTTTTCCCCGGTGATCCGGATAAAGGAATGAGCGCCGCTGTCCGATCCCACGGCATCGGCCAGGGCCAGTTTTAAAAGATAACTCACCGGGATGCGGATGAATTCCTCTCCTTCTTTCATCAGCATAAAACTGTCCGCATCGGTCCTCGGGCCGGACCCGGGATCGGTTTTGTCCGATTTTAAATCTGAATTGAACACCAGGTTGGCAAACGGATTGAGGGTTTTTCTCGGGAATCTTACCCAACTGTTTTCCCAGACATTATCCCGGCTCTGGTTCAGGTATTTTTCAAGGGCGGCGATTTTTTTTCCGGAGATATCGCCGGAGGCAGCCCTCCGGATCATATTTTTATAATAATTGGAGTCTTCAATGGTCAGGGCAAGGTCCAGATCTTTTTTCTTTCCCAGGACTGATGCCTGGAATTCATTTTCAACGCCTGCCGTCGTATCCCCGGATGAAAAGGGCAGAGACCGGAGAAATTCATCCGGCGAACTGTTTTTGATCTCCATGATATCGAGAAGGTACGGCAGGTCCATGCCGGGGGTCATTACCGGTCCGTCTCCGGTTGCTTTCGAACGGGGCATCATCTTTTAATTCACCTCCCTGTTTTTTATTTTTAACTTCATCAGGGTCAGTTTATTAGATGATTATTTGGAAATGATGATCACACTGCTAAGAATCTGTTTGGCCTCATTTGATTTTAAACCGGATTACGATGTCATGAAGTACCTGGTACAGATGGGTCAGATTTTGGATCTGGGTTTCAATGCGCCGGGTGTCTGCAACGGTTGCCGCACAGGCTTCGCTCACATCTGCGACGTTTTTGCGGGTGTGAAGGGTCTGGCCTAATGCATCCTTTGCATCTTTGGCAATATTCCGGGCAGTGTGGGACATGTCGTTGAGTTTTTTTGATACGTCTTTTTCAAGCTTGATCGCATTTTTCAGTGAGGTGGATACGGTTTCGGCAAAGAGTGAGGTTCCTGAAATGGTTTTGGATATTTCATTGAGTGTTGCGGTCTGCTCTTCAACCGAGGCGGCAATGGAAGTCATGATCTCATGGTTTTCCTGAATGACGTCCACGATATCATGAATACTTTGGGTGACCACATCCGTGCCGGTCTGCATCACCTGAATTTTTTCTTTGATGATGGCGACGGCATCACTGGTCCGTTTTGACAGTTCCTTGACTTCATTGGCCACCACGGCAAATCCCCTGCCGTATTCACCTGCACCGGCCGCTTCAATGGCGGCATTCAACGCCAGGAGATGGGTCTGACCGGCAATCCCCCGGATCAAATCCAGGACTTCATGGATTTCTTTGGCGGACCGGCCCAGATTTCGGATCATGGCGGTGCCGTCACCGGCCTTTTGAGTGGAGGAAAGCGTAACAGATGTTCCCCGGTCCGTAAACCGGGCCACTTCTTTTAGCGAGGCATTCAATTCCTCTATGGATGAGGCAATGGCAGAGACCGCAGAGGATACATCGCCGGTGGACCGTCCGATCCCTTCTATTTCAGATGATACATATAAAGAGGATTGGGCTATATCGGTGACCATCTCATGGGCTTTTTGCGCCGACACTGCCATGGCTTCGATCTTTTTAACCGTATATTCCGTGGAAAAAGCCGCATCCTCTGATTTCGCACTCATCATGGATGCATTTTTTCCAAGGGCTTCCGATGCCGGGGAAAACTCCCGGATCGAAAGATTCAGATTTTCCATCTGGTGCCGGACTTCAGAAATAATGGACAGCAGTTTTTTTATAAATACGTTAAACCACTGGGCCAGCTCTCCTATCTCATCTTTTGAACGGACGGGAAGGGTGCCGGTCAGATCCCCCTGGCCTCCGGCAATTTCTTTCAGGCTGTTGACAACCGTTTTTACAGGTTTGGTAATGATGGACCGGGTGAGAAAAAAAATGATCAGAATATTCATTAAGATGGTCACCCCGCTGATCAGGACGACAATGGTTTCTCTTTTAACCCGGGCGCCCGCCAGGTCTGTTTCCGTGATATCGATCAATTCAAGCCTGTCCAGAATCCGGGTTCTGCTGTTCTCTGCCCGGAGAAGGTCTTCTGAAATAGTCGCTTTCATGTTTTGAAGCGTATGTTGAATATCTTCAACCGTTTTTTCTTCCGACAGGAGGCTGTCCAGGCCGGTCTGAATCAGGGCCAGGTCTGATGAGGGGGAATCGCTTTTGATGGTCATCTCATAAAGGGTATCGGTAAAATTTCCGTTTATATCCATTAGCCCGCGGGTAATGGTGATCCCGTCCCGGGTGGCCTTCAGGATATATTTGCCCTTGGCCAGGTCTCTTCTTTCGGTCCGCGTAAAAAGGGATTGAAAATTGTCATGACCTTCTATGGTTTTTTCCTCCCGGACGGGCTGTGTCTTTTTCAGCCAGAGTTCGGCTCTTTTTCCTGTATCGCTCTCCAGAAGCAGGGGCAGGTTCAGCAGCCGTTCCTGCAGGGTTGTGACCGATGCCCGAAGATCCATGTTCAGGCTTTTTTGAATCTGTAAAAGATCCTCTGATTTTTCAGTCATCTTCAGATCCCAGTACCGGATCGAATAAAGCAACAGCAGAATGCAGAGATTGGATGCCAGGGTTACCCCCAGAACCAGTTTAGTCCCGATTTTCATTATTTCTATTCTCCTCCTGAAATATCCGGCACACTATGAGGTTTCTCCGGCCGTTGCGTCAAGAGCAGGGCCAAGGATTTACTGTTTTTAAATGATTTCCTAACCGAATTCTAACCCGATTTGGCTATCTTTCCAATGTTTTTCCGAAAATGATTAATTTTTTCCACAAAAAGGTGATCAATATGAATTCAACTGCTGGTGTTTCTCAGGACCGCAAGGCCGGACGCGGGTTTTCCGTAGGGCTGAAGATGATGATCGGCGCAGGCCTTTTTTCCAATCTGTGTATCGGCCTTTTATTGTATGTGAATATCACGGCTTTTTTTCAGATCGCCGCCAGAACCAATGCGTTGCTTGAAATGAATGCGTCCATGAACAAAAATTTAAGATCCGGGATTTTTGATCTCCAGAAAAAATATCTTGAAATTCCGAAATTACTTGAAACAGATGCTGCCCAATCGATTTTAGACTGGATCAGGACTGATTTTTCTGTTGAAAAAGAAGACACCTTAAAAGGGCCTGATCAATACCGGAGCCTTTTTGACCGGACCGGGCGGCGGGATCTTGCCAGCGGCGGGTTTGTGATAGATACGGCCACCGGCTCGGTGATCGTTTCAAAAGGACTGATGAACAGCGATGGGAGTTTTTCCGATTCAATCCTGCGGCTGACTATTAAAAGCGAAACACCTGAACAGGACCTGGGAAGCATAAAAACCCGTATTGAGGAGGCGGCAGCGGTTTCCGGAGGAGCAGACGCATTAAAACAGAAGGTGCTGGATCTCAACAATTTTCTGGCAGACGAGGCCATGGCCGCAGAAACCGTCAGAAATGAGATCCTTTACAAAGTGGAAGGTATTCAGAAAGAGGAAGCAGCCCTATTGTCTTACCGGGAGGAAAAAAGAAATACCATTGGATTTATAGCTGTTCTGGCCATTGTGATCAACCTGGTCATGCTTCATCTGATGGCCTTTTTTGTGGTTGAACGGCCCCTCAAACTCCTGATCCTGGCCATAAAAAAAATAAACAAGGGTGAAACCGTGCTGATTCCTTTCCAAGCAAAAAAAGATCAGATCGGTATCCTGGCAGGCGCCCTGGAAAATTTCCAGGCAGCATTGACAGACCTGAAAGCCGAAGACCTCCGGAAAAAAAATGAACGATCCCTGATCCAGGACCTGGTTCAAAAGAGCTCTGGACTGATTGACGGTCTCCAGAAAAAAGCAACGGCCATGAAGACTACGGCCGGTGAGCTGAGCCTGCTGGCTTCTGATATGGAGAACCAGATCCATGAAGCGACTCATTCCGCGGCAAGAACGGTGGAACAGACTCAAACCGTATCCGACTCCACCCGGCAGCTTCAATCAGCAGTAGAGAATATCAGTGACCAGGTATTACAACAGACCGGCCTGATTTCAGATATCAATGCCGTTGCCACGGCATCAAGACAGGATATCCTGGAGCTGACAAGGGCTTCGGAACAGATCAATGAAATCGTTCATATCGTCAAAAATCTGGCCGGGGAAACCAAACTCCTGGCCCTGAATGCAAGGATTGAAGCGGCTCGCGCCGGTTCTGCCGGGAAAGGATTTATCGTTGTGGCAGGAGAGGTTCGGGCGCTTTCCCATCAGACTGAAACTGCCAATGAGGATATTGCGGTAAAAATTGAATCCATCCAAAACGTCAGCCGGACCATCATTGAAAATACCCGGATGATCGAAACCCGTTTGGAAAAACTCATGGAGGCAAGCCGGCATATCTCAACCGCTGTTGAGGAACAAGCCCTTGTAACCGGCGGGATGGCACAGAGCACCCAGGCCACGAGCCTTGATATCAAAGATGTGTCTGATCGTATTTTCCGGATCACGGATGCGGCAAAGTCCACTCACTGGTTTGCGAAAAATGTCCAAACCTGTTCTGAAGAAATTGCCACAGAGCTGACAACGCTTTTGACTGAGACACAGGAAAAGCTGTTCATGATCGGTCTGAAGGAATAGGCTCTGAACAGAGAAATCTTAACCGGTTGATTTTGAATTGTCTTTCAGTTATTGTAATTCATAAACAGCCAAACAGGATTATCTGGTATCTGCAGAGAAAAGGAGTTCGGATGACGTATCATTTTCTTACCTTATCTTTTACCGGGGAATGGGAAAACCTGGAACCTGAATTTATCAAGTCCCATTTCAGGGAATCGTTGATCCGATTAAGGATTGCAATACTTATCGCCGTTTTTTTCTATGCTGTCTTCGGATTTCTTGATGCGATGATTGTCCCGGATAAAAAATATATTTTCTGGGTCATACGGTATGCTGTAATCTGTCCGGTTGCCATGCTGGTTTTCATATTTTCTTTTCAGCCGGTTTTTGAAAAATATGCTCAGCCCTGCCTTTTTTTGATGTGTCTTGCAGGCGGGTTGGGCATCGAACTCATGGTGATCCTTGCCGACCCACCGGCCACGTATTCCTATTATGCCGGGATTATCTTGATTTTTATTACCCTCTATACGTTTATCCCCATGCGGTTTCTCTGGGCGGTAACGTGCTCCTGGCTTATTGTCGCCGGTTATGAAATCGGGGCCATATGGATTGTGGACACGCCCCGCATCATGTTGATCAACAATAATTTTTTCTTTGTGTCGGCCAATATCCTGTGCATGCTGGCAGGGTATTCCATTGAATTAAATATGAGAAAAAGGTTTTTTTCAAGCTTCAAACTCGAACAGGAAAAAAACAAGGTGATCCGGATTAACCTGGAGCTGGATCAGCGGGTAAAGGAGCGCACACTTGAATTTTTAACGGCCAATGAGCAGCTCAGTAAAGAAATTCAGGAGAGGATCGGCGCCGAAGCCTCCAGAATTAAACTGGAGAAAGAACTCAACCGGAAAAATAAGCTGGAAGCCATCGGAACCCTTGCGGGAGGGATTGCCCATGATTTTAATAATATCCTGGCAGCCGTTATCGGATATTCGGAATTATCGCTTTCAACCCTGGATAAGAAATCCATCGAATATGAAAATATTACAGAGGTCCTTAGGGCGGGCATGCGTGCCAAAGATCTGATCCGACAGATACTCGCATTCAGCAGCCGGACAGAACAAAAAACAGGACCGGTTTTGTTGGGCAAAGTTGTAACGGAAGCTTTGAAACTGATCCGGGCGTCCATCCCTGCCAGTATTGATATCCTTCAGGAAATTAAGAGTACGTCTTTGGTCATCGGGGATGAAGGCGAACTGCATAGAATCGTCATGAATCTTTGCACCAATGCCTATCATGCCATGAAAGATGAAAAAGGGACCATTGAGATAAGGGTTGAAGATACGATGATTGACCAGGAGTTTTTGCAAACCACTGACCCCCTGATCCCGGGAGAATATGTGACCCTGACGGTGGGTGACACCGGGCATGGCATGCCGCCTGAAATCATTGAAAAAATTTTTGATCCCTTTTTTACGACCAAGACTGTTGACCATGGCACCGGGATGGGACTTTCCGTTGTCCACGGCATTGTAAAACAATATAACGGTAGTATCAGGGTGTACAGCGAGCCGGGGCAGGGCACAACCTTTGTTATTTATTTGCCGGCTGCCCGGGAAGATACCGAGAGAACAGATCAGGAAATAATATCCTAACCATTTTCTAACACATTGTTAAACCTACTCTAATAAATCCGGTTTATAGTATGTGCAATTGAAACCGACTATTTTTTAGCAGAGGTAAACTTGAATCCCCTATATATATTGATCATATTGCTCCTGATGACTTCAGCCGGATATTATCTGGGCAGAAAAAGAGCGCTTGTCTTTACCGATAAAACCGGGGGGCCAAAAACACTTCACTCCCGTCCGGTTTATTACGGTACGCTTACGGCCCTTTGGTGTGCCGTGCCATCCCTTTTTATCTTTTCTTTCTGGATGATGTGTGAATCGACGGTAATAACGGATATGGTCATATCAAAATTGCCGGAATCTGTTCAAACCCTTCCTTCGGACCGGCTGAACCTGGTCATGAACGATGTCAGAAACCTGGTGGATAAAAATATGGTATCAGGGGAAGAGAGCGCAGATCTCCGGACTGCTGCCGATTATTATCTCCATCTTCGTTCCGTCAGCCGCGGGGCACTTTTTGTTTTGATCATGGCCGCCGGCATTGCTGGCATTTCAATCCTCCGGCATCGTATCCGCCCGGAACTTCGGGCCCGAAATCATGTGGAACGTGTGATCTATTATGTTTTGATTGCCTGTTCCATCCTGGCCATTTTTACCACCATCGGGATTGTCCTCTCGGTTTTATATGAGTCCATCCGGTTTTTTAAGATCATTCCCATCCAGGAATTTCTTTTCGGGCTGGAGTGGAGTCCCCAGATGGCCATCCGGACGGACCAGGTGGGATCATCCGGAGCCTTTGGCGCTATTCCGGTCTTCACCGGAACCCTCCTGGTGTCTGCCATTGCCATGGCGGTTGCTGTTCCTGTGGGGTTGATGTCGGCCATTTACCTCTCCGAATATGCCAATAAAAAATTCAGGGCCTTTGCCAAACCCCTGCTGGAAATCCTGGCCGGAATCCCCACCGTTGTTTACGGTTTTTTTGCCGCCCTGGTGGTGGCGCCTGTTATCCGGGATACCGGGGCTCTCATCAATCTTGATATCTCCAGTGAAAGCGCCTTGGCAGCCGGGCTTGTCATGGGGGTCATGATCATTCCCTTTGTGTCTTCACTGGCCGATGATGTAATAAACGCCGTTCCCCAAGGCTTGCGGGACGGGGCCTTAAGCCTGGGGTCCACCCAGTCCGAAACCATACGGCATATTGTTGTGCCGGCTGCCCTGCCCGGCATTGTCGGCGGTGTGCTGCTGGCGGTTTCAAGGGCCATCGGTGAAACCATGATCGTGGTCATGGCAGCCGGGCTTTCCGCCAATATGACCCTGAATCCTTTAAAAACCGTTACCACGGTCACGGTTCAGATTGTGACCCTTCTCGTGGGGGATCAGGAATTTGACAGCCCCAAAACCCTGGCTGCCTTTGCCCTGGGGCTGCTTCTCTTTGTGGTCACACTGATCCTGAACATTATCGCCCTTTATGTGGTCAAAAAATACAGGGAGCAATATGAATAAAGAAACCACCCAAGCCAACGGCACTGCCAGCACCGTCGATCTTGTTAAAAAAAGCCTGGCCCGCCGGTATAAATCGGAAAAAAGATTCCGGATGATGGGACTCTTAGCCGTCATCTTCAGTCTGGCCTGCCTCGCGTCTCTGTTTATCAGTATTTTTGGCTCAGGCTATACAGCATTTCAGCAGACGGTTATTGAACTTGAAATCGAGCTTGATCCTCTGGTTCTGAATCCGAACAATTTGTCCGGGGCTGATTTTAACGGACTTGTCAAAACATCCTTTTTTAAACTGTTTCCGGAAGTGACCGACCGGAGAGAAAAGAAAAAACTTTTTTCTCTTTTGAGTTCAGGCGCTTCCTATCAATTGATGGATATTATCAAAACTCACCCGGAAAAAATCGGCACGGCTATCAGCCTTTGGGTTCCGGCTGATGATGATGTGGACATGCTCATGAAAGGCCATATCAACCGGAGTCTGCCGGAAGCCGAACGAAGGCTTGATGATGTGCAGCTTTCCTGGATCGACAGGCTTGCAGAAAAAGGTAAGATTAAAAAGAAATTCAATACCACCTTTTTTACGGCAGGGGATTCCAGGGAACCCGAACTGGCCGGTATCTGGGGGGCCACCTGCGGTTCTTTTTATACGCTGATCATCACCCTTTTGCTATCCTTTCCCATTGGTGTGGCTGCGGCTGTTTATCTTGAAGAATTTGCCCCGAAAAACAGGTTTACCGATGTGATTGAAGTCAATATCAATAACCTTGCGGCCGTCCCTTCCATTGTGTTCGGGCTACTGGGTCTTGCGGTTTTTCTGGGTTTTTTCGGGTTGCCCCGGTCTTCCTCCCTGACCGGCGGCCTTGTGCTGACCCTGATGACGCTCCCCACCATTATTATTGCCGGGCGGGCTGCCTTGAAATCCGTTCCTCCCTCCATTCGTGAGGCAGCGCTCGGCATCGGTGCATCCAAAACCCAGATGGTGGCCCATCATGTACTTCCCCTGGCCATGCCGGGAATGTTGACCGGCGCCATCATTGGCATGGCCCGGGCCCTGGGTGAAACCGCACCCCTTCTGATGATCGGGATGGTGGCCTTTATTGTGGACATCCCCGGAGGGTTTACAGCCCCCTCAACCGCATTGCCGGTACAGATCTTTTTATGGGCAGACAGCCCTGAAAGAGGCTTTATGGAAAAAACTTCAGCCGCCATCATGGTATTGTTGCTGTTCCTGGTCGTCATGAATTCAGCGGCTGTTTTTTTAAGAAAGAAATATGAAAAAAGATGGTAGTTAACCTAAAAACAACAGGAGATGAAATGAAAAAACTAGTATTGAATGTATTGGTCCTCTTATTTATCGCAGGCATTGGCAATGTTCACGCCGCCGAATCCAGAGATTATATCTCGATTGTCGGCTCTTCCACCGTTTACCCCTTTGCTACGGTTGTGGCGGAAAATTTCGGCAAGGCCACAAAATTCAAGACCCCGAAAATCGAATCCACCGGGTCCGGCGGGGGGCATAAGCTCTTTGGTGCAGGGGTTGGTGTTCAGCACCCGGATATCACCAATTCATCCAGACGGATCAAAAAATCGGAAGTTGAAAAGGCCGCTGAAAACGGCATCAAAGAAATCGTGGAAATCAAGATCGGTTATGACGGCATCGTCATTGCCAATTCTAAGAAAGCGGCCCTGATGGATCTGTCCGTCAAGGAAATCTTCCTTGCCCTGGCAGCCAAAGTCCCCAACCCGGACGGAACCCCGACCCTGGTGGCAAACCCCTATAAAACCTGGAAAAGCATCAATGCAAAACTGCCGGATATCGCCATTGAAGTCCTGGGACCGCCGCCTACATCCGGAACCCGCGATGCCTTTGTTGAGCTTGCCATGGAAAACGGCGGGAAAAAATTCGAGTTTATCAAAGCCATGGAAAAAGCCGATGAAAAACAATTCAAATCCGTTTGCCATACCATTCGTGAAGATGGTGCCTATATCGAAGCCGGTGAAAACGACAATTTGATTGTCCAGAAACTGGAATCCAACCAGAAAGCATTGGGTATTTTCGGTTTCAGCTTTTTAGATCAGAATGCCGACAAACTCCAGGGGTCTACCATTGAAGGTAAGAAGCCGGTTTTTAACGCCATTGCCGATGGATCCTACCCGGTTTCCCGTCCGCTTTATTTTTATGTAAAAAAAGCCCATGTAGACCAGATCCCCGGTATCAAAGAATATCTGAAAGAGTTCACCAGCGAAAAAGCCTGGGGCAAAGAAGG
>JFJP01038329.1_pt1 | contig 18126 bp, 16 predicted proteins | sample 431651 | NCBI WGS metagenome assembly JFJP01 (sample SAMN02602958, study PRJNA72255) | Microbial mat metagenome, whole genome shotgun sequencing project. | biome: fresh water; feature: sink hole; material: water; isolation source: purple microbial (photo- and chemosynthetic) mats found in...
GATCTTGAATAGGGTCTCATGTATTAATTAATCAGCCTTATATTTTCTTTCTTCAACTTCGTAGCACTCAATGGTATCACCGATTTTTAAGTCATTATACCTGTCAAGCCCAATACCACATTCATATCCCTGTTCCACTTCTCTCACATCATCCTTGAAGCGTCTGAGGGATGACAGTGCCGTATCGCACTTGATGACGCCCTCTCTCAGGAGTCTCACCTTCTTACCACGAGTCACTTTCCCTTCTGAAATATGACACCCGGCAATGGTTCCCATCTTCGGAACCACAAAGATCTCCCTGACTTCCGCCCGCCCGATGATGATTTCATGAAAGGTTGACGGCATCATACCATCCAATGCAGATTTGATGTCATTGATAACATCATAAATAATGTCATAGAACCGCATATCTACATTTTCATCCTTGGCCAGCGTTCGGATCTGGGGTGTGGGCCTGACATTAAACCCAATAATGATGGCATCGGACACGGCAGCAAGAGACACATCCGACTCATTAATCGTCCCTGTGCCGGAATGAACAATTTTGACGTCCACTTCTTCCTTGGCCAATTCCTTTAATGAATCGTTCAGGGCTTCGATAGAGCCTTGGACATCCGCTTTAACAATGAGTTTAAGCTCCTTGATTTCAGCAGCACCCAAATTTTCAAACATCTTCTCAAGATTGGCACGGCTCTTCTTTGCCAATTCCTTTGCTCTCTGCTTCTGCATCCTGTGGCCGGCAATCTGTTTTGCATCCTTCTCCGATGTGACCGAAATGAATTCATCACCGGCATTGGGGATTCCGTTCAAACCGACAATTTCAGCCGGCGTACTCGGGCCTGCTTCTTTAATCCTGATGCCGGCATCATCAATCATGGTCCTGATCCGGCCGGAATAATTCCCGCAGACAATGGGATCACCGTCCCGCAAGGTTCCCTGTTTTACAAGGACTGTCGCAACCGCCCCACGACCAACATCAAGGCGGGATTCAACCACATAACCGGTCGCTTTTCGCTTCGGATTTGCTTTGAGTTCCAAAACCTCGGATTGCAGCAAAATCATTTCAAGCAGCTCATCAATTCCCTTCCCTGTCTTTGCAGATACTTTAACGAAAATAACGTTCCCTCCCCACTCCTCAGACAAAAGGTCATATTCTGAAAGCTCTCTCATAATCCTGTCGGGATCTGCTCCGGGTTTATCCATTTTGTTGATGGCGACCACCACCGGGACACCGGCAGCCTTTGAATGATTGATGGCCTCTATGGTCTGGGGCATAACCCCATCATCGGCAGCAACAACAAGGATAACAATATCAGTTATCTGCGCACCTCTGGATCTCATCGCGGTAAAGGCGGCATGCCCAGGTGTGTCAAGAAATGTAACCCGACCACCTTTAGGGGTTTGGACATTATAGGCACCAATATGCTGGGTGATTCCACCAGCCTCACCACTGGCAATTTTTGATTTCCGGATAACATCCAGCAGTGACGTCTTTCCATGGTCAACATGACCCATGATGGTTACCACCGGGGCTCTTGCAATCAATTTGTCTTCATCATCGTCGCTTTTTTCGATATGAAGCAGGGTCTCCTCTTCAAAAGATGCTTTTTCAACCTCAAACTCAAATTCAGTTGCAACCAGAACAGCCGTATCAAAATCGATGGTCTGATTCACGGTTGCCATTACACCCAGTGACATTAGTTTTGCAATCATTTCATTGGCCTTGATCCCCATCCGTTTTGCTAGCTCGGCAAGTTCAATGGCCTCATCAATTTTTACTCGTCTTTTGATGGCCTTGGGAGTGGTAATCTGAGTTTTCTGAAATTTTCCCTTTTTGTTACCCTTTGCTTCCTTTTTCCCATGTTTCTTACGGGAATGGGTGGTATTGTATAATGCCTCACCTTCAATGACAGATTTATGTTTACGCTGCTTCTTTTTCCCAAAAGGCAGGCTGTCTTCACCAAAAACAACCGGCTTTTTTTCTTTTTTCCATTTTGCTGAATCTATTTCATCCGGCATGATGATATCACCCGGCGGGCTCTTTTTTTCAGAAATTTCAGGAAATGAAGACGGCAACTGTTCTTTAACAATGAATGGCTTTTTCTTAGGAACCTCTGTCCGGTTCTCATTTTTCGGGCCCGGCCATTTTTTTTCTTCAACCACAGCTGGTTTTTTTAAATTTTCAAGCACAGAAGGCTCTGCTATTTTTACGATCTTTGCAGGTGTGGATTTTTTCTTTTTTTTCTTCTTCTTTGCGTTTCCCTCTTTATCTTCAACATTAAGCAGATCACTCTCCGTCACGGCAATCTCTTTTCCTATAAAAGTTTCAAATTGATTTCCTGAAAGATTCTCACCATTGAAAATAACCGGCTTTGACTTTTTTTCAGGATGTCGGCTCGTTTCTTCAGCCTTATGAAAATTTTTTTCCGATTCTGTTTCTTTTGCTTCTTCCGACTTCGCTGAAGACTCAGAGGTCGTTATGGTTTCTGGTTTTAGTTCTAGGTCTGATATCGGTTTATTGATTTTGCCTAATTCAGTAACAATAGGGGGTTCTATTATAGCGGGTTTGATGATCCTGGCGGGCTGGGCTTTTTTTATCATGGATTTATCTTTTTTCAGCTCTGATTCCGCGTTCTTTTCTGGTTGAATAATTTCCGGGGCCTTGGGTTTCTCATCTTGAATTTTCTGATCAATCTCCGGTTCCGGTTCTTCTTCATTTGTGGCTGTTATGTCTTCATCAACTTCCAGTATGGCAATTTCTTCGGATGGCGACCTTCTTCTGCGTATCACAGATGGCTTAACTATGACATCATTCTTTGTTTTTTCCTTACCAAAGAGGCTTCTTTTAATTGCGATGATATCACTGTCTTCCAGAGAACTCATATGGCTTTTTACTTCAATCTTCAATTCCTTCATTTTATTAAGAAATGCTGTGTTCGTCATGTTCAGATCTTTTGCCAACTCGTATACTCTGATCTTCCCCATATATTGCCCCCAAAGTTTTGTTCTCTTTTGATATTCTTTCTGTTCTACCCGCCGATATTCCTATGACACTATCAATTAACTTTTCTCACCTTCTCGAATCTGTTCATCATCTTGCTCTTTTTTGAAAGGCCCTTTTGACCCTTCCCCACTTAATTCTTCTTTCAGAAGGACTTTGGCCTCATCCATGATTTCCTTAATTCTTGATTCTTCAAAACCCGTTAGCTGAGTGAGATCTTCAACCTCGGCTTCTGCAATATCCAATAATGAGGAATAACCGCCTTTGAATAATGTTTCCGCCAAAGGTAACCCTACACCTTTCAATTTCATCAGGGTGTCATATCCTTCTTTTAATTCTCGGCTGTATTCCGCCTCACTGGTTATTTCCAGATGCCAGCCGGTTATTTCACATGCAAGAGAAACATTCTGTCCACCCTTGCCGATGGCTATGGAAAGGTAATCATCGGCCACAATCACCTCCATCGACCGGTTATCTTCATCAATAATCACCCGTGCAATCTCAGCAGGAGAAAGGGCATTGCAGACAAATCTTGCAATATCCGGGCTCCATTGGACAATATCAATTTTTTCACCACGAAGCTCCTGAACAATATTCTGAACCCGGTTCCCTTTGACGCCCACACAGGCCCCTATGGGATCTACATCTGAATCAGATGAAGACACAGCCACCTTTGCTCTCACACCAGGAACCCGTGCGGCACCGCGCAGGGTGACGATTCCTTCTGCAACTTCAGGAACTTCAGTTTTAAATAATTCGATTACAAATTCAGGATGGGTTCGGGACAGAATAATCTGTGCCCCCTTCGATTCTTCCAGCACATCCAGAACATAAGCTCTGATTCTGTCACCCCGTTTATAATTTTCTTTTGGCATCTGGTCCCTCGGTTTTAATACGGCCTCGGCCTGTCCCAGATTAACAATAATACCGCCACGATCAAACCGTTGAACAATGCCATTAATGATCTTACCCTTTTTATGAATAAAATTTTCATAAACCGCATTTCTCTCAGCTTCCCGCATTTTTTGAATAATGACCTGTTTAGCAGACTGTGCTGCAATACGACCGAATTCTTCAGTATCAATTCTGATCCCGAGACTGTCTCCGACTTCACACTCAGGATCATATTCATATCCTTCTTCGATGGTGAGTTCGCTATCTGGATATTCAACTTCCTCTACAACTTCTTTGAAATGAAAAACCTCAACCTCACCTGTTTTATTATCATAGTGGACTTCAATATCTGCTCGTGGCCCTATTTTCTTTCTGGCCGCTGAAATAATAGCTTCTTTCAATGTGTTTATAAGAACTTCCGGCTCAATCCCTTTTTCTCGGCTTACCTGGTCAATAACCTTTTTAATATCTGTGATAAACATGTTTAAGTGTTCTCCATATTACTGACCTGCAAGTATTGCTTTGCTGATCGCATGGTCTTTTATCTCAACCTTTTTTCCATCAACTGCAATCACAACAGAATCATCGTTAATCATCTCAAGAATTCCGGTAAACTTTTTTCTATTCTCAATCAACTCCGTTGTTTCAATTTTTACCCTCGCCCCCTTGAATCTCAAAAAATCCTCCTTTTTCTTCAAAGGTCGGTTGGGTCCGGGAGAAGAAACCTCGAGCCGGTATTTGCCGATATCCTCAATATACACATCAATCAAATCACCAAGCTGCCAACTGGCGTGAACACAATCTTCCAATGTTATTCCTCCGGGCTTATCTAAAAAAAATCGGACAATCTTTTCCTGGTTAAAAGAGACAACCTCCAGATGAACGAGCTCAAAATTTTCAGCCTGACATAAGGATTGTGCTACTTCCCTGATCTTTTCAACTAAAAAGTTATTGTTTTTTTTCGGCCTGTCACCCATATCTGCTTAAAAACCTGTTTTTTTGTATCCTCAAATACAAAAACGGGCAGATGCCCGTTCCCGATACAACACTAACAAAATCCTCACCATAAACTGGCGTGGCTAAGATTATTTCATAACTCCAATAAATGGAACAAACCTGCCTGCCATCCAAGGATGGAGCGGGCAACGAGGTTCGAACTCGCGACATCAAGCTTGGGAAGCTTGCACTCTACCAACTGAGTTATGCCCGCATCAGCCGTGGCAATATATCAACCCCTATCCAGTTTGTCAACAACCCTTTTCCGTTAAGAAAACAAGCTTCTTTGTTATAAAAGTTCCGGTGGATATGCATCAAACTTATTCAAAAGCATTTTTGAGATGGTTTCATGGATTTTTTGAATATTTTTTTCCTTTAAGGTTTTTTCCCCGGACCGGTAAATAATTCTGAAAGATAGCGACTTTTTATCCTCAGAAAGAGGAGGACCTTCAAACGCATCAAAAAGAAAAATTCTTTCAATTAAAGGCTCTTGGCCTGAAAAAATTTCCATTTGTTTTAAAACTGCTCCGACAGTTACGCATCTGTTTACTATAATGGTGATATCCCTTGAAATGGAAGGGAATTTCGGAAGCAGTCGGGCTGAAATAGAATCAGGCAACAAGTCCTGAATGACCTTAAAATCGAAATCAAAAACAAAGGCATCCTGCTTTATTCCAAAATTTCTTAAAACTTTCGCATCAATTTTTCCAAGTGAGCCGATAAGCATATCCCCTGAGCTGACAAACGCCGCATATCCTTTCTGATAATATGGAAAGGATTGATCCTCAATCTTTTCAAAAACCAAGTTCCATATCATGAGTGCTTCAAAAAAACCCTCAACCACCCCTTTAAGATCAAAAAAATCTATTTCAGATTTTTTTGAATACCAAGTCTGTTCTTTTTGATTGCCCGTAACAAGACCCGCTACCATTTCATTTTCTTCAGGAAGAAATCCCTTTTGGGTAGCATTAAATATCTTACCGATCTCAAAAATTTTCACACCAGTTGTCTGCTGGGAAATATTTTTTTTCATTGTTTCCAGAAGGCCGGGAAGCATGGAGCTTCTTAAAATCGACATCTGATCGGAAATGGGGTTTAAAATAGTCTCAACGTTTCTTTTTTTGTCACCTGCACTTAAATTTAGCCGGTCACAGGAATTTTCATGAATGAAATTATAATTGATGACCTCTGACAAGGAAAAGCCGGTCAATATTTCACGAATTTTTTTTCTGAGGCTGACTTTCGGCGCCAGATGCCTGCCTTTTGCCGATAAAAGTGGATAACTTGTCCGGATATTGTCGTAACCCCATAACCTTGCCACTTCTTCGGAAAGATCTTCAGGCCGTGTCACATCCACCCTGAACGATGGAACACCAACGATAAGCTTTGTATTATTAATGATTTTGACTTTGAATTCAACAGATTCCAAAAAACGCTTTATGGTGTCGGCATCAAAATCGGTACCCAGTCTGATGTTCAATGCCTGTGTACTCAGCTCAATATCAACCGGCACGAACTTTTCGGGATATACATCAATACATCCTTCTGTGATGATGGCATCACAAAGCTCTGCAATAAGGGAAACAGCTCTTTTCAGCGCATTCATCGTACCATCCGGATCAACACCACGTTCAAACCTGTGAGATGCATCGGTCGCAATTCCGGTGATCTTTGCGGTTTTCCTTATGGAAATCGGATTAAAATATGCGCTTTCAATCAAAACTCGGGTGGTGGTATCCGTGATCTCAGAATTTTCACCGCCCATTACACCGGCAATGGCTACCGGCCTTTCACCATCACAAATCATAAGCATATCCGGCTGAAGCGCGTGGGTTTTACTGTCAAGCGTTTTAAATTCAGTATCACCACTTGCTCTTCGGATAATAATGTTTCCCTTTGCAACGTTGTCAAAATCAAAGGCATGGAGTGGCTGGCCCATTTCCAGCATAACAAAATTGGTAATATCAACCACATTATTGATGGGGGTTAGTCCAACAGTTTTGAGCTTGTCTTGCATCCAGAAAGGGGATGGCATGATTTTCACATCAAACAAAAGACCTGCACTATATCTCGGGCAAAGGTCCGGGTCCAGGATCTCAACTTTGGCATAGCTATGGATGGACTCTTTCCCAATTTTATCCTCTGGAATTGAGAATAGCGGAAGGTTCAATTTTTGCCGGAGCTCTGTAAAAGCCCCTATTTCCCTTGCAACACCGATCATGCTGAGGCAGTCTGGTCGGTTGGGGGTCAGATTGATTTCAAACACGGTGTCGGATAATTTCAACGCCTCATCAAGGGGAGTCCCGGCTTTAAAATCGCCTTCAAGGTCCATAATCCCTGAAGTATCTGAATTAAGGTATAATTCAGATGCGCTGCATAACATCCCCTGAGAAACCTCGCCTCTAAGTTTACCGGCTTTTATTTTTAAATCTCCGGGGAGTATAGCGCCTTCAAGCGCACATGGCGCAAACATGCCTTTTCTTACATTGGGTGCTCCGCAGACAATCTGAAGTTCCTGATCTGTTCCCACATCGACCCTGCATACGGATAGTTTACCGGCGTTCGGATGTGGTTTGACCTCTAAAACTTTTGCAACAACAACATGGGTGAGGTATTCATATCTTTCTTCAACCGCTTCAACCTCAAGACCTGCCATGGTCAATTTTTTTGAAATTTCGGAGGGTTCAAGGGTAACAGAGATATATTCTTTTAACCAGTTCAAACTGACTTTCATATTAAAACTGCCTTAGGAAACGGATGTCGTTTTCAAAAAATTTTCTGATGTCATCAATTCCATACTTGAGCATGGCAAGGCGTTCAATTCCCATACCAAATGCAAATCCAGTGTATTGGGATGTATCATACCCGACATTTTCAAAAACTGCGGGATGAACCATACCTGAACCCAAGACTTCCAGCCATCCTGTTTTTGAACAGATCCGGCAACCCGCACCTTTGCACATGACACAACGGATATCAACTTCAGCGCTGGGCTCGGTAAAAGGAAAAAAACTGGGCCTGAAACGCAATGATGTCTCCATGTCAAAAAATTGATGAATAAAAGTTGTTAATATCCCTTTTAAATCACCAAAAGAAATATTCTTATCCACCATCAGACCTTCAACTTGATGAAACATGGGTGTATGAGTGATGTCGGAATCACACCGAAACACTTTTCCAGGAGAAATAATCCTTACCGGAGGTTTTGTTTTTTCCATCACGCGCGGTTGTGAAGGGGAAGTATGGGTACGCAGAACAATATTTTCCGACACATAAAAGGTATCTTGCATATCTCTTGCAGGATGATACTTAGGGATATTCAAAGCTTCAAAATTATAATAATCCGTTTCAACTTCAGGGCTTTCCGCAATATCAAAACCAAGCCTTAAAAAGATATCACTGATCTCCCCGGCCACCTGGGTAATAGGATGAAAAGAGCCTCTTCGGGTAAATCTTCCTGGAAGTGTTACATCAATGCCTTGAAAATCCTCATCAATCTGAGCTTCAATTTTTAATTGCCGAGTCTGAATTGCTTTTTCAAGTTTCTCTTTCAGTATATTGGCGTTCTTGCCTGCATCAGGACGCTCAGTTTCAGAAAGAGAGGAAATATTGCGTAAAAATCCAGTGAGAATCCCCTTCCTGCCGAGATATTTAATAGTAATCTGCTCAAGCACAACTGAGTCAAATGCCTGTTCTATGCTTTCAAGCGCTTCCGTTTCAATTTCGACAATAGTGCTCTGCAAAACACCCTCACAAATTGTTTAATCTCATTAATCCAAATCTAATTAAACTGGGCTCTGGCTTTTGATGCCAACTGGGAAAAAGCAGCCGGATCACAGATTGCGAGATCGGCCAATACTTTTCGATCCAATTCACTACCACTTAATTTCAATCCGTTCATTAATTTACTGTAAGAGATGTCATTCATTCTTGCAGCGGCATTAATTCTGATAATCCAAAGCCTTCTGAAATCTCTTTTACGCGCCCGTCTATCCCGATACGCATACATCAATGCTTTATCAACACTGTCTGAGGCTGTACGATAAAGCTTACCTCTTCCACCTCTGAACCCTTTTGCAAGTTTAAGAACTTTATTTCTGCGTCTTCTTGCTTTAAATCCTCTTTTGACTCTCATGTTGTCAAACTCCTCAATTCTCTTTATTCTTTAGATCAAACCATAAAAAAACAGATCTTATCCATTGGGCAATAAACGCCGGACTTCCACCATATTATCCTTATCTATTATCTGATCCTGCCTGAAAGACCTTTTTCTTTTGGTCGTTTTTTTAGTTAAAATATGGCTGGCATGGGATTTTCTGAATTTATATTTCCCTGATCCTGTTTTCTTAAACCGTTTTGCAGCCGCTCTGCATGTTTTGATCTTCGGCATTTTATTCATCTCCTGTATTGCAATTTCAAAAAGAGATGGCGGTATAATAAAAAAACAAAATATACCACCATACAGTTATTATGTATTTTAAAGCAGTCCTACTATTTTTCTAAAGCAGCACCCTGGATTATTTTGGTCCCAAAAGCATTGTAATGAAACGGCCTTCAAATTTCGGAGCCTGATCGACGACTGCAAACCCTGCAGTCATAGACGTAATTTTATCCAAAATTGCATTTGCCTGTTCCTGAAGCGTGAACTCTCTTCCTCTGAAAACCATTGTAATCTTGACCTTATCATTCTTGCTGATAAATTTTTCAATGTGCTTCACTTTGGTTTCAAGATCATGGTCGTCTGTTTTGGGCCTCACCTTGATTTCCTTAATCTGGGTGATTTTTTGCTTACGCTTAGCCTCCTGCTTTTTCTTGGTCAACTCATATTTGTATTTTCCAAAATCCATTATCTTGCAGACAGGTGGTTTTGCATCCGGTGAAACCTCAACCAGATCCAGAGATTCCTCAGCAGCAGCTCTTAAGGCTTCTTCAATATCTATGATCCCTATCTGTTCGCCACCAGAACCGATGACCCGAACCTGGCTGGCCCGAATCCCCCTATTCACATTTACCTGATCCTGCTTTCCTCGCTTAGTAGATATTCCACACCTCCTACACCTACAAGATTCCATTTTAATATTCGATAGAACAAGTATAACCGAGCGATTATAATGACATGCCCTAAAAAATGCAAGTATTATTTCTCTCGAATTTCTTTCATTTTTTGATCCCGGGTATAAGCCTCCAAATAACTATTTTTCCAATATAAATTATTATTTTTATTAAAAAAATAATAAAAAAGATCTAGGCTTCTTTGACGTAATACACCGGGGACAACCTTTATCCCGCATTGATTATATAAAGGCGGCAATTCTTTTAAATCACAATGTGTTCCTCCGCCCATCGGATCTTCATAGGCGTATACAATTTTTTTTATTCCGGTCAGGATAATAGCTCCAAAACACATCAGGCAGGGCTCCATGGTAACATAAAGAACTGCTTTTGCCGGGTCAAACCGGGTATCAATGGTTTCAAGAGATTTTAAGGCTCTTATTTCGGCGTGATCAATTTCACTGCAGAAGGGTTTATCAGAAGTTGTTCCCTGTCTTGAGCCGATTGCCATAACCTTTCTATCTTGAACAATCACACAGCCTACAGGAAATTCTCCTCTGTCAAATGCACCAGTGGCCTGTTCCAGGGCCAGTTCCATATAATGATCATCGTTCAAAATCAAATTCTCTTCCATTTGGGGGATTCTGTTAAATATACAGATGCCTTATTGCCTAAAACAGAAGGCTCTATAATTCTTGCTTTTTTCGACAATATCTGTATTTTATTGAATTTAATTAATTATTCAATAAAAATTATGGAAGCAAAGAAGAAATTATATTTAAAAGACGATCCTTTGGATAGCAATCTTTCCATACGGGAACGATTCCAGATCAGAGAAAAAAATTTTCTTTCTGAACATGGAACCCTCAGCACTGATGTAAAAAGGCGGCACGACGAAGACCATATCTGCAATATCAGAACTCCTTTCCAGCTTGACAGAGACAGGATTGTCTATTCAAATGCCTTTCGTCGGTTAAAGCACAAAACCCAGGTTTTCCTTTCCCCTTTAGGGGATCATTACCGGACCCGTCTGACCCATACCCTTGAAGTTGCCCAGATTTCCAGAAACATCGCCAGAGCCATGCGGCTTAATGAAGATCTGGCTGAAGCAATTGCTCTGGGCCATGATCTTGGACATACACCGTTTGGACATGGCGGTGAAACGGCTTTGATTGAGGCTCATTCTTCTCATTTTTCCCATTCCCATCAAAGCCTCAGAGTTGTGGATTCCCTTGAAAACAGAGGAAAAGGCCTTAACCTGACCCGTGAAGTCAGAGACGGCATCCTGAAACACTCCAAAGGATTTGGCAATATTATTCCTTCAACCCCGGGTGAAACTGCCATAACTATGGAAGGAAGAATTGTCAGAATCGCTGATATTATTGCCTATTTAAACCATGACCTTGATGATGCATTAAGAGGGAAGGTTATTTCTCCAGCCGATGTTCCGGACATCTGCATCAAAAAGCTGGGGAAAACGCATTCCCAAAGAGCAAGTATCATGATTGAACAACTAGTTTACAACAGCGGCCCGCTTAATGGCAAATTCATACTTGATATGGGCAAGGATACTTTTCATGCCATGACCATCTTGCGAAAATTTCTATATGATAGCGTATACCGGTCTCCGGCTGTTCATGAAGAGTTTGTAAAGGCAAAAAATATTATCATCGCCCTTTATAACTATTTTCTCAATCATCCTGATGCGTTACAAAGTGAACTTGAAAAAATGGAAATGGCCCCATGGGATTCTTCCAAAAACTCTTTAAACCGATCCGTATGTGACATCATTGCCAGCATGACAGACCGATACGCCTTAAATCTTTACTCCAGAACCTTCTTCCCCAAACCCCTGGTTTGATCCTTTTATAAAAGATATCAGCATGCTGGAATCCCTTTCAAACCTTTATCAACTTATGGACGACGCCTGGAGCCGAATTGCCGCCTTATATCAATTCCAATGCAACGGCTGTCAGGACAATTGCTGTAAATCTCTGTTCTTTCATCACACCCACATTGAAAAGGTATATTTACGTCATGGGTTTGACCAGCTTGAGTCGGACAGAAAAAATGACATTTTAAACAAGGCCGAAGATTACTGCCGGAAAACCTTTTTAGCCGACGGTGAAATCAAAAATTTGAAAATCATGTGTCCTTTGAATGAAAAAAGCCGGTGTATTCTATACCCTTATCGACCAATGATCTGTAGGCTTCACGGGCTTCCCCATGAGCTCAGAAAACCAGGGTCAAACCCTGTGATTGAGACAGGATGTAGAGCCGGTCGATTTGATAGCCAGTCTTATTTTAAATTTGATAGAACCCTTTTTTATCAAAAAATGGCACACCTTGAAATATACTACCGGCAAACATCAAAAAAGAAAGGGAAAATCAACGAGACCATTGCCCAGATGCTGATTTCACAATAATATTTTTACATTTGAAATTTTGTCTGATATACGTTCCTCCAAATCAATAATGGATCATTAATAAAATCAAAGAAACTTTTATGTGACTTTTTTTAAAAAGGAGCAGCATGGAAACACAGGATAAAAGGATAGTCACCATTGGTGGCGGAAGCGGACAGTTCGCTTTATTATCCGGATTAAGGGATTTGGAAGATGCTCAAATCTCAGCCGTTGTTTCCATGGTGGATTCAGGGGGGAGTACCGGCAGATTAAGGGATGAACTTGGCATTCTTCCACCCGGAGATATCCTGAAATGCATCCTTGCCCTGTCACCCTATCAGAATACCTGTCGCTCCATTCTCTTAAAACGTTTCAAAAAGGACCGCCGACTTAAAGGCCACAGTGCTGGCAACATGCTTTTGACAATGCTTTCAAGATATACTGGAAATTTTCCTGCCGGTGTTGCCGCCTTGGCTGAAATCCTGGATGTCGATGGCTCTATCCTCCCTGTCACCCTTGATCGTGCAACGCTTGTGGCTGAATTGACGGATGGGAAAAGGATTTATGGTGAGGAAGCGATTGACCTGCCTCGGGGTACCCAGCGTGAACGGATAAAAGATGTATTCCTTGTTCCTCATCATCATTCATCGATTTCAGTATACCCGCCTGTGATAGATGCCATTGAACGAGCTGACTTTATTTTTATCGGGCCTGGTGATTTGTTTACAAGTGTGATCCCCAATCTTATCGTCCCTGGGGTAAAAGAAGCGCTACAAAGAACATCTGCAAAAATAATTTTTATCATTAATATAATGACAAAATTTGGAGAAACTCATAATTTTTGTGGAAAAGATTTTGTTATCAAGCTTGAAGAGCAGCTTGAACAGAAGGTTGGTGGCATCGTGGGAAACAGTACAAAACCATCTCAAAAAATGCTGGATCTTTATTCCGAACAAAAATCAGATTTTGTCTTCATTGATCCGAAAGATTCCTTCTGGAATGATCGAAATCTTCATCTGAACGATTTTCTGGATACTAATACAATGATTGTCCGGCATGATCCGATAAAACTTGTCCGTATTATAAAAGAAATCATAAATGCCGATTGATATACCTAACTGGTGAATACATAAAGCTTGTCTACACATCATATTCCGCAGGATCCATTCATGCTCACATCCTGACAAACCAGTCAACAGGTCTTCTTATCGTCACAGGATCAGGGTATTGACTTAAATACCCCACTCTTAGCATGAATTGGGGAACCATGGTTTCAGAATGATTTTCTTTTATATTTTTTTGCCCCTGCTGTTCTTCCAGTGTCTGGGTCATCGGATGAATCGCTATCATTTTTTCCCTTGCTGTCAGGGCCATCCGTTGAAACCGTCTGCCGGTTTCAATCAGATCTGCCATGGTGTTGCCGTCACTTGTGATCACCAGCCAGCCAGCTCCTTCCCTGACTTGCGTTTCTATTTTCTCAATTCCTTTTTCCCTGAAAGTTTTCCCCATGACATCTTTTTTATCCATAAAATTTCGAACATAAAAACCCGCCAATCCTATAATCTCCATTCCGTCCGGAGTGAGCCCATCTCTGTGTTGTTTAATTTCCTCGTATTTCAGCCGGGTCCAGTTTGCCATCTCGACCATGGCTTTTTCATTGTTGACCTGAATGATAAAATTATTGACGGCTTCTTTTGCCATATGATCACTATGAGTTGTTCCTCTCGGAAAATAATAAAGACGTCCCTCCGCCGCTTTTTTAAAATCATTCACATCTGATGCCTTCAGTTCTCCAGGCAGCATGTGGCTTTTTACCGTCCTTCGAGTGATCATCCTCTGCAAGGGAATTTTCATTTCTGTTGACTTTGAAATATTCAACAGCACAACTTCAGAATCAAACCTGTCCTTTGCAACAACAGAGGTCTCCACAACATAACCCAGAGAATTGGCGGCTTGAACCAGATTTTCGATAAATGCGCCCAAAGATAGCATCACTTCCCTGTTTGAAGCATCTACCTCAGGAAGCCACCGGCTTTTATCCGACCCGACAATCCATCGAGTACTGCTGATCATTTTTACAAACCACGGCTGGCTGTTATGCCCGCTGGGCGCAAGAGATGCATAATATAGAATTTTGTTTGCATCCGGACCTATTTGAATCAATGTTTGAGGCATCGTCTCAGCATTCATTAATTCAGATCTTAAATCCCTTGTACAGGATGACAGCCCTATACCAACTCCTGAAATCAAAGTAGCTGCTGCCATGCTTTTTTTTATAAAATCTCTCCTGTTCATTGCTTATCCTCCAAAATATTTGTCACTCTATGGTGACTTTTAAAAATAAAAAAATATAGCCCTTACACTGACTTGAGCACACCTTTTACAATCTGATCAATACCTTCCTGCAGGCGATTCCAGCCCTGCTCCGAACGAATATCGATTCCCCCATATAATTCAATATTTCTGGAGCGCAGGATGAGATAGCTGACGGCAGCACCCATCAACATGATAATGGCCTGCAAGTCAATCTTTGTTTTATCATTAATAAAAAACATCTGGAAAAACTCCATAATACTTTCCTCTCTCACCCTCTCCAGTTCATCGGTCAGCTCATTGGTTTCAATGATTTCCCACGCCATGATCGCCTGAGTCATAGGCCGTTTCTGAAGAGACCGGATAAAATTAGCTGCAAAAACAGACAATCTTTCTTCAAGAGGCGTTTGAGAAAATTTATAGAGATCACCTCCCGCCAACTCCAATGAGGAGGGCCAAAAATCTCCTTCTTTTCCAAAAGCCGTGACCAAGCCTTCAAGACCGTTAAAATAACGATAAATTAAAACTTTATCCACGCCGGCTTCCCGGGCCACGGCATTAACCCCCACACCCTTGAACCCTTTCTTTGCCAGAATACTTCCCACAGCGCTGATGAGCCGCCGACTGGTGATTTGCCTGTCTCTAACCTTCAATTGCCGTTTTTGAATCATTTATTTTCAGTTCCTTTTCCCAAAGACTTGATTCGTATATCACCAATCGGTGACATATTTCAAGTCTTTTTTGCTTTTTTCTTTCTTCAGATTCGGATTAAAGGATTCCTTTTGGTATTAGAGGTACCCTTTCTCCACCAAGCACATATCCGCCGTCAAGACGGATAACGCTTCCGGTCATATAGAGGGCATCCGTGATCAGAAACAGGATGGTTTTGATGATATCTTCGGCTCTGCCGGTCCGGCCCAGAAGGATGTGGTCGATCAAAGATTTTTTTTCATCTACAGTAAGAACCTCCCGCCATCCCCGTGTGTCTTTTGCATGACGGCCATCAAATATCCCCAGCATGATTTCATTAACCCTGATGGTAGGCGCGCCCATGCGGGCCCAGGTTTCCGTCAGAGAAGAGACCCCTTTATTAGCGGCTGCATATCCATCGTTAAAAATTAGGGCGGCGGGCCCTGATCTGCCGACGATGGCGGCAATTGAGGAAATATTTATAACCACGGCCTCATCAGCTTTTTTCAAAAGGGGAAAAACCGATGCAAACACCCATCGCTTGGCTTTGAGTGTTGTCTCGATTTCAAGGTCCCACTGATCTTCCTTATATTCACCGTGAACTACCGGCCACCCCCCCCGCTCTATGTTATTGATAAGAATATCCAGGTGACCGTGTTTTTTTTCAATTTCTGCTGCAAGTCGGTGTATATCTCGGATGCTTCGTAAATCAGTCGTGAGAATCATATGGTCAGCCCCGGTTCCCTTAAACTCTTCTTCCATCCTCTTAAAATCATCTTCCCAGTCGTAACGGGTTAAAATAAGTTTTACCCCTTCAGCGGCCAGCGCGAGCCCCACCTCTTTACCTATCCCCTTGACAGCCCCAAGAACAAGCGCAATTTTTCCCTTAATTTGCATGAAAATCAATCTCCAGATTACATTTGAATACCAAACAACATAAACCTGACCCAAGAGATGCCAAAATCAAGCAGTGCCTCATCATCAGTGAGGATTTTTTCTAAAACTGTATCCGGCACCTTGATGCTTTCCAATAACTTTTTATTAAAAATTTGTAGCCGGAATTCATCCAGATCATACAAACCAAGGTAAAATATATCGGCCTGAGCACCTTCAAGCTTTCCCGGCAAAATTCTGTTTTTCAGGCTGATCAGAGTCATGAGTTTATCGTTCTGTTCATTATGATTTTGAACATCCTGACCCTCAAGCCATTTTTCAACCGTAAGATCGGTTTTTTTACAAAAACCCTTGCAGTGGGGTTCTTCAATCAGGGCAAAAAATTCTGAAACCCTCCCTGTTTCCCTTGATCTTGCAATAGCCCTTGCCAAAGGATACATCCTGCAGGAAACAGGCCGATCATTATAGACAGAACATCCTTCATGCGTAACGAAGGGGCAGGCATGGCCTGTTGCCGGATTAGATTTAAATTCCAGCACGGGAAGGCCTGACTTCGGCCCAAAATGAAGCGAGGTATACTTTTTTAAAAAAGGCTGAGACTTCATCCCCAGATTCTTTCTCAGCCTTAAGATGTCATAGGGTGTTAAAGTCTGATGAAGATCCCTGCAGCAATTATTGAAGCATTCATTTTCCGGGCTGCAACAAAATCCCATAAGGGTCCCGCGAGTGACCGGTATCATATCTTCAGGCATTTTTATTTCCTTTTCTCAGATTGGAGTTAAAGATCTTGTGTCCGACTAAATTAACAATATTTTGCTTGGATTTCCAGTCTCTTTTTATCCTCTAAGACATACCATATCTTGTGTCATTTCCTTATCAAATCTAATATATATAGATTTGCTGTAAGCCAATGGAAACAAACCAAAACCCGACCAAATCTTTTTTCAAAATTTCTTGACAAAACGAGTCCGAGAGTGCTATTTCGATAACATTTATGCCGAGCTTGGATCAGCATTTGATGTTTTTTCTATGATCCTTAAGATAGCTTAAGCATTAAGAGGCCGAACAGTAACACGCGCGGCTTGTTATATTGAATAGAATTTAGTGGCACAACGGTATTGTGCATTTTTGATTAACTTAACTTATGGAGGTATTTTAAATGCCATCTTTTGTAATTGCAGAAAAATGTGACGGCTGCAAAGGTGGGGACAAGACCGCATGCATGTACATCTGTCCCAATGACCTGATGGTTCTTGATCCCAATGAAATGAAAGCATACAACCAGGAACCCGATCAGTGCTGGGAATGCTATTCATGCGTAAAGATCTGCCCTTCTCAGGCAATTGAAGTCAGAGGTTATTCCGACTTTGTTCCCATGGGGGCCTCTATTGTTCCCATGATGGGTACGGAAGACATTATGTGGACTTGCAAGTTCAGAAACGGGGTTGTAAAACGCTTCAAGTTCCCGATCAGAACTACTCCCGAAGGTGAAGCCAATGCATATGCTGACCTTAAAGGTAAAGACCTTAACAGCGGTCTTCTTTCCACACAGGAAGCTGACGGTTATGTTCTCAAAGCTCCGACTGAGCTTGCATAATCTTGGCTGTTAACCATTTAGATTGATACTTTATAATAATTTTGGAGGTATATAATGGCATTACCTAACAAACCTGTTGGAGAACTTAAAGCTGAAAGAGACCCAAAGGTTGAAAAAAGAGACGTTGATGTTCTGATTATCGGCGGCGGTATGGCTGCATGCGGAACAGCATTTGAAATTAAAAAATGGGCTGACGACAGCACAAAGATCCTTCTTTGTGACAAAGCCTCCCTTGAAAGATCAGGCGCTGTTGCCCAGGGTCTTTCTGCTATCAACACCTATAT
>JFJP01005717.1_pt1 | contig 18124 bp, 13 predicted proteins | sample 431651 | NCBI WGS metagenome assembly JFJP01 (sample SAMN02602958, study PRJNA72255) | Microbial mat metagenome, whole genome shotgun sequencing project. | biome: fresh water; feature: sink hole; material: water; isolation source: purple microbial (photo- and chemosynthetic) mats found in...
AGGCAGTTGCAGGTCGGCGCTGTGCAGCGCCCGCAGCGATGCATGAAGTTCCAGCGCATCGCTGGCCACCCAGGCCGCTGCCACGCCCAGGCTGGCACCGGTGTGGGCACCCAGCCGGGCAAAGCCGTGCCAGTCAACCGCGCCCTGGCGCTGGTAAACCCGCGCCGCCAGCGCGGGCTCTTGCGCACCTTGAGCGGCACGGTCATGGGTTGGATTGGCCCAGACCAGCGCCCAAGCTGTATCCGCGTCAAAGTGTTCGGCCATCAGCACACCACGCCCCTCAGGGGTGCTGCCCACCAGCGTGCGACGCTCCTCCTGTTGCACCACGTCATTGGGTCGAAAGGCGTAGGCCACGTCCCAGGCGACGATCTTTTTGCCCGCGCTGAACTGCCAGCCGCCGGCCTCCACGCCGGCACTGAGTTGGTTGAACCAGGCCCGGTCCACCTGGCCCGGCGAGGCATCGCCCTGGTGCTGCAACGTGGCGATGGCGCTCCAATGCCTTGCGTTGCTGCGCAGTTCCAGCGCGGCGGTGGCGGCACCGGTTTGCGCCCCGGTGCCGCTGGCGCGGCGCTCATCCCATTGCAGACGCAGTTTGCCATCCAGCGGCAGCGCACCGTCCTGCGCCCAGGCCCCGTCCACACCCGCAGTCAGCGTCACAGCAGCGCATGCCGCCAGCCGGGTTGCCCTGGCCAGGCCGGACCGCCAGGCGCATGCGGCCACGAAAAAAAGCGTTCGCATGGGTTTCAGTCCAGTGGCGGGTTGCGCACCAGAAACATCGGATTGAGCCACTCGGCGGCCACCTGGCGCGGCTTGCGGCTCAGGTAGCGGACCTGCGTGATTTTGTGGTTGCTGACTTGGTCAGTCAGCACCATTTCGGTCACCAGGCTTGGTGCGCTCGATTTGTCAAACACGAACACCGCCTGTTTGGCCAGCTTGTCCGACAGCACATACAAGTCAGCCTTGAGCGGCTCCAGGCGCGCCTTGCCGACCCATAGCTCGATGCGCTGGTAACTCACCCCCTTGCGCCTGGCGTTCAGGCTCAGGTGCAGGCAGGGGTAACTGGCCTCGGCAGGCGCTGCCTGACTGGCAGTGCGCGGCGGCTCGCAGCGTTCCTCATTCACCGTTTGGCCGTTGTAATCGTCGGCCCAACGCAGGTTGGCGATGTCGCCGGTGGAGGCATCTCCCAGCAGTTTTTGCATCGGCGTGATGCGCAAGGGGCGCTGGCTGTCGGGCATCAAGAGCCAAAAGTCGTCCCCCAGCATCAGCAGTTTCTGGCCTTTTTCGGCCGGGCTTTGCATCAGCACCAGCGACTGGCGATTGGCCTGCACAAACACCTTGTAGCGGCGCTCCTTGTCGGGCGTGCCGTCCACCTGCATGACCTGAACCAGGGTGTCCACCTCCAGGTTTTCGGCGCTCATGCGGAAATGGTCAGCCGCCTTGAGCATGGCGGGGACATCCTGCGCCAGGGCAGACATGGCCCCGAGCAGCAGGCAGACGGTGGGCAGGACTTTGGATTTCATCACAATGCTCCTTAGATTTTATAGATCATTTCGCCTTCCAGCCCTTATTGAGAAAGCGCTGACAGCTACGATATGTATAGTATTTATTGACTCGAAACTTGGCTCATGTATGCGCCAGTGCTTCAACCACCGGCAGGTTGATGGTCTTGCGTGCCACCGCCACACTGGCCAGCACCGTCAACCCCACCATGCTGAGCATGGTCCCCAGGTACATCAGTGCGTCAAAAGCAATCAGCAGCGGATAGCCTTTGGTTTGACCGGGTGGGGGCGGCATCTCAGCGGGCACGACCAGCAAAAAACCAGTCACCCCCAGGGCCAGCAGGGCTCCGGCCAGGGCACCGACACCACCCAGCAGCAGGCCCTCCAGTCCCAGCGCATACAGCAGTTGCCCTGGCAGCGTACCCAGGGCACGCAGGGTACCAATCTCTCGGGTGCGCTCGATCACTGCCATTGCCATGGCGTTGGTCACCACAAACACCACAATCACACCAATGATCAGGCCCAGGGTGCCAAAGATGCGGTTGTAAAGGTTCTTGACCGCCTGGTAGAAAAACGCCAGGTCCAGCCAGGTCTTGACCTTCAGCGCCGGGTGCGCAGCCGCCAGCCTTGCCCGAGCCGGCTCGGTGAGTTCCATGCGCGCCAGAAACACGCCCAGGCTCGACACCCGGGTGCTATTGAGCAGCCGTTGCGCAGTGGCCACGTCGGTATACACAAGGCGCTGGTCCATCTCGGGCACGCCGGTGGAAAACACGCCTTTCACCTGCACGTCCAGCGCATTGAGTGCGCCATCAGCCGTGCTGGCCAGCAAGGTCAGGCCACTGCCGGGGCTGGCCTTGAGGCTTTTGGCCAGGCCTTCACCCAGCATCACCTCAGGGTTGCGGGCAGCGCTGCTCAGGACAGCACCGGCCGTCACCGTCAAAAATGGACCTTTGACTGCAAACTCGCTGTCCGGGTCGATGCCGCTGGCCATCATCACCGTGGACTTGTCGCCATTGCTGATCAGGCCGCTGAACTCGACCCGTGGCAGCACCTGGCGCACATCGGGGTCAGCAAGCAGGCTTTGGCGCAGCGCCTCGGCATGGTCCAGGCCGTGCTGCAGCGGGGTGTCTTCGTCTTTGTCGAACTGGGCCGGCTTGGCCAGCACCAGGTGCCCGCTGCTGCGCGCGGCCATCTCGGACAGGCCCTGGTAGGTTGACAGGGCAAACCCCCCTGCCAGCAAAATCGCCGCCGTGCCCAAAGCGGCAATCGACACTGTGACGGCCGAGCGACGGCGGTTGCGCAAGCTGTTGTGCCAGGCAAATTTCAGCCACATCAGGTTCATATCAGCCTCCCATCACACAGGGCCAGCACCCGGTCGCAGCGGCTGCTCAGCCGGCTGTCGTGGGTGGCAATCACAAAGGCCGCACCTTCGGCGTGGCCGCGCTCGCGCATCAGGTCCAGCACCTGGTCGGCAGTGTGCGAGTCCAGGCTGGCGGTGGGTTCATCGGCAATCACCAGTTTGGGGCGTTTGACCAGCGCCCGGGCAATCGCCACGCGCTGGCGCTGGCCGCCGCTCAGGGCATCGGGCTTGTGATGGGCGTGGTCTTGCAGGCCCACGGCTTGCAGCCCGGCGGCCACCCGTTGGCGCCGTTCGGCCGGCGCAACACCGGTCAGAAACAGCGGGTAGTCAACGTTCTCCGCCACCGTCATCACCGGTACCAGATTGAAGCTCTGAAACACAAAACCCAGCGCATCGCGGCGCAGCAGGGTGCGTTGCCCCTCGTTCAAACCCCCGACGTTTTGGCCGTCCAGCGCCATCGCGCCGCTGTCGGGCGTGTCGATCAGGCCACACAGGTTCAACAGCGTACTCTTGCCGCTGCCTGAGGGCCCGGTCAGTGCCAGCAGTTCGCCGCGCTGAACCGTCAGGTCCACACCTTGCAGTGCCGGGATCACATGAGCCCCCAGGTGGTAAGTCTTGTAGATGGCGCGCAGGGCCAACACCGGATTAGCATGGTGCTGGCTCATGATGTCAACCCGTTGAGCCGGGTGCGTGCCACGGCAGCCTGGGGCGTGCCGCTGGTGATGGCCTGATGGAGCAAACGCCGGGCTTCATCACGCTGCCCGGCTTTGGCGGCCTGCTCGGCCGCGACCAGCCACACGTCGCCGCGAAAAGCCAGCGGCGCAGTCTGCAGCAAAGGGCTGGCCAAGACTTCGGCTAGCAGCCGGTTTCCGCGATCACCCCGGTTCATGAATCCGGGCACGGCCAAAAAGGTGGCAGCCGCAACAAACCGCACCTCCAGCGCGGCGGGCACCAGGTGTCCGGCAAAGGGCGCAGTGGCCGATGGCAACAATGCCAGTGCTTTGTCGAGCAGGGCCAGGCCGTCTTCGGCATAAGTCATCTTTTTCCAGGGTAGCCAGGTCGTGTTGGCCCGCAGGCTGGTGGCCGCACCGGTGTAGGCCATCAGCACAGGGTTGCCAGGCTCAGCTTGCAGCAGCGCCGCAAAGGCCTGCGCAGACTGCCTGGTGGCGCCATCATGACCCGCGCGGGACTGCTCAAATTGGGCAAACGCCGCGCCAAACTGCTCTGGCGATACCGCGAACACGGGAGCGCTGATCGACCAGGCAAGCGCCAGGGCAGCGCCCCGCAACAGGCGGCCGACAGCCAGCGGCAAGGGGTGAAAAGTGGTGGGGTGAAAACGGGTGGGGGACAACATGGGGTGGCTCCTGGTCATGGCATCGACAAACTTGCGATGAGCCAAACTTTAGGGTGCCGCCCTCAACCCGGCGACCGGATTGCGACGAAGCGCCGGAAGATGTCGCCAAACGGGGAAACCCCGGCGTCAAATGCTCGCCGATAGTGCCATCAAGGGCTTTGGACAAGCAGAACCGTGGCCCGCGCTTCAATGGCCTGGCCCTGCCCGACTGGCCCCATTTTTTCGCAGGTTTTGGCTTTGACGCTGATCTGATCAACTGGCAAGCCCAGCGTGTGGGCAATTTGCGCACGCATGGCGGCGATAAACGGCATCAGCTTGGGCGCCTGGGCGATCACGGTGCTGTCGATGTTGCCAATCTCAAAACCCCTGGCGCGCACACAGCGGGCGGCCTCGGCCAGCAGAGTGCTGGAATCTGCGCCTTTGAAACGCGCGTCGGTATCCGGAAAATGCGTGCCAATATCGCCCAGCGCCGCCGCACCCAGCAGCGCGTCGGTGATGGCGTGCAACAGCGCGTCGGCATCCGAATGGCCCAACAGCCCCAGGTGAAACGGCACCTCCACCCCACCCAGCACCAGTTTGCGCCCGGCCACCAGCGCGTGAATGTCCCAGCCTTCGCCAATTCTGAATTGCATACAGACCCCGTGATCAACCCGGCCGACGTTCCAGCACCGCTTGCGCCAGCTCAAAGTCTTGCGGGTAAGTGACCTTGAAGTTCTGCGCGCTCCCAAGCACCAGCTTGGGCGACAAGCCCAGCGCCTCAATGGCGCTTGACTCGTCGGTCACCGCGTCCCCGGCGAGTTCCAGCGCATCAAGCAAGCTGCCAATGCGAAACATCTGCGGCGTTTGCGCCAGCCATTTGTCAGCCCGCGCCAAGGTGGCGCTGACCCGGTCGCCTTCAGCGGCTTTCAGGGTGTCGGCCAAGGGTAGCGCCAGCAAGCCACCAACTTCGTCATCCAGGCAGGCATCGAGCAGTTGGTTGATTTGTGCCGGCGTGATGAGGCAGCGCGCGGCATCATGCACCAGCACCCAATCATGCGCCACCGCGCCTTCTGTCAGCAACGCATTCAAACCATTAAATACGCTTGAAGCCCTTGTGGAACCTCCGCAGTAAGCTATGATAAAAGAAGCGTTCAGGGCCTCTGGCGTTTGAAAAAAGCGGTCGTCCGGCGACACCACCACCAGGGTTTGGTCAATGCGCCCAACGCAGGCAAACGCTGCCAGGGTGTGCAACACCATGGGCATGCCGGCGATCGGCTGATATTGCTTGGGGCCGGCCACGCCAGCGCGCGAACCGGTGCCAGCGCAAGGGATCAGCGCCCAGCAGCGGGGAACACTAACGGGGGTGAGGCTGATATCGGTCAGTTCATTCATGGTGTGACCCGCATTCTAGAATCCCACCCACGACACCCTGGCAGGCCTTGTGCAGGGTATTGGCGTTTTTGCCTGGTTCACCGGGGTCTGCTGGCCCGCTCTGGCATCTTATGGATTTACCCAAACTCACCCCCAACAAACGCTACACCCTGCCGCGTCCTGTCGGTTCGGCCGATGCACTGCTGCTGGCCCAACTGGCGCTGCGCGACAAAAAACAGGGCCAGGTGACTGCCATCGTGACAGCAGACGCGCCCGATGCGCAGCGACTGATTGACGAGATGGCATTTTTTGCCCCCGACTTGCGTTGTGTGCTGTTCCCCGACTGGGAGACGCTGCCCTACGACACCTTTTCGCCGCATCAGGATTTGATCAGCGAGCGCCTGGCTACCCTGTGGCGCATCAGCCAGCATGACAAGGACACCGGGGCGGATGTGGTGCTGGTGCCGGCCACCACCGCGCTGTACCGGCTGGCGCCGCCAAGCTTTCTGGCCGGCACCACCTTTCACTTCAAGGTCAAACAGCGCCTCAACGAAGCCAGGCTCAAGGCCCAGCTCACGCTGGCCGGCTACAGCCATGTGACCCAAGTGGTCAGCCCAGGTGAATATGCGGTGCGCGGCGGGCTGATCGACCTGTTCCCCATGGGCAGCCCGGTGCCGTACCGGGTGGACTTGTTTGACGACGAGATCGACAGCATCCGCACCTTCGACCCCGACAGTCAGCGCAGCCTGTACCCGGTGCCCGAAGTGCGCTTGCTGCCGGGCCGCGAGTTCCCGATGGACGACGACGCGCGGGCGCGTTTTCGGCATCGCTGGCGCGAACTGCTCGACGGTGACCCCACGCGCAGTCGCATCTACAAAGACATGGGCAACGGTGTCGCCACGGCCGGCATCGAGTACTACCTGCCACTGTTTTTTGAGACCACCGCCACGGTGTTTGACTACCTGGGCATTGCCGCCACGGTGGTGTTACACGGCGACCTGGAATCGGCTTTTTCCCACTTCTGGCAGGACACGCGCGAACGCCACCGGCTGCTGCAAGGCGACCCAGAGCGCCCGGTGTTGCCGCCCGATGCGCTGTTTTTGAGCGTCGAGCAGTTTTACGCCCGGGTCAATCAGCACGCGCAACTGGCGCTGCGGCCCAGCTTGCCCAGAACAGCCGGCCCTCTCCCTCTGGGCGGAAGTGGAAGTGATGGCACATCTGCCTACGCGGAGTTTGACGCGCTGCCCGCCATGACCGTCGTGCGCGGGGCCGACGATCCGCTGGCTGGCCTGAAGCGTCACATCCGCAACACCCAGCAGCGTATTCTGGTGCTGGCCGAAAGCGAGGGGCGGCGCGCCAGTTTGCTGGACTTCTTGCACAGCAGCCAATTCGACCCGCCCGCCTTTGACTCACTCGCCGACTTTCTGGCCAGCCAGGAAAAAACCGGCATCACCACCAGCAGCCTGGCCACCGGTTTCAGTTGGCTGGAAACCGGTGTCGACTTTGTCACCGAGACCGAGCTGTTTGCGGCCAGCCCGACCACCCGCAAGCGCAAAAAGCAGGAGCAGGTCAGCGACGTGGAAGCGCTGATCAAAGACCTGAGTGAACTGAAAGTGGGCGACCCGGTGGTGCACAACGCCCACGGCATTGGCCGCTACCGGGGCTTGATCAACCTCGACCTGGGCAACAGATTACCCAATGGCGAGGCAGAGATACAAGAGTTTCTGCATCTCGAATATGCCGATAAGGCAGTGCTCTATGTGCCAGTGAGCCAGTTGCAGTTGATCAGCCGCTACACCGGGGTCAGCCCGGACGAAGCACCCTGGCACAAACTTGGCAGTGGCCAGTGGGAAAAAGCCAAACGCCGTGCCGCCGAGCAGGTACGCGACAGCGCGGCTGAGCTGCTCAACATCTACGCCCGCCGCGCCGCGCGCCAGGGCCATGCCTTTCGTTACAGCCCGAACGATTACGAAACCTTTGCCAACGACTTTGGTTTTGAGGAAACCGCCGACCAGAGTGCCGCCATCCACGCGGTGATCCAGGACATGATCAGTCCGCGCCCGATGGACCGGCTGATCTGTGGCGACGTGGGTTTTGGCAAGACCGAAGTGGCCTTGCGCGCCGCCTTTATTGCCATCACCGGCGGCAAACAGGTGGCGTTTCTGGCCCCTACCACGCTGCTGGCTGAGCAGCACTATCAGACGCTGGTGGACCGCTTTGCCAAGTGGCCGGTGAAAGTGGCCGAAATGAGCCGGTTTCGCTCGGGCAAGGAGATCACCGCTGCCCTCAAGGGTGTGGCTGACGGCACCATCGACATCGTGGTGGGTACCCACAAGCTGCTGAGTGAATCGACCAAGTTCAAAGACCTGGGCCTGCTCATCATCGACGAGGAACACCGCTTTGGCGTGCGCCACAAAGAGCAGATGAAGGCGCTGCGCGCCGAGGTCGATGTGCTGACGCTGACCGCCACACCGATTCCGCGCACCCTGGGCATGGCGCTGGAAGGCCTGCGTGACCTGAGCGTGATCGCCACCGCACCGCAGCGCCGCCTGGCCATCAAGACCTTTGTGCGCACGGAAGGCAATGGCGTGATTCGCGAAGCGGTGCTGCGTGAACTCAAACGCGGTGGCCAGGTGTACTTCTTGCACAACGAAGTGGAAACCATCGAGAACCGCCGTGCCAAGCTCGAAGAGTTGCTGCCCGAAGCACGCATTGCGGTGGCGCACGGCCAGATGCCCGAGCGCCAGCTCGAAGCTGTGATGCGCAACTTTGTCGCCCAGCGCAGCAATGTGCTGCTGTGCTCAACGATTATTGAGACCGGTATCGATGTCCCCACTGCCAACACCATCGTGATGAGCCGCGCCGACAAGTTTGGCCTGGCCCAACTGCATCAATTACGTGGACGCGTGGGCCGCAGCCATCACCAGGCCTACGCCTACCTGATGGTGCCCGACCTGGAAGGTCTGACCAAACAGGCCACGCTGCGGCTCGACGCGATTCAGGCCATGGAAGAACTCGGCAGCGGCTTTTACCTGGCCATGCATGACCTGGAAATCCGGGGTGCCGGTGAAGTGCTGGGCGAAAACCAGAGCGGCAACATGCTCGAAGTGGGCTTTCAGCTCTACAACGAAATGCTGGGTGAGGCCGTGCGTTGCCTGAAAGCCGGTATTGAGCCTGATTTGCTGAGCCCACTGAACGTGGCCACCGACATCAACTTACACGCCCCGGCGCTGCTGCCAGACGATTTTTGTGGTGACGTGCATTTGCGCCTGTCGTTCTACAAAAAACTGGCGACGGCCAAAACAGCGAATCAGATTGACGGGCTGATGGAAGAAATCATCGACCGTTTTGGCAAACTGCCGTCTCAGGCGCAAACCCTGATTGATGTGCACCGTCTGCGGTGCTTAAGCCAGCCTTATGGTGTCACCAAGGTGGATGCCGCGCCCGGCGTGATCACCATCACCTTCAAGCCCAACCCTCCCATCGATGCCATGAGAATCATCGCCCTGATTCAGAAAAACAAACACATCAAACTGGCCGGCAATGAAAAACTGCGCATTGAGCGCGCCCTGCCCGATGCCAAAGACCGCGCCCAGATGGTGCGCGATGTGCTGAAAAACCTGGGGCAGCCAGTGCAGCCATCCATGGCGACCGCCTGACAACCAGCCACTTGATATCGCGCCCAACCATCCCCTGTTTCACCCACCATGTGCCTGATCGCCTGGAACTGGCAGCCCGCCAGCCCGACCCCACTGCTGTTGATCGCCAACCGCGATGAGTTTTACGCCCGGCCAACTCTGCCGCTGCACGGGTGGGCCGATGCGCCGATCCTGGCCGGGCGCGATGTGCAGGCCGGCGGCACCTGGCTGGGTATCAGCCGCAACGGCCGCATGGCAGCATTGACCAACCACCGCGACCCTGGCGCGATGCGCCCTGATGCCCCGTCGCGCGGGGAACTGGTCAGCGCTTTTTTGCGCCTGGCGCTCACGGCCCAAGACTATCTGGGTGAGCTGATCACACGGGCAGGCAGCTACAACCCGTTCAACCTGCTGGTGTTTGACGGGCGCACCCTGCTGGGGCTGGAGAGCCGCCACGCCAGACTGATTGACATCGTGCCAGGTGTGGGGGGCGTTTCGAACGCGGATTTTCAGACCCCGTGGCCCAAACTGAAACATCTGAAAAATGGCCTGCAGACACTGCTGGATCAAGACCAGGCCAAGGATGCCCAACTGCTGTCGCTGTTGCACAACCCCGATACCGCCGCCACTGCCGACTTGCCTGCCACGGGCATCCCGATCGACCTTGAACGAGCCCTGTCGGCGGCCTTCATCAGGCTACCGACCTATGGCACCCGTGCCTGCAGCATCGTGCGTTTTGAGGCCAACCAGGTGACGTTTGTCGAGCAGTGCTTTGATGCCTCGGGCCCGCAGGGCCTGCGCCGCCTGAGCGCACCAGGCCCAGTGAAACCAGCGGGTGCCCCAGGTTGAACCCGCCACCTACTTTGTAGCGGAGGTGCAAGCATGACATTGCAATGGATCGTCCTGACTGTGGCCCTGGTCGCGGCCCTGAGTTTGCGTCCCTGGCGCATGATGGCCGGCGGCTTGCGCCTGACACCGCTGCTGGCCACGCTGACCCTGGTGCCCTGGTTATGGGCGCTGCCAACCCTGCACAAGATGCCACTGCAATTGCAGGGCTCGGGCGCATGCCTGGTGGTGCTGATGCTGGGTTGGCCGCTGGCCGTGCCGGTGCTGTGCGCTGTGGGCGTGATAGCGGCGCTGATTTCGCCCATGCCCTGGCAGACGGCACTTGACTTGACCGTCTGGCTGGGTCTGGTGCCCGCCACGCTGGCTTTTGGCTTGGGGTTGGCGGTGCGCCGCTGGATCGGCACACACTTGTTTGTCTATATTCTCGGGCGTGCTTTTCTGGGTACCGTGTTATGCATGTTCACCGCCGGAGTTCTGGCACAACTGGCAGACCACCGTTTGCCCGGCATTGCTGACGACCTGAGCCTGGTGGCACACTGGCTGGTGGCCTGGGGTGATGCCTTTTTGACCGGCCTGTTCACCGCCATCCTGGTGGCCTACAAGCCCGAGTGGCTGGCCACCTGGTCGGACCCCTTGTACCTGAAACAAGCCCATCAGGATGACCTGTAAACCAATATTACGCTGCGCTATTGATAGCTATCAGCGCATACCAAATAAGGGCTAAAGCCCAATTAAGCTCATCAACAGGGGATCAAGTGGCCGAGCCCCACACCTGTTGCGCAACCCGCAGCATGTTGCCCCCCAAGACCAGCGCCACCTCCTCGGCACGCATACCGGTAGCTTGCAGGGCCGACGCAAGTTTTGACCAGGTGTCAATCGGGGTGTAGCACACGCCGGTGATCGCATTGACATAACCCGCAGGCTCAGGCCACCAATAAGCCGGATCAAAATCACCGGGCGGGCGGTCATTGAGCCCTGGTTCGGAAAAGCCGTTGTCCAGCCCGATGCCGACATGCTGCACGCCCACCAGGTCCGCCACATAGGCCGCATGCCGTGCCACATCCTGTGCCGTTGGCGTGTTTGTGCCGAGAAACTTCGACACCCCCGAAACACACACCACCCCACCGGTGCCAGCACAGGCGCGAATCTGTGCGTCGGTGATGTTGCGGCCATGCTCCACCAGCGCCAGCGGATTGGCATGGCTGAAGATCACCGGCTGACCAGAGGCCGCCATGATCTCCAGACTGCACTGGCGGCCGGTGTGCGAGCAGTCCATCAGCAGGCCGGCCGCATTGACTGCTGCGACCATGCGCCGCCCCAGCGCCGTCAGGCCGCGCGCCACATCGTGACACCCATCAGCCACGCTGTTGTTGCGGTTGTAGGCAAAGTGGATTTGCCGCACGCCCAGCCGCGCGTACAGTGCCACCATGTCGGCTTGCTCCAGCAGGGGTATGGCCCCTTCCAGGTCAAAACCAACGGCAATCTGCCCGCCCGCTTTGGCCCGCTCGATGTCAGCCACGCCCCCAACCTGCACATAGCGATCGGGGTGCGCCGCAATCGTGGCCCGGTAACCCGCGATCACTGACATGATCTGCGACAGCGGGTTCATGTCCATGCCAACATTGATCGACACATAGTTCAACCCACTGGCACGCAGCAGGTCAATCGGGGCAAAACTGGCCTGTGGATGCAGCGGCAGGCACATGTGGGCGTCCCAGCGGATCATCATCGTCTCCAGGAGCGTAAGACTTCCATCATCGGTAAAGCCAAAAGTAGCTCTGGTGTCGGTGGTCACCGGCACATGGCGTATTCGCGCCCGGCAGCCTTCAAGATGATTGAACCGTTTGAGTTTTTGCTGGCGGTCAGGCCGACATCCTGAAAACCTTCCCCGCTGCCTTCATCCAGATAGAGCCGCAGGTCCTGGTATTTCCACCGAATGGCGTTTGAATTGCTCGACTGTCCTGCATAGACGCCGCCATAGCCTGAGCTGTAGGTTTCCGCACCACCATTGATGAGCAACATACCATCGGGCCGAAAGACCACCCTGCGTGTGCTTGAGGTGCCGCTGACTTTGTTGTAGGTGAATGAGCACCAGGCGCTGTTCATGAGAATTTGCCGATACTGGGCATCTTGGGAACTGCCCCCTGCATTCGGTGCCCCAGCCTGTGCCTCCCGGCGGGCGTTTTCCGCCGCTGCCGGCCGATTGGCCGAGCCACCCACTTTGCGCCAGCCAAGCTGAAGCGGGCCGACGCTCAGAATCAAGCGCCCGGATTGGTAAACAAAAGGCATGACATCGGTTCCGATGGTCAGTTGCCGGCCGCGCACCGCCCACCGAGTCTCTTCTCCGCCCATGACAGCGGTGCCGTCGGCACGCAGTTCCATGGCTTCACCGCTATCAAGCTCCATGTGATACTTTCCCACCAATTCGCTGGCCACCTGGCTCCACGCCCAGGATGGGCCAAGCAGCACAAACCAAATCAAGATCAATGCTTTCAGCGGGTACATGGTTGAACCTCCTTAGACGTTTCGGGGAGTTATGTTGACCGTTGTCGTCTGAGCGTCATTCGTCGGCACGGACACACGGCGAGGCATTATGACGCAGTGCCATGACGACACAATGCCTGTGGCTTGCCGCTTGCCCCAGCGTTTGAGAATTTGCTGCCGTGCCGCTACCTGAGCACTGTGGCCATGCACCGCCAGTGGCACCAAGGGGTCAAGCGGGACCGCCAGAATACTATTGAAAAAATAGCTACCCAGGCATAGCCCATCAGCGTAACAGGCCAAAAACGTGCCTGAACTGTTATGCATCCACCCAGGCGCATTCGCAGGTGAAGTGGCGCAAAAACTGCGGCTGTTTGGTAATCTTGACACCCCGGATACTGGCGGCTTTTTCCTTGACCTCGGCAATCACTTCAGCGGCGTAGTCAAAGTGGCTTTGGGTGTACATGCGCCGCGGAAAGGCCAGGCGCACCAGTTCCATGCTGTGGTAGGTTTCGGTGCCATCGGCTTGGCGTTTGCCAAACATCACCGAACCGATCTCCACGCCGCGAATGCCGCCTTCCAGGTACAGCGCGTTGCACAGCGCCCAGGCCGGGTAATGCGCAATCGGCATGGCGGGCAGCACGGTGCGCGCGTCGATGTACACCGCATGGCCACCGGTGGGTTTGACAAAACCAACGCCTGCTGCCTCCAGCCGCTCGCCCAGGTATTCGGCGGTGCGCAGGCGGTAGCGCAGGTAGTCTTCCTGCATGCCTTCTTCCAGCCCGACGGCCAGCGCTTCCAGGTCGCGCCCGGCCAGACCACCATAAGTGGGGAAACCCTCGGTCATGATCAACACGTTGCGCACCGCGTCCATCCATTCCTCGCTTTTGAGCACGATAAAGCCGCCTATGTTGACCATGCCGTCTTTTTTGGCGCTCATGGTGGCGCCGTCGGCGTAGCTGAACATTTCCTTGACGATGTCGGGAATCGGGGTGTTCTGGTAACCCGGCTCGCGCATCTTGATGAACATGGCGTTTTCAGAGAAACGGCAGACATCCATGATGAAGGGTTTGCCGTACTTTTTCAGCAGCGCCGCATAGGCACGGATGTTGGCCATGGCCACCGGCTGGCCGCCACCGGTGTTGTTGGTAACGGTGATCATGCCAAACGGGATGCGATCGCCCTGCTCTTTGAACGGGTGGATGGTCGAGGGCTGCAGGCCTTCGGCAATCACCAGGTCGAGTGCCTCGATGCCCAGATACTCCAGATTGGCCCGGGTGGTGTCAAAGTGGCAGTTGTTGGGCACCACATCGCCCTTTTTGCAGACCGCGGTAAACAACACTTTTTCGGCCGCACGGCCCTGATGCGTGGGCACAAAAAAGCGCATGCCGGTGATCTTCTGGATGACTGCCTCCAGCCGGTAAAAGCTGCGCGCGCCGGCGTAACTCTCGTCGCCTTCCATGATGGCGCCCCACTGGCGGCTGGACATGGCGCCGGTGCCCGAGTCGGTCAGCCAGTCGATCAACACGTCTTCGGCATGCAGCTTGAAGACGTTGAGTTTGGCTGCATGCAGCAGTTGTTCGCGCTCAGACCGGCTGGTCATGCGGATGGGTTCGATACTTTTGATGCGGAAGGGTTCGATCAGGGTTTTGGGCATGCTTGGCTCGCTAAGATTGAAAGTGGCGAGAAGGTAGCACCGCACAAAACCCTGTGGTGTCGGGTATTTCCAACAGGCGGCAAAAAATCACGGGTGCGGCCCGTCAGGCAGATGGCACATTGCGCAGGCGCTCCGCCAGATTGAGGGCCATGTTGCGCAGCAACTGCTGACCCATGTCGGGGTGCTGTTGTGCCAGCGCGTCCAGCGCCTGCCGGGTCAGCACATAAACCTCCACCGCATCGTCTGCCAGGGCGTCGGCAGTCCTGCCACCCCCATCGAGCATGGCGATCTCACCCAGCATCACGCCCGGCGAGTAGCTCACAAAGCGTTGCGACTGCGCAGCGGTTGCCGCCACGATGGTGATGGACCCCTGCGTCAGCACATAAAGGCGGTCACCCGCATCACCCTGACGAAACAAAAACTCACCCGCAACCAACTGCTGTGCCACCATCACCTGGCTCAGGCAGGCCTGCTGTTCCTGGCTTAAACCACGCATCAGAAAGGTTTGCGACAACGCGACTTTGGCCTGCGGCTCAGCCACGCCGCTTTCCTGCAGCAGCACACGTTCGGCCATTTCCGTGGCCCGGTCCAGGTCTGGCCACCAGTCTGCGCGACCGGCACCGCGAAAACAGCCGTAGGCCTGCAAACGCAGTCCATGGGCGTTGTCAGCCGACACACCGGCCAGCAACAGCCGCACACCGCGTTGCTCCAGCCGCTGCCAAAGCTGCTGCAACAGCACCGCCCCGGATGCATCCATCATGCTGACGCGCTGCATGTCCAGAATCAGAAATCTACAGTTGAACGCGGTGCGGTCGACCTCATCACCCAGGCGTTTGGCGCTGCCGAAAAACAGCGCACCATCAAGCTCCAGCACCGTGATGTTGTTGCGTGCCGGGCGCAACAACTGTTCCTGCTGCACCGCATAAATGCGCCTGGAAGGACGCTGGCTGGCCAAAAAACGCCCGCGCACCAGCGACTGGTTCATGCTATTGATGAACAACACCATGGAGATCAGCATGCCCGCTGCCACCCCTGCTGAAAAACCCAGCAGCACAATGATGGCGCACACCACCAGCACCACCACCAGGCTTTGGCGCAGTTCGCGAGACCGGTCACCGCGTCTGAACTGGACCAGCAGTTGCCGTGTCCACTGGTCCATCACGGCAACAGCGATGGTCAGCATGATGCCGGCCAACACCGCCGTGGGCACCATGGCGATCCACGGTGCACCAACGGTAAAGATCATGGCCAGCACGGCAGTGGACACGGCAATCGCCGTGCGACTACAGGTGCTGCGGCCTTCGGTGGTCAAGGCGCGTGTCAGTGATAACCCCACCGGTATGCCCCCCAGAGCGCCACCAACGATGTTGGCCACGCCTTGGGCCAGCAATTCACGGCGACTGGAGTGCCGGGTTTGGGCGATCTGGTCAATTGCGTTGGCCGCCAGCAGCGATTCCAGTGACAAAACCACGGCCAGAACGAATGCAGTCACCACCACGCCTGCGGCATGGCGCTGCAACAGTTCCAAGGTGCCCGCCTGCGCCAGGGGTGCCAGCGCATTGGGCAAGATCGTGCGCGCGGTCAAGGCACCCACCGTGGGGCCCAGTGCCATGCCAGGTATCAGCGCAGCCAGCAAAACATACAAAGCCGAGCCGACCCACAAGGCAATCAGGGCCGCTGGAACACGTGGCCAGCGCCGCTGCGAGAACCAAACCGAACTGGCGGTAACCAGGCCCAGCACCAGGGCCATGGGCTGAATCTGAGACCACACACCCGGGTCGGTCAAGTTGGCTAGGGATGGCCAGGCCGCCAGGCCCAGCAAAGGTGCCAACTGGGACACCACAATCAGCAGTGCGACCCCGTTCATGAAGCCCGCCAGCACCGGCTGCGGCACAAAACTTGCCAGATGACCCAGCCCCGCCAGGCCAAAAAGAACCTGAAGCAGCCCCACCAACACCACACACGCCGCCACCAGGGCCAGCAAAGCGGTGATGCCATCCGGGCTGGTCAGTGACCATTGCGGATCACGCGCAATCTGGGCCACCAGACCGGCCAACAGCAGTGCGGCCGCTGAATCGGGCGCTGCCGCCGGCGAGACATTGCGGGACAGCAGCAGATAGACCACACCCGCTGAAAACATCGCCGAGAAGCCGGCGGCAATACCCAGCGGTGCGGCCAGCGAGCCCAGCACGGTAAAGGCCAGCAAGCCGCGCGTCAGCACCATGGTCAGCGTGGCAAACGCATTCACGCCGCCCACCGCCAGGTCGTGCCTGAGCCCGGTCGAACGGAGGCGCCCGAGGGGGCTCAATGAACCGCCTGCACGCGCGTGCCCGGCGTTGGCAGAAACTCGAAGACCTGGATTGGCATGGCGCGGTAACCCTCGCAGAAGGAGAACTGGAGCAATGCCATAGTTTATTGCCCTTCAAAAGGCCAACTGCCATCGGTGCCGACACAGGCACGCCATGGCCAGTTTTGGCTGAGGCCCGCTAGTTAGTCCGAATTTGATAGCGCCTCACGCTTGTATTTAAAGGGCTACAGAGTGATTTTTTATGCAAAAACCGGGGTGCGGGTATTTCCGGTGCCGACCCAGCCACAGAGCTGCCAAAATCAGCCCCATCTGAGCGATAGAGGAAAACCCATGAAACTGAACCGAATTTGCCTGTCTTTGGGCCTGATTGCCGCGCTGACCGGCTGTGCGCTGGCACCACCAACCGGTGTCGAGAAAGACAAGACCTACCGCGTGACCGTCATGCACACCAACGACCATCACGGCCGTTTCTGGCACAACAGCGATGGTGAATACGGCATGGCCGCACGCAAGACCGTGGTCGACGAGATTCGCCGCGATGTTGCTGCCGCTGGCGGCTACAGCCTGCTGCTGGATGGCGGTGATGTCAACACCGGCGTGCCTGAATCCGATTTGCAGGATGCCGTGCCCGACTTCAAGGGCATGAACCTGCTGGGTTACCAGGCCATGGCGGTGGGCAACCACGAGTTTGACAAACCGTTGGGCGTGCTGAAGATGCAGCGCGATCTGGCGCAGTTTCCAATGCTCTCAGCCAATATCTACGAGGGCGGCCAGCGCATGTTTGCACCCTACAAGGTGTTTGACCTGGGCGGACTCAAGGTCGGTGTGATGGGCCTGACGACCGAAGACACGGTAAAAATGTCGCACCCCGACAACGTGGGCAAACTGGAGTTTCGCAGTGTCATCAGCGAGGCGGGCAAGGTGGTGCCCGAGCTGCGCCGTCAGGCTGACGTGGTGATCGCGGCCACCCACATGGGCCATTACGAAAACGGCAAACATGGTACCCAGGCCCCGGGTGATGTGGAAATGGCCCGTGCGGTGCCTGGCATTGATCTGGTGGTGGGGGGCCACACGCAGAATCCGGCCTGCATGAAAGCCGAAAATGTGCTGGACCGCGCCTATATTCCGGGTGCCGCCTGCCAGCCCGACCGGCAAAACGGTGCCTGGATTGTGCAAGCCCATGAATGGGGCAAATACGTGGGTCGGGCAGATTTCGAATACCGCAATGGCGAGTTCAAGCTGGTCAAGTACACGCTGATCCCGATCAATCTGAAAAAACCCGTCAAAGGTGCGGACGGCAAAACCACGCTGGTCCCCTACACCCGCGAAATCGCGCAAGACCAGGACATGTTGGCCTTGCTGACACCGTTTCAGCAGTTTGGCCAGGACAAGCTCAACATTCAGATCGGCGCAGTTGATGGCCGGCTGGTGGGTGAGCGCGATGTGGTGCGCAAGAACGTCACCAACCTGGGTCTGCTGATCGGGCGGGCCATGATGGACAAGACCCGCGCCGACCTGGCCGTGGTCAACGCCGGTGGTGTGCGCGACTCCATTGCGGCGGGTGTCATCACCTACAAAGATGTGCTCAAGGTGCAACCCTTTGGCAACACCGTCTGCACCGCAGAACTGAC
>JFJP01005511.1_pt1 | contig 18121 bp, 16 predicted proteins | sample 431651 | NCBI WGS metagenome assembly JFJP01 (sample SAMN02602958, study PRJNA72255) | Microbial mat metagenome, whole genome shotgun sequencing project. | biome: fresh water; feature: sink hole; material: water; isolation source: purple microbial (photo- and chemosynthetic) mats found in...
TGGTGGAGAGGAGGAGGATCGAACTCCCGACCTCTGCATTGCGAACGCAGCGCTCTCCCAGCTGAGCTACCCCCCCACAGGCCGGGAGTCTAGCAAAATCTCTGATACCTCGTCGAACAGGTGCTGCCTCAGACACTGCACACGGCGCCATCGGTGCCGCCGGGGTTTCAGACTCGGGCTGTGGGCGACGTGGGTGGATGGCTGATGCTTGCGCAGTGACAACTGCAGGGCGCGGGCAAACCGTCCATGAACACCTGCAACTGTCCGGTTTGCATCGCGGTCCACTCTTCATCGGTGGTGAGTGGTTCGGTCACCACGATGGCAAGCCGGTCTTGGGGGCTGTTGAACTGTGCCAGATTTACTGTCACATCGTCGTCCTTCAGGTGCACCTGATGAAATGGATGCGCCCGCAACACGTAGTGCAAGCGGGTGCTGGCATGGGCCCACAGCGCCTGGCCGTTGCTGAGCAAAAAATTGAAGTTGCCGTGCCGTGCCACCGTCGGCACCAGATCCCGCAGCGATTGAGTCAGCTCGGGCACATCCGGGGTGCTGGGGTGGGCCGCCGCCAGCTCTTGCAGCAGCCAGCAAAAGGCGCGCTCGCTGTCGGTGCTGCCGACCGGCAAAAAACGCCCGTTCAGTTGGGGTGCGTAATTTTTCAAGTCGCCGTTGTGCGCAAAGACCCAATACCGGCCCCAGAGCTCCCGCACAAAGGGATGGCAGTTCTCCAGCGTCACGCTCCCGACGGTGGCCTTGCGCACATGCGCCACCACGTTGTGGCTCTTGATCGGGTAGTTTTTGAGCATCTGCGCAATCGGTGAACTGACAGCGCTGGCCTTGTCAACAAAATGGCGCAGCCCTTTGCCGGGTGTGGCGCAGTCACTTTCAAAAAAAGCGATTCCCCAGCCGTCGCTATGATGATCTGTGCAGCCACCGCGCTGCGAGAATCCGGTGAAGCTCAGTGTCAGGCTGGCTGGCAAATGGCTGTTCATTCCGAGTAGTTGGCACATGATGAGGGGGTGTCGCTTCTGCCGTGTTTCCGAACGGCCAGAGTATCAGTTAAGCTTGGGGTGACAGAGCCCGAATTATCCGGGAACGCAGCCGGGTCTATTGCCAAGCTTTAGCCGCGCCGGGCGCGGACACCGGATGGGGGGTGGCAAGTTTCTTGCAGACCTGGGGGCGTGCCGTTGTTCGCAACGGTCATTGGGTCAGGATGAACAACAAACCAAGGCGGGACCTTTTGTGTGCTTGCCAAACCATTGAGGTGCAAACGTCTTGAAGTGCTGGACAGAACGGATTGTTGTGCTGCTGTTGGGCTGTGCCGCGCAGTACTTGCCTGCCCAGGCGATGACGCTGGGCGGCGTGCAAGGCTCGGCGCTATTGGGACGCTCGCTCGACCTCAGCGTTCGGGTGCAGGCACAGGTTGGTGATGACCTCAGCCTGGCCTGCTTTGCGGCGGATGTCTTCCATGCCGAGCAGCGCCAGCCCCGGCCCCGCTTGTCGATCATTGATTCGACCGCTGACACCGTGCTACTGCGCATTGAGTCTGCAGCGCAGGTGGACGAACCGGTGGTCAGTGTCGATTTGCGCAGCACCTGTGGCAGCCTGACAACACGGCGCTATGTCTTGCTGGCCGATGTGCCCGACCCGGCCGCTGTACGACCGGCGGTCGCACCCCTGGCGTTGGCCACAGTGCCAGCGCCCATCCCCACCACTGTGCCGCAGGCTAGCGCCTCGGCTGCCGGCCTTGCAGCCGCTGGCGCTGCGTCCGGCGCACCTGCCACTGCCAGCTCGCGCAGCAATGCGGCCTCCAGCAAACCGGCGCTGGCCAAGCCGACGGCCAAGAAGTCTGCTGCGAAATCCGGTGGGGTCGTCCCTGCGGCGGCAGCGGGTACGCGCCCGGTGTTGCGCTTGGACCCGTTGGATATTTTTTCTGATCGCGTGGGTGCGCTGGATGCGCCGATGCAGTTCGCGCCGCCGGCGCATGCCTTGCAGCAGGCCGAACAGATCGACGCCTTGCAAAAGGACATGCTGGCCATGCGTACAGCGGCGGCACAGGCTGAGCAGCAAGTGTTAAGTCTGCGCCTGCAACTGCAACAGACGCAGCAGCAGCAGGTTTCATTGACCTGGGTCTATGTGTTGGGCCTGATGTGTGCTTTGTGCCTGCTAGGTGTGCTGTGGCTGGCGCGCCAACTGGCAACGCGCACCACCGCCGCGACGGGCTGGAACGAGGTCGCTAGCACCGCCTTGGTCGTGTCACCGCCGGCCGACGACTCGTTGCGTGCGCCTGCTGCAGAGCCGGCAGTGGCCGCGCCGGTGTCGGTTGTGCCCACAACGGTTGCTGACCCGGTGACTTCAGCACCCAAGAACAGTCTGGAGTGGGTGGTTGCGACGGCCAAGATGGGAGCCAGCCTGTCAGGGCCGTTGCCGCCAGGCACATCAAATGCTGGCCAGACCGAGTCGGGCCCGTCGAACGTGGCGCAGGAGCAGGCGCAGGGTGAGGTGCATAGTTTCAGTGTCGAACCGATTCTGGACATCCGGCAGCAGGCCGAATTTTTTGTCTCGCTCGGACAAAACGAGCGCGCGCTGGAAGTGCTGAAAAAGCAGATCGCGCACAGCAGCGGGCCCAACCCCTTTATCTATCTGGATCTGCTGACATTGCTGCATTCGCTGGGGATGAAAATGGATTTCCGGCATTACCGCACGCTGTTTCGGCAGCATTTCGCGGCCGACATGCCAGACTTTCCGGCATTTCACCTGCAAGGGCACGATTTGCAGGCCTACCCGGAGGTGTTGGCGCAACTGTCGCAGGATTGGCCCAGCGCCCACTCTCTGGGCATGCTGAACGGCTGGATCGTGCACCGGGCTCAAGATCCGGCTCAGCCTTTGTTTGAGTTGGCCGCGTTCCATGATTTGTTGATGCTGCATGCGCTGGCCGAGGAGTTGGTGGGCGAATTGCCCGCGCCGACGCAAGCGCCGGCCCGCATTGCTGAGCGCGCGGTGCCGACGAGCGTGACAGAGGCAACCGTTGTCAGCCCAGTCGGGCCTTTGGTCGGCCCGCTGGATTTGGATTTTTCAAGTTTCGACGCCGAAGTCGATAGCGCGGCGGCCAAGCCAGCCGCTCCGGCGCCGGGAACCGAGCCGCAGCGCAACGGCTGAACTGGCCTGGGCTACCGACCAGGCAAAGTGCCCTGTGTCGGTTGGCGGCGCTGGTCAGCCCGGTGGCGCAGTGTCTGATTGGGCGGCGCGGCGGCGCCACAGCCGCCAGGCCAATAGCACCAGCGGCGCGCTGTGCAAGCACAGGTCAAATATATCCAGCGGACGACTCAGCGTGCCCTGACTGAGCATGCGCAGCTTCTCCAGCAGGTGGGGTTCGGGCACGACCGGTGCCACGGCCATCCAGGCAGCCAAGGCCACCAGCCAGCCCAGCGGGATGCGGTCGAGCCAGTTCATTGGGCCAGCTCGATCGCCCGGTTGAGGCCGGCGCACCGGCACGGGCTTGTGCGCGCACTCATGCCGAATCCCGGGTGGCGCAATCAGGACACAGGCAGGCCACGCCGCGCGCCTCAGGCGGGATGCGGTTGAGCAGTTCCGCATCAAAGCGCAACTGTGCGCACCAGCACGGCCCTTGCGGTTGGCCAGTGCTGCGCTCAATCTCGACCGCACAGCGGTTCACCTGTGCGCACAGCGGACACAAGCTTGGCGGGTATTCTGGCATCTCAGATGAACATCAAAAAGTGCCACTGGCGCTTGTACAGTAAGCGCTAGCAGCTATATTATTTGTAGTAAATCGGCGGTGATTTCTCAAGCCGAAGCTTTCACTTGCTGGCGCCAGGCATGCAGCAGCGGCTCGGTGTAACCACTGGGTTGAGCCACGCCTTTGAACACCAGGTCGCACGCTGCCTGGTAGGCCCGGCTGGTGTCAAAGTGCCCGGCCATCGGCTGGTACAGCGGGTCGCCCGCATTTTGCGCATCGACCACAGCCGCCATGCGCTCAAAGGTGGCGCGCACTTGCGCTTCACTGACGACGCCATGCAGTAGCCAATTGGCCATGTGCTGGCTTGAGATGCGTAGCGTGGCACGGTCTTCCATCAGCCCGACATTGTGAATGTCAGGCACCTTGGAGCAGCCCACGCCCTGGTCCACCCAGCGCACCACATAGCCCAAGATGCCCTGCGCATTGTTGTCCAGCTCCTGCTGTTTTTCGGCATCGCTCCAGTTCGGTGCGGCGGCCACCGGAATCGTCAGCAGCCCGTTGAGCAACTCGTCACGCAACTTGTCGGCCTTGATTCTCTCCAGTTCTTTCTGCACGTCCTTTACCAGCACCTGGTGGTAGTGCAGCGCATGCAGCGTGGCCCCGGTGGGGCTGGGCACCCAGGCGGTGTTGGCGCCGGCCTTCGGGTGCGCAATTTTCTGCTCCAGCATGGCAGCCATCAGGTCGGGCATGGCCCACATGCCTTTGCCGATCTGGGCCCGACCGCGCAGGCCGCAACTCAGGCCAACCAGCACGTTGTTGCGCTCGTAGGCGCTGATCCAGGCGCTGGTCTTCATGTCGCCTTTGCGAATCATCGGGCCACCGTGCATGCTGCTGTGCATCTCGTCGCCGGTGCGGTCCAGAAAACCGGTATTGATAAAGGCTACCCGGCTGGCTGCTGCGGCCAGACAGGCTTTCAGGTTGACGCTGGTACGGCGCTCTTCGTCCATGATGCCCAGTTTGACCGTGCTGTCGGGCAGGCCCAGCATCTGCTCGACGCGGCCGAACAATTCGTTGGCAAACGCCACCTCAAATGGGCCATGCATTTTGGGCTTGACGATATAGACCGAACCCTTGCGCGAGTTACGAATGGCGTCCTTGCGGGTCTTCTTGAGGTCGTGCAGGGCAATGGTGGTGGTGACCACCGCATCCAGAATGCCCTCAGGGATTTCACGCACCACGCTGTCCCGGCCGGTGTAGAGAATGGCCGGGTTGGTCATCAGGTGGCCCACGTTGCGTACAAACATCAGGCTGCGACCGTGCAGCCGCACGGTCTTTTTGCCATCGGGCGTGGTGTACACGCGGTCAGGGTTCAGGCCGCGGGTAAAGGTCTTGCCGGCTTTGTTGACCTCTTCGGTCAAGGTGCCCTGCAGGATGCCCAACCAGTTTCGATACGCCAGCACCTTGTCCTCGGCATCGACGGCGGCCACCGAATCTTCCAGGTCGAGAATGGTGGACAAGGCCGCTTCCAGCACCAGGTCGGACACGCCTGCGGGGTCGCTGGCGCCGATGGCGGTGCTGCGGTTGATGATCAGATCGAGGTGCAGGCCGTGGTGCTCCAGCAGCACCGAGGTGGGCGCCTTGGGCTCGCCCTGGTAGCCAATCAACTGCGCGGCCTCGGCCAGCGCACTGCTGCTGCCGTCCGACAGCTTGACTGACAGCTTGCCGCCCTTGATGCTGTAGCCGACCGAATCAACATGCGAGCCCTTTTTCAGCGGCGCGCAGCGGTCCAGCACATGGCGGGCGTACTCGATGACTTTGGCGCCGCGCTTGGGGTTGTAGCGTGCACCGCGCGCGCAGCCCTTGTCTTCGCTCAGTGCATCGGTGCCGTACAGGGCGTCATACAGACTGCCCCAGCGTGCGTTGGCGGCATTGAGCGCGTAGCGGGCATTCAGAATCGGGACCACCAGTTGCGGCCCTGCCTGCCGGGACAACTCTGCGTCCACATGCGCGGTCGTGATGCGGGTTTTGCCCGGCTGCGCCACCAGGTAGGCAATGCGCTCCAGAAAAGCGCGGTAGGCCGGCATGTCCTGCACCGGGCCGGGGTGGGCCTTGTGCCAGCCATCCAATTCGCCTTGCAGACGCTCGCGTTCGGCCAGCAGCGCGATGTTTTTTGGCGCCAGATCGGCCACGATGGCGTCCAGACCTTTCCAGAAGCGGGTCGGCGTGATGCCGGTGCCGGGCAATACCTGGGTTTCGATGAACTGGTGCAAGGTGTGCGCCACTTGCAGGCGGTGTTGGTTGATACGTTGGGTCATGGTGGTGCTCAAACGGTGTGAGGGATGGCTAAAAAATGGCAAATGCCCGATACAGTGTGCCGACAGATGTTTGCCAGCGGCTTCTGATGACACGAACAATACATGAAGAAAACTGGCGGTAGCCCTTGTCTTTATTGCGCTGACAGCTTCACTTTATGGAGCAATCGGTGGCGCCCGTGCCGAACAGGCTGTTGCTTGTCGTGGTCTAATTTTAGGGTTTGCTGGCGTGCGCAACGAGCGCCGGCGCAAGTAGCCCCTTGATTTACCCACAACCTGGCGCGCGGTGCGCGTCGCCAGCCATCCTCGATTCGAATGTATGCCCACCAACTCACACCAAGCTGACGCCTGCTCGCCACCGATCCTGCCACTGTGTGGCCTGCGTGTCGTTGAGTTCACTCACATGGTGATGGGCCCAACCTGCGGCATGGTGCTGGCCGACTTGGGTGCAGAAGTGATCAAGGTCGAACCGGTTGAGGGTGACCGCACGCGTCACCTGCTGGGTGCTGGTACCGGCTTTTTCCCGATGTTCAACCGAAACAAGAAAAGCATCGCCATCGACCTGCGCCAACCGCAAGGTGTGCAGGTGGCGCGACAACTGGCGTTGTCGGCCGATGTGGTGGCCGAGAACTTCAAACCTGGCACCATGGCCAAATATGGCCTGGACTACGCCAGCCTGAGCCAGGCCAATGCACGACTGATCTATGTCACGCTCAAGGGCTTTTTGCCGGGGCCGTACGAAAACCGCACCGCGCTTGACGAGGTGGTGCAGATGATGGGCGGCCTGGCCTACATGACCGGGCGCCCGGGCGACCCGCTGCGTGCGGGCACCAGTGTGAACGACATCATGGGTGGCATGTTTGGCGCCATCGGCGCACTGGGCGCGTTGATTCAGCGTGGCATCACCGGCAAGGGGCAAGAGGTGCAGTCGGCGTTGTTTGAAAACAATGTGTTTCTGGTCGGGCAACACATGTTGCAGTACGCGATGAGCGGCCAGCCGGCAGCGCCCATGCCGGCACGCATCTCGCCCTGGGCGGTGTACGACGTTTTTACCGTCAAAGGCGGTGAGCAGATTTTCTTGTCGGCGGTCAGTGATGCGCAGTGGCAGACCTTTTGCACGGCACTGGGCTTGCAAGACTTGTTGCAAGATGCGCGCTATGCCAGCAACAACGACCGGGTGCGCGAGCGCCCGACCCTGATGCCGATCCTGCGAGAGCGTCTGGCTGATCGCAGCGCGGACGAATTGACGCGCATCTTGCTGGCGCATGAGTTGCCTTTTGCGCCGATTCGTCGCCCCGACGAGTTGTTTGACGATCCGCACTTGCTGGCCACTGGCGGTCTGGCCGACATCACCCTGCCGGACGGCCCGCTGGCCGGTCAGACGGTGCAGACCACGCTGTTTCCGTTCACACTGGACGGCCAACGCCCTGGCGTGCGGCTCGATCCGCCCCGGCTGGGGTCGCATACGGATGCATTGCTGGCTGAACTGGGGTATTCGGGTTCGGATCTGGACGCGCTGCGCCAGGCGGGTGTGGTGGCCTGAAAAAAGAAAACCCGCGCAGCGCCGGGTCGGCATTGCGCGGGGCGCTGGCCAAAGCCAGGTGTGTTTAGCCCTTGTTGCTCAGGCAGTCTTTCATGAAGGCCTTGCGTTCGTCGCCCTTGAGCGCTTTTTCTTTGGCGGTGGCATTGCAGGTTTTCATTTTTTCTTGCTGTGCGGTTTGCTTGGCGCTCTTGGCCGGCGCAGCCGATGCAGCGTCAGCGGCCGGTTTGACGTCCTTGGCTGGCGCCTCGGCAGCGGCAGGGGCCTTGGCGCTCAGGCATTCTTTCATGAAAGCCTTGCGCTCATCGCCTTTCTTGTCGGCAGCTTGCTTGTTGCAATCGGCCATTTTTCCCTGTTGCGCCGTCTTGGCAGCCGGTGCCGAGGCTGCGGCTGCGGCTTCGCCGGCGGCGTGGGCGCTGCCCAGGGCCAATGCCAGACCCAAACCCACGAATGTCAACAATTTCTTCATGCCAGTTCCTTTTCAAGAGGGTTAAAAAAATCCCGGCCGGGATTTCAACACACCCAACGCGGCGCTGGCTGTGCAGGTTGACAGCAGTGCCGACGCCTCAGCGAATGCTGTCGATGGAAAATTTCTTTTCGGGCACTTGGGGCGTGATCAGCGCATAGCCCTGGTTTTGCCAATGCACCAGTTCGGTGATGGCGGAAGGGGTGATTTCCACAAAGTCCTGCAAATCGGCCGCGTTGTATTGGTAGTCTTGCATGGCCAGGCCACAAATCTTGAATTTCACCCCCATGTCTGCGTAGTAGCGCATGCGCTGCACCAGTTCTTCATAGCGTGTCTGGTTTTTCTTTGCCAGCGTCACAATTTCGGTGCCGTGCATCAGCACGATCACCTTGATGTCTTCGGCAAACATGCTGTAGGGTGCCTCGGTCAGCGGATTCATCAGGCTGCGCACCCAGTACAGTGCTGAGCCCAGCTTGGCCGGGTCGTCCAGGTACATGTCAACCAGGGCTTTGGGCGACTGGTAAGGCGTCTGCACCCGCCGGGCTTCGGCCCAGAGCGGCGCTGCCTGGCAGGCGGCCAGCACGATGAGCAAACCGGCAGCGCGGCGCAGGCAGTGACTGAAAGAGGGCACGATGGACTCCTTGTGTGTGGGTGACTGGCAGTCTAGTGGGGCTGCGCGGACGTTCAATTGGTAAAAACCTGCCCCCGTAAAATCAGCGGATGCTCAATGTCAAATCACATCTGCTGGCCGCTTTGCAAGCGGCGCTGGACCAGTTGCAGCCTGGCGTGGGCGCGCGAGCCGCGTTCGAGTCCCCCAAACTGGCCGAGCACGGCGACCTGGCCACCACGGCCGCCATGCAATTGGCCAAGCCGCTGAAGCAAAACCCCCGCCAATTGGCCGAGCAACTGCGCGGTCTGTTGCAGCAAAGTGAGGCGTTCCAGACCTGGGTCGAGTCGCTTGACATCGCCGGACCGGGCTTTATCAACATCCGCTTGCGTCCGGCGGCCAAGCAGCAGGTGCTGCATGAGGTGCTGCAGCAAGGCACCAGGTACGGCGTTCAGGCTGACTCGGGGCGGCGGGTGCTGGTTGAGTTTGTTTCGGCCAACCCGACCGGGCCACTGCACGTGGGCCATGGACGGCAAGCGGCTTTGGGCGATGCCATCTGCAACCTGTTTGCCACCCAGGGTTGGCAGGTGTATCGCGAGTTTTACTACAACGACGCCGGTGTGCAAATCGCCACCCTGGCCACCAGCACCCAGTTGCGCGCTCAGGGCTTTCAGCCCGGGGATGCCTGCTGGCCGACCGACCCGGACAATCCGCTGAGCAAAAACTACTACAACGGCGACTATATTGCCGACATCGCGGCCGACTTTCTGGCCAAAAAGACGGTCCGGGCCGATGACCGCGAGTTCACTGCCAGCGGTGATGCCAGCGACCTCGACGGCATCCGCCAGTTTGCTGTGGCCTATCTGCGCCACGAGCAGGACCTGGACCTGCAGGCGTTTGCGGTCAAGTTTGACAACTACTATCTTGAGAGCAGCCTGTACTCCAGCGGCCGGGTTGCGGCCACCGTGCTGCGCCTGCAGCAGGCCGGCAAGACCTATGAAAAGGACGGCGCGCTGTGGCTCAAGTCCACCGAGTACGGCGACGACAAGGACCGGGTCATGCGCAAGCAAGACGGCAGTTACACCTACTTTGTGCCCGATGTGGCCTACCACATCGCCAAGTGGGAGCGTGGCTTCGGGCGTGTCATCAACATTCAGGGCACCGATCATCACGGCACGATTGCCCGGGTGCGCGCCGGGCTGCAAGCGGCGGACGTGGGCATTGCGCCCGGCTACCCCGACTATGTGCTGCACACCATGGTGCGGGTGGTGCGCGGGGGGCAAGAGGTCAAGATCAGCAAGCGTGCTGGCAGCTATGTGACGCTGCGTGACTTGATCGAATGGACCAGCAAGGATGCGGTGCGCTTCTTTCTGCTCAGCCGCAAGCCCGACACCGAATACACCTTTGATGTCGATCTGGCGGTGCAAAAGAACAACGACAACCCGGTGTTTTATGTGCAGTACGCCCATGCCCGTATCTGCTCGGTGCTGGCCGCCTGGGGTGGCGATGTGGCCACACTGGCGCACGCGGATGTGTCAGCCCTGCTGAGCCCGCAGGCGATGGCACTGCTGCTGTTGCTGGCCAAATACCCTGACATGTTGAGCGCAGCCGCGGACGGCTTTGCGCCGCACGATGTGACTTTTTATCTGCGCGAACTGGCGTCGTGCTACCACAGCTATTACGATGCCGAGCGCATTCTGGTGGACGACCCGGTGCTCAGGCAGGCCCGCCTGGCGTTGGTGGCGGCCACCGCGCAGGTGTTGCACAATGGCTTGGCGGTGCTGGGTGTCAGTGCGCCGCAGCAGATGTGATCCAAATCGTTTGACAGGCAGCCATGCAACACAGACAACAGCAACGCGGTGGAACTTTTTTGGGCTTTGTCCTGGGCGTGGTGGTGGGCCTGGGCATCGCGCTGGCGGTGGCGGTCTATGTCACCAAGGTGCCGGTGCCTTTTGTCAGCAAAGACATCAGTCGGGACCCGATTCTTGAGGCCAGTGAAAAGCAGCGCAACAAGGGCTGGGACCCCAATGTGCCCTTGCACGGCAACAACCCGGCCAAACCGCTGCCACCGGCCGATCTGCCGGCATCAGGGCCGGCGCAGACGCCGGCGAGCGCAAGCCCGCCAGCAAGTCCGGGCAGCGCACCCAAAGCCGAGCCCAAGCCGGACAACAAGCCTGAGGCCAGGCCCGAGCCCAAGGCGCCAGCCAGCGCCGACCCGCTGGCCGATCTGGTGCGTCAGCGCGAATCGGCTGCCAAGCCGGCCGCAGCGGGGTCAGCCGCAGCGGCTGAATCGTTCACATATTTTGTGCAAGTGGGCGCCTACCGCACCGAGCAAGAGGCGCAGAGCCAGCGTGCCCGCCTGTCGCTGGCAGGCGTCGAGACCAAAGTCTCCGAGCGTGAGCAGGCCGGGCAGATGGTGTATCGCCTGCGTGTCGGCCCCTTTGACACGCTGGCCGCAGCCGAGAAGTCCAAGGCCCATCTGAACGCCAGCGGCATTGAGACTGCGCTGGTGCGGGTGCAGCGCTGAAGCGTGAACTTTTGGGGCTGTGCCTGCTCTGATGGGCCCTTTATTAAACCTTTTGCAGGAAGACACTGATGAATCGTCGTGAACTGATGGGCAATTTGGCGGGTCTGGCCACGGGTGTGGGCACCTTGGCACCCACGGCGCTTCTGGCACAGGCCAGCAAGCCAGAGGCGGGGGTGGATTATGTCAAGTTGGGCCAACTCGCGCCAGTGGAGGCCGCACCTGGCAAGATCGAGGTGCTCGAGTTCTTTTGGTATAGCTGCCCGCATTGTTTCTCGTTCGAGCCCGTACTCACCGAATGGGTGGCGCGCCTGCCCAAGGATGTGGCCTTCAAGCGGGTTCCGATCGCGTTTCAGAGCAGCTACGTGCCGCAGCAACAGATGTACTTCGCGCTTGAAGCCATGGGCTTGCTGGCGCAGTTGCACAACCGGTTTTTTGCTGCCATCCATGTCGAGCGCCAGAATCTGGCCAAGGCCGAAGCGATTGCCGACTGGGTTGTCAAGCAGGGCGTGGACCGGGCCCGCTTCATGGAGCAGTTTGGCTCGTTTTCTGTCAGCTCCAAGGCCGCGCGCGCGCGTCAGATCATGGACGCCTACCAGATCGAGGGCGTGCCAGCGCTGGGTGTGGCCGGGCGTTTCTTTACCGACGGCGCGATGGCCAAAAGCATGGACGGTGCCTTGCGTGTGGTGGACTACCTGATCGCCGAAGTGCGTGCCCGGCGCTGAAGCGCGCACCAGCGTCCTGTCGGGCCCCGGCCCGCTCGAAAAGGCAGTGGCAGCGGTGGCGATGCTGGCTACAATGCACGGCAACCACCCTAATGCAAGATTCGTGCCTTTATGACTCCTACCCCGGTTCCCTGGCTTTTTGTGCTGTTGGCCATGTGCGCAGGCCCAGCCTGGTCTGAAAAGGCCGACCGTGACAAGCCGATGAATGTTGAGGCCGATGCGCTGCGCTATGACGACGTCAAGAAAACCAATGTCTTTAGCGGCCGTGTTGTGCTGACCAAAGGAAGCATCGTGATTCGCGGTGAGCGCATCGAGGTCAGCCAGGACGCCCAGGGTCATCAGTCGGGGGTTGTCAGTGCGGCGCCGGGTCAATTGGCATTTTTCCGGCAAAAGCGCGAGGGCGTGGACGAGTTCATCGAGGGCGAAGCGCAGACGATCGATTACGACGGCCGCCTGGACGCGGTCAAACTGATCGGGCAGGCCCAATTGCGGCGCTATCTGGGGGCCCGGCTGAACGATGAGTTCAAGGCTGCCACGATTGTGTACAACAACACCACCGAGGTGTTCACCCTCGACGGGGTGCAGCCTGGCAGCGCAGCGGCGGGTCGGGTGCGCGCCGTGTTGACTCCCCGCGCAGCGGCGTCCGCTGCGGCTGCGGCCTCTGGCGCGCTGCTGCGCCCCAGCCCGCAATTGGGAACGACCACGCCTTGACCCATGACCAAACCGGCCATTGATCTGCCCGCAACACCGTCCGCTGTGGCACGGCAGGACGAGTCGCAGGGCTTGAGCTGCCTGCAGGTCAAGCACTTGCAAAAGTTTTACGGCAGCCGCAAAGCGGTCAAAGACGTCTCGCTGACGGTGCGCAAGGGTGAAGTGGTGGGTTTGCTCGGCCCCAACGGCGCCGGCAAGACGACCTCGTTTTACATGATCGTCGGGCTGGTGCGGCCCAGTGCCGGCGAGATCAGCATCGACGGCGAATCCATCGAGCGCTTGCCGATCCATCGCCGCTCGCGTCTGGGCTTGAGCTACTTGCCGCAGGAGGCGTCGATCTTTCGCAAGCTCAATGTCGAAGACAACGTGCGTGCGGTGCTGGAACTGCAACTCGATGCACGCGGCCAACCCCTGCGTCCGGCGCAAATCGAATCGCGCCTGACCCAGTTGCTGCAGGACTTGCGCGTGGATCACTTGCGCCAGTCCAGTGCGCCCTCGCTGTCGGGCGGCGAGCGCCGGCGCGTCGAGATTGCGCGCGCCCTGGCAACCAACCCGCGCTTCATCCTGCTTGATGAACCCTTTGCCGGCATTGACCCGATTGCGGTGATCGAGATCCAGCGCATCATCAGTTTTCTCAAAGGCCAGGGCATCGGTGTTTTGATCACCGACCACAATGTGCGCGAAACGCTGGGCATTTGCGACCACGCCTACATCATCAGCGATGGCAGCGTGCTGGCACAGGGCACGCCGGCCGACATCGTCAACGACGTCGATGTGCGCCGGGTGTATCTGGGCGAACACTTCAGAATGTGATGAAGCAAAGCCTGTCCCTGCGCGTATCGCAGCACCTGGCGCTGACGCCCCAGTTGCAGCAATCGATCCGCTTGCTGCAACTCTCGACCATGGAGCTGTCTTCTGAGGTCGATCAGATGCTGGACGAAAACCCGTTTCTGGAACGCAGTGTTGAAGAAGCCGAGCGCGAGGCCTTTGGTCTGGCGCAGGCGGATGCACCGGTCAACGCCGGCGATCGGGATACCGAAAGCACTATTTATTCAGGAGCTGATTACGCAGATGTATCAAGGTCCAAGGTCGAAAATGATGCACAAGAATCAGATTGGCAAAGCGACGATGCTCCGAGCTGGGACGGCGACGGCAGTGTCTCCCTGGCACCCGACGACAGCGAGTGGGGCGGCGAAGCCCGAGCCCGCAACAACAATCTGGACAGCGACGACGAACTCGACGCGACTGAACTGGCGCGCAACCAGGAGTCGCTGCAAAGCCATCTGCACCGACAGGCCCTGGCCCTGCGCCTGAGCCCTGAAGACCGCGCGGCGCTGCGCTTTCTGATCGAATCGCTGAACGACGATGGCTATCTGGAAGACGACCTGACGGATTTGGCGCGCGGCCTGGCCGGCGACGACATCGAGCAGGTTGACGAGCTGGTGCACCATTTCACGGTGGCCATGCGTTTGCTGCAAAGTCTGGAGCCAGTAGGTGTCGGCGCGCGCGATCTGGGCGAATGCCTGCGCCTGCAGGTGCAGGCCTTGTTGCAAGCCCCGGTGCCAGCCGTTGCCGACACCGACCTGGTGGCTGATCGCCATCTGCTGGAGGTGGCCTTGCGCATTTGCCAGCAGCCGATGGATTTGCTGGCCCGCCGCGACATCAAACACCTGATGCCCTTGTGCGCTGCCTCCGACGCCGTCGTGCGCGCCGCCATCACGCTGATTGGCCGGCTCGAGCCCAAGCCCGGGCGGCGTTTTGTCGATGTCGAGCGCAATGTGATCGTGCCCGACGTGCTGGTCCTGAAAATTGGCAGTGGCGCAGCGGTGCGGTTTCAGGTGCGGCTCAACCCGGATGTCATGCCACGCCTGCGGGTGCATGACATTTACGCCAACGCGCTGCGCGGCCACAAGGGTGGTGGCAGCGATGCCTCCAATGTGCTGGCGCTACAGCAACGCCTGCAAGAGGCGCGCTGGTTCATCAAGAACATCCAGCAGCGCTTTGACACCATTTTGCGCGTCAGTTCGGCCATCGTCGAACGCCAGAAAAGCTTCTTTGTGCACGGTGAGCTGGCCATGCGTCCGCTGGTGCTGCGTGAGATCGCCGACGAGCTGGGCCTGCACGAGTCCACCATCAGCCGCGTGACCACGGCCAAATACATGGCCACACCGTTTGGTACCTTTGAGCTGAAGTATTTTTTTGGATCCGGCCTGGGCACCGAGTCGGGCGGCAACGCCTCCAGCACGGCGGTGCGAGCCTTGATCAAACAGTTTGTTGCCGCCGAAAGCCCGAAAAAACCGCTGTCAGACAACCAGATTTCCGACATGCTCAAAGAGCAAGGCATCGAATGCGCCCGACGTACCGTGGCCAAGTACCGCGAGGGCCTGCGCATTGCGCCTGCCTCCTTGCGCAAAGCACTTTGACCGCACCGTGCCCAGACCCGTGGCCCGACCCAAGCGCTGTTGGGTGGCACGGCTGGCAGCAGAAAGAAAGCCGATGAACCAACTCCAACTGTTCCTGCCCTGCGCCGCCGGCGTGGAAGACTACCTGGCACCCGAGGTGCTGCGCATCACCGGTCTGCCGCCTGGCTGCATCACCCGTCAGCGCGGCGGCGTGGCGGTGCGTGCCTCGTTGGCGCAAGCCATGCAACTGAACCTGCACAGCCGGCTGGCGCAGCGGGTGCTGGTGCTGCTGAGCGACACCGGCTACCGCAACGAGCAAGACCTGTACCGGGCCGCCAGCGAGGTGGCGTGGGAGCGCTGGTTTACCCCGCGCCAGAGCATCAAGGTCGAGATCACCGCCCAACACAGCCCGCTGACCAGCCTGAACTTTGCTGCACTGAAGATCAAGGACGCCGTCTGCGACCGCTTTCGGGCAGTGGCAGGCGGTGTGCGTCCGGACGTCAACACCCAGTGGCCCGATGTACGCATCTTTGCCCACCTGACGACCGATGTCTGCGCGCTGTACATCGACACCTCGGGCGAGCCTTTGTTCAAACGCGGCTGGCGGGTTGACAAGGGGGATGCGCCGCTGAAAGAAACCCTGGCTGCGGCCATGATTGTGGCAAGCGGCTGGCTGGACGGCGACGGCGACCTGCAGCCGCTGTACGACCCCTGCTGCGGCAGTGGCACCCTCGTCATCGAAGCGGCCCAAATGGCCTGCAATCTGCCCGCCGGTGGCCAACGCCACTTCGCGTTCGAGCACTACCTGCCGTTTCAGAAGAGTCAGTGGGAAGCTATTAAAAAAGAAGCGTTTGACGCCGTATCCATGCCGGTAGAGGGCCAAAAACCCATTATTTTTGGCAGCGATGTGGCGCACCGCATGGTGGACTTTGCCAGGCGCAACGCCGAGCGCGCCGGCGTCGCCGGGGTGATCGAGCTGCGCGGTGGTGATGCCTTGCAGCGTATGCCGCCCGTCGATGTCGGTGCAGGCGGTGGCGTGCTGTTGTTGAATCCGCCCTACGGCGAGCGCATCGATGTCGCTGGCGTGGCCGCAGCCGGCCGGGGGCCACGCCGGCAGACTGATGGCAAATCGACCTCAACAGCTTATCAATCAAGCGCTGACAGCGATGATGACGATAGCGAACACAGCGCCCTGGGCGCGCAGCAACCGGGGCGCTTTGGGGCGCGCGAGTTGCCAGCCGTGGATGCCGGCGGCAACTTTTTCGGTCAGTTGGCCAGCCACTGGAAAAAGAACTACCCGGGCTGGACGGCATGGCTGCTCACCCCCGACCTGAAGCTGCCGGGCAAGATGCGTCTGAAAGAGTCACGCCGGGTTCCGATGTGGAACGGCCCAATCGAGTGCCGCCTGTTTCGCTTTGACATGGTGGCGGGCAAGATGGCCGCCAGTGCCCGGGTGTGTGGCGGCCCTGCTGCGCCCGATGTGGCCCATGACGCCTGATCCGCCGGATGGCCCTGCGGCGGCCCGGGCACTGGTGCTCGACACCAACATCGTGCTGGATTTGCTGTTGTTTCAAGACCCCGCCAGCACGCCCTTGCAGGCCGCGCTGTGCGGCGGCGCGCTGCATTGGCTGTCCACCGAGCCGATGCGCGAAGAACTGGCCCGTGTGCTGGACTACCCGCCGTTGCGCAAAAGCCTGAGTTGGCACCAACTGGACAGCGCGCAGGTGTTGGCACGCTACGATGCGCTGGCGCACAGGGCCGCCGCTGCCCCCAAGGCCTGCGTGACCTGCAAGGATGCCGACGACCAGAAGTTCATCGACCTCGCGGTCCAGCACCGCGCGCTGCTGCTGAGCAAAGACCGCGCCGTTCTTTGCATGAAAAAAAGGCTGTTAGCCCTTGGTGTGCAAGCGCTGACCGCTCTATAAATTGAAGCTGCCACGGGCTGGTCGCAAGCGCACAGACGCACTGTCAGCGGCCCACTCGGGCGCGTCCAACTGAGGAAACCAGGATGATCCGATTGAAATTCGCCATTGAACTGCGCTATGACATTGCCGAGCCCGGCAGTGATTTCATTTTCAGCATTCATGCTGCGCAAACACCGCACCAGCAGGTGGTGACCGAGGCCTTGACGATCAGCCAGCCCTTGCTGCCCAAGCTGTACACCGACCCGCTGGTGCATACCCGGTTTCTGCGGCTCAAGGCCCATGCCGGCCCGCTGGCGGTGCAGTACGCCGCCACCGTCGATCTGCACCACTACACGGCAGAGCCAGCGCAGATTGGCGAAGTGCCGGTGGCCGACCTGCCCGGTCATGTGTTGCCCTACATCTACCCCAGCCGCTACTGCCAGTCCGACCGGTTGGGCCGCCTGGCGTTGCAAGAGTTTGGCAGCCTGTGGCATGGCTACAGCCGGGTGCAAGCCATCTGCAACTGGGTGACCCAGTACGTCACGTTTCGCCCGAACAGCTCCAACAGCAACACCACCGCGGTGGATACGCTGGTGGAAAAGGCCGGTGTCTGCCGCGACTTTGCACACCTGATGATTGCGCTGTGCCGCGCGCTCAACATCCCGGCGCGCTTTGCCACCGGCATCGACTTTGGTGCGTCACCGGCCTTGGGGCCAACCGACTTTCATGCCTATGTGGAGGTCTATCTGGGCCAGCGTTGGTTCATCTTTGACCCCTCCGGCGTGGCGATCCCCATGGGTTTTTTGCGCTTTGGCACGGGGCGCGATGCCGCCGATGCGGCCTTTGCCACCATTTTTGGTGATGTGCGCGGCTCGGCCCCGGTCATCACCGTGACGGCCGTGCCCAACGCGCAAGGCCTGCTGGTGATGCCTGGGCATGTGCCGCTGGCGGTGTCCACCGATGGTGACACGCCCCCGAGTTACTCTCAATAATATAGCTGATAGCGCATACTGGATAAGCGCTAGAGCCTGATTTCTTATCACTTTTTTGCTGGACGTGCCAGCATCGGGCTGGCATCGTCAGACAGAACACTGTTCATGCGGCGATTGGCAAGGCCCGCGCGCTGGGTCTGCTGCCGTGTTGCTCAGGCACTTATGATCAATGCCCCAACACCTCTGCAGGTCATCCGCATGAACGACACCCTGTCTGACTTTCTGGCGCAGCACCACATTCATG
>JFJP01024582.1_pt1 | contig 18120 bp, 22 predicted proteins | sample 431651 | NCBI WGS metagenome assembly JFJP01 (sample SAMN02602958, study PRJNA72255) | Microbial mat metagenome, whole genome shotgun sequencing project. | biome: fresh water; feature: sink hole; material: water; isolation source: purple microbial (photo- and chemosynthetic) mats found in...
CGGAAATCTAAAAAGTTGTATAGGAATAGACATCAGCCTCGGTTAGGATTAAACAAATATCGAATCATCGGATGGAGTCAAGGTCATACAACTTCTCGACCGCCACTAAGCGATCAACATTGTTGGAAAGCAAGATCATCCCGTAACCTCCTCTTGACAGACAGCTTCAGACTCGAGTCAGAGAACGCACCGCGGTACAAGATCTCGAAGAAAGAGTGTCCGTCAGAACTGGGCGCTTTCCACAACGTAGGTGACGGGTGACGCAGTGTCTGAAAGAACATGACGGCTCCGACCGCGAGTGCGGCGAGTTCCTGCAGACTCTCGAAGGCTGTCAGAAGGTCGCATTCAGGAGAGCGAACAACGACCCTAATTATACCTTTTAAGTGACCAATATCAGTCCGAAAGCTGTCGTCGTGACTCAGAAGTCTGACTTAGGATCATCATTTGGAAGAAGAATTGCCGATAAAATAATATTATTAATTCTCCCGTCCTCGGCCTTGAGCTGAATCGACGCGGTTAGCGACAGTGATTGATGGCGGTGAAGTGCGCGGTGAATTAGTTATAGTTGAAGATGCGGTTCTGGTACTGGTGCTTGCGTTTGAGGAGGTCTCTGCGGTCCGAGGCGACGACGAAGCGGTGGAAGGGCACTTCTTTCCAGCGAGGCTGGGCGAGGACCGCTGCGTGTTCTTGCTGCTGTTTGAAAGTCGCCGATCCTGGCCGTTCGTGCGGGTACTGGTTCAGCGACTTCATCAGCTGCGGACGAGAGTAGCCCTCGAGGCCGGCCGCCTGGTCCGCCCCGATGCCTTCCCCGAAGACTCCGAACTGCTCTCGAGTCAAGAGCTGCGGCCTCGAGCGGTGCGCTGACCGCGCTCGAGGCATGCTTCGGACGATCGGGTCGTACGATCGGAGCGCACAAATGAAACCATCGTAGGCAGACCTCGACGCAGGCTGGTTGATGAGGCCCCCCGAGTTCGACCTGCTCAGCCGGACCTACCCCACGTAGACGTCTCTGCCCGTTCCGTTCGGGTTGTACTTGACCACCTTCGCTGCAGACTGAGGCCGCACCGGAGCCGTCGCCTTCAGCGGCACGTACGAGCCTGTTTATCGGAGCTCACTCTGGACTCTGTTCATCCTGAAGTGGTTCTTTCGCACGGCACCGCCGTTGTCGTTCGAGATGTACGTGTCTCGGCCGGTCCCGTTCGTCTGGTAGAAGACCGTTTTCGGACTGATGCCTCTCCCTTTCATGAGCAAGTTAATTCAGCTCGCCGGTCGGAGTCGAAATGAAGTTATTAAAGCTAAAATAGCTTAATTAGAGCGACTCCTCGGCAGAGCTAGAGCAGCAGGCGTCTCGGACAGGCCAGCTCTGTCTTCGGGGCGAACAGAGTCTGCGGCTGCAGCTGCTTGATCTCTTCTTCGTAGTTGAACGGCGTCGCTGAGAGCGAAAAGCCGTACCTGCTGGCCTGCAGCGTCTTCCTCGCCTTGAGCATGTCTGGTTTTTTTCGCTGCGGGTCGAGCATCGGCTGCACACCCACTGGAGCGGGCTGATGGAGAAGCTCGGCTGCTGCGGACTGCGAGTCGACTGTCTCGAGTTTAAAAATGGACTTGACTCTGTAGTCTTTGCGAGGGAAGGTGTTGTTCAGCGGGTTCTCTCTGAAGAAGCTGCTGTTCAAGTAGTCCACGTGGTGCAGACGCAGCAGAAACTCGTCGCTGTTCTCTGCGACGGTGACGCGGTCGAAGTCCCACAGACTGAGCAGACACTTGAGCTTGAGGGCGATCTTCGCCTTGGCTCTGAAGACTGCCACGAAGCGCTCGAGCTCTTCTGCAGACTCAGAGGCGAGACAGACCTGGCCTTCCGCGGTGAGCATCTGCAGCAGGTGGAAGTCGAGGTTCTTCACCCGGTGCTTGCCCTCGAGCAGCTGACAGGTGGTCTCGGGCTGGAGCAGCTCGACCGAGGTGAAGATGAGGCTGTACTTGTGCTTGTACGGCAGGTGCAGCGAGTACTTCGTCAGGGGGAAGTCTTCGAGCTGTCGCTTGCTGCCGAAGATCGAGAGGTTCGGTGCGAGAGCAGGGCTGGCCTGCGCTCTGCTGGAGATGAGGTCGTAGAGGACGATCGAGTAGGTGTGGCGGATGGTCGAGAACTTCGTGAAGATGAAGAAGCTTTCGAACTGCTCATCTCCGGTCTCGAGCTTCTGGATGTCGATCACGTTCTTCGCTTTGAGGTTGCGGAAGAGCAGCACGTAGTTCTTGCCGTACTTGGCATACTTGGGTTCGATGCGACCTTCAGTCTGGGAGAAGTAGTCTTTGACCGAAGCGAAGAGCGACTCGTTGATGAAGAGGTTCACCTTGTAGTCGAGACCGATGCCTCGGATGACGCAGCCCTTCTCGACAGTCGTGTGCACGAGGAACTCTCCCGACTCGACGCGGTAGATGCCGTCAGGTCCAATGAGCAGCTCTGCGTCGTACTCCATCGATCTGATATCCATATTAGTGGTCGACGCTCGTCGTCCTTAAATAAGCTTCACTGCAGTCAGTCACATTCGATGTCGATATTAGTTACGGCTGATGCTCGAGTGCGCTACTTGCGGAGTCTGGCCATGTTCTTGCGCGCCTCATCGACGACGAGATAGAGCAGCTGTTCCGTGGAGAAGTTCCAGTGCACCGGTCGCTCGCTCTGCAGCTTCCAGAGCCTGCCTTCTCTCGGCTCGGTCAGGATGCAGCGCTTCAAGACGTCGTTCTTCTGTGCCTCTTCTTCGTTCTCCTGCAGGAAGAGGTAGTAGTAGGCCCAGGTGTCGCCGTTGAGAGGGTTGACCAGCAGCGAGCGTTCGAACCAGGTGGTGGCTTTCTCTTTCTTGAGCTCGAGCCAGAAGATTCGAGCGAGGACGTTCATCGGCTCGATCTCATACTCGCAGCTTTCGAGGGCGTTCCTCGCCACGCGGATTCGGCCAGCCTTCGGCTCGATCTCGACGAGCATGCCGAGCAGCTCGCCGTTCTTGGGACACTCTCTGATGGCGTCGGAAATCAAGCTCTTGACCACCTGCAGAGGCTGGCCTGCCCTTTCTTCGAGCTTGATGATCTGGTACCACATCTCGGGGTCGCTCTGGATGAACCTCCTCGACGACTCGTAGATGGTTCGGGCCTCGCTCAGCCGAGTCTACCTTCTGCGCACCTGCGAGTCTTTCTTCGAGCAGCATGTACTGGATCCAGGGTTTGCTGGACCGCTGGCAGCGAGGGTTTCTGGTGAGACTGATGTAGTTCTCTCGGGCGAGCTCGAACTTGTTCATCTCTTCGTAGACGGTGCACAAGTCGCAAGCCAGGTCGACGTCGTAGGGGAAGAGCTGGCAGCCTTTCTTGGCGAAGTCGAGGGCTTTGTTGATGTTGCCCAAATCTCGCTCGAGCTTGACCGAGTACCTCCAGACCGCTGCAGACTTGAGGGACTGCTGGGCCTTCTCGAGCTCTGCTCTGGCTTTGTCTGGTTGGCTTGTCTGCTTGAGCTGCTCGACGAAGGCGAGGACGACCACTTCGGAGCTGGGGTTTCGCTGGATGGCTTCGGCCATCTTCTGCTGCGCTTCTTCGACTCTTCCAGCTCTGATCAGTTCTTTGGTCAGCTGCAAGAGGAAGCCTTCCGCTGCTTTGGACGAGATGCTCGACGCCTGGGTGAGAGCCTGCAGGTAGGCTTGCCGGTCTTCGGTGCGCTGGTTGAACTGGATGTAGCCGACCCAGAGCTTCTGGCTGTCTGGAGAGTCTTCGAGAGCACACTCGAACATGAACTTCGCGCTGCTCTTGTGGCCTCGCTGGATGGCCAGCTGAGCGTCTTCGAGCCACATGCCGACCTTCTCTTGCTCCTTCGCATCCATCTGGTAGACCGCCTTGATGATGGCTCTACAGGTGGCCGGACAGCCGGCTTTCTCGCACTGCTGAGCTTCGTCGAGCCACTCATCGCGTTCGAAGACCTGCTTCTTCTTCGCAGTCTTCTGGATGCCTCGAGTGATGATGATGCTGCACTTGTCTGCGTTGCCGTTGGCCTCCTCCAGCTTCGAAGCGTGCACCCAGATGGCTCTTTCTTCACTCTTGAAGTGCTGGTTCGCCTTGTTGATGACTTCTTTGGCTTCTTTGAACGGCAGCAGTCGAGCGAGAGCGAGGTGGAAGTCGAGGTTGTCCTGTGTCACTGCGATATACCGGCACGCACTCGACTGCGTGGGTCAAGAAGTCGATGGCTTCTTGGTCGTCTGCTGCGGTGTCGATCAGTTCTTTCCAGAGCTTGTCTGATTGGGGCACGGACTGCAGGGCTTTCTTCAGCACCTTGGACTTTCTATCTTTGTCTGTCTCGAGAGAAGCTGCGATGAGCCAGAGCTTCGTCGATTTGGGGCAGGTGATGACTGCCTTGGCAGCGAGCGGTTTCTGCTTGTCTTTCTCTTCGAGTCTGATGGCTTCATACCAGACATCTTCAGAGTCAGGACACTTCTCGACACCTTGAGCGATGATGTTTCGAGCTTCTTCGATGTTGCCGTCGAGCTCCATGATTCTCGCAGCTCCTTGCCACGACTTGGGGTTGTGGGGGTTGGACTCGATCATGCTTTTGAAGAGGTCTTTCGCTTTGGTCAGGTCGTGGATCTCTGCACCGAGAGTCAGCGCAGCGGGCAGCGAAGAGTTGAGAGCAGTGATGTAGCCTGCCTTGTTCAGCGTCGACTTCTGTCCTCCGACTGTGTGGTCGAGAGTGAGGCCGAGGATGGTCCTGCGGGCGTCTCCGAAGGCTGAGAGGTTTCCATGGACGACAGACTGCACTCCTTTGCCAGGATCGCTGCGCACATTGGCTCGAGTGTCGAGTGCGTTGCCGAGAGTGTTCTGTCGCAGGCGGTCGGAGATGAGGCTGTCGGGCACGGGCGTGTACTTCTCTTCTCTGCGAGCCTGGGTCAGAGGAGAGTACCCGTTTGTAGGTGCCGTTGGCTTCTGGAATCTCCATCCAGTCTTGTCTCGTCATCTTGCTGATGTCTTTCAAGACGTCTTTCAAGGCATCTTTGGCGGTCGGGTTTCTCTTCTTGAGTTTTTCGATCTCTTCGTTGACTCGAGCTTCTTTGTCTTTGCCGGCTCTCGAGGCGACGTAGCTGTTGACAGGCAACTACTTGTCGACGATCTGGTAGATCTCGTCTGCTTCTTTGTCTTCTTCGTCGTAGTCTGCAGACTTGAAGAGTCGCTCGTTTTGGAATCCTCCCCAGTTGTCGAAGTTGATGTCGTTGTAGGTGGCCGACTCTCCTTCTCGGTCGCTCTCTCGGATGCGCTCTCGTTCTTTCTCTCATCAGCACCGTCTACCTGCTGGGCTATAGCGTGGTCTCTCGCCAGCGTGGTGATGTCGGCCATCATGGGGCCAATGTCGGATCTGGTGATGAAGCCATGGCAACCCCTCGAAATACCTGGGATCCACCCAGCAGGCATCTTGCCGATCTTGTTTCGGTCGAAGTTCGACTTCATGGATAGTAGTGTGGTGAAGTGGTTAATTAAAGAGCGACTCCAGGCGGTCCTTTGGAGCCTTTCAGCGTCGCCAGACTGGCGAGGAGGTGGTCGAGTTCGAGTCGGAACTGCTTGATCTCTTTGTTCTTCTTCTTGATGACTGCCATCAGCTGTTCCTTCTCTTTCTTCCAGTCCATCTCGCTCGGGACAGCCGTGTATATGCCTTTGAGGTTCGAGTTGATCTCCAGTGCCTTCACTTTGTGCGACTGTTCGAGCAGGTCCAGCTTCCTCTCGAGGATGGCAAAGTCGACGTCTCTGGCGCACCTGGGGTTTTCCCTAGAGTTACAGCGGACTACTCGACGAGTTTCTCGAGACTGGTCTTCTGTTCCTTCAAGAACTTGACGTCTTTCTTGAGCTTCTCGTTGTCTTGCTTGAGTCTGGTCAGCTCGATGGGTTCGGACAGGTGCGAAAGGGCAGGGTTGTTGCTGGCTGTTCCTCCGAACTGTAGACTCTTGAACTTGTCGAGGTACTGGGGCATGAAGTCATACATGTCGAGCACGAAGAGTCGCTCCAACTTGAGAAGCGCATCTCTCACTCCTGTCGAATCAGACTTCCTCATGCGGCTGGAGACCTGCTTGACCTGCTCTTCCATTTGAGGCACGCTGAGGCTGTCGTCGAAGGAGAGGAGGAGGTCTTGCAACTGGCCCAGAGCTTTGGCAGCCTCTTGATCGAGCTGCTTCGAGTACATGATGACGGCTGAGTCCAGCAAGTCATTTGCTTTCTGATAGATGTTGCCCTTCTCGAGCTTCTGGAGGATCGACTTGACCAGTCTCCTCTTTTGTTCGAACTCTCGATCGCTCGCCTCGACGAGCAGCGATGTCCTCATCGGATCTGATGCTGCGGGGAGGTTCTGCTGTTTGGGTTGGATGTCTATAGGCTTCGTTTGTTCATTATTGGGAGTCTGAATGTTGAACCTGCCTGTTTTCGTCAGGTTCTGGTTCGTCTCTGTGAGGTTGAAGTCGATCGGTTTGAGGTCGTCTCTGTGAGACTCTCGATCGAATCCGTCTATTGTATCTCTGTTCTTTATTCTGCTTATTCGATGCTACCTGTTCAACTCAAACTTGGCCTCTTGCAGCTCTTCGAGCAGCTGTTCGTTTTGAACGTGGAGAGTCTTGCAGTCGACTTCTCTCCTCCTCAGGTCGCTCTCGAGGGCTTTGACTCTATCCCGCATCGCCTCCACATCAGCTCTCAGCGACTTTAGCTCCTCCTCTTTGAGTTGCTGTTTGGACTCGAGGTGGTCAGCTCTTTCGACCTTTTCTCTCATGGTAGCTTCTTTCTTTCTGAAGAGCTCGTCTTTCTTGAGCAGCTCATCTTGCAGTCGCTTGATGGTTTCGATGTGCTCTTTGTTGTCGTCGTTGGACACCAAAAGCTTTGTCTTTCCTTTGTTCTGTTCAGAGAAGAGAGACTTCAAATCGTGGTTCTCCTGCATCAGTCGCTCGTTTTCTTTGACGAAGCCTTTGATGAGTAAGCTCGAGACGACGGCATCTCTGTCATCTCTGTCTCTTTCGGTGCTTCTAGCTGCGTAGTCGTCTTTCTCTTTGAGCTTCATCTCTAGAGCTCTGATCTTCTGGTGAAGCTCTTCCATGGTGCCATCTTGAATTGGGAAGAAATTAGTCTGAGCTTTGAAGTGGCCGCTGACGACGGTGTCGGTCATCTGGGGAGTCGTCTGCAGGAGCTTCACTCGGTCTTCGGCAGCCTTGAGGTGCTGCTCGAGCATCTCGATCTTGAGGTTTCTGTTCTCGATCTCTGCTTCGTAGACTCGCTTCTGGTTCTCGATCGCTGTGTTGATGAAGGTCTTCGATGTGAGGTCTTGTCGCTCTTTGAGCAGTCTCGACTTGCTGGCCAGCTCTTGGTCGACGATCTTCTTTTCGAAGAGCAGGTCGTTGATGGCGCTGTCCTTCTTCTGCAGCTGGTCTTCCAGCGAAGACTTCTCTGCTCTTTCTTGGGCGAGCTTTTTCTTCAGGTCTGTGATTTCTTTGTCCGAGGAAAGCTTCAGCTCGACTGCAGCTCGCAGCTGGCCTTCGAGTCTGACGACTTCAGTGATCTTTTCGTCGAGTTCGTTCTTGAGACTGGTGTAGTGTTCATCGTCGTACTTGAGTTGAGTGGCGGTGGGGATTTTGAGTTTCGATATCTGAGGGTGCGACTTGTAGGTCGAGGGTGGCGTCGGTCTCGCGGAGGTTTGGTTCTTCGGAGTCTCTTTGCCTTTGGAGTTGAGGGCCAGAGACTTTTCGCTCGCCTGGGGCTTCTTCGATCCCGCGGGAGTCTGCGGTATCTGTTGAGGGCAGACTACTTTGGGTTTGAGAGACGTCAAGCTTTGCTTCGATGCTTTGTTGTTCGGGAGGTCTGCGAGGCTTCCGAGGAAGTTCTGCCTCGTGGGCGCCTCTTGCTGGGTCTGCAAGAAGTTGTCCAGGTCTTTGTCTGCTGACTCGTCGAACGAGGCGTTTTGATCGTCGTCTTCGACAAGGATCGCTTCTTCTCCGCTGCCTTGCAGTTTGACGTTCGTAGGAAGACCGCCTCTCGAGTCGCCTGGTGATCTGTTGGCTTGGTTCAGGTCGTAGAGGAGGTCGAGGTTGTCGAAGTTCGACCCAGACCTGCCATCACCTGTTGGTGGTTTGTTCGGTGCTTTGATTCTAGTGAGCTGTCGGCTACGGCTCGTCGTCTTCGATGCCTTCGAACTTCTTATCCAAGTCGAACTCTTCGAAGCTTTTCTTGTCGTCGATGTTTTCTTCTTGCTTGTCCTTGGCAGAGCTGAGGTCGATGTCTAGACTGTCACCTTTCTTTTGCTTCTGGTTGTCTTTGAGCTCGCCGAAGAAGTTTTTGAAGTCTTCCGATACTGGCTGGCCTGAGTCTTCCCGAGCTTTTTCTATAAAGGAGCCTTTGTTTCCGCTGATGTCTATCTCGTTGCGACTGACAGCTTTCTCTCTTGCCCTCTGCTCCTCGATTCTCGCTTTTTCTTCGACTGCTTCTCTCATCTTCTTGACCTGTTCTTCGATCTCTTTCTTCTTCCGGTCTTCGGTTTCTTTCTTGTCAGCCACTTGCTCCTGTTTGGCAGCTTTGGTGGCTTGATTGAAGTCGAAGTCGAGGTCGTCGAGGTCTTCATCGTCGTCAGCAGGTTTGTCTGACTCGGGAGGAGTGTCATCGTCGAGTCTCTTCTTCTTAGCCACTTTGGTTCCGAAGTCGTCGCTGTCGTCTTCGTCTTGGAGTCCGAAGTTCAGGGGATGGTTTCCTGCGTACATTTTGGGTTGTTGGGCAGGTGGCTGGTTAGTTGCTGGTTTTTTTTTGTTTGCGGGGTAGAGATCTTCGGATTCAGGCAGCGAGAAGTCATCTTCGTCGTAGTTGTAGGCTCGGCCGTGGCCAGCTTTGTCTTTCGGGTCGAACATCTCTTGCTCGTCGTCGACCATGCCTCCCCAATCGTCGTCGTCTTCGAAGTCGAGGTCATCGATTTCGTCTTTGATGGGTTTGGAGGCGGGCAGGTCTGCAGGCTTGGGCCGGGCTTGTCCGAGCTGCTGGAGTTTTTTGATCGACATGCCGCTAAATCGAACTGGGAGAATGATGCGAAGACGGAGACTAAATTTAGCGATTTTTCAACTAATCATTTATTCCTGCTTTTCGATGACGTCTCTGGTGTCGATGTAGATACCGTCCATGAAGATTCTTCTGTCAAGGTTTCTCGGGACGCACTTTTGAGTCATCATGGAAGCTGGATGAAAAGCGATTACCCATTCTACCGACGCGCTCGATGTCGATGCCGCTGACGAAGATCTCCTTGACCTTGGGGTCTTCGTGGTTTCTGACGGTGACGCCTTCAGGGCACTTGATCACGTGGGTGTCCTTCTGGCCCATGTAGTTGTTGATCTCGAAGGCTTTTCCCTTGTCGGTGGCGGTCGGTCTGGCGGGCAGGATGTTGAAACCGAATCTGAGCTTGTATTCGAATCCGACGGTGACTCCCTTGATGAGGTTCTGGATGAACTTGCTGAGCGAGAGAGCGCAAGACTGTCTCTTTCTGTTGATCAGGTATGACTGGATCTTCAGGACCTGCTTCTTCTTTTCTTCGCCTCTTCTGAAGAGAACCTGGGCATTGGGCAGCTTCTTTTTCAGTTCTCCTCTCTTTCCCTTGACAGTGACGAAACCGGCCTTGATGTCGATAGTCACACCTTCTGGGATCACGACGCTTTCCTCGATGATGATAGTTTTTCCCATTACTTTGGATTTATTAACTTGTCGCTTCTCCAATATCAGCCTTCTCGATAAACTAGAGTCGATGAAAGTGGCATGGCCGCTGCTGGCTCTATTGAGCCTCCGCGGCTGCTGGTTGTGGCTGTCGGGATAGATAACCTAGGTTTACTGTCAAAATTTGTGTACCGAAATTCTCAGGTGTCTCAAAGCGAGTTCGAGAGCCGAGAGATGGCTGGCACAGGGGCTTGCCAAAAAAGATCCGCTAAAAAATAACTCGCTATTATTAATTGTGGTATGAGACTTAATTAAGGACTGCTGCGATGGCGAGCAAGGAGAACGCGACGCTGACGGACGAGGAGTTGAACGAGGTCTACGGCTGGGTCGACGGGTACCAGTTCAGTCGGCCGAAGAAGAACATGGCCAGAGACTTTTCGGACGGCTTGATGGTGGCCGAGCTGGTCAAAAGCCACCACGACAAGCTGGTCGACCTGCACAACTACCCGAGCACGCACAACGTGAAGCAGAAGATGACCAACTGGAACACTCTCAACAGTAGGTCTGCGGTCAATAGGGAAGATCTTCTCCAAGTTCGGCTTCCAGGTCAAGCTAGACCAAATCGAAAAGATAGTCAACTGCGAACCCGAAGCCATCGAGCGCTGCCTGCTCTCGCTCAAGCGGCAGATGGAAGAAGCCAAGCACAAGCCCAAGCCTCCGCCGGAGAAAAAGTACCCGGACTACTCGGGCGGCTCCTACGGCCTCTACACCAACGTCGTCTCTCCGGTGGAGACTCCAGGCCTCATGGTCAACCAGCACTTCCCCATAATGGTTCCTCCGCAGCAGCAGGCGCTCGGCCGGTACCCAGGCGCGCCAGTGTCGATGATCCCCCCCGAGACGCCAGTGAGCAAGATCCCCCCCGCAGAGTCAGACCCCAACCAGCGCAGACGCAGCCCCGTGATGCAGCGCGCAGGCCTCAACCTGATGGACGGCATGGCCCCCAAGCACTCGCCCGCGCCGCTCGGCAAGGCGCAGAACGGCAAGTCCAAGCCTCCGGTGGACTACGACGGGCAGTACCAGGGCCTCAACCCCAAACAACTCATCGGCGTCATCCGCGACAAAGACAGCAAGATCAACGATCTCGTCGAAACGGTGGAGGTGGACTGAGCATCACTAGATACTCGAACTCAAAATAAAAAAACTCGAGCAGCTGGTGTCCTTGAAAGACGCAGAGGTGAAGGTCTGGCAGCAAAAGTAATCTGAGAAGTATGATACTATTAGTTACTCTTATCTTTCGTTTGCAGCTGCGGCTTCTTCGGCTGCAGCACCGGTGCGAGGTTCTCTTTCCTGCTCGTCACCTTGAACGCAGACCGCTTCGACTGGTTCAAGCTGTTCGAAGATGAACTCACCGCGGTGGACTTCGAAGGCAAGCCGTGGCTGATCTGTCGCAGAGTCGCCAGGGTGGTCTGTCGAGAGCTTGGGGCGGGGACTGGCTGGCTGGCTTGAGGCTTCTGCACGAGGGTGAAGACGGTGGATTGGGGCAAGGTCTGGTTCGAGAGAGAGGCTTGTTTCTTGGGGCCTCTCGGAGGAAAGATGATCGGGTTGAGTCTGCTGTCCATCACTTGGGCCGACGAGGTGACTGCGGAGGAGAGACTGAGGTCTTCCATCGTGTGTTTCCGCTGCAGCTGCTTCTTCGACTTGGGGACGAGCGTTTTGTTGGAGGTGTTCGACGTGGGCTGGGAGTGGATCGAAGAGCTCTTGAGAGAACTCCTGTGTTTGTTCATGCTCGTGTTGATCGGCTTGAGGACCAGTCTATGCTTGTCTTCGTCTGACCGCAACTTCGGCTCGAAGTAGCTGCGGAATTCCTCGATGCGTCTCCACTCGGCATCTTCGGTGACGAGTCTTCTGCTGAGTCTGTGCAGTTTCGAGCTGGGTTTCTTCGCTTGCTCGAGTCTGCTCTGCGCGTGTTTGTGGAGACTGACGCTGTTGAGCAGGTCGACGAAGGGGGCTTTGAGGTCTGAGGGCATGTCTCTGACGACTTCGATGAGCGCACTAGAGCAGTGAGGGTGGATCTTGAGCATCGACTCGACTGGAACCTGCAGTCGAGAGGCGAGCTTGGAGAACCTGAGGTGCTCGAGGACGTAGATGACCAGCAGGTGGTGGCTCGGATGCCGGTTGATCGAACAGGCCTGCAGCTGGCTGAGGTAGAAGCTCAGGATGGAGTTCGTGGGCGAGTAGAAACAAGCTCTGGCGAGGAGACTGCCGATCTGTCGCACGACTTGATTGCCGACTCTGGGGACGATCTGCAGCAGCTGGTTGATGAGGAAGGTGAAGAAAGGCGTGAAGTGGGCCAGCAGCAGCGACTGGGAGAAGGCTTCTTTGTGCTGCTTGTAGAAGTGGTTCGAGAAGTACCCGCGGAAAGTGACCGTCTCCATCAGCTCCAGCAGCCGCTTCTGGGCTCTCCAGTCAGCGCTGGCTTCGAGCGAGGCGACGAGTGAAGAGATGAGCAGAGAGAACCTCTTGAGGACGATGCCGGTCTCTTCGCTCTTCATCGCCTCTCGCAGAGTGCCGAATACGCAGACAGCTTTGTCTTCCTCGAGACTCGCGAGAGACTGGAGAGCAGCCAGTCGCTTGGAGAGGGGAGCTTTGGAGAGTTCTCGGAACACCACGTCGCTCAGTCTGTCTGCGTCGAAGCTCTTCGCGAGGTCGGGGAAGTGCTTGATGAGCAGCTCGAGAGAACAGTCTGCGGTGTCTCTGAGGAGACCCTCGTAGCTGAAGAACTTGAGGAAGATCGGATGCTGGCAGACGACCTTCAGGTAGAGGTCCAGCGAGACCTTCTTGAGCTCTGCGGTGTGCTGGTGGTACGCAGTGACGACTGCAGTGGGCAGCCCTGCGTCGCTGTCAGCGGTTTCGATGACTCTCGTCACGAGCTGAGGGTAGCGAGAGAAGAGCCAGTCGAGGTTGATGGGTTCTGGAGGGTACTCCGAGCAGAGAGTGACGATTCGGACCTTCTGCGACGGAGTGAGGCGCGAGAAGTGGGGCAGGAGGAAGTCGAGACAAGCTGCTTTGATTGCTGGCGAGGTGGTCAGCATGGAGACCATGACGTTCTCCACGAGGTAGTTCTCCCACTCGCTGTTGGCCAGACTGTCGACGACTGCAGGAGCGTATGCACCGATGAGCGGCTCGAGCAGCAGCTCGTCTGAAGAGAGAAACATGAGTTGGAAAGTGCTGTGGTCTTCGGGGGTGAGGGTCTCTCCTGCAGTCTCGTGATCCGATCATACCTTGAAGGCAGTCGCCCACAAGACGATGCCTGCCTCTCGCGAGTGGTCGAACTCCTTCGCTTGGATCATCTTGCTCGCGAACTGGAACCACTGCTTGGTCCAGACAGCGTCTCGCTTCGATGCGAGCGACTCGAGGACTGCTCTGCACCAGCTCATGACCACAGACCTGCTCTCGCACAGCAGACAGGCAGGTCCGAACTGATCGAGCCAGTCGAGCGCCTCCTGGTGCGGCGGCTGTCCAGAGACGAGTCGAGCGAGCTGCTCGCCGATGAGCTTGAGGACTTCGTGTCGCTCGAAGGCGATGCGTTTGGCGACACAGGCGATGGTCTGCACGTCGTTGTCTCGGAAGATGCTGCTCAGCTGGTTGTAGACCTGCTCAGTCGACGACTACGGCGATCTTCTGGATCCACTTGCCCTTGGCCAGCACTTGCCGGTACCACTCGGACATGCCCACCTTCTCGTCGCGAGTCAGCTCTTCGGCGTCGTCTTTGTTCTCGAACCGCCACACTTCATTGATCGAGTCCATCATTTAAATTTCTGATGCCAACAACTGAGGCTAAACTCCTGACCCTGCGCGTCGACGAAATGAACAGACAGAAAAACTGGCTGTGCGGTGGAGGCATCTGCGTGCTGATCGCGCTGGTGTACCTGGTGGTCTGGGCAGTGATGCCTGCGCTCTTCACCGCGATCAAACCGGTGGACTGCGAGCGACTGGCCGTCGAAGACAGGCGAGGCAAGTTCTGCGTGCACTTCCCTCTGAACGGACCACCGGTCTTCCAGACGTACGTGATGGACATCGACAGCTTCAACCAGTACCTCCACATCCGCGCAGTCCCCGTCAAAGCCAAGACCGACCGCCAGCTGCTCATCAATAAAAACATCACCTTCAACGTGATCATCGAAGAAGTCGCAGACAACTTCCTGGTCACCAGACAGGCGCACCTGCTGCAGAACCAGACCGCAGTGATCTCCTGCGACTTCACAGACCAGAAGTCAGACGTCTGCTCGAAGTTCACGCTGGTGCTCAAGCCGCAGATCGACCCGGGCAACTACCGCATCAGCTTCTCCATTCAAAAACTCGACGAGCTGCGCAGCTTCGTCTCTGCGGTCGAACTCGAAGGCGTCGAGATCGACTCGGAGTACTACTCGAGGTACGTCGCGGTGAGGTACGTCTTCTTCTTCGTCTCGGTGCTCTTCATGGTCTCGTACCTCTGCAGCTTCTTCCGCACGCCGGACCACTTGAAGGTCTTCGAGCAGTACTTCATGGTCGTGCTCGCCTTCGCGCTCTGCCTCTTCAACGACCCGCTCTTGTACCTCAACGTGCTGCTGCCCAACAAGTACTCGATCCTCGTCTCGGTGGTCTGCAACGTGAGCTACATCTCGACGCTGTTCCTCTTCTGGGCAGTGCTCTTTCCGCGCATCAGCCTCGAGAACGACGTGCCGCGCACGCTGCAGCTGCGGCTGTGGAAGGTGGCCTACATGGGGGTAAGCCGCAGTGACCAGGTCTTCGCGCTGTTCTTCTCGGTGTCGTTCACCGCGGTGGCTTGGGCCTACATGGAGAACCCGGCTTCGAACAGCCCCAAGAAGTAGTCCCGAGTGACGCAGACCGGCAGTGTACTACGCGTTCTTCGTGATCGGCATCGTCATGGTCTCGCTCGTGGTGCTCTACCTGGCCTTCTACGGCTACACAGTGATCCGCCACTGGAAGTCTCGTCTGCAGCGCCACAAGACCATCTTCACCTACTCCGTCATCTTCGCGCTGGCCATCACCGGCATGCTCTACTCCGGACTCTACCGCTACTCGGGCTTCGAAGAAGTCGACATCCTCGTGGCCGTCTTCGTCACGAACCTCTACGGCTATTTACTTTTGTGGCTCTACTCGCCCGGCCGTGCAGGCAAGCTCGAGATCCAGAGGATCAGAAGCCTGGGCCGCGCGAACTCGACCGAGCTGATGCCTGCCGAGGAACACGCGGTCTTCCGCCAAGAGCTTTTCCGAGGCACCGAAGAGCAGCTGGGTCCTCCGCCTGCGCGAGGCCTCCGCCTGGCCGGCCCGGACGACAAGCGGCCAGCGGACCGCGAGCAGCTCGGTCGAGGCGATTCATCCGAAGAAGAAGACGAGAAGCGGCCTCACTAATTCATGTTCGAGGCTGGGTATTTAATCGCTCGCTGCTGTAGAATGTAGTATTAAGAGCATGGCTGCCTGCGAGAAGTCTCTGGGCTCGGTGGCAGAGTTCAGCCTCGTGAAGAAGCTCGGCGAGGGGGCGTTCGGCTCGGTCTACCTCGGCCGCGCGGAAGGCTCGTCCACCTACGTCGCCATCAAGTCGGCCCGGAGAGACGCCCAAGACCTGCCGGTCCCGCCGCACAACCGACTGATCAGCACCGAAGCAGTGCTGCTCAAACAGCTGGTGCACCCCAACATCGTCAAGCTCTACCGCACCATCGAAGAAGCTGGCGTCCTGCACCTCGTCTTGGAGCTCGTCGCCGGCCAAGACCTCGAGAAGACCCTCGTCGGGGGGGCAGTCTCGCCGAAAGAAGCTGCGGACATCTTCAGACACCTGATGGCCGGCTTGTCTTACCTTCACGGGAGAGGCATGGTGCACCGAGACATAAAGCCGAGTAGACTACAGATGAACAGGCAACATCATGATACCGCTGTCGCGAGACCACTCGAGACTCAAGATCATCGACTTCGGCCTCGGTGCCTGCATCTCGGGACTGGCCACGGGGGGCACTGAATTCAACTGCGGGACGCCGCTGTACATGTCGCCCGAGCGACTGGCGAACAAGAGCTACGGAACGAAAGCCGACATATACTCTGCTGGAGTTATTCTTTTTGAACTGCTCACAGGCAAGTCGGCTGCTGGTTCGAAGTGTCAGACCAGAGACGAGCTCAAAGAGTTCTTCCGCAGCTACTCTTGGGAAGCTCAGGCGTCTCTCCTACCAGAGTAGCAGCGAGTGACCAGGTGCGTCAGAGAGCTCTTCATCAGCATGACCCACCTCGACGCAGACCGTAGACCCGATGCAGAGTCTGTTCTCCGCCATCCATGGGTCCGAGGAGACATCTCGATTAACCAGCCATCCAGTGTGGCACTAGCATTTAAGACAGCGCTGCTTGTCGTCTGGCTTCGCAAGCTCCAGAAGACTGAACAGCCGAAGAGAAAAGTGCAGAAGTTTACAGTTGTAAACAAGAGGTCCATCGTTGCGAGAAATCCTGGAGGAGCCAGCCAAGTAGGATCGCCACTGCTCAAGGACTTGACTCTAATGTGCGAACGGACTTCGAAGAACCTCGAGCAGCACCAGTCCACAGCAACCCCAGGCAGCTCCGAGTCTTTCATCGAAGACCACAAGAACAGCCAGCAAGTCGTCAACAAATTCGAGCTGGAGTCTAAACCGAAGCGAGCACTGCTCTTTCAGCAAGACAGAGACAGTGGCTTGAAGTCGATCGAAAGAAGGCTGCCTGAGAGCGGAGACAGTGCTCACAGCGGAGCAGTATCTCCTTTTTGTGGCGACCAAACCAGCGCCTTCCTCCAGCTCCTCGAGAAAGCAAAGAACAAACAGCAGCAGTGGCGAAGGCCTGTGATGGTCAGCCACCAGACAGACATCCACCCCTTTCTGTCCACCGCGTATAAACTCCACGACCAAGAGCACAAGCTTCTCAAGGCCTCCATGGCCCACGAGGCTGCTCCGGTCGCCGGTCAGCACCTCACTTTTTACCGATGTGAGGAGCGCAAGCCTAGTCGGAGGAGCAACCCGATTGTACGGACGAGTCTTCCGCTTTTAAGATCTCGCAAGCATGCTTAATTATTTACTTCCGCTATCTTAAGTCGACACTCTCAAATAAAGTTTGATGAAGATCACAGTCCTGCATGACAAGAAACTTACCGAGATCGCCAAAGTCGAGCTGTCCGAAGACGCCACCGTAGACGACCTCAACAGAGAGCTCACGAGAATCAGTAAGATCGCCTGACCAGCCAAACTGCCGAAAATAAGACAGAGAATCGTCTTCGATGGGTAGCTTGTCTTTATCGGGAGAAAGCCGCTGCTGTTCGGCAAGAAGATCCGCGACTTCATCGCAGCAGAGGAGTTCGAGGTGAAGCTCAAAGACCTCGGACCGCAGCTGCCGTACAAAGTGCTCTTCGTCCTCGAATACCTCGGCCCCGTGCTGACCATCCCGTTGGGTTATCTGGTCTCCAAGAACAGGTCTGACACGGCCAAGTTCGGCGCGCTGTTGGGTCTCGTGCACTTTTTGAAGAGAGAACTCGAGTCGCAGTTCGTGCACGTCTTTTCGAACCAAGGCGTGCCGGTCTCGGGCTCCTTCAAGAACTTCTTCCACTACTGGCTGCTCTTCGGCTTGATCGTCGTCGGAGACGTTTTCTTTTTCAAGACCAAAGCTTCCGACTGGCCGAAGCAGTATTACTGGGTGTTCTCTGCACTCATCTTGCTCTTCGAGTTCATGAACTACAAGTGTCACGTGGTTCTGCGCAACTTGCGAGTGCAAGACTCGGGAGTCGACCACCACAAGCGAGGCGTGCCGAAGGTATTCGAGGATCAAGCAGGGCTGGGGTTTCGACAGCGTGCACTGCGCAAACTACACCTGGGAAATCCTCGTGTGGGTCACCTACACCCTCATGACCAAGTCCGTCGCCAGTGAGCTCATCTCACGCAGGCGGGGCCTTCACTCTTGCAGGCATCTATCAGATGGCTGTGTGGGCTCTCAAGAAGAAGAAGCTGCTGCTGGACAGCATCCAGGACGACGACGACCTCAAATCGAAGCTCGCAAAGAAGAAAGTCCTCTTCCCAGGCCTGTTTTAATTAAAGAAGTGCGCTTCAAACTGCAATTACAAACTGGTCTGTCCCAGTATTCGCTCGACGAGCTTCTCCAGGTCGTAGAGAGTCGCCTTGCCGTCTCGGTCCACGTCCAAGGTGTCGATCAAGCTCTTCTCGTCTTCTTCGTCGACTCGCACCTGCTTGTTGATCGTCTTGTAGGAGTCTTGGATGAAGAGGCCTCGGTCAGGCTGGGCTACCTGCGTCTTGCAGTGATATGTAGCCGTTTTTTTCGCGGTCGTAGGTGTCCATCAGTCGCTTCGCCACTGCGCGAATCATGTCTCTGTCTGCCAGCGGTCTCGATGCTGAGTACATTGCTATCCTTTGAAATGTTATGCTC
>JFJP01038330.1_pt1 | contig 18119 bp, 13 predicted proteins | sample 431651 | NCBI WGS metagenome assembly JFJP01 (sample SAMN02602958, study PRJNA72255) | Microbial mat metagenome, whole genome shotgun sequencing project. | biome: fresh water; feature: sink hole; material: water; isolation source: purple microbial (photo- and chemosynthetic) mats found in...
TCGTCAGTATTAGTAAGTTTGGTTTTTTCAGCAAAAAGTTTGTTGCAACCCATGTAATTCAGATTTTTATCTTTCCAGTATATCGAAACCTGAAGATTGTCGAGTATAAACTGCAAAAGCAACCGCGATTGATCGGCTTCAAACCGTTTGCGCTCAGTTTCTTCTTGGGCTTTTACCAGTTCGTTTAAATTATGTGTTAGTTGGTTTTCCTGTTGTAATAGAAGCGATTGTTTTTCTTGCAATTCTTTTTCAGTAGTTTTCGACTTTGCAATAGCTTTTTTCATCACTGACTCATTGTTAAGCAACTTTTTATTAGTAGCTTCAAGCTCATCCTTACGTGTAATCACCTCAGTTTGTATTTGCTTCAGTTTATCCATATTGGCTTGCAACTCTATTTCTTTTAGCTTCAGTTCTTTTGTTTGTTTTAATAATTCCTCGTGTTGCTGTTTATTTTCAGTAATATCGTTGAACAAAGCCATTATTTTTATAGGTGATCCTTGAAAATCGAAAATGGGTTTAAACGTTTCTTTCATCCATATCTGCTCGCCGGTTGGTAGCGTGTATTTGTGTTCGGCTTTGCATGTTTCGCCCATATTCAGCTTTTCCCAAAACTCCTGAATAGAATCATTTTCAACATAATCATTATTCAATATTTCAATATGATGTTTACCCGACAACTCTTCGGAATTAAGCATTAGCTTGTCTGTTATATAATCGTTTGCATCGGTTATTGTACCATCCAAATCAAATTCAATAACGCCTAACATTTCGTTAAGTATATCAAAAGTAGCTTCAAGTTCGGCTGATTTACGAGCGGATTCTTCCTGTGTAGCAAGGAGTTCTTCGAGGTTTTGTCGCATTTCTTCTTCTTGGGCTGACATGGCTTCGGTTTGCTCTTTTGATTGTGTTAACAGTAAGTTAGTCTGCATATTAATGCGAAATGTAGCTACAGTAATGGCAATTGTCTTGGCAATCTTTTCTACAAATTGTATTTGGTGTGGTTCAAAAACATTAAAGGATGCCAACTCAATGACACCTATTGTCTGGTTATCAGATATTAAAGGTACAATTAGCAATGATTTTGGCACTGCTTCACCAGTACCTGAATTGATGGTTAGGTAATCGGGTGGTATGTGAGTCATAAAGATAGTCTGCTTTTCGATACCGCAAGTACCAACTAATCCCTCACCAAGATAAATATCTTTTTGTATGATTTTTTTTCTGTCGAAAGCATAACACGCTATCATTTCGAATACAGGTGGATATTTTTCGTCGTTTTTAATGAAAAAACCTCCCTGATTAGCATTTACAAAACTAATCAAATTATTCAAAATGGTATCTGCAAGTTCTTGGGTGTTTAGGTAAGTTTGCCGGAGTAATCCACCGAAAAATGCTTCGCCCTCATTCATCCAACTGTGGTGGCTTTCTTGTAGTTGTCGTTGTTCATCTTCGTTTCGGGCTTTTCGGAATAAGTCGCGCATTAGCACCAATTCACCAGCGAGATTTCCTGTGTTAGATTTAATATTATCATTGTTTAAACCAGCGTACTCAGAATTATAATTACCATTGCCAAGCTCCTTGATAAAGTTAATTGCATTGATTAAATTATCGTTAAGAAAATCAATGATTTTATCTTCACTTTGCAGCACAACTTTATTTCCGGTATCCATTATTAATTCACGGTTTTTATCAAGCAAATCGCTGAAAAGCTTAGTACGCGCCTTCTGAATTTGGTTCAACAGAACTATTGCAATAATCAGCAGTACAATAAACAGTATAAAAAGTGGGGTTCTTAAAAATCCGAAAAGTGTATTGTCGCGTATAATTGAACCTTCAATTTCGAGAATACGGTTGTTGATCAGCTCTTTGAGTTTGTTACACGATTCAAGTGTGCGGTTAACAGCTATTTCAACTGACTTTATTTCTTGGGGTATGTTTCTATTATGTTCTAAATCGCTGATAATAAATGTCAATTGCAATAAAAGTGCATTAACGTTTGTTTCGTTGGTTTCAACTAATTTATGCATATCTTCGTTGTGCATATTTGTTCTTCCAAACTCATCAATTAATTCTTCGAGTGCCTTTTTAGATTGATTGTAAGCTGAAATATGTGTAGTATGTTGGGTATAAAGATATGAAGCAAAACTTGCCTGCGCTGCTTTTATCTCTGCGGTCATTGTTTCAAGTTTGGCAGAAAAAAGATTGGATTCGATTAATAGTTTGTTTTTTTGATAAAGGCGATAACCAAAATATGCTTCCACAAAAAAAGTAACTACCACAGCTATAATAGCCATAACCAGAAGGATAACCACTCGAATATGCCCCGACTTTTTTCTAATTTTATTTATTCTCATCGGTTTTTATATCAAATTATTGATAGATGTTGCCAAAATCAATTCAAAAATTGTTCCTAAAATTTTTAATGCTTTTTTGCTGTATCATAAATCTGCAATTTACAATAACTATTTGAAATCAATCACCATCAATAAACTAATTATCATGGTAAAGTAATTTGTCAAAGGTATATAATTAACACCTTAATAGCAAACTCCCGAGCGAAAAATATATAAGAAAACGTATATGGTTTATGGTTGTTTTTATCTGGTTTTTTTGTCTTGAATTTCTGTTGTAAGTTTGCGTAATTGATTACTTTTGTTTTCTGATTCGACTGCTATTTTTTAAATGAAGTAAGCGTCTTCAAAATTGTAACATCGTTCTAACAGACATTAAATTATTTATCATGCGAAAAATTAAAAAACTTACTACCTATTTCTACTCTCAAAATGAGGACAATTCTTATATGCAATCTTGTATTGTGTACGATGAACGCGGTAGCGAAATAGAAACTGCCAGCTATTACGAAGATGGTACCATTGAATTAAAGACTGTTTCAATATTTGATAGCGCCGGACAAAAATTTGAAGAAATTAATTACATTTTTGAGGATGAGGAAAGTGATCACACTTATTATATGCGCAATAGCGAAGGGCAACTCATAGAAGAGAAAACATACTATGCCGATGATACCGTGGCTATTAGAACCTATTCTCGTTTTCCCGATCAAAAAAAAATAATTGTCGAATTGACGGATTCGGATGAAGGACTGGAAGAGACAGAAACATTATTTTATGATGATGCAGGTTTAGTTCTTGAGCGTGAGGTTGTTAAAAGTGATGGCTCGTTGAAAGAAAAAGTAATCAACAAATATGATGAAAATTCGCTTCTGTTAAATGCTAAACAGTTTGATAAGATGGGTTTAATAGTGGACAGGCATTTTACTTACAACGACGAAAAGCAATTAATAAGGCGCGTGGGTTATACAGCGAAAAAGGAACTTATTGACATAGTGAAGCTTGAGTACGATGAGAAGGGACGGGTTACTAAACAGGAAATTCCCGGACGTTATGTGAATGTGATTGAATACAACGACGAAGAACATTCGCAAACCGAAACGCATTATTTAGCAAACGGAATTATTGAAAGCCAGACAATAACCAAATTTGATGAAGAGGATCGAATTATTGAAGAGCAACGTTTAGATGCAGTGATAAAGTATGAATATGAGTACTTTGATTAGGCATTAACCCACATCGTCTTATCTCATATTTAATATTATTGTTTTCGGTTTCTTACATTGTACTCAATATTTCTTTAAAATATTCATTGGGTATCATCAATTCTTCGTCGGCAGCATATTCGGGTTTTAAACCTTCTACAAAGTACATCTCTACTTTGCCTTTGTTTTTAGCTTCTATTTTGCCGCGCGATATACAGTTAAAGTAGTCTTTGATAAGCTCGTAAGTATCACCCGATACGTTTACTCTACCGGGTTCGCAGGCAGTTTCCATTCGGCTGGCAATGTTCACTGCATCGCCCCACACATCATAAGCGAATTTCTTTTTCCCTACTACGCCGGCAACAACCGAACCAGTGTGCACGCCAACGCGCAAATCCCAAGCAGGTATATCGTAATTGCTATTACCTTTTTTAAGATTTTCGATAAACTTTTGAATCTCTAACCCTGCTAATACCACATCTATAGGATTACTACGGTTACGTATCGGCACTCCACCAACACACATATAAGCGTCGCCGATAGTTTTTATTTTCTCTATGTAGTGGCGCTCCGTAATATCGTCGAAAGCAATGAAATAGGTGTCGAGTATTTGCACGAGCTGTTGGGGCGTGAGACTTTCACAAATTTTTGTAAAACCTTTAAAATCAGTAAATAAAACTGTAGCTGTTTTGTAGTTACGCGGTTTTGCCGATCCAGTAGATTTGAGTTGTATAGCTACTGACTCGGGCAGAATATTAAAAAGCAGTTTGTCTGTTTTTAGCTTTTCTTCTTCCAGCAATTCTTTCTCGGTTATAAGCGCTGCTTTTTCTTTTTCAATAACTTGTTTTTCCTGTTCGATGCGTTTTTTTGCTCGAATAATTTCTAAATTCTGCTTTTCTTGTATGGCGTTCAACTCTTTTAGATAATCTGTAAGTCGCATTAAGCCATCATTTCGTTTGGTGAGTTCTTTTTCGTCTTCTTTAAGCTTGGTGATGTCGGCTTCTATGGCAATAAATCGTTTAATCTCAAGTAAATCGTCTTTAATTGGTGTGATTCTGGTTTGTATCCATTTGAAGTCGCCAGATTTTGTTTCAGCCACAGACTGAAATGTTGCAGACTTCTTCGATTCGCATAACTCAGGAAAAATAATATCTGGATTGAGTGTTTCACTCATCAGGAAAATTTTATTGCCGTATTTTTGTCGATATTCTTCAATTGTGTATTCGTATAACCGGTGAAACCCTTCGTTAACCCATTCTATTTCACCATCACGTGATAACAACAAGGCAGAGTTATCGGTTTCTTTTGCTATAACTGATAAGCGCTCTAATTCGTCGAGATGATGTTGAATCACTCGGTTCTGCTCCTTAATTTTGCGGTACGAGTCGTAGAGTGCGAGCGCTGAATTGATGCGGGCTATCAGCTCAATTTTATCAACAGGTTTTCGGATATAGTCAACTGCGCCAGAGCTAAATGCTATATGTAGTTTCTCGGATGAAACCAGAGCTGTTTGCATTATTACCGGAATTTCGCGCGTCTGCTCGTCTAATTTCAGTATTTTCAGCGCTTCAATTCCATCGAGGTTAGGCATTTCCCAATCCATTAATATGAGATCGGGCTGTTCGGTTTTGGCTGTTGCAATTGCTTTATATCCATCGGATGCTTTCAATACATTATACTGCTCGGATGTTGAAGCTAACATTCGAGCTATCAATGTCATAACTATTAAATCATCATCAACAACCAAAATTTTGTAAGGCATCTGAACAAATTTATAGATTGCAAATTACGTTAAATTTAACATTTAGAAACTGTCCAAAGCAGCAACTTTGTCCACAAAATATTTACCCCAAATTTATATCTAAAAAATTGAATTACCAAATAAACTAAATCAGCTTACAAAAATAAATATTAACTTCATATAACCATACATTTTGTTTTTGAAAATAACATAAAAATATGTTGAGCAGTTGAGATAAAATAATCGTCAGTTTTACCACAACTTGTCCCGATAGTTTGGGAGAGTTACACTGAGTTTGACACAGAGTTGCACAGAGTAAATATATTGGTTTTCAAAACTCTGTGGAGCTCTGTGAAATACTCTTTTAAAACTTTATGGTTAAAATGTGTCGTATATATTCATATTGGTACTTACTAATTTTAGATGTGAGATTTTACATCACTCGACAAAGTTTTTTGTAAAAATTATCTAAATCTCAAATTTTATACCTTGTGCCAATGGCAGTTGTAATCCATAATTGATTGTATTGGTTTGGCGACGCATATATACTTTCCATGAATCAGAACCCGATTCGCGACCACCGCCTGTATCTTTTTCGCCACCAAAAGCACCTCCGATTTCGGCACCCGAAGTACCAATATTCACATTAGCAATTCCACAGTCCGATCCACCTTGCGAAAGGAACATTTCGGATTCGATGAGATTTTGCGTGAAAATAGCTGATGACAAACCTTGCGGAACAGAATTATGTAATTTTATTGCCTCTGAAAAATCATGGTAGCGAATAAGGTAGAGTAGGGGAGCAAAGGTTTCTTCCTGAACAATGGCATAATGGTTTTCAGCTTCGGCGAGTGCAGGTGTAACGTAGCAACCCGATTCGTAGCCTTTGCCTGTCAATGGATTTCCTCCAAAAAGAATTTTCCCACCAGCTTCTGTAATTTTGGTTTGTGCGTGCAGGAAAGTTTCAATAGCTTGCTTGTCAATCAACGGACCAACCAAAGTGTTTTCGTCTAATGGATGTCCAATGCGTTTTTCCACTTGCTGGTATGCGCTGATTAGTTTATCTTTCAGCGTGTCGTAAATTTTTTCGCTTACAATAATCCTGCGTGTAGATGTACAACGTTGTCCGGCTGTGCCAACTGCGCCAAACACTATCGCTCTCACAGCCAATGCCAAATCAGCCGATTCGGTTACGATAATGGCATTATTTCCGCCCAATTCCAAAATTGTTCGTCCCAGCCTTTCGCCAACAATACGGGCAACTCTACGTCCAACCTGAGTTGAACCGGTTGCAGAAATTAGAGGTATCCGTTTATCGCTGAGCATAGTATCGCCGATACTTGCCGAACCGCCAGCCACCAGATTAACAATACCTTCGGGGAGTTGGTTACGCCGTAGCACATTGGCAACGATATTTTGTACTGCCAATGCGCAAAGCATGGTTTTTGATGATGGTTTCCAAACCACTACATCACCAGCAATGAGTGCCAGCATGGCATTCCAAGCCCACACTGCAACAGGAAAGTTAAATGCTGAGATAATTCCAACAATCCCAAGCGGATGGTATTGCTCAAACATGCGATGCTCAGCCCGTTCCGATTGCATGGTTAAGCCGTAAAGCATACGCGATTGTCCGACTGCGAAGTCGCAAATGTCAATCATTTCCTGCACTTCGCCCAAACCTTCCTGATAGATTTTGCCCATCTCATACGAAACTAATTTGGCAAGTGGTTCTTTGTGAGCACGCAGTTCATTGCCAATTTGCCTTACAATTTCGCCACGTTTTGGTGCCGGTATTTTTCGCCAATAAATAAATGCTTCGCTGGCAGTGCGTAGCACCGTTTCATAATCTTCGCGCGATGCCTGCTCTATTTGCGCAATGAGCTTACCATCAGCCGGTGAAAACGAATCGAGCACCCTGCCTGTAGTATTGAGCCACTGCGTACCGGTGCAAGCTCCTGAATTAATTGATGTTATGCCAAGTTCTGATAAGGCTTGGCTCATATCGAAATGACTATTGGTTACCATATTTTTAGTTTTAATTTTTTAGCGTATGAAGTTGTTCAAATCAAGGATAAGTGAATCAATAGCTTCGTCAGAAAACCCCTTTTCCTTTGCAGCTTCTTCGAGTGTACCCCAAATTGGTTCGCCACAAGCTATGCACCGGATACCTTTTTCTGATAAGTATTTTACTGAAGCGGGGTAGCTATCAACCAATTCTTCAATGATAATAGTTTTTGTAAGCATATATTTTGAGTGTTTTAGTTACGTAATCTACAAGGGAGATTTGACCACTTAGCGGGTTACTGAATTTTGATTATCAACCAATTTACCCTCCAAATTGTCTAAGCCCCTTGGCGACGCTTTGTATTAACTTGCATTTCGGTAATATTTGTATCGGATTTTTTAAATCATGTAATTATTTAAAAAAATTAACAGTTAGTTTAAAAGTTAACTACTTAGATTCTTTAAATGCGGAATAATGAATATTTTACCACAAAATAATGCTAAGTAAGACATAAAGGCACACAAAGTTAAGACAATAAATATTAAGATTTTCCGCAGCTTAGATAATTTTATTGTATTTTTTTGATATTTTTTTAAATATTTGTCATTCTGTAAATTATATAGCTAAATAGTTACAAAATTTGTATTTATCGTTTCTGGCGAATCCAGCAAACATAAACGTTTTATTTTGTAAAAGCAGCAAATTTTGGGTAAAAACTTGGATTTCAGATTCAGCCAATGGGGACGCTGGCTGCAAAACAGACTTTATGGATTAGCACTAATTATTCCGGCGCAAATCAACATAGCAATTACTCTTGACAATATAAATTAAAACGCTTATTTGTAATTATTTAGTATGTTTAATGCCCCGATTTTAGTGCTTTGAAAGTGCATAATCAATTACTCAAGGCACGTCCTGTGAAGATATTTGCTGTGGCATTCTGAAGATTAAGACCAACCGCGACCTCTTCAATCTATCACTTCTTCGGGAAGTGATAGATTGAAAAATATTATTGCTTTATCCTGCGAATTGTATATGTTTTTTTTCGTATTTTTACGGTGCAATTTCTACACAAAAATATTATATTATGAAACAACTCGAAACAATCTATGCCGGACTAACACTAAAAAATCCGATAATTGTAGGTAGCTCTGGATTAACGAATTCGGTCGAAAAAATAAAACTCGCAGCAAGCAAAGGCGCTGGTGCTGTGGTACTGAAATCGCTGTTCGAAGAGCAAATTTCGTATGAAACAAACGATTTGCTGCAATACAGCGATTATCCCGAAGCACACGACTACTTGAGTAACTATGTCAAAAACAACACGGTAAGCACTTACATCAATTTGATTAAAAACACCAAATCGGTTGCTTCTATTCCTATCATTGCCAGTGTGAATTGTGTGTCGGCTGACAGGTGGACTGAGTTTGCGTGGAATCTGGAGGAAGCTGGTGCTGATGCCATTGAACTAAACATGAACATCATTCCTACAAATAAAAATGTAACTGCCGATGAATTGGAGAAGCAGTATGTTGACATCATAAGTAAAACGAAACAACATTTAAGTATTCCAGTAATTGCTAAGATTAGCAGCCATTTCACCAATCTCATTCATTTTGCCGATAAGTTGGTTACTGCCGGAGCATCGGGCATAGTTTTGTTCAATCGCTATTACGAACCCGATATTGATATTGAAAATATGAAATTCAGCTCATCGGATATTTTTAGCACTCCTGCCGATATCCGTTTAATAATTAGGTGGATAGGATTGTTGTCGGGTAAACTGCGACGGGTTGACATATCCGCATCAACTGGCGTACACGATGGTAATGCAATCATTAAGTTGTTATTAGCCGGCGCTACAACAGTGCAAGTTTGTTCAACGCTTTACAAAAATGGTATTGATTATCTGCCACTACTGCTTGATAGCGTTACCGAGTGGATGGAAAAACATGGTTACGAATCGGTTGACGATTTTAGAGCTAAGCTGGATTACCAGCATCTCGAAAATCCGGTTTTATATGAGCGTTCGCAATTTATGAAGTATTTTTCGAGTATTGACTAACTTGACAATGTAAAATCCAAAAATTTAGCCGCAAGCAATGTCAAATAGCGATAGGTTTATGATTTTCATCTATCGCTATTTGCTTCTTATCAGCAAATAATAACGCCATTAAAAAAGGTAGCTATTATCTTATTTCCTCGCCAAGTAGATGTATCAATTCCACATACAGAGCTTGTTTTGGATCATCGTTAGCCAATGAAATACTTTTCAGTTTTTCGATGTTTCGATATAACTGGTCGTTAGGGTAAACATCCATGTTATTCTCAATTACCGTAAATGCTTCAAATGCTGCGTTGTATTCGTTTTGTATCACAATATCCACAAATACATCGAGATAGTCGCTAAAATCGAGTTCGCAATGCCAGCAAGCAGCAACAATTGGCGTTAGTTTCGACTTATATCGCTCGTTTGTAACAGCTTCTACAAGTGGCAAAACCGATTTTTGGTCTTTCAAATCATTCAACACCGATATTATTTCGTCTTCAATTTCTTTGTTAGAGGTGGTAACAAGTAAGTCAATCAGTATCTGAACAAATGAGCTATCGCCTAAAACTCTGACTTCAGCCATAGTTTCTAATTTCACTATGTCGGGTACACTCGCCGATGTGAGATTTTCTTTCAATCTCAATATTTCTTTACTATCTACTTGCATAAACCATGTTATTTTTAGGTGAATAAGAGCAAAGTTTACTTACGCACAATTCTATTGGTAAGTTCGCCACACGAATATACGAATTTTTATCAAGCAAACTGAAAAAAAATCAGTAATTCATACAAAAAAACAATACGAAAAAATCGGGCATCTTTATGATCATCCGCATTTTCAATGAACCGGAATTTATTTGCGCATATTTATCATTGCCATTATGGAAAGCTGTTGATATCCTCCCACTTTACCACCCATTTACTATCTTTTGGAAAACCCGGATTCTCGGTTTTATTCCCGTCCCAACCGGCAGTCATCAAAGCTATCGCTGCCAACAAACCACCATTTGCCGGAAGATATAAGTGCAAATCTTTGCGTTGATAATTATGCCCAACCAACGAATAATGATTTTTGGGCGTATCCAAAAGCAAAAAATCAATAGCCAAATCTGGTAAGCCTAAGCGCGTTGCACACATGGCTGCGAGTGGATAATCCCAACCCCAGGTATCGTTCCAGTACCAATGGTCTTTGATGTAGTAAACAGTGTTTTTCAAAACAGCGGTGTCCACCATTCCAGTTTCCGGTAAAAAACCCAGAACCCCCATAACAATAGGATGGTCTGTCATATACTTTTCGTTTTGATAAGCATCAGTTGCCGATTCGGCAGGCAGGTATTTTTGGTCTTTAATAGCGAGTTGCGACAAATTCAAATACACTTTTTCCCAATCTTGATTTTTTGCTAAGCCCAACCGTTCACGCCATAGTTGCGCCACACCTAATGCCCATTTCCAATAAACCAGTTCAAAAGCCGGATTATAAGTGGTTTCGGGTGGAAAAGTTTCTTGTGCCGGAATGATAGGTGCTCCAAGTACATAACGATGGTTTATCGAATCAAAATTGGGATAGGAAGCCATAAAACCAGCAGCTTCAAAAACCAGCGTTTTATATTTTTCTAATGTTTGTTCAGTAGGGAAGTTGCGATAACAAAGTTCGGCAAAATAAATGATATGCGGTTGTTGCCAAACTAAAAGTGGACCAATTGGCGAAGGACTTTCATTACCGGAAGGGTCGGTCATTTTTGGAAAACGAGCACCATTGTAGGCTTGCAATCGTGCTGTGTTTCTTGCCTTTGGTAAAATACTCGAATACCAACCCAGGCTATTTTCCAAAAGCTCGGTTCTATTCCACAAGGCAAAATGAGCTGCATGCCACCAATGCATCTCCAAATGGAACTTTCCAAACCAACTGTTGACAGTTAGTCCCGTTTCTTGTGGCGGATATTTTCCTGCGCATTGTATTTTTGTGAGATATTGCGATAACACAATTCGTCGCTCCAGTTCATTAGCGCGCAAATCTGTACTTTGCGATAAATCAACTATGCCACCGGTTTCCCAAAAACTTTTCCATGATTTTTTGCTGGCATCAATAGTTTGATCAAATTCTGGAATCTGCTTGTTATTTTTTTCAGGTGTGTAGCAAAAGCTGAACGTGAAATCCTCGTCTGTGCTGTTGGGCGATAATAAAAATTCGTGTGCGGTTTTTCGTTCAAGTTTTGCTTTACTCTGCAAATACAAATTAAGAAAATATTCCGCTTCGTCTATTTTTCGATGAATCGAAACAAATTTGGGCAAGTGCTTTTCTATTTTTGATAAATGGTTAGCATTTGGTTTGTTTGCTGCCATGCCATTCCACAAATCACTCGGATAGGCAAACCTAAAAACTACTTGCAGTCTTTTTTTCTGTATCAACTTGCTTGTTACTTTTACCGTTACCATATCGAGTAGCGGATGACAACAAGTGGTTACTCTCACAGTATCGCCCTCCAAAACAAACGCGCTTGTCAGCACACCTGTCCATAAATCCAGTGTTTGCTTAATCACCTTTATTTCACCAATCGTAGCTTCTGTTCCATCAGCGTTGTGTAGCACAAAACCGGTAGTCCCCAGATGAAGTCGGTGCGGGTTAGCTCGTAACCAGTTGGTAGCATCTTTTGCCCGTCCTGCATTTTGCGAGTATGGATATGGTACTTTTCGTCCGTAATTATCAAAGTAACGATAGGTTTCGCTAAGTTGGTAATTCATCGTATCGGGTATGGTGTGCCAACCCCATTGCGATTGTGTACCCAAATAAATACCCTGTGCATAGAAATCTGGAAAAGTTTGCAATCCTGTAATGTCGGCAGTGAAAGCAAATTCGCCATTCCCGATAGTGAGCGGGGTCATGGTATCGCTCTGATAAATAGCAGGGTTATGGCGAGTAACCAAAGCAAAACGATTTATTTTTTCCTGCGCAAGAAGATTACTAAAACATAGGATAGCGAAATAAAGCAACCATGTTATTTTGATTTTCATAGGCTGCTACGGAATATTCGTTTAAAAACCTCTTCAACTTTTGCCACCAGATGCACTTGTATCGGATATTTGGATAGTTCAACGCCTTGCCGATTATATTTGGAGATGTAAATCTCTTTGAAACCAAGTTTTTGTGCTTCGGAAATCCTTTGTTCAACACGGTTGACCGGACGGATTTCACCGGTTAAGCCTACCTCACCGGCAAAACAAATGGAGCGAGCAATCGGCGTGTCTAAATCCGATGATAGTATGGCACATATCACCGATAAATCAATGGCTGGATCGTCAACACGAATACCGCCGGCTATGTTGAGAAACACATCTTTAGTTGCCAAACGAAACCCGACTCGTTTTTCGAGCACAGCCAGTAACATACTCAAACGCCGCAGATCAAACCCTGTGGATGAGCGTTGAGGCGTACCGTAAGCCGCTGAGCTAACCAGCGATTGCACTTCGATAAGGAAAGCTCGCGCACCTTCTACCGTTGCCGACACAGCTACACCACTATAATCTTCGTCGGTGTGCGAAAGCAGCAATTCCGAAGGATTGGTAACCTCGCGCAGTCCATCATTTTGCATCTGAAAAATTCCCAGTTCGGCAGTTGATCCAAACCGGTTTTTTGCAGCACGCAGCACACGATACTGGTGGTATTGCTCACCCTCAAATTGTAGCACAGTGTCAACCACATGCTCCAAAACTTTGGGACCTGCAATCGTTCCTTCTTTGGTGATATGACCGATTAATATAATAGGTGTAGAAGTTGTTTTAGCAAAGCGCAACAATTCGGTAGTACATTCTCTTATTTGCGAAACACTACCGGGCGACGATTCAATTTTTTCAGTGTAAAGGGTTTGTATAGAATCAACCACCACAATATCGGGCTTAAATTGGTTGAGATGCAGCACTACTTCTTCTAAAAGCGTTTCGCTCAGAAAAAAGCAATTGTCGTTGGTAATTCCCAATCTGTTTGCTCTGAGTTTTATTTGCTTAACACTTTCTTCGCCAGAAATGTACAAGGTTTTGTGTGTGATCAAACCTAAAGCCACTTGCAATGCCAACGTTGATTTGCCTATCCCGGGTTCGCCTCCCAGCAATACAAGTGAGCCACAGACCAATCCACCACCTAATACGCGATTAAATTCTGCATTTTTAAGGTCAATCCGTTCTTCTTCAGAGTCGTCGAGATCGGAAATTCTTACAGCCTGAGTTTTTAGTTTTCGGTCGAGCAACACCGCCTGTTTTACCCCGCGATTTGCTTCCACAACTTCTTCCACAAAAGTATTCCACTCGCCACAAGCATTGCAGCGCCCCAGCCATTTTGGCGATTGCGTACCACAGTTCTGGCAGATATACACAGTTTTAAGTTTTGCCATTGCTTGCTTAGGTTTGGTTTATTTTGCGGATAAGTTCGGTAGTTGAGTAGCCATCGGTAAGTTCAACAGTGCAAACCTTACCGCCATACGCAGTTACTATATCATAGCCTACAATTTGTTCTGGTTGATAATCACTGCCTTTCACGAGTATATCGGGTCGTACCAATTTTATAAGTTCGTAAGGCGTATCTTCGTCGAACACACTTACAAAGCCGGTAAATTGGAAAGCCGCCAACGACAGTGTCCGCGCAATCTGGTTATTCACCGGACGCGAAGCACCTTTTAATCGCCGTACCGAATCGTCGCTATTTAGTCCGATAAAAAGGTAATCGCCTAAATCAGCAGCTTTTGCAAGATACTCAATATGTCCGCGATGTACAATATCGAAACATCCATTCGTAAAGACTATGGTTTTTTTTGCAGCACGAAGCGAGTCAGCGAGTTGAGCCACATCGCTGCGTTCAATAATTTTGGCTGTGAGCTTTTCGAGATGTGTCATAGTTTGTTTTATGGACATCAACTAATTAACTTATTTGTAGTAGATTCAGGGAATACGAGGCAAGGTTTATGTGTTTTTGCTTCGGTGTAATCCATGTAAGCATAAGCAATGATAATAACCACATCGCCAACAGCTACTTTGCGGGCAGCAGCTCCATTGAGGCAAATTACCCCCGAACCACGTTTGCCTTTAATCACATACGTTTCAAACCGTTCGCCGTTGTTATTATTCACAACCTGAACCTTTTCATTTTCAATAATGTTAGCAGCTTCCATCAAGTCTTCGTCAATGGTTATACTACCCACATATTTCAAATTAGCTTCGGTAACAGTTACGTTGTGTATTTTCGATTTTAAAATTTCTATCCACATAGTTGAATTATTTAACAAGAATTAATCAAGTTCTTTGTCTATTTCAATTTTATTTTTTGTTTTGATTAGCGCATTTGTTCGAGAAAATGCTTTAATTCATTGAAACAGTTATGTTCAAAATTCCAATACTTTTTTTCGGCGCCCAGTCCAACACTGTTAACTATTGGATTTTGTAGTGCTAAGTATATCTGGACTTTTGATTTTGCGAGGTTATCTGGTTTATTATTAATACAATTATATAATTTTTCAATGCAATCAAAATCAGGTGTTTGTTCAACCGATTGTAAACAAAGATTTTCGAGCATTCCCGTAGATGGATAACAGGGCATAATGTAAATTCCACACGATATTTTATCTGAGGTGGCAAATTGACCAATTGCCTCCGGCACTGGCATATTGAGTTCTTTTAGTATGTTTTTCAAACTTATAAACGCACTTTTGGCATTATTATCAGCATCGCGCACAAGAGCCAATTTTTTTACTAAGTGAAAACCAGTCGTTGTTTTGAGGGTTTTTAATTGGGTTTTGAAATTATCTTTGCCTAAAACACTCACAATTTGCACATCTGGAATTTTCAATTCTTTTAATAATACGCGAAAAAAAATCTCTTCATCTTTTCCCTCAACTGCTAAAAGTGTGGATTTGGTTATTTCCATAATTATCTAACCTCCCAATTATTTTCTATTGCTACTTTCAACATATCCTGATCAAAGCACTTGGAAGCTACATCATCGCCTTTTCGTTCAATACGGTACAAACGTATTTCGCTGTTGTCTTGGGGATGTTTGTCTTGCGCAAAAGAATTATAAAACCCGGTAACACACTCAAATGAATGGGTTGTAGCAAATATTTGCACATTATATTCTTTGGCAGCTTCATAAATGGCTCGCCATAATATTTGGATTGATTTGTAGTGAAACCCATTTTCTATTTCATCAATAAATACGCAACCATCACTAAAATTGGCTATGGTTACTATCAACGATAAAGCTCTGCGGATACCATCTCCCATCATATTGATTGGAATAAGTTGACTTAATCCAGTATCACAGTAAATTAAATTATCTGTACCAACAATAATATTTAGTATGGAATTGTCAATTTTTTGTAAAACTTTCACTACTTTATCAATACGTTTTGTTTTGATTAAAGTGTTCAAATTTTGAGGTAGCTGCGTTAATACGTTTACCGGATTAATGAAAGTTGAAGTAATTGTTTCTTTATAGTTTTTTGGAACATCTTGACGGTAAACCAATCCCGCAGGATAAATTGCTGCTTGATATTGAATTGGTTTGTCTTTTTTGAAAATGGTTATTTCATATTTATAACCATCAACCAATTGAGGGCGTGAGGAAGTGTTTAGTGGAATTCTTTCTATTTCATTTTTATCGAAACCTCTTGATATCTCTTCATTACCAAGTTGTTTGTGCGGAAAAATTGCCAATTTTCGTTTGTGATCAATTCCTTCTATTTCAATTATTACTTTATTATCATAATCAAGTTTGTGATAAATCAACTGATGTTCTTTATCATCCCCAAGTAGATAGTTTAATCCTCTTAACTGATTAATTGTCATTGGCAATTGTGGATTTGATATTCCTGTTGCCAGAAATAATGCTTCCAAAACTGTAGTTTTCCCGCAATTATTTTCACCCACAAAAAGATTAACCTGTTTCAAGTCATCTATTTCAAGAATATTAATCCCTCTGAAATTTTGAATTTTTAAGTTTTTGTATTGCATCTTTTTCGAAATTTGATTGATCAAAGATATTCAAATTTGTTTTATTTTATACGATATAAATTGGACTTTTAGCAATTTGAAACAGTAAAATGTTGTGATGGTCAAAAAACAATATTATCAATTAACCGAATAGTTTTGCCACCACCATCGCCACTGCTCACCACCACAGCTACGCAACCCACTTTTATTTTATTGTCTGTCCAAAGTTCAATTGGTTGTAGTTCCAGATTATCAACAATGTCGAAATATTCCACTTTCAGAAACGGATTGCTATCAATTTGTTCGATTACCCATTTTTTTAATTCACTTACCGAGTATTGTGTGGTTAGTTTTTTTGCTGCGAATAGGGTTTGCGAAATTAGCGCAACATTTTTGCGTTGGTCGTTGGTTAATAGCATATTGCGCGAACTCATAGCTAATCCGTCCGATTCTCTGATTATGGGGCAGGGAATAATTTCAATGTTTGCATCGGTCATATATACTTTCACCATTTTTTTTATGATGGCGAGTTGCTGAAAATCTTTTTCGCCAAAATAAGCTCTGTTGGGTGTTACTATTTCAAATAACCGTTTCACAACCAGCGCTACACCATTGAAATGTCCCGGACGAAATTTCCCTTCCATCACTTGTTCGAGATAACCGAAATCGCCGTCAAATTTCTTTGCGCTTCCTTGCGGATAAATATCAAGCTCTTTAGGTGTAAATACTATATTGCATCCAGCTTCTTGCAGCATAGCACAATCGGCTTCCATGGTGCGAGGGTAATGTTTTAAATCGTCGGGATTGTTGAATTGGGTTGGATTGACAAAAATGCTGGCAATTGTTATTTCATTTTGAATAACAGATTGTTCAATCAGCGAAATGTGTCCGCGATGTAAAGCGCCCATCGTTGGCACAAAACCAATTGATTTACGCATATTTCGCAATTCGCGGAGCCGAGCTTTGAGCGGTTCAATTTTTTCGAATACTTCCATTGTTTTAGCAATATAAATCCGGTTTTTATGATGCAAAATTACAACTTATTTAAGATACGGCAGGTATAGTAACAGCATTTTTTAATGGTTTATATCACCTCTACCATCATTACATTAGCCGTAATCGGGTAGTAGCTCCCACTAATGCACACGCAGTTTGCCGATTACAGATTAATTGAAAAAAGCATGATTTGCGAGTATTAATATTTCTTTAAAGCAAGCAAACTAAAATTGACAATTAGCATTATATTTACTACTTTTGTACTTTCTTGCTAAATGAAAGAACACAGATGGAAAAAACACGAATACTCTTTATAACACAGGAGATTACGCCTTACGTACCGGAAACGGAAATATCAGTAATTGGGCGTCAACTTCCACAAGGAATCCAAGATAAGGGATTTGAAATTCGGGCATTCATGCCTAAATTTGGAATTATCAACGAGCGCCGCAACCAGTTACATGAGGTAATTCGCCTTTCGGGAATGAACCTGATAATTGAGGATACTGATCATCCTTTGATTATAAAAGTAGCTTCTATCCAATCGGCGCGAATGCAGGTCTATTTTATTGATAACGATGACTATTTTCATCGAAAGCACATGCTGTACAACGATAAAGGCGAAACCTTTGCCGACAACGAAGAGCGCAATGTGTTTTTTATCAGAGGAGTGATTGAAACGGTAAAAAAATTATGCTGGTCGCCCGATTTAGTTCACTGTCATGGTTGGTTCATTGCTATTTTTCCGCTTTACCTAAAACGCTCGTTGCACGACAATCCACTGTTTAACAAC
>JFJP01005518.1_pt1 | contig 18114 bp, 14 predicted proteins | sample 431651 | NCBI WGS metagenome assembly JFJP01 (sample SAMN02602958, study PRJNA72255) | Microbial mat metagenome, whole genome shotgun sequencing project. | biome: fresh water; feature: sink hole; material: water; isolation source: purple microbial (photo- and chemosynthetic) mats found in...
GCCGTTGGATCAGTTGGGCCTGCACCTCTTTGGGTGCAACTTTGAGTTTTTCGAGACCTGCCACCAGTTCATTCAGGTTCATGGTGGTTTTAGCCTGGCGCAGCAGTTTGTCAAGCTCATCCACCGTTTTGGCTGAGCTGGAGCCCAGCTCGGTGACCAGCATATCCATGTCTTTGACCAACTGTGATTCGGTCCAGTTCAGCAGGATGCGAGACATGTTTTTATTGAAGTCCTCGGCACTCAAGCCCGCTTCGGCCAGAATTTGGGCTGCCTGTGACGGCTTCGCGCTGGCGGCCTTGGCCGCCGCCAACATCTTGATGTCGGCATCGCTCAGGTCTTGAATGGCGTTGAGACCCATGTCTTTCCAGACCCGCAATACGTATTTGGCGTTGTCCGAGGGACCACCATGCGAGTGTGAAAAAAACAGCGCGTAGTCTGACGCGATCTTGGAAAACTTGACACCCGAGCCGCCCATCGAACCAAAGCCCAGCCGTTCAACGATTTCTGCTGGCACGGCCTGAATGCCGCCGGGTTTGAGCACCCAATTCCCGTTGTCGTTTTGCATGAAGGTGCGCATCCGGTCCGGGTTGTCCAGGTAAGTCTTGCGGAACCAGTCCTGCCCGGTGGCACCGGCGTAATAGTCAGGATTAGCCTGCGCGGCAAAGTGCGCGTTCATGTTGTTGGACATGGCTTGCTGGATGTCCCGGCGCAAGGTGGCCAGAATCTCGTCTTTTGATTCGCCGCGCGCCAGCGCCTGCTTGGCCTGGTTGTAGGCCTTGTTCAGATCTTCAAAGCCAAAGTTGGGCAGCTCGGTGGTGCACACGGCCAGGCTCTCCGTGTTGAGCCGGCGCGGAATGTCGCCGCTGTAGCTTTTCAGGATTGGATCGGTCTGGGCGCTGGCGAGCACACTGGCGCTATGACTTTCATAGTTGCGTGCGATGGTCTGGGCTGCGGCGTCACCCTTTTTGCCCATATACACGATGTCCATGTCGCGCCCGGGCTTCCAAGAACCCGTGGCAGCAAAGGCAGCCTCGGCCTCACCCAATTGGCGCGCTGAAGACTCGGCAACCTGACCGGCCAAATCAATGCGCAAACGTTGAATCTGGTCTTGGATTGGCCCCTCCAGCTTGTGCATGTTCTTCTCATACCATTTAAGGTCTTGCGTCAGCAGCAACAGCGAGGCCCGGCTGTATTTTTCACCCCGCTGGATGCCCGCCAGAATGTGTTCGCCTAGCGGGTCAGCCCACGCCGACAGGGGAAGCAAAAGGCACGACAGAAATGCCAGGCACAGTGTCAATAACGCTTGCGAAAGGGGGATGCGCGCTTGCAGTTTCATGGACTTGTGCCTCTATGAGAAAGATGCCAACACCAACATATCGCAACCGGCGTGATCACACGAGCCTGAATTCAATCGGGTCGGACGGGCCGAGCCGTTGAACAGTCGTCACTTTGACGGACTGACGCCGCGACGCTGGCGGTAACGCTGGTTCAGCGTGTCAGAGAACTCTTGAGTTGTCGTCGGGTTGAACGCCTGGCCGGGGAAGGCCTGGTCCCAGCAGGCTCGACTGCATTCAGCGTTGGCAGTCAGGAAGTGTCGGCTGGAGCAACCAGACGCCCCAATGCCGCCAATGCACGGGCCCATGCTCTCGCAGGTGGCCGCACGCTGGTGATCCGGGTCATAAAAGACGCCAATGTGAGCGGCCCAGCTACCCGAGCAGCGGCACAGGCAGTCAGCGAACGCACGCGCAGCGACCCCGGTTCCGTTTGGCTTTTTCGGTTCGATCGAGGTATATGAGCGCCCGCCCCGATCAATGGGTGGTGCAGATTGTGAGGCGTCCGTTGCTCCTTGCGACCCCGGCTGATTCGGATCGCGCTGGGTTCCTGGGGGTGCTGCGTTGGTGGCGCCTGGTCCGTGGATGACGCGGCCGCTGATGCTGGCGCTGGCGCTCATGTTGCGTGTCCCCGCGTTGCTGGAGCGAACCATCGAAATGCTGAATTCCCCGTCTTGCGCGTTGCCGATCGGAACAGAAAGGTCAAAGGACTGACTGGTGGCTTCCGGCGCGTAGCTGATGTTCTTGACCTGGTCACCCGCTCTCACCTTGACCGTCACCGACCACGGGTAACCCTTGCCTGGCCCCGGATAGGTGAGCCACTGCGCGCGACCCGTGACGCGCAAAACGCCACCGAAACTGGGGTCCAGCTTGCCGGCATACCTGTAGGAGCGGGTCCAGTTGTCGCTATAGACCTTCTCGTGAAAGACGGCCCCCGTGACAATGTAGTCGAGGGTCATTGAGTTGTAGTCAGTTTCGGGCGGTGGCGGAAGACGGCCTTTTTCGGCATTCGCCCAAGAAGTCAAGACCAGCAACAAAATCGCGACCAAAAGCCGTTTCATCGAATGCTCCGTTTCCGGTATCAGTTTCTACTTTGAGACGATCATGCCGACCTGATTTGTCATCGACCCAACGTGGACTGGTCAGGCGCCTCAATCAGCGACAGCCCAGAGCAATCTGATGGCCAGCGCTTGGCGCACTGGCTGCACGAGCGCCTTACTTGACGATGAACACCTTGTGTTTCTCAAGAATCTTGCGAAACTCAGGGTGCTTGCGAACGTTGTTCAGGTCCGGATCCAGGCGCAGGGCATCGTATTCGGCAAAGCCTTTGGTCAGTGCGGCGTCAATTTCGTCCAGTGCCAGGTCCACATTGCCTTTGAGTGAATGCAAGCTGGCATAGTTGTAGCGAACCGACGGGCTGTCGGGAGCCAGTTCTTTGGCGCGGCGCAAGTCGTCCTCGGCCTTGTTGAACTTCTTTTGCTGCATGTAGGCCACAGCGCGATTGGAATATGCTTCTGCGTAATTTGGGTCTTTTTGTACCGCCTGGGAAAACTCTTTCAGCGCGTTGTCGATGTTTTCTTCGCGGATCGAGCCTTGCGCATTTTTTGCCATGCTGATGTAGGCGAATGCCTGTTTGATGTGGCTTTGCACCTCCAGGCTGGGGCCGGCCGATCCCGGCGCAGGAGCGACGGGTGGCGGTGCGGCGACCACTGCGGCAGGAGCCTGGGGCGCTGCTTGAGCTGGCGCTGGCGCAGCAGGTTCAACTGCGGCTGGAGTTGGCGCTGGCGCGGGCGCGGTCACCGGCGCGGCTGGTGCGGTGAGTTGCGACAGGCCGGGAATCTTGTCGCAGCCGCCAAGCAGCGACACGCTGGCCAGCACGGTGGTGAGCCAGACGCAATGGGTAGCGTGAGGGTGTTTCATAGTCACTTTCTGTAAAGGGGATGTTGTTTCGTTTGGGGCTTATCGGGTGGCGCTTTGCATCAGTCTCATGTCCCAGTTCTGCACCGTGGTCAGCGCCGTTGGGTGTTGGCTGGCACCTTTGTGTGCCCACTCCCGGCCAGCGTGGCTGGCGACCCGGGGTCGGGCGTAGTCGAAGGCCTGCTGTACCGAGCCGCCGTAGCGGTTCAGGCCATCGACAAAGTAATAAGTGAAAATGCCGCTGTGCAACTCGTTGGACTCCCAGGATTGTTCGTTCGAACTGCTGGCGCCGATCAGCACCTTGCCGTAAGGTTCTGCGCTTGCTGATCCCACCGATTTTGCCTGCGCGTTACGCGGCGTCTCGTTCTCGAAAACCAGGTCTTTGGAGCCGCCGATCACACGTTTGGTGTATTCCTTGTTGACGCCATACCCTTCGTTGTCGCCAGCCCCAAGCGACTTCCCGCCCGGCGGCAAAAAGCCGGGCACAGCGCGGTAGGCACCATTGCTGTAACACGCATCAAGCACCATCACCAAGCGTCTGGCGCGCAAGCCGCTGACAAAGTTTTTCAACATCTCCTCGTTGACGGAGGTGTGCCAAACCTTTTCGGGCGGGCTGGTTTCGGTGTCGTGCAACACCACATGCACGCCACCAAACTTGTCGGGTTGCGTGCCATGGCTGCTGATGAACACGGTGACCAGGTCATCCTCGCCCGCGATCTGGCGCAACTTGTCCAGGGCCAGCGCCACGTTGGCGCGGGTGGCGTTCTCGTCCGTATAGAAAATCACATTCTCGGGACGAAACTGCCCACGCCTTGGATCCGTCAGGAACTGGTAGAACGAAAAGGCGTCCCGCGCCGAAAACTCCAGCGGTGAGATGCCATACCTGAAGCGACCCACGCCAACCACCAGGGCGTAACGGTTGCGGATGGGTCCGGGTGCCGCGCCGTCATCACGCACCGGTGGCTTCAGTACGTTGGCACGCAGAAACAGGTTGCCAAGCTTCTTTTCCCAACTCTTGACACGAATGTTCTCTGGGGTCACTGGTGAGACCCAGCGCGGACCCACCACCACCTGCGCAAGCGAAAAAGCCCGATCCACTTCGGGCTCGTCGGCGTAGTCCCCCTTGAGTTCGACTCGTCCGTACGCATCGAACTCGGCCCGGCCAAGAGTCACCCCCTCGCGTGCAAAGGCTGCATTGATGATTTGCAGGTGCTGACTGGTGACGGGTGAGGCTTCAGTTTGTGCCAGCACCGGAAAGGCCAACAAGCAAAATGCCCAAGCCAGCCACCGGCGGATGATGCAAATCTGTCTTTTCATGGGCTCACCTGCTGTGGTCAGGATTTCTTGATGATGATTTCCTGCGATGCCTGGTCCTCGCGGCCCAGCGCGCTGACTTTGAATGTCATGCGGTAGCGGCCCTCTGCCACCTCAGCGGGCATTCCGATCGTGCCGTCGGCGCGCCGGGTACCCAGCGCTGCGGTGATAGGGGTCGTCTCGGAGCCCAACTCCTTCCATGTTCTGTCGCTGGGGTCGTAGTAGTGCACCGTGCGGGTCTCGGTGACCTTGATTTGCTGCTGTGGGTCAGGCGACATCACGTAATAGTTGGCATTGAACTTGAAACTCTCACCAGCGCGAATTTCAGCCGGGGCCAGGCTGTAAGTCTGGATGCGCACCTCGTTGCCCCGGCTGGCGGTGTAGCCTGTGGCGGCTGCGGTCTGTTGTGCATTGGCGACCGGAAAGCTGTTGGTGTCGGCGTAATACGCCAGGCACTTGCCCCAGGCATAACTGTGCGCGAGTGCACCACCGGCGATGGCACCGACCACCGCACCTTGCGCGCGATCGCTGCGACTGGAGATCAGCATGCCCAGCAACGCGCCGCCAATGGCCCCCCCGATCACATACTGGTTGACACAGCTTTGTTGTGCCTCGGCGCGCTCCTTGTCGGTCAGACGGGTGCCTGGTTTGGGCAAGGCAGCGCAGGACGCCAGCAGCACCGGCACCATCAGGGCGCTCAGGGTGCGCAAGGTTGTTTGTCTCATGATTCAGTTCTCCGCAAAAATGAAGTCGATGCCAATCTCATAGCGCCAGCCGCGTGCCGAGCAGCCCGGCAGGCCAGCAAAGGGCGCTGACCCTTGGGCATGGCGCCGGCAGGCCAGCGACGACGGGCTCAGCGGTGTTTCAGTTTGATTTCAAGCGTCAGGGCGCCCCCGCCCTGCATGGCTGACACTGGAACCAGGCCGTAATTCATGCCATCTGCGGCCGACTCGACCAGCAGGTCTTTGGCACCGCCACGCACTGCCTTGTAGCCGCCCTGGCCGGGTGATACAACGGTGTAGCTGCTTTGCATGCTGTCTTCCACCATCAGGTCTTTGGCGCCCTTGGACTTCATGCTCTTGGCACCGTCCAGCGAAGCCACCAGGCTGGCACTGGCCATGTCGGGCGGCAAGGGCGCTGCCGTGCCTGCGACCGATGGCATGGGTGGCGGCGGCGGCAAGGCCGATGCCGTACTGGGGTAGGCCGGTGCGGGTGCCGCCGGTGCTGGCATTGGCATGGGGGCGGGCGCTGACACCATCTGGTTGTTGGGTGCCGCCAGCGGGCTGGGCTCGTTGGAGAGCATGATCAAGATGTTCTCTGTGCCCGGGTTTGCGTCAAAGCGCAGGTTGCCGTTGGGTGGGATCTGCGTCAGGCTGCGCGCCTCGACGTAGTTGCTAAACAGCACATGCATGCGCCCAGACGAGCCAATGTTGGCCACTGTCAGGTAGCCGGGACGATTGGTGCTGGCCAGAATCTTGACCCGCTCACCAGAGCGGAACACCCGGTTTTTTGACACCGGCTGCATCTGCCCATCGTCGCCAATGGCCAGAATCTGATAGGAGATGCCGGCATACTTTTGCGTCACGGGTGTGCTGGCCACCGCTGGTGCCGGCGTGTTGACCGACATGCCAATGGTGCCACCCCCGGTGCCACTGTCAAAAATGGCTTTGGCGCCAGTGGATGCGGCCAAGGCCGAGGCCGCTGCAGCCATCAGGCCAGCCGCCAAGGCAGTGTGAGCAAAGCGGAAAAAAAAGCGGGTATTCATCACAAATCTCCAAAAAGTGGGCCCTGGGGCGGACCGGGCCGAACCATTTTGAGCTTGTCAAGGTTTGTGTCTTTGACCGAAGTCAACACTTGTTGAAAATCACTGCTGCGGCGAGCTTGCGTGCGCCGCCATTGGCAGATGCAGTTGAACACACAGTCCATGCGGCCGCACTGCCAGGACCTGGGCTGTGCCTCCATGGCGTTGGGCGATTTCATGCACGATGGCCAGGCCCAGGCCGCAGCCGCCCGGCCGATCACTGGCGCGCCAGAAGCGCTCGAACACATGGGCCAAATCGGCTTCAGCCAGGCCGCCGCCGTTGTCCTGCACCTCCAGCACGACCTGACCTTGCTCGCTTGACACGCGCACGGTCACCTCACTGGCGGCGCCGGCATAGTTCAAGGCGTTATCGATCAGGTTGTTCAGCGCCTCGCGCAACAGCATCGGTTCGCCCAGCACGGCTTGGTGTTCAAGCCCCTCATAGCCCAGGTCGATTTGGCACTGGATGGCGCGCGGCGTCCATTGACGCGCCACGTCCCGCGCCAGTTCCGCCAGGTCCAGCGTCTGCAGTTTGACTTCGACTTCATGCCGTGCCAATGACAGCAATTGCTGCACCAGATGGGCGCTGCGCTGGGCCCCTGCCAGCACTTTGCGCAGGCGCGCGCGCAACGCCTCGGGTTCGGCTTCGGTCAGAGCCAGTTCGGTCTGGCTGATCAGGCCGGCCAGCGGTGTGCGAAGTTGGTGCGCGGCGTCGTTCAAAAAGCGCTTTTCCTGACCCAGACTGCGGCGCACTGCGGCCAGCAACTGGTTCACCGCCGTGGCCAGCGCATGCACCTCTTGCGGGGCCTGTGTCAGTTCGATGGCCGGCATGGTGGTCAAGGTCAGCGTCTGGCGTTCGCTCAGTTGCGCCTGCAGCCGGGTCAGCGGTTGCAGGCCGCGCAAGATGCCACCATAGACCAGCGCACTGAGCACCGCACTCAGCAGCAGCAGCGGAAACATCACATCGGCCAGCAACTCATGGGTCAGGCGCTGCTGCACCGCCAGGCTCTTGGCCACCTGCACGCGCATGCGCTGCGGGGACATGGCATCGCCATAGTCCAACTCCAGCAATGCGACCCGAACGGCACGACCTTCGAGTTCGGTGTTGTACAGCAGCGTTTCGTTGGCGGCCAAACCGTGTGTGTCGTCGGGGTCGGGCAACTTGCGATTGCCCAGCAAAAAGCGCCCGGGCGGTGATGACACCATGTAACTGACCCGATCGCTCGGGTCTTGCTCGATGATGTCCTGTGCAGCGCGCGGAAAATCCACCAACAAGCCCGAGCCGATCGGTTTGACCTGGCGCGCCAGCGAGCGCACCGATTGCGTCAGTGATTGATCCAGCGCCTTGCCGGCGTAGTTCAGCGCGATCCGATAGGCCAGCGCCCCTCCCACCAAAAACAGCACCAGTTGTGGCAGCAGCAGCCAGACCAGCAACTGGCGCTTCAGTGACAGGCCTTGGCGGTGCGGTGGCAAGCCCGCAACTGCAGCGGCCAAGCCGGGCTGGCTCATGCGCCGGCGGACTCCAGCAGATAGCCCAGACCACGCACATTGCGAATGTTCAAACCCGAATCGGCCAGTTTGCGGCGCAGGCGGTGAATGTAAACCTCAAGCGCGTTGGAGGCCACGCCAACACTGTCGCCCGGCTCGGACTGCCAGCGTGCCAACACCTCTTCACGGCTGACCACCCGGCCCGCATGCGTCACCAGCAAGGACAGCAGTGCCCACTCGCGCTGCGTGAGTTCAAGTGCCTCTTCGCCCAGCCAGGCCTGCGGCAGATGGGCGTCAACGCGCAGGGCGCGCTGTGCCGGGCTGGCCACTTCCAGCGTGCCGCCAAAGGCTGGCAAGCGGGCCCGGCGCAGCATGGCGCCGAGTCGAGCCAACAATTCAGCCATGTCAAACGGCTTGGTCAGATAGTCATCAGCGCCGGCATTGAGCCCCTGCACGCGGTCGTCGATCCCGTCGCGCGCGGTCAAAATCAGCACCGGCAATGCCGGCAGGCGCCCGCGCAGCCAACGCAGCAAGTCCATGCCGGACAGTCGGGGCAGACCCAGGTCCAGCACCACGCCGTCAAACCGCTGCACTTGCAGCAAGGTCTGTGCTGTTTCGCCATCGGCCGTCGCCGTCACCGCATGCCCACCCTGCCCGAGCTGCGCTGCCAGCGCATCGCGCAGCAGTTCGTCGTCTTCGATGATGAGCAGGCAGGCCATGGGTCAAGCATACCGCAGGGGCTGCTCCTGGTTGATCCATTGCTGCAATGCGGCAATCCGGGCCTGCGCCATCATATCACCTACATTTTTGCCTGTAACGCCCGTCTTTGCTGCGCCAGCAGCTATTGATTTTGTATCAACCTGCTGTGCCACGGTCAGCGCCGTCAACAAGCGTTGGCGCGCAAGATAGGGGCGTTCGGTCAGACCCAGCCGACCTCGGGCGTCGCACTCGCAGGCCAGCAGGGCGTCGGCAAAGCGCGCTGGTTTGCGCAGCGCATCGCAGCGCTCCAACAGGCGCAGCAAGGCTGTGGCGCTGAGGCCGCTGCTGCGATGAATGTTGCCGTGCTCGCGTGCCACCAGATCGGCCAGCTCGCGGCAGTCGGTGGGGACGCGCAAGCGTTGACACACATTTTGCAGCAGTCGGGCGCTGCGTTGCTCATGCCCGAGGTGGCGCGGCAGCAGATCGGCCGGGGTGGTGCCCTTGCCCAAGTCATGAAACAGGCAGGCCACTCGCACCGCCAGGGGGGCTTGCAGGCGCGCGCTCATGTCCAGCACCAGCAGCAGATGCGCGCCGGTATCGACTTCGGGGTGGTGCAGGGCTGGCTGCGCGACACCCCACAGGCGATCCACCTCGGGCAGCAGGCGCGCCAGTGCGCCGCACTCGCGCAGCACCGCCATCATGCGCGAAGGCGTGGTCTCCATCAGGCCGCGTGACAGCTCTTGCCAGACGCGCTCGGGCACCAGGTGGTCAAGCTCGCCGTCGGCCGCCATCGCACGCATCAGTGCCATGGTCTCGGGCGCAACGCAAAAGCTGGCAAAACGTGCGGCAAAGCGCGCCAGACGCAAGACGCGCACCGGGTCTTCCACAAACGCCGGGCTGACGTGGCGCAGCACACCGGCGGCCAGGTCGGCCTGACCGCCAAACGGGTCCACCAGGGTGCCGTCGCGCTGCCAGCGCTGTGCATCGTCTTCGATTACTACATTAAATCGGCCTGCAACGCTTGTCCAGCTTGCGTAAACAGCTATTGCATTAATAGTAAGATCGCGCCGAGCCAGGTCTTGCTCCAGACAAACATCGGGGGCTGCGTGAACCACAAAGCCGCGATAGCCCGGCGCGGTCTTGCGTTCGGTACGCGCCAGCGCAAACTCTTCCTTTGTCTGTGGATGCAAGAACACCGGAAAGTCGCGGCCCACCGGCACAAAGCCCAGCTCGGTCAGTGTCTGCGGGGTGGCGCCCACCACGACCCAGTCGCGGTCCTGCAGGGGCCGGCCGAGCAGGGCATCGCGAACCGCACCGCCGACCAGGTAAATCTGCATGTCAGCGCTGCAGGCGGTAGGGTTCTTCAAAGTCCAGAAAATCGTGTTCCGCCCGTGCCGCGTCGATCCAGGCGCGCACCCCGGGCAGGGCGCAGACCCGCTCGGCATAAGCGCGTACGTCGGGCGACACCGGCAGCGCATAAGTCAGCAGCCGGGTGCAGACGGGTGCAAAGTAAGCGTCTGTGATGCCAAAGTCGCCAAACAGCAAGGGGCCGCCACTGATTCGCAGTTGCTCCAGCCACATCTGCTGCAGGCGCGCCACATCGGCACGCAAGCCGGCGTTGTCGCGCCAAAGCAGTGCGCCGACCTCCGGCAAGTCTGCCTCAATGTTCATCGGGCAGGCACTGCGCAGTGCGCCAAAGCCGCTGTGCATTTCGGCGCACAGGCTGCGCGCGCGGGCACGCGCCGAGCGTTCAGTGGGCCACAGCGCGTGTGCGGCAAAGCGTTCGGCCAGGTATTCGGCGATCGCCAGTGTGTCCCAGATGACGCAGTCGCCATCCACCAGCACCGGCACCTTGGCGGCCGGATTGAGCGTGCGCACCTGCGTCTTGAACTGCGAGTGCTCGCCAAAACTGTCAAAGCGCAGCATGACCTCGTCAAAGGCAATGCCGGCCTGGCGCATCAGCACCCAGGGGCGCATGGACCATGACGAGTAGTTTTTGTTGCCAATATACAAAGTCAGCATGGGTTTCTCCTGGTTCTCAAATGTGTCTCATCCTGGCCTGCGCTCACAAGCCGTTGGCGGCGGCTGGTGGCTCCGACCAGGGCGGCTGGTGGTGCCAACGCTGCACCCAATACGGCACATCGCCAGCCGGCATCGGGCGCGCAATGCCGTAGCCCTGCGCGAGGTCGCAGCCCATGCCCAGCAGGGTGCGGCCGTGCTCCGGGGTTTCGACGCCCTCGGCGATGATGTCGCGCTGGAACGCCTGTGCCAGACCGATCACACCTTGCAAAATGGCCATGTCGTCAGGGTCACCCAACATGTCACGCACAAAACTCTGGTCGATTTTCAGCATCGCCACCGGCAGGTGCTTCAAATAGGTGAGCGACGCGTAGCCAGTGCCAAAGTCGTCCAGGGCAAAGCTGACACCCAGCGCGCGACAGGCCTCAATGATTCTGGCCACGCCGGCGATGTCTTCCAGTGCGCTGGTCTCCAGCACCTCCAGCTCGAGTTGTGTGGCAGCAACATCGGGGTGCGCCGCCAGAATGCCTTGCAGGCGTGTCACAAAGTTCGCTTGCTGCAACTGGCGTGCGCCAACATTGACGCTGACCGCCATGTCCAGCCCCAAGTCGCGCCACAACGAGATCTGTTGCAACGCATGGTGCATCACCCACTCACCCAAAGGCACTGACAGCGGGTGGTTCTCAATCGTGGGCAAAAACATGGCGGGCGCCAGCAAGCCCTGTTCGGGGTGATTCCAGCGGATCAAGGCCTCGACCCCGATGACCCGGCCGCTGCGCATATTGACCTTGGGCTGGTAGTGCAGCACGAATTCGCCGGCGCTCAGTGCACGCGCAATGCGCTCCAGGCTTTCGTGGTGCACCCGCACGCTGCGGTCATGCTCGGTGTCAAAGAAGTGATAGCGGTTCTTGCCCGACACCTTGGCCTGGTACATCGCCTGGTCGGCCTGGCGCTGCAACTGGTCGGCATCGATGTCACTGTCTTGCGGGTACAGGGTCACGCCCAGGCTGGCCGACACTTGCAGGCGGGCGCCGCCAAACTGCATGGGCTCGGCAGCGGCATGCAGCAGGCGGTTCACCACGGGCAGGCACTCGGCTGCCGTTGTCAGGTCCACCAGCACAGCCACGAACTCGTCGCCACCGATACGCGCCAGGGTGTCGCCCTCGCGCAACGACTGCTTCATGTGGCCGGCAATCGTCATCAGCAGAGAATCGCCAGCCTGGTGTCCATGGGTGTCGTTGACCGCCTTGAAGCCATCGAGGTCGATGAAGATCACCGCCAGCGACAAGCCACGGCGCAGCGCCTGCGCCATCGACTGCGATAGCCGGTCTGCCAGCAGCACCCGGTTGGGCAGGCTGGTCAGCGTGTCATAGTGGGCGATGTGCTCCAACTGCTGCTCATGCGTCTTGGCCACGGTGATGTCGGAAAACAGCGCCACGTAATGTTGCGGTTGACCCTGCGCATCGTGCACCGTGCTGATGGTCAACAGTTCGGCGTACACCTCGCCGTTCTTGCGCCGGTTCCAGACTTCACCACACCAGTGCCCTTGCGTGTGCAGGCCCGACCACATGGCGCTGTAGTGCACCGGGTCTTGCCGCCCGGAATTCAGGACGCGCGGGTTCTGGCCAATGATCTCGGCACGGCTGTAGCCGGTGATGTGGCTGAAGGCCTCATTGACATCGATGATGGTGCCGTCGATGCGGGTGATCATGATGCCCTCACGCGAGTGGCTGAACACGCTGGCAGCCAACTGCAGCCGCGCCTCGCTGTCCTTGCGCTCGGTGATGTCCAGTGCCAGGCCATGCCACAACACCGAGCCGTCAAGCTGCCGCTCGGGCACAGCACTGCTTTGCTGCCAGCGCACGCTGCCATCGTCGAACACGACCCGATACTCTTGTCGCCAAGCGGTTTGCTCTGCGGCCGACACCTGCAATGAGGCCAGCACCGCGGGCCAGTCTTGCCGGTGCACCAACTGCAGCAGTGCGCTGGCGTCGCTTTGCACGTCGTTCGGACGGAGCCGGCCGCCAAACATCGGTGTGATCGCATCGCTGGCGTAGGGAAAGCAACTGGTGCCGTCGGGGCGCAGGTGGTACTCGTACAAAAAGCCCGGGACCCGCGCGGCCAGGCGGTGCAGGCGTTTCAGTGCGGCGTCGCGCGCCAGTCGTACCTGCTTGCGCTCGGTAATGTCTTCCATGACGCCGACATAGTGCTGCAGTTGCCCCTGTCCATCGCGTGACACCGTGATGGACAGGTGCGCGTCAAAGACTGAGCCGTCCTTGCGGCGATTGCTGATTTCTCCGCGCCAGGCGCCAGTCTGCAACAGGCCATCCCAAAGCCGTATGTAAAAAGCCGCGTCGTGCTGGCCCGAGGCCAGCAGTCGCGGGTTTCGAGCGCGCACATCTGTCTCGCTGTAGCCAGTGATGTGCTCAAAAGCCGGGTTAACCGACAGGATGTTGGCTTGTGCATCGGTGATCAGAATCGCCTCGGAACTTGACTCGAACACAGTGGCATTGAGCCGCAACAGTCGCTCGGCCTCCTCGCGCTGGCGCGCGGCCTCGGCCTGACGCCGGTAGGCGCCGCTGCCCAGCAGCAGAAGCAGCAGCAGCAGCGGTGTCAGCGCACCCAGCAGGGTCTGCGCGCCATCGCGCCAGGCGCCCAGGGCAACCGTGCGGTCAAGGTGGGTGATGACGACAAAAGGGTAGAGCGCCGACGCACGAAAGGCGCTGAGCGTCACGCGCCCGGCGCTGTCTTTTAACTCCAGTGAGCCCGCTTCAGTGGTTGCCAGCGACAGCCTGGGCGCCAGCAGGGTGTCGGGCGTGCCGGTGCGCACGCCAGCGGCGCTGCCCATCAAGAGCAGGCCGTCATAGCGCAGGATGTCCACCGTGCCGGCTTGCGCGCCCAGCGTGTCTTCGATGTGGCTGATGAAATAGTCCGGATTGATCGCAATCAACAAGCGCAAGGCGCGCTCGCCCACACGCACGGTGCGTGTCACCGGAATGAATCCGGGGGCGTCTGGCGCCCCCGGATGCTCGGGCGAGGTGGCGCGCCCGTTGGCAAAGTCGCGGCCACTCCAGGGCTGGCCGATACGCAGCAGTTCGATGTGCTCAGTGGCGGGGGGCAGGTAGCTCCCGGTGTCCAGGGTCAGCCCGACATTGGCAGGATTGGAGCTCACCACGATGCGACCATCCTTATCCAGCAAGGACAGCGATCGCATGAAGGGCGTGTGCTGCAACGCGGTGGCGAAAATGCGCTGCTGCTGGACCGGGTCGGAGGCCGCATCGGCAGCAGGGACCAGATTGGCCGCCGTCTGTTCGGACACGCGCAGGCTTTGCGTCAGAAAGCTCTCAAAGCTGTGGGCGTGCAGTTTTGCCACCTGCAGCCCATTGACAACGGCATCAGCACGTGCGCGCCACAAGGCATAGGCGGTGATCGCCAGCACGCCAACCACAAACAGCAACAAGCCCAGGGCAAAGATGCTGCGCAGTTGGCGGGGTGTCGAACTCATGGAGCGATGATAGGCTCGAGCTGGTGGCGTTTGGCAGCAGCCAACAGCCGTCCGTCACGCTTGATGGTGCTGACAAACTCCTCGAGCCGTGCATGCCAGCCGTCGTCCCCCGGCCGAATGGCGTAGGCGTAGGGTGTGATGTGGTAAGCGCTTGGCGGCGACACCAGGCGCGCCCAATCGGCATTGGCCAAAAAGCGCTGGCTGTAGGGGTAGTCTGTCATGAACACATCGGCACGCCCGGACTGCACCTCTTGTTCGCGTGCAAACGGGGTGTCGAGCACCAGCAGTTGCGCGGTCTTCAGCTTGTCTTTCATCACCGGCTCGTGCAGGGTGCCCTTGGCCACAGCCACCACGGAGCCGGCGCGGTCGATGTCGCCCCAGTCCTTGATGCGCCGGTTGCTGCGGGTGGTGACGGCGTAGATGTCGCTGGCCAGGTGGGGCCGGGTGAAGCGCAGCTTCTCCTGGCGTGCCGGCGTGATGCCGATGGCAAACATGGCCACGTCGCAGTGGTCTTGTGTCACGTCGTCGATCAGCTTGGCAAACGAGCTGTCGATGAACTTCACCGCCACCCCCAGGTCTTTGCCGAGTTCATGGGCCAAGTCGATGTCGATGCCGCTCAGGAGCTGCGTTTTCGGGTTGCGGTAGGTGATGCTGTAGTAATCTGGCCAGATGCACACACGCAGCGTCTGGCTGGACTGAATTTGCGCCAGTTTGCCCTTGCCAGGGGTCTGGGCCGGGGCGGACGACGGGCCAAGCAGCCACAGCGACAACAAAAACAACAGGGGAACCGACGTCAGATGCATGGACTTCTCCGCAGGGTGGCATGGTTGATGGGGGGCGTGTCGCCCGGTGCAGGCGGGCTCAGGGCAACTCGCGATTCTCGCTGCCCGCTTTGGCGTCGCGCGGCCCGATTCTCCCTAGCCGGGCCAGTAGCGACTGGGTCTGTCCGCTGATCATGGCCGCATAAACCGTGGTGTTGGCCAACACCTTTTTGACGTAATCGCGGGTCTCGGTAAAAGGAATGTTCTCCGCCCAGATGGCTGCTTCCAGCACCGGTGCGCCCGTGCCACCCCGCCAGTTGCGCGGCCGACCCGGTCCGGCGTTGTAGGCAGCGGCGGCCAGTGGCATCGAGCCGGCAAAGTCGTCCAGCACCAGTTTGAGGTAGCCGGTGCCGATGGCAATGTTGGTGTCGCGTTCGGTGATCTGGTGCGGCTTGAAGTCGCTCAGGCCGATTTTCTTGGCGGTCCATTTGGCAGTGGCCGGCATCACCTGCATCAGGCCGCTGGCACCCACGCCTGAGCGTGCGTCCATGATGAAGCGGCTTTCCTGGCGGATCAGACCATAGACGTAGGCCGGGTCCAGCCCGATTTCGCGGCTGCGCGCCAGCACCTCCTTTCGGTGCGGCATGGGAAAGCGCTGTGTCAGGTCAATCACCCCTCGGGTGCGTTCGCTGGTGTTGATGCAGCGGTCCCACACCTCGTTCTGGCAGGCCAGGTCGGCAGCGGCGAGCAGTTCGCGGTCGTTCATGCCGCCGTCGTTGTGCAGGTTGGTGCTGTAGTTCCACTCACGCACCCCTTCCGGCCGCAGCCCCAATGCAATGGCGGCCAGTGCGCGCTGCAGGCCGGGGTTGGTGCGCGCGGCCTCGCGCTCCGAAATGGTCAGCGGCTCAGGCGGTGGCGGTGGCGTGACCGGCAGTCCCAGTGCCTCTTGCGCCAGCATCTCGTAAAACCCGCGCACACCCGCGATCGCTTGAAGTGTCTGGCGAGCCTGCGCCTGCTCTGCCGGTGTGTGGCCTGGCTGCAGCAGCGCACGCGCACGCCAGTACACCCACGCCGGCTGTGCGGCGGCCTCGGCGCTCATCGCGTTGATAGACGCCAGGGCGTCGCCCCACTGGCCGCGGCGCAGTGCGGCGCGGGCGCGCCACACCAGGTGCGGGTCGGCCATGCCTTGGGCGGCACTCTTCTGGAAGTAGCCCAGCGCGTCTTCAGACAGGCTTTGCGCCGCATCCTTGCCAATGGCGCCCCAGACCCAGGCGCGCTGCGCTTCAGTCAGGTGCCGGCTCCAGTGCTTTTCCATTTCGCTGGCGGCACGCTCGGCACTGGTATCGGCCAGCCGGGTCAGCGCCAGCACCGCCAGCTCTTGCTGCAGTGGCTGCGCTGAGGCTGGCGCAGCCGCCAGATAACGCTCGGGGTTGGCCAGCAACTGCGTCAGTGCGCCCTCAGCGCCTGGCGCCACGATGGCCAGCGCCAGCCGCGCGGCTTTTTGCTGGCGCGCGTCAACGGCCAGCCGCGCCTTGTGCCAAATGTCGGGCGCTTTGAGATGCCCGGCTTCATGGTATGCCTGGGCTGTCAGGGCGCAGCCCGCGCCAGTGTCACGCTGCGCATACCATTGGGTTTTGAGTGCATCGGGCTGAGGGGAGGCCCCCTGACTCAGCGCCATTGCCAATGCGTAGCAGCGTACCTCATGGTCGTCGTTCATGCGAAATGCAGGCAAAGCAAGGGCAAAGCGCGTCCAGTCGCGCCGTTGGCCCAGCAGCAGCAGCCAGTCGTTGCGCAGGCGGTCTTCCTGGTAGCTGCCGCGGTAGCGCTGAAAAAATGCCTCGATTTCCTCGGGCCCGGCCGACTCCAGCCGGGCACGCAGTTCCCAGTAGGCCGCCCAGGGCTCCAACACATGGCCCTGCGCCTGCGCCAGCAGCTCGGTCAGGCGCCGTGACTGGCCTTTTTGAAAGGCGCTCGCCATATCGAGCAACACGTCGTCGCCCTTGGCCGCCACAGCCGGGGCGGCCGGCAGTGCCCCCAGCAGGGCGCCCAACACAATCGATGTCAAAATGTTTGCGAATTTCATGCCGGCATTATGAATAACTCTCAAGCACCACGCTCCCAAGACAAAACCGCGCTGCGCAAACACCTGATTGCGCAGCGCCTGCAGTTGCCCGACCGCCAGCAGCGTGTCGATGCGCTGCGCCAGGTGATGCGTATCTGGCTGGTGGGTCGGCCCGACACGGTGATTGGCGCGTACTGGCCGATCAAGGGCGAATTCGACCCGCTGCCGGCGCTGCACCGCTGGAAAGAAGACGGCGAATTGATCGAGCAGCCGCAGTTGCGCAGAATCGGCTTGCCGGTGGTGGACAAGGTGCACAAGACCATGGCTTTCCACACCTGGTACCCCGGCTGTCCAATGGAAGACGATGCCTACGGCATCCCCAAACCCAAAGACACCGAAGTGATCGTGCCCACGCTGCTCTTTGTGGCCTGTGTGGGCTACGCTGCCGGTGGCTATCGGCTCGGCTACGGCGGCGGTTTTTATGACCGCATGCTGGCGCATCTGTCGCCGCGTCCGGTCACCGTGGGGCTGGGCTTTGGCACCGACTTTCTGCATGACTTCGAGCCCGAGGCGCACGATGTGCCGCTCGATGCCATCCTGAACGACCACGGCGTGGTCTGGCCAATCTGAGCGGGGCAGGCGCTGTCATGTCCGCTGACGACGCGCTGTTGGATCCGCTGATCGACAACAGCTTCAAGGGTTTTCCGCATGGCAGCCCGCCGTTGCGCCTGTCGCAGATTGGCGCGCAGGGCTGGAATGTATTGCGCGGTGACCTGCCACTGCCGTTGGCGGTGATCCAGCGCGACGTGTTGCAGCACAACCTGCACTGGATGCAGGACTTTGCCGCTGCGCGCGGCCTGCATCTGGTGCCGCACGGCAAGACCAGCATGTCGCCGCAGTTGTTTCGCCGCCAGTTGGACGCCGGCGCCTGGGGCATGACCAGGCGCGTGTTGGTCTTCGCGCCGGCGCGCGCACCTGTCTGATCGCCAACCAGGTCTTTGCCGACACCGACCTGAGCGCCCTTGACGCGCTGCAGCGCCAGGATGCGCAGTTGCGCGTGCTGTTTCTGGTTGATTCCATCGCGCAGCTTGAGCTGATCGAGGCGTGGCGTCAGCAGCACCCGGCGGCGCAGGCGTTCGAGGTGCTGCTGGAGCTGGGCGTGCCGGGCGGACGCACGGGTTGTCGCAGCGTGGCGCAGGCGCTGAACCTGGCCGTGT
>JFJP01005641.1_pt1 | contig 18113 bp, 16 predicted proteins | sample 431651 | NCBI WGS metagenome assembly JFJP01 (sample SAMN02602958, study PRJNA72255) | Microbial mat metagenome, whole genome shotgun sequencing project. | biome: fresh water; feature: sink hole; material: water; isolation source: purple microbial (photo- and chemosynthetic) mats found in...
TGCGGCTGCAGCGCCGCCACCTCGGCCGGCACCGGCTCGGGCGAGGTGCCGCCAGCGAGCCAGGCTTCGGTGATCACCGCGTCGAGCTGGTCATGGCGCAGGTTGTGCGCGATCGGCACCCGCTCCAGCGCGGTGCGGCTGTCGGTGATCGCCAGGCTGGTCTCGTCGAGCGTGAGGTAGAGCGACACGGCCGGGCAGTCGCGCCCCGCCTGCAGTGTGTAAGCCTGCACCACCTCGTCGGGCAGCATGGTGATCTTGTGGCCCGGCATGTAGACGGTTGACAGGCGGTGGCGTGCCACCGCGTCGATCGCGCTGTCGGGCGCAATGGCCAGACCCGGAGCAGCGATGTGGATGCCCAGCGTCACGGTGCCGCTACCCAGCCCCTGGACGGAGAGCGCGTCGTCGATTTCGGTGGTGTGGGAGTCGTCCACCGAAAACGCCTGCACCGGTGCCAGCGGCAGTTCGTCGGCGATGGCTGGCGCCTGCAGGGGCGGAAACCCGGTGCCTTTGGGAAACTGGTCAAACAAAAAGCGCTGCCAGTGAAACTGGTAGGCGCTGGTGATGGCGCCCGCGTTTTCCAGCAACGCCAGCGGCGCGGTGTGGCTGTTGCGCGCCGCCTCGACCACCGCCTTGTATTCGGGCGTGTTCTTGTCAGGCCGGAACAAAATTTTGTAGAGATGCTCCCGCACCGGTTCCGGGCAGACGCCGGCCACCAGATCGGCCGCCCAGGCTTCGATTTGCGCCTGCACCTGAGCCTTTTTCTCGATCGCGGCCAGCGCCTGCGCCAGGATCTCGGGTGGCGCTTTCTTGTAGCGGCCCTTGCCCGCCCGGCGGAAATAGTGCGGTGCGCCCTGCAGGCAGAGCAGGGCCGCTACCTGTTCGGTGGTGCTGGCCTTGTCGCTGAAATACTCGCGGGCCAGTTCGGCAAAACCAAACTCGTCTTCCGGCGCAAACTCGTAGGCCAGATCCCGCTCCATGGAATCGGCCAGCGCGGTGGCGGCCGGCATCAGCTCGCCCGGGGCGGGTTTTTCAAAACGCAGCAGGGCATTGGCGCCCTTGACCTTGACCCGCTTGCCCGAATCGAGCTCCACCTGCAGCGAGCTGTCGGCTTCAGACAAAAGGCGACCGGTCAGCACTTTGCCGGCATCGTCGAACAGTATGTACATGGGCCGAATTCTCCCACGCGCACCAGGGCGCGCCGGGTCACCGGGTTGGCCGCAGGAAGTCGAACAGCCGGCCGATGTGTTGATCGAAATCGCTGATCGCGTGGTCGCTGCCGGGCAGCAGCATCGTTTGCCCGCCAGCGCAAAAAGCCAACATTTCGCGCCAGTCCAGCACCTCGTCGCCCTGGGCGACGATGGCAAACAGCGTCTCGGGGCTGGCGGGTTGGCTGGCTGCCCATGTGCCCAGCTCGGCCTCCATGGCCCGGAGCTGATCGATGTATTCAGGCTGGAAGACAAAGCGTTGGCCAGGCTCGTGCCAGCTGGCCTGCTCGCCAACGTACTGCTGCAGATCCCGCGCCGGGAACACCGCTGGGTTGAGCAGCGCCGCGCGGCAGCCCAGTTGCAGGCTGAGGCATCTCGCGTAAAAACCGCCCAGCGACGAACCCACCACCGCCATGCGCTGGCGCGGCCAGTCGGCCGTGCCCCGCTGCAGCATCGACATGGCCTCGGCTGGTGAGGGTGGCAGCTGGGGGCACCACCAGGTCACGCCGGGGTGCTCGGCCGCCACCCGGGCCGCCACCTGGCGCGCCTTGGTCGACATCGGCGACGAGCGAAACCCGTGGAGGTAGAGCAGGTGGGTGGTGGCGGTGTCGTCTGGCGGGCGCATCCTGGCAAGGATAATCCGCGATGGTTCATTGGGGTCGGGTGGGCTGGTGGATGCCGTGGCGAGTCAATTTTGTCCCGACTGAGAAGGTCATGGCTTGTGCCATGGCCGCCGAAGAGGGGCAAAAATGGCCGCAACGGCGCCGCCAGCGCCCCGACAGCACCGAAGGTGCGCCCAATAAACCATCTCGGATAATGGCGCATGGCCGTCAGCTTCGACAAACCCAACCCGATCCAGCGCATCGCCCCCATCTTCCAGGGCTTTGACGGCCTGCTGTTCCTGGCCATCTTGCTGCTGGCCGCGATTGGTCTGCTGACCATGTATTCGGTGGGTTACGACCACGGCACCCGCTTCGTCGACCACGCGCGCAACATGGTGATCGCTGCGGGGGTGATGTTCATCGTGGCGCAGGTCCCGCCGCAGCGCCTGATGTCCGTTGCGGTGCCGATGTACGTCTTGGGCGTGGTGTTGCTGGTCGGCGTGGAGCTGGCGGGCATTGAAAGGAAGGGCTCCCAGCGCTGGCTCGACGTGGGCGTGGTGATCCAGCCCAGCGAGCTGCTGAAGATCGCCATGCCGTTGATGCTGGCCTGGTGGTTTCAGCGCCGTGAGGGCCAGCTGGGCGCACTGGATTTTTCGGTCGCCTTGCTGTTGCTGGCCGTGCCGGCGGCGCTGATCATGAAGCAGCCCGATCTGGGCACCGCCCTGCTGGTGGTGGCCTCGGGTTTGTTCGTGATCTTCTTCGCCGGGCTGAGCTGGAAGATCATCATCCCGCCAGTGCTGCTGGGCGCCTTCGGTATCGTGGTGCTGATCGTCATGGAGCCGAGCTGGTGCGCGCCCGATGTGGACTGGCGCGTGCTGCACGAATACCAGCGCCAGCGCGTCTGCACCCTGCTTGATCCCACCAAGGACCCGCTGGGCAAGGGTTTTCACATCATTCAGGGCATGATCGCGATTGGCTCGGGCGGCGTCTGGGGCAAGGGTTTCATGCAAGGCACCCAGACCCACCTCGAATTCATTCCCGAGCGCACCACTGACTTCATTTATGCCGCTTTCTCCGAAGAATTCGGTCTGCTCGGCACGCTGGGCCTCATGCTGGCCTTCATCTTCCTGGTGATGCGCGGGCTGATCATTGCGCTGGACGCCCCCACGCTGTTTGCCCGGCTGCTGGCGGGCGCGGTCACGCTCAACATCTTTGTCTACGCCTTCGTCAACATGGGCATGGTCAGCGGCATGGTCACCATGGGCGTGGGACTCGGCATTCTGATGTCGGTGGCCAGGTCCAGGCGCTTCATGCAGTCGTGAGGGGGCGCCTGTGGTTCTGACGTTCCGGCGCTGCCACAATGGTCACTTACCCAACGACCGAACCATTTTTCAAGGACAGCCATGCTGAACATTCTGATCCCGGTTGACGGTTCCGAGCACGCCATGCGTGCCGTGCATCACGCGCTGTTTCTGGTGACCGCGGGCCTGAGGGCTCGGTTTGTGGTGGCCAATGTGCAGTCTGCGGCCAACCTGTACGAGCTGGTCGTGGCGCACGACCCGACCGTGCTGCAGCAGGTCAGCGAAGCAGCCGGCCACGACCTGATGCGCCCGGCGGTGCAGTTGCTGCAGGCCGCTGGCCAGCAGGTCACGCAGGACGTGGTGACCGGCGACCCGGCGCAGATGCTGGTTGATGTGATCGAGCGCCACGCTTGCGACGCGGTGATCATGGCCACCCACGGCGCCGGTCTTCGCGCGGCCATGTTCGGCTCCGTCGCGCAGGAATTGGTGCACCTGTCGCCGGTGCCGGTGACGCTGGTCAAGCCGCTGCCCGAATCCGAAGCGCCCTGACCCAGGGCGCGCGGCGCCCGCCGATCAACAGCCAGACGGACCGGTCTGGCTTTTTTTCGTCCGGGATTTGCCGCATCAGGCGCCAATCCGAAGCCTGTTACCTCGTCTGAAAATTACGTTTAGCGAAACGTATTTACGGATGTGGAATTATCCATTACAGTGCTTCAGCTTCCGGGCGCGCAGGTTTGCGCCTGCTGCCCCTTTGCCTGACGCCGTCCGCCGACGGTGAGCCGCACGACCTGAGTCCCGAGCCGCATGGCCACCTACGTCTACCCCACCTTCCCGTACCGGGCGCCCCACGACCTGATGGCCGGGGCGCCGCAGCGCCGCCCGCTGGTGGTCATCGGCGCCGGCCCGGTGGGGCTGGCCGCCGCGATCGACGCATGCCTGCAGGGCCTGCCGGTGATCGTGTTCGACGAAGACGACAGCGTCTCTTTCGGCTCGCGCGCCGTCTGTTACGCCAAGCGCTCGCTGGAAATCCTGGACCGCCTTGGCGTGGGCGATACCGTGGTGAACCAGGGCGTGAGCTGGAACGTTGGGCGGACTTTCTTGCGCGAAGACGAGGTGTACCGCTTCAACCTGGTTCCCGAACCCGGCCACAAGCGCCCCGGCATGATCAACCTGCAGCAGTACCACCTGGAAGCGGCGCTGGTAAGGCGCGCGCAAGAACTGGGCGTGGACCTGCGCTGGAAGTACCGGGTGGCGGGCGTGGTGCCGCTGGCCGACGGTGCCCGGCTCAGCCTGGAGACACCCGATGGCGCGTTCGACATCGAGGCCGACTGGGTGATCGTGGCCGACGGCGCGCGCTCACATGTTCGCCGCCAGCTCGGACTGGACATCGAAGGCCAGGTGTTCAAAGACCGTTTTTTGATCGCCGACGTGGTCATGACGGCCGACTTTCCAGCCGAGCGCTGGTTCTGGTTCGACCCGCCGTTCCACCCCAATCAGTCGGTGCTGTTGCACAAGCAGAGCGACAACGTCTGGCGCATCGACTTCCAGCTTGGCTGGGATGCCGATCCAGAGGAAGAAAAGAAGGCCGAAAACATCCTGCCGCGGGTTCGGGCCATGCTGGGCGATGAGCGCGAATTTGAGCTGGAGTGGGCCAGCATCTACACCTTTCAGTGCCGCCGCATGACGCAGTTTCGCCATGGTCACCTGCTGTTCGCGGGTGACGCGGCGCACCAGGTGTCGCCGTTTGGTGCCCGCGGTGCCAACTCTGGTTTTCAGGACGTCGACGATCTGGTGTGGAAGCTCGCTCTGGTCATCCAGGGCCTGGCGCCGGCCGCGCTGCTCGACAGTTACAACACCGACCGCGTTTACGCGGCTGACGAGAACATTCGCAATTCCACTCGCTCCACCGACTTCATTACGCCCAAGAGCTCGGTCAGCAAGCTGTTTCGCAACGCTGCGCTGGAGCTGGCGCGCAGCCACCCGTTTGCCCGCAAGCTGGTCAATTCCGGACGCCTGAGCGTGCCCTGCGTGTTGGTGGACTCGGTGCTCAATACGCCCGATGTTGATGCGTTCAGCGGAGACATGGTGCCAGGCGCGCCGCTGGCCGACGCGCCGGTGCGCGTGGCGGGGCAGGCCGCCTGGCTGCTCGACCAGTTGGGCAACCGGTTTGTTCTGCTCGCTTTCGTCGATCGGATCGATGCCATCGGTGGTGCGCTCGCCGCGCTGCATGAGCAGAGCGCGGCGTTGGCCGCGCAGGCCATTGCGGTGCAGGTGATCTGGGTCACCTCGCATGCCAGCGCGGCCCCCAACATGACCACGCTGCACGACCAGGACAGCCTGATCGCGCAGCGGCTCGACGCGCCCCCCGGCAGCGCCTACCTGATTCGGCCCGACCAGCATGTGGCTGCGCGCTGGCGGGCGTTCGACGCTGGCCGGCTGCGGGCGGCATTGCGCCGCGCCACCGGTCAGGACCTGCCTGCCGGTGCCGCCAGCCAGTCGGCCAGCGGGGCCGCCGCCTGAAACCGGAGCACGCCATGCCTTTGCAACTTCAACCCAATCTCGTCGAACCCGGCCAGCGCTATTTCCGCGACTTCACCCCCGGCGACGATTTCTATGAGGCCCTGATCGACATCCACCGCGACCTCAGCGACGAACAAAGCCAGCTGCTCAACGCGAAGCTGATCCTGCTGCTGGCCAATCAGGTGGGCGACATCGCGGTGTTGAAACAGGCCCTGGCGCTGGCGCGCGAGGGGCTGTAGCGTCCCGATCCGAGGTCGTTTTGCATATTCCCGGCGACAGCCAACCTTTCATTTTTTCCAGGAGACAGCCCGATGCTCAACATCCGCAAAATTCACCATGTGGCCTATCGCTGCCGCGATGCCAAGGAAACCGTCGAGTGGTACCGCAAGCACCTCGACATGAACTTCGTGCTCGCCATCGCCGAGGACCATGTGCCGTCCACCCACGCGCCCGATCCGTACATGCATGTGTTCATGGATGCGGGCGGTGGCAATGTGCTGGCCTTCTTCGAACTGCCGAACTCGCCCGGCATGGGGCGCGATCCCAACACGCCCGAGTGGGTGCAACACATCGCGCTGGAGGTCGAATCGGTCCATGTGCTCGAGACCGCCAAGGCGCGGCTGGAGGCGGCAGGTATTCCGGTGATCGGCATCACCGACCACGCCATCTTCAAAAGCATTTACTTTTTCGATCCCAACGGCCACCGTCTGGAGCTGGCGGCCAACACCGCCACGCCCGCGATGATGAAAAAACTCGACGATGTGAAGTGGGACATGCTCGAAGAATGGTCCAGAACCCGGCGCGCTCCGAAGCACGCCGCCTGGATGCACGAGCGGGAACTCAGCGCCTGAGTGGGGGTCCCCAGGCGGTTCAATCGCTGGAATAAAATGCAAAAAACCCTTCAAGTCGGCGCTTAAGCGGCCGAAATCCCAAGGGAACTCCCGGATTCCTACCATCCGGTGCCTGAGAAAGAGGGGTTACCCATGATCAACATTACCCAGCCGAATCCGGTGGTCTGGTCGCCGCCTGCCAATGGCGCTGCTGCGCCGGTGACCGCCGTGACCGCCATCCGGCCGCTGCAGGAAAGTGCCCGCAGCGGCCAGCAAGGTGCCGGGCGCGAGCGAGATATCCCTGGACTGCGCGCCGACCGTGGCGCGGTTGACCGGGATGCCGCGCGTGCGGGACGCGAGACTGGGCCTGATGATGTGCGCTCAGGCGCTGGGCGTGCCGCTGGCGAACGCGGTGAGCCGCGCGATGCGGTGGCCCGCCGCGAGGCCGAGCAGGCCGCGCGCCAGCAGGCCGCCGACCAGGCCACCGAGGAAACCCGGCGCGTGCAACGGCAAGAACTGTTGACCAACGTCTGGAAGGCCAGTGCGGCGGTGGTGGATCGCGTGCTGGGTCGCGAGGAGGGCGCCGCGGTGAATGCCGCTGCTGCCGGCGCATCTTCGGCCGCACCGGGCCGTCAGCCTGGCGAGCAGCTCACACTGCCGTGGCCGGTGATGCCGCAAGACGCCGGGCCGGGACAGAGCCGCCGGGACTTTCCTGCACCGCAGGATGTGGTGGCCTATGACGTGCGCGGTAACAGCAATCTCGCGCCGCTGGAAACCGGCGTGTTGATCAGCCGACGCGTCTGAACCCGAGGATTTGCCGCAGCGAAGGCCATTGCTGCGGGTGTCACCAAGCCACGCCATTCCTCACCGCTTGCCCGAGGTTCGCCAAGCAGACTGCTTGGCCGTACTCTGCCTGAATCGCTCAATGGCCGGGTAACAACCTTTCCGATCTCAATCAGCGTCTCAACCGTGTCGCACGGAGCCCCGCAGACGCAAGTCTGTGCAACCCATTGGCTGACGATCAGCTCGTCGGCGGTTCCGTGGTTTCGCACAGGGCTTGCTGGGTGGCCTCCATGTCGCGAACCAGTTGGACGCCGAGTGCGTCTGGCAGGCGTGGCCCCTCGCTGTCCGTACTGAGGGTTTCGATGCGTGCCGATGTCGCGGCCAGCGCCCGGAATCCCAGCAGCATGGCCGTGCCTTTGAGCGTGTGTGCCTTGTAGTGAATTTCCGCGCGGTCGCCGCTGGCGAGTGCCGCCAGCAGCTGCGGCACCGTGCCCTCGGGGGGGGCAAACAGGGTGTCGAGCATTTCATGCATCGAGGCGTCGGGCATCATGTCGCAAACCTCGCTGTATGAGGCGTCGTCGATCACCTCCTCGCGCGGTCGCAGCAGCGCGACAGACGCGGCGGGCGCAGCGGGCGATGGCGCGATCGCCGCAGCATGAGCCCGTGAATCCCCTGTGTGGCCCAACTCCAGCAGGCCACATTGACGCAGCGCGCGCCGCAGATCTTCGCCCTGGATCGGCTTGCTCGCGAAGGCGGTCACCCCCACCTCCTGCGCGCGCTTTCGGGTGTCGTTCACCACATCGGCGGTGACCATGATCACCGGGACCTGCCCTGCACTGCCCGGCAACTGGCGAATCGCTTCGGCCGTGGCCAGTCCATCAAGCACTGGCATGTGGTAATCGAGCAGCACCACGTCAAATGGCTGTGCCGCCAGCAGCTGAAGCGCTTCCTGCCCGTTCTCGCAGAACACTGCCTCGTGTCCCATCTTCTCCAGCAGGATGCTCATGTACTTGAGGTTGATCGGGTGGTCTTCCGCCACCAGCACCCGCAGGCTGCGGCTGTGGCCCAGGCCCATGGTGTTGCTGTGCAGCGCCTGCGGCGCGGTGGTCTCGGCCAAGTCCAGGGTCACAGTGAACACCGAGCCAGCCCCCAGCTCGCTCTGCACCTCAATGTCGCCGCCCATCATGCGGGCGAGGTTGCGCGAGATCTCCAGCCCCAGCCCCGCGCCGCCAATGCGCCGGCGCAGCGAGTTGTCGGCTTGGTAGAACCGGGTGAAGAGGTGGCTCACCGTTTCTTGGTCCATGCCCACACCCGTGTCGCTCACCGTCATCAGCACCGAAGGCTGCCCCGGCGCTCCGCGGGAAATGCGGGCACTTACCGAGCCTTGGGGTGTGAACTTGATGGCGTTGTTGATCAGGTTATAGAGAATCTGGCGCACCCGGGTGGCGTCGGCCAGCACCCACTCGGGCAGGTCGTTGTCTGCCTCGATCCGCAGCGCCAGTCCTTTGTCGCGCGCCGTCACCTGCATCAGATCGTCCACCTCTTGCACGACGTTGTGCAGCGGCACCGGCGTGACGGACAACTTGAGCGTGCCCGACTCCATGGTGGAGACGTCCAGGATGTCGTTGAGCACCCCAAGCAGGTGCATTGCCGAGTCGCGCGCGGTTTGCAGGTAATCGCGCTGGCGTCCGCTCAGGTTGGGCTCGTCGAGCAGTGCGAGCATGCCCATCAGCCCCTGGAATGGGGTGCGGATTTCGTGGCTCATGTTGGCCAGGAAAACGGTCTTGCCGTGGTTGGCCGCCTCGGCCTGGTCTCGCGCAATGGCGAGCTCTTTGCTTAGCGCCTTCAGTTCCACATAGCGCTGCGCCTGGCGCCGGATGTGCAACACCAGCAGGCCGACGAACAGCAGCATCACCGCCACCTGCACCCCAGCCAGCGAGATCAGTAGCACGCCCTGTTTCTGCAGCTGGGCATTGCGCTCGTCGAGGAATCGCGCGTTGGCGCGGTTGGCATCGCGGGTGAGATCGGCCAGACCGGGCAGCATGGCGAGCACACGCTCGTCGAGCGCGCGAAGTTGCTCCGGCGAAGCCAGCAACTTCTCGGGCTCGGCAAACAGCGGGTCGGCGAACTCGCTGAGGCGATGAATCGCCTCGGTGGCTTGCGCCAAGGTGCCCGAGGTCTCCAGCAGGTCGCTGCGCGGGATATCGGTGAGCAGCTTGACGCGGCTCAGGAACACCTCATAGCGGGCTTGCAGCTCGTAGGGATCGACCGTGCTCGGGTCGCGCAGCGCCTGGGCGGTGACCTGTTCGAGCCGGGAGAGTTCTCGTTCCAGCTGATAGGCCTGCCACATGAGGGAGTCAACCTGGTTGGTCGACACGTCGCTCAGCAGCTTCGCTTGCTGCCACTGGATCCAGCCCAGCGGCGCCAGCGTCACCACCAGAAGCGTACCGATCACCACCAACCAGTGGCGCCACTCCCAGCGCGACAGGTTGGTCGACAGTGATGGCCTTCTTGCCATTACTGGATATCCAATGCCTTGAGTTGCCAGATGGAGCGCTCGTAATAGACCGAGCTTCGCAGGGTGGCGCTGTCATCGAACGGATACACCACAAACAACGGGCCCTTCTCTCGCACCGGCATCGGCTTGCCATCCAGCAGGCGCGCCACGATCACCTTGTGCGCCGTGGTGTCCGCCACCGGGATCTTGATGGCGTAGTCGTTGATCGCCACCGCGCTCACCGTGGTGCCGCTGGCCTTGACCGCGGCCAGCACATCGGCCAGCAGCGGGCCGGTGAACTTCACAGGCCGGTCGTACCAGGGAGTTCGGGTGGTGAAGCTGTGTTGTGGGAGTGCTTCGAGCATCTTCATGTCGAACCGGGCCGTTTCGCCCGCGTTCTTCACGCCGATCTTTCCGGATACGGTGAGCACCACCCGCTCCTTTGGCGCTTCCAGTGCGTGGGCTGGTACGGTCATGGCGAAGGCGCTGATGAACAGCAGCTTGTGAAGCGTGCGACGGCGGATCATGGTGGTGACTCGATAGAGGACGCAAACGAGGTGATGGGTCAGATGCGGTGGCGCACACCGGCGGGTGCGCTGGCCAGCCGCGCGAGCAGCGCTGGCGCGATCTGGGTCAGGGGCAAGATCTCGTGGGCGGCGCCGGCCTGAATGGCCATGCGCGGCATGCCAAACACCACGCAGCTGGCCTCGTCCTGCACGAAGTTGTGGCTGCCGGCGTCTTTCATCTCGCGCATGGCTTGTGCGCCGTCGGCGCCCATGCCGGTCAGCATCACGCCGATCGCGTTGGGGCCGATCACCCGGGCGGCCGAGCGAAACAGCACCTCCACCGAGGGCTTGTGCCGGTTCACCGGTTCGGTGTCCTCGACCACCGCCACATAGTTGGAGCCGCTGCGGTCGATGCGCAGATGGTGGCCGCCGGGCGCGATGTAGGCGTGGCCGGGCAGAATGCGCTCGCCGTGCCGCGCCTCGGCCACGCTGATGCGGCACAGCGTGTTGAGCCGGGCTGCAAAACTGGTGGTGAAGCCCGGTGGCATGTGCTGGGTGATGACGATGGCGGGCGCGTCTGCCGGCATGGGCACCAGCACCTCGCGAATGGCCTCGGTGCCGCCGGTGGACGCACCGATGCAGATCACCTTTTCGGTCGAGATGCGCGGCAGCGGAGCGGGCGCCACGGCGCTGGTGGTGGGTGCGGCCGGGGTGGCCTGCGCGCTCCCATGGCGACCCACCCGGGCGCAGGCCGCCACACGAATCTTGTCGACAATGTCTCCCGCCAGCTCATTGAGCCCGCTGCTGACACCAATGCGCGGCTTGGCCACAAAGTCCACCGCGCCAAGCTCGAGCGCGCGCAGGGTGACCTCGGCGCCTTGCTCGGTGAGGGTGGAGACCATCACCACCGGCATCGGCCGCAAGCGCATCAGGCGCGAGAGGAATTCGAGCCCGTCCATGCGCGGCATTTCCACGTCGAGCGTGATCACGTCTGGATTCAGTTCGCGGATCATTTCGCGCGCCACCAGTGGGTCGGCCGCGGCGCCCACACAAGTCATGTCGGTCTGCCGGTTGATGATCTCGGTGAGCAGACTGCGCACCAGCGCCGAATCGTCCACCACCACCACCCTCGTCTTCGCCATGGTTTTCTCCGCTGTGTCTTGTTGTGGAAACGCTCAGAACAGGTCGACCGAGCCGCCTGCTGTGGTCTTGACCACCGCCGCAGCGCTGCCCTTGCGCTCCTGCGTCTCCAGCGTCTCGGGATGCGAGTGCGCCAGCCGCTTCACCATGGCTTTTCCGGTGGCCGGGAAGTAGCAGACCTTGCGCGGATGGATGTCCAGCACGTCCTTGGAGATGATGGCGATACGCTCGGTCTGCAGGTAGTCGAGCACGAATTCCGTGTTGCGTTCACCCACGTTCATGGTGGTGAAGCTGTGCATCACCTGCCCGCCGCCAAACACCTTGGCCTGCATGGTTTCGCGCCGGGCGCCGAGCTTGATCATCTCGTTGATCAGCAACTCCATGGCATAGGAGCCGTAGCGACCCGAGGTGTCGCCACCGCCCTCGGGCAGCATGAAATGGTTCATGCCACCCACGCGCACCTTGGGGTCCCAGATGCAGGCGGCAATGCACGATCCGAGCACGGTCATGACCATCAGGTCTTCCTGGCTCACGTAGTACTCGCCGGGCAACACCTTGACGGTGTCCACACCGAAGTGGTGGTCGTGAAAGAAGAACGCGGCCTCGCCGGGTCGGGGGGTTCGCTTTTTCAGCGCATCGACCCGCGAGCCCACCGGGACGCCGAGGCGGCCCGCCGGTGCGGCCATGGGGTTGCCGCCGGAGCGCAGCGGCACGGCGTCAAACGCGCTCATACACGGTCTTTCCCTTGAGCACGAACAGGTGGCGCGCGTCGCTGAAGTTCTCCGCGTGGCCCACGAAGAGTTTGCCGCCCGGCTTCATCACGCGGTGAATCCGTTCCAGCACCTCGCGTTGGGTGGCGGCGTCAAAATAAATCATCACGTTGCGGCAGAAAACCACATCGAACGGCTCGCGAAAGGGCAACTCGCGGATCAGGTTCACCGGCTGAAAGCTCATGGATCGGCGCAATTCGGGCTTGACCCGCATCAGCCCGGCATTGCTGTCTTTGCCACGCATGAAGTAGCGCTGGATGCGCTCGGGGCTCAGGCCCTTGACGCCCTCGGTCTTGTAGACCCCGCGCTCGGCGGTGGCAAGCACCTGGGTGTCGATGTCGCTGTTGATCAACTCGAACGAGCCGGAGCTGCCCAGCGCCTCGGTGGCAGTCATCGCGATCGAATAGGGCTCCTCGCCGGTGGAGGCGGCCGAGCACCAGATGCGCCAGGCCTTGTGGCGCTCGGCGCGCAGGAGTTCATCGAGCACCACGAAGTGGTGTTGCTCGCGAAAGAACGCGGTGAGGTTGGTGGTGAGCGTGTTGATGAACGCCTGCCACTCCGGGCCGTCGTGCTGCTCCAGCCAGTCGAGGTAGCTTTTGAAACTGCCGTGACCGGTGTCGCGCAGCCGGCGCGACACCCGGCTGTAGACCATGGCGTGTTTGCCGTCGTGCAGGCTGATGCCGGCCTTCTTGTAGATCAGCGCCTTGATGCGGGCGAAGTCGGCGTCGTGCCAGACAAACTCGCGGTTCTCGGCCAGCGGTGCCTCGTTGCCCGCCATCGGCCTGGGCGCTGTCGTGCGGGACGCTGAGGTGGTGTTCATGTTCAATGCCTTGACCGCCGAACCAGGCTGGAGGTGTCCAGGATGAGCGCCACTTTGCCGTCGCCCAGAATGGTGGCGCCCGAGACGTTCTGTACCTTGCGGTAGTTCGATTCCAGGTTCTTGATCACCACCTGTTGCTGGCCGATCAGCTCGTCCACCATCAGCGCCACGCGCGAACCGTCGGCCTCCACCACCACCATGATCGGGCTGATGGTGTTGAACTCGAAGCGGGGCACCTGGAACACATGCTCCAGATCGATCACCGGCATGTACTCCTCGCGCACCTTCACCAACCGCGCCCCCTGCGCCACGGTGCTGATGTCGCTCTGCTTGATCTGGAACGACTCGATCACCGAAGCCAGCGGCAGGATGTACACCTCGTCGCTCACCCGCACCGTCATGCCGTCCATGATCGCCAGCGTGAGCGGCAGCCGCACCGAGACCCGCATGCCATAGCCCTCGGCGGAGTCGATTTCTACCGTGCCGCCCAGCGCAATGATGTTTTTCTTCACCACATCCATGCCGACACCCCGGCCCGACACGTCGGTGACGGTCTCGGCGGTCGAGAAGCCGGGCGCCATGATGAGGTTCCACACCTCGGCATCGCTCATGCTGTCGGACGCGTCCATGCCTTTTTCGCGCGCCTTGCTCAGCAGCTTCGCGCGCGAGAGGCCTTTGCCGTCGTCGCGCACCTCGATCAGGATGCTGCCACCCTGGTGGCTGGCCGACAGCGTGATGGTTCCCTGTTCCGACTTGCCACGGGCGCGTCGCTCTTCGGGCATCTCAATGCCGTGGTCGGCGCTGTTGCGGATCAGGTGGGTCAGCGGGTCGGTGATTTTCTCGATCAGGCCTTTGTCGAGCTCGGTCGACTCGCCGTGCGTGATGAGCTCCACCTTCTTGCCCAGCTTGGCGGCAAGGTCGCGCAGCATGCGGGGGAAGCGGTTGAACACGACCGACATGGGGATCATGCGGATCGACATCACCGCTTCTTGCAGATCTCGGGTGTTGCGGTCCAGATCGGCCAGGCCGGCCAGCAGCGGCTGGTTGGCTGCACTGTCGAGCTCGCTGCTCTTTTGCGCCAGCATGGCCTGGGTGATCACCAGTTCGCCCACCAGGTTGATCAGTTGATCCACCTTGCTGACCGAAACGCGCAGCGTGCTCGATTCCATGGCGCTGCTTGCGTTGGCGCTGGCGCGGGCAGCGGCCTTGGGGGCATCTTCGTGTGGCGCTGGGCTCGCCACGGTGGGCGCCACGGGTGCCGCGGCAGCGGCGGCAGGCACACCCGGCGCGCCATCGAAAAACCCGAAATCGGCGCCCTGGGCCGGTGTTTTTTCCGCTTGGCTGGCTGGCGCGCTGGCGGCGGTATCGATGATGTGAATCTGTTCCTTGCTGACGTGGAAGGTGAACAGATCGAGCAGGTCGGTGTCGCTGGCCGTGGTCTGCACGCGGTACACCCGCTTGTCGCTCTGGTCGCAGGGCAGGGGCGTGATCTGGCCCAGGCCCGGAATGTCGCGGAACAACTCGGCAATGCCATCGGCCTGGGCCAGGTTGTCCAGTGGGCCGATGTGCAGCTCCAGCAGGCGCGTGCCGGGGGGCAGCGCGGGGGCTGGTGCTGCGGCTGGCGTGGCAATTGCATCCGTCGTCGAGGGCGATGCTGGCGCAACAGCGGCGCTGGCGGGCATCGGCCCGGTTCCGTTGGCCAGGTGGCTGATGCGCTGCACCAGATCGGCCGTGGCCGGCGTGTCGACCTGCCGGCCCTGGTGGCGCGCGAGCAGCAGGCGCAGTGCGTCGGACGACTCCAGCAGCACGTCCACCATGGGCGCACTGGGCTGCAATTCGTGGCGGCGCAGCTTGTCCAGCAGAGACTCCATCTGGTGCGTCAGCTCGGCCACGTCGGCAAAGCCGAAAGTGGCTGCTCCCCCTTTGATGGAATGGGCGCAGCGGAAGATGGCGTTGAGCTCTTCGTCGTCGGCATGTGCCAAGTCGAGCGCCAGCAGCATCTGCTCCATCTGGTCCAGATTTTCGCCCGCCTCTTCAAAGAAGATTTGGTAGAACTGGGTGAGGTCGAAATTGTCGCCAGCGCTCTGGCCGTCGGTGGTCATGTCAGCCATGGAAGTGTTCTCTCAGGTGGGCGCGGGTTCAACGCATGACTTTTTGAATGATCTCGATCAGACGCGTCGGGTCGAACGGCTTGACCAGCCAGCCGGTGGCGCCAGCGGCGCGCCCAGCCATCTTCATCTGGTCGCTCGACTCGGTGGTGAGGATCAGAATCGGCGTGGTCTTGAACTTGGGGCTTTCGCGCAACTTGCGCGTGAGTCCCAGGCCGTCGAGGCGCGGCATGTTCTGGTCCGTCAGCACCAGGTCGATCGCGTGGTGCTGGGATTTCTCCAGCGCATCCTGACCGTCCACCGCCTCCACCACGTGGAAGCCGGCGCCGGTCAGGGTGAAAGCCACCATTTTTCGCATGGAAGCCGAGTCGTCTACGGCAAGAATCGATCGCATGGGGGGAACTCCGTCGTTCGGTGAAATATCGGCAGCAAACGCTGTGGCTTGAATCAGAACAATTCGATGGCGCCGGCGTCCATCTCGCTCTGGGTCACCGGGCTGGGGCGCTCGGGCATCGGGTCGACCTCCACCGGCAGTTCGCCCTCTTCGGGCTCCATCGCCTCCTCGGCCAGTTTCCAGGCGCAGCTTTGCAGCACCTTGCCGGTGTGCACGATCAGCTGGGTGGCCATGTCGTGAAATTGCAACTCAGTCACCGCCTGGTGCAGGCTGTGGCGCACCTCGTTGAGGGCGTCGCTCTGGTTGTCGATCAGGTTCGCCAGCCCATGGTTGGCGGCGCCGAATCGCTCCAGCAGGTTGCCGGTGGCGTGGTCGAGCAGGCCTTCCAGGCGCTTGAGGTCGGTCATGGACATCAGCAGGGCGTCCTGCAGATCGGCCACCAGGGTCACGGGCAGCGAGATGGCGGGAGGTGCGGGCGGTGTGGTCATGGGGGTCCGGGTCTCTGTGGGGCTCTCGGGTAGGCCAATGGCGAGCGGGCATTACAATTTTCGGCAGGTGACCGTTTGGCAATCGGTTGATTACCGGGTGAAACCTGCGCCATTTCCTCGTCCCCACCTTTCGAGACCGTCGCCCGCACGCGATCACCCCGACCTGCCATGAGCGCGACGACCAACCCTTCCCCTCGAAAAGCTGTGGTGCGCATCCTGCACCTGGAAGACTCGCGGGTGGACCACGCGCTGGTCAAGTTCGCGCTGCAGCGCAGCCAGCTGGCCTGCGAGCTGGTGCTGGTGGACACCATGGAAGATCTGAGGCTGCAACTGGAAACGGGTTCGTTCGACATCGTGCTGGCCGACTACCACCTGCCGGGTTTCACCGGGCTTGATGGCTGGGACCTCGCTCATGCGCTGCGCCCCGAGCTGCCGTTCGTGGTGCTCTCGGGTGCCATCGGCGAGGCCGCCGCGGTTGAGGCGATGCATCGAGGCGTCAGCGACTACCTGCTCAAGGACAACATGCACCGCCTGGCGCACGTGATCGAGCGTGCGCTGGAGGTCAGCGAAACGCGGCGCGCCAAAGCGGTGGCCGACGCCGAGCTGGCCGACTCGCGCCAACGCCTGGCTGAGCTGGCCGAGCACCTGCAGGCCAGCATTGAGCAGGAACGCTCCGACATCGCGCGCGAGATCCACGACGACATCGGCGGCGCGCTGACCGCGGTCAAGCTCGACCTGGCCCTGGTCGGGCGCCACACCCAGGACCCGGCCATGAAGCGCCATGTGCAGTCGGCCATGGAGATGCTGCAGCACGCCCTGGGCGCCAGCCAGCGCATCATGCTCAACCTGCGCCCGCCGATTCTTGACCAGGGTCTGGTGGCCGCGGTGCAGTGGCTGGCCGCCAGCTTTGAGCGCCGCACCGGCATCCGGGTGGTGGTTCGGCGGTCTGCCGAGGTCATTGATGTGTCGCGCGAGCTGCAGCTGGTGGCCTACCGCACCGCGCAGGAGGCGCTCACCAACGTGACCAAGCACGCGCAGGCCAGCGCGGTCACGATCGAACTGAGTGACCTCGAAGGCGTACTGACCCTGGAGGTCAAGGACAATGGCCGCGGCCTGGATCCGCAGGCGTTGCGCAAGGAAAAATCTTTCGGTTTGCTGGGTTTGCGCGAGCGAGCCGCCAAGGTAGACGGCTGGCTCGATGTGAGCAGCTCGCCGCGCGGCACCTCGGTGATTTTGTCGGTGCCGCTGCAATCTTTCAGCCATCCGATCAGCGATGACATGAATCAGGAGTGAACCGATGATCAAGGTGGTTTTGTGTGACGACCACGCGGTGGTGCGCCGCGGTATCCGTGACACCATTTCGGAGGCGGTGGACATTCAGGTGGTGGGCGAAGCCGGCAGCTATCCCGAGCTGCGCGAGCAGCTGCGCAAGACCCCGTGTGACGTGCTGGTGCTCGACCTGAACATGCCCGGCCGTGGCGGCCTGGAGGTGCTCGCCGCCTTGCGCGAGGAGGGCTCGACGGTGAAAGCGCTGGTGGTTTCGATGTACCCCGAAGACCAGTACGCGATCCGCTGTCTGCGCGCCGGTGCGCGCGGCTACCTGAACAAGGCCGGCGAGCCGGCCGAGATGATTGCAGCCATCCGCACCGTGCAGCAAGGGCGCAAATACGTCACGCCCGAGGTGGCACAGATGCTGGTGGACAACCTGAGCGCGCCCGAAAACGAAGAGCTGCACGCCAGCCTGTCCGAGCGCGAAATGCAGACCATGCAAAAAATCGCCTCGGGCCGCAAGCTCTCCGAAATTGCCGACGAGCTCATGCTCAGCCCCAAGACGGTGAGCGTCTACCGCGCACAAGCTGCACCTCACCAACAACGCCGAGCTCACGGTGTACGCGATTCGCAACAACCTGGTTTGAACCCGCCGATGCTGTCCAGGCGATCGCTGCTCGTTGCCGCGCCCGTGATCGGCGGCGTGCTGCTGGCCGCCTGCGGCAAACCCGACGACCCGCAGGCGTCGCTGGAGGCCGCGGTCCAGCGCCTGCAGGACGCCCTGGAAGTCAGGCAGACCGACGAGGTGCTGCGGTTGCTGGACCCCCGCTTTCGCGCCCAGGACGAACTGGATGCCGAGTGGGCACGCAAGACCATGACG
>JFJP01038331.1_pt1 | contig 18112 bp, 12 predicted proteins | sample 431651 | NCBI WGS metagenome assembly JFJP01 (sample SAMN02602958, study PRJNA72255) | Microbial mat metagenome, whole genome shotgun sequencing project. | biome: fresh water; feature: sink hole; material: water; isolation source: purple microbial (photo- and chemosynthetic) mats found in...
CTGGGGCCGAAACACCTTTTTTGTTGTATAAACCTTTCATTAACAGTCGTGCTACCATGGTTGCGGTATATCCGGTGGTACGCGCCATTGAATGAATGCCGGTGGCTTTATCGAACCTATCGTACAAATCCCAGGTAAACCGTTGCCTGCTTCCATTCTTCAAACCTTCGGTAATAACCTGCATAATGGTTAGGTCTTCTTCACCTTCCTGTAATTTCCACTTTGGGAACAGCAAGCGTGAGGTAAATTCCAGCGGGCTTATCATAGTCCCATTTATCAATATCGGCTCTTTGCTGAAAAAACCAGTATCGCGCAAAACTGCCATTTTTTCGATATGTCCTTTATAGCGCAATGTTTTTTCTATCATATAATCACCTTTCACGGTGGTTGCCAATGTGCGCAAGCCATCGCTGTTAAAAGCTTCTAAAGTGCCAATATTTGGAAAATCGAGCAGTTCGGCATCGGAAAGGGCTTCGCGGACTACCAATCTGCCACCATCAATATAGCGTGCCGGACGTGTGTATTCCTCAATAACGTCAATTGGCGAAAACACGGCTTTATATTCAAAGGGCCATGTCCGTACAACAGGCAAACCGCCAACATAAGTGATGCCTTTTTCCAAAGTATCGAGCATGGATGCACCATAACCAATAAGCACATTGCTCATTCCCGGTGCAACCCCAATATCGCAAATGGCAGTTACATCCATTTGTTTTGCTTTGGTGTCAAGGCCAAACATATCCTCTGGAAAGAAAGCAATATCCACAGCATTTTTCCCACATTCGATAATTTTTTCCAGGGTGCGGTATCCCATAAAACCGGGTACGGCACTCACTACCAAATCGTGGTTGTTTGCCAATGATTTCAAAACTTCTTCGTTGTTCAAATCAGCCTGAACAGTCGAAATTCCTTGGATGTCGTTAAACTTCGAAAGCGATTCGGCACTAATATCGGCTGAGGTAACTTCAAATTCGCCATTTATGGCAAGATCGAGTGCAATTGGGCCACCAACCAAGCCAGCCCCCAAAACAAGAATTTTCATGGTATGATTTTTAAAGTTTTTTCTGATGGTTTATTGTATTGTTACTGTATGTTATTGTTTATCAGTAAACAGTGTTGTACAAAATGTTTTATTTGTTGAGCCTGTTGCTTATCAACTGTCCGAGTTTTTGCGACTGAGATAAAACCACACCCGACATAACCAATATTATTCCGGCAATTTTAACGGTTGTAAATGTTTCGCCAAGCAGGAAAAAAGAAAACAACCCAGTAAAAACGGGAATGAGGTTTGTGAAAACGTTTGCTTTTATCATCCCAATCCCTTTTATAGCGATTATGTAAAAAATGTAAGCCAATGTTGATGCAAAAAAAGCCAATTGTAACATGGCCGAAACGAGTTCCCGGGTAGGTTTTACAGTTATAAAGTGATTGAAATCAAAATACATGAAAAGTGGCAAAAAATAAACCGCACCAATCAGGTTTTGGTAAGTGATGATAGTTACAGGATTGTATTCGTGCGAAATTTTACGGATAATAACCGAGTAGGCGACTGCCGAAAAAACAGCAAAAAACAATAACAGCACTCCTTTTGGTGAAGCATTAAGCGAAAAATCGGGATTAAAAAGCATGAGCAAAATACCGGCAAAAGAAAAAGCTATGCCAACAATCACCGAATACGTTACTTTTTCGCGTACCATGTAGTAAGCGGCAAATGGGCTGAAAAGCGGAATAGTGGCAATAATAACCGAAGCAACCGTTGAAGAAACATGTTTAAGCCCAAAACTTTCGCCCAGGAAATAACAAAAAGGCTGGGAAAACGAAAGCAACAAAAAATATTTGATATGCTTACGCTTAATGGCTTGCCATTTTTGGGTCAGGATTAAAAAAGCAATCAAAAACAAGCTCGAAATAACCAACCGTAAGAAAATTATAGTAATTGGTTCGTACCATTTAACCACAATTTTAAACCAAACAAACGATAAGCCCCAAAACAACATTGATAATATTGCAAACAAATAGACTTTGAAGGTTTGGAATTGCATACGCGAAAAAATTGTTGGAACTTGAGGTTGCGAAGATACCTTTTTAAGGGTTAAATTTTAAATTCCGCGATAAAAATGATTGGCTTGAAATATTGCGCTCAAACCAAAGGTCAATTAATTTTGTATATTGCTTAAACTGAAATTTTCACAAGTTTAACTTCTGCCAAAGGAAAGGGTTGATATAATAGATTTTACACCAACCCTTTCATTTTAAAACAAATTCGATATGCTTATTTTACATGCGAAAGTTTTTTGAACATGGCATCGTTCTTTATAACCTCAATTGCTTTTAACAAATCGTCATCCGATGAACCGATTACCTCAAAATACCCATTCATATTGTAAAGATTTCTGGCTATCAATGCTTTAAGCACTATTTCTATTTGCTTGCCCGAAACTTCCAAATCCTTTTCCTTGCGCGGTACTTCTTTGGTTTCAGCAAAAGCTACAAATTCGTCTAACAATTGTTTGTTGTTGCCAAAGCTTTTCTTAAAACTTATAATATCGGGATAGGTTTGCAGCAAATCTTTGCGCTTTGTTTCAATATACTGGACCGTAAACTCGTTAAGCAGGCCTTTGCGGAAAATATCTTCGTAATAACGCGACAAAAAGGAAGTATCTTGTGGGATAAAATAGTCGGGCATTACACCGCCACCACCATATACAACTCGCTTGTTTTGTGTGAAATACCTAAGCGAATCGGGAAATTTTATGCTATCGGAATGTACCATTTCGCCATGTTTGTACCGGTTGAAAATTTCGTCCCTGTAATCTTCCTCACCATCGGCATAAGGTTTTTGAATGCAACGTCCCGAAGGCGTGTAATACCTTGCCGTGGTAATCCTAACCATGGAACTGTCGGGCAGCATATATGGCCGTTGAACAAGCCCTTTGCCAAACGAACGCCTACCTAAAATAAGCCCACGGTCCCAATCCTGAACGGCTCCCGAAACGATTTCGGATGCCGATGCCGAACCTTCGTCAATAAGCACTACCAATTTACCTGTTTCAAAAGTTCCACTGCCAGTGGCAACATAATCCTGTTTTGGGCTGCGTAACCCCTTGGTATAAACAACTAATTTGCCTGTTGGCAGGAATTGGTCGGCCAAATCAACAGCCACGTTCAAATAACCGCCAGAATTGCCGCGCAAGTCGAAAACCAAATTTTTCATGCCTGCTTTTTTCAAAGCCATGGCAGCATCAATAAATTCATCAGCCGATGTTGCAGCAAAACGCGAAAGTTTTATGTAGCCAATATTGTCGGTCAACATGTACGAAGCATCTATACTGTTGATCGGTATTTTATCCCTTATTATAGTATAGTCAATCAGCTCTTTACGACCTTTGCGGAAAATGGAAACTTCAACCTTGCTCCCTCTTGGGCCACGCAAATGGTCGAGCACATATTGGTTGTTTATTTTCTTGCCAAAGGCATCCTCATTGTTTATCTTAATGATTTTGTCGCCAGCCAGGATGCCCAATTTTTCGGATGGGCCTCCGGGAACTGGCGAAACTACCAAAATAGTATCTTTATACAACTGAAATTGTATGCCAACACCATCAAAATTGCCAACCAAAGGCTCGTTTGTTTTTTCAACATCTTTTTTTGAAATGTAAACCGAGTGTGGATCCAATTCCTTTAAAACGGCGTTTATGGCTTCCTCTGTCAGTTTAGGCTGGTCCACATCTTCCACATAATAATAGGTAATCAACTGCATGAGCGTGTTGAACTTCATGGTGGTTTCCTTGGGGTCAACAGAATTTTGCTTAAATTGAGCTGTTGCGCTGATACTTACAAAAAGTACGATGGCGAGAATAATCGAATAAGGGGCTAATTTCATAAAAATGCCAATTTAATTTAAGGTTCAAAATTACTCGAAATATTGGAGCAATTAGTTGTAACTTCTTCATTTAACATTTTTTTTCATTTCAGTACTTTGCCAACCTTGAGCAATTGTTTCCATTTTAAGAAAAAAATCGAATTACAAACAAAATGTATCTACTTTTGTAAATGTTATCCTAATAATAGTTTGATTGCTACTAATTTGCACAGTCTAATCCTTAATGAAATAGTCTTTTAAAACTACACTGAATGAATACACTGAAAATCATTGTTTTATCCGGAGTTTCGCTTTTTGTACTGATGTTTGCATCCTGCCAGCACGAACCGGAACTCATACCTGGTACAACAGAAGTTTGTTTCGATACTCAGGTGCAACTCATTATTAATTCCAATTGCATGATGTCGGGTTGCCACGATGGCGGAGACGATATGCCGGAATTGGGCAACTATGATGCACTATATAAGTTAGTTGAACCTGGAGAACCAAACAAAAGCGAATTGCACGAAGTGTTGACTGCTAACCCAAATTCGGAAAAATTTATGCCTCCAAAGCCTAAAACAGCTCTAACAAGCGAACAGATTGACATAATAAGTTTGTGGATTTTGCAAGGCGCAAAAAATACTGTTTGTGGCAAGTAATGGCGCTAATAATTAATAGAATTGAGTTAAATAATTGATTAATAAACAAATAAACATGAAAATATTTTTGAAAGCAATCTTGGCGTCTGCCTTTGCGCTTACACTTTCTTTGGGTGGATGTTATTACGATAATGAAGAGGATTTATATCTTGGCAGCAATTCGTGCGACACAAGCAATGTAACCTATACCTTATCGGTAGCGCCGGTTATGGCTGGTTATTGCAATTCGTGCCATGCTACAGGATCAGCCTCGGGCAATATTGTTACCGATAATTATGCCTCGGTAGTTGCCGATATTGCACGGATTCGTGGAGCAGTAAACCATGTTTCGGGCTTTTCACCCATGCCTCAAAATGGAGGGAAACTCTCGGACTGTGATTTGTCCAAAATTGATATTTGGATTCGTCAAGGAAAGTTAAAGAACTAATATTAAATAGGATACGTATGAAAAAGATAGTCATAGTTTTAGGTGTTTTAGCAGTAATTGGAATAATTGCAGCCGCGCTTGTATGGAAATTTTATGTAAACAAACCCCACGACGATATTGAAAAAATGGATCCAGCTTATTCCTTGTCAACAGAGGAAATCTGGAAGCAATTCAATGCAGAATTTAAGGCTGCTGATTCGCTTTATACCGGAAAAGTAATACAACTTTCGGGCACCGTTAGCAGGGTTGATAAAAATGATACAATTGTGTCGGTAATATTTGTGATGGCTGCCGACGAAATGTTTGGCGACAAAACCATAAGCTGCCAAATGTACAAAAGGCACAATGAGGAAGCTCAAACCATTATTCCTGGTACATTATTGAAAATCAAGGGCTTTTGTACAGGGTACAACGATACTGACCTGATTTTCAACAAATGTTCCATAATCAAATAACACTCGTTTGAATTAATTTTTGGCACTAAAATTAAAGTCATGATACAAAATAAAAAAATCTTTATACTGATCCTGTTCGCAGCTTTGAGCGGGAAATTGCTTGCTCAGGATTTGATGGATATGCTCAACGATGATAAGCATCAAACCAATTATGCTTATGCAACATTTAAAACAACCCGAGTTGTTCTCGGTCAATCAATCGAAAACCCCGCATCTGGTACTCTACAGTTCCTTATCGAACATAATTTTGGATCACTGAACCAAGGTGCCTATAGTATGTGGGGGCTTGATGCATCAACCATCCGCCTCGGTTTGGAATATGGAGTGAACGATTGGTTGAGTATTGGTATTGGCCGTAGTTCGTATGAAAAAACTTTCGATGGATCTGCAAAAATTAAGATATTGAGGCAAAGCACCGGGGCAAGAAACATGCCTCTTTCCATGAGCTTTTATGGCGGCACCATGCTCAATTCATTGCATTGGACTGATGAAACCCGGACTAATTATTTCTCTTCCCGCTTGTCGTATGTTGCTCAATTATTGGTTGCACGAAAATTTTCGAATGCTTTGTCGCTCCAAATTACACCAACTTATATCCACAAAAACCTTGTTCCTCTCCGCACCGACCAGAACGACGTTTTTTCAGTTGGGGTAGGAGGAAGGGTAAAACTTACCCAAAGGACTACTGTTAATGCCGAATATTTTTATCTGTTGCCAGGAAGCGCAGCCGATAATTTCCAAAATTGCCTATCCCTTGGGCTTGACGTAGAAACCGGAGGGCATGTATTTCAGTTCAGGTTAACCAACGCGCAACCCATGTTCGAAAGGGCATTTATTACCGAAACCACTTCAAAATGGCTCGACGGGGGGATTTATTTTGGATTTACAATAAATCGGGTGTTTACGATAATAAGTCCGGAAGTTCCAAGATAGAAAACAAGGTACTTTGTACCATTTCTCAAAATCCTGCTCACCTTATTTAATTTCCGCATTATTGTTAATTGTTGATTTCAAAAAATATTTCAACTTGCCTCACAAAAAGTAGTACTTTAGTGAGGCTAATTTGTTTACATGGATCAAGAAGAAAAACGAAAATTTTTTGGAAGCCTACTATTTCCGGCGTTTCTACTGCTGTTAATTTGGTTGATAAAACTGATTGAAGTTGGTTTTCAAGTATCATTTGCCGACTATGGACTTATACCTCAAACACTTATAGGTTTAAGGGGGATATTGTTTTCGCCACTTTTACATGCCGACTGGTCGCACCTTTCATCAAATTCGGTCCCATTGTTCCTTTTAACTGCTGGTTTGTTTTACTATTATGGTAAAAAATCCTGGACAATATTCGCCCTTTCTTGGTTGGTTACCGGATTATGGGTCTGGATTTTCGCAAAGGACACCGGCGTTCATATTGGTGCATCGGGGGTTGTATATGCGTTGGCCACTTTTCATTTTACAGGTGGCGTTCTGCGCCGAGAGCCTCGGATGATGTCCTTTTCCTTGCTGGTAGTTTTCCTTTATGGAGGACTGGTTTGGGGTATTTCTCCTGAGTTTTCACCTGGAAAAAATATTTCCTGGCAATCGCATTTATTGGGTGGGGTTGCAGGCATCCTGATCGCATTTGCATATAAAGATATTGGGCCGCAAAGGAAAATCTACGAATGGGACGAGGATGAGGAAGAAAAAGAATATTTTGATGAAAACGAAACCCCTGAAATTAAGAAACCTGACCAAATAAGCGATAGCAAACCCACTGATAATGAAAACGAACAGAATTTGATGAAAATCAACTATATATATAAGGAGAACAAAGAGGAATAGGGTTTATTTCTGCTACCATTATTTTTCAAAATCAGTTTTTAAACACCTTCGGCCTAAGGTAGATTTCTGGTCACTTGGTTCCATTCCATTAGCTTTTTAAAGGCAAATATCACCATATTGGCTTCATTTACTATATTTTGAAAATGTTTAAATGGAAACGATTTTGAAATATTTCCAAGTTTTGTGGAAATAAGGTTCGTTTTTTGCAAAATCAGGAGTTAAATGCAGTTCCTGTTGCTAACTTTAGGCACTCAAGGCACTTCTGGCACTCAAGGCACTTTAGGCACTCAAGGCACTTTAGGCACTCTAAGTACTTTCAAATCGGTAAAGCTATGATTTATAGATAGTTGCAATAATTCTAACTTTATTCCTCCATCACGAACCAGCTTTTAACCAGTTCATCTTTCTGGTGCCATTCGTTAACATGTTTAAATTCGTTTGTATGTTTGTTATACAAATAATCCTTTTTCCATTCGGTGTGGTGGACTGCTACCATTTTTATGGCGTCAATAATAAAAATCAGTTCATCATCAGTCATGGTTGGGTGCAGCGAAAGCCTTACCCAGCCAGGTTTTAACGATAAATCGCCATGAGTTATCAAATCGGTAATTTCTCTTGATTTTTCGTGGCTAACATCCAATAAAAAATGGCCGTACGTACCTGCGCAGGCACATCCTCCCCGGAGTTGTATGCCGTAGCGGTCGCTCAACAATTTTACCACCATGTTAAAGTGCAGTCCATCAATATAAAAGGAAATGATGCCAAGGCGTTTCCGTTGAGTATCGGCAAGTATATGTATGCCCGGTACGCAACAAAGGTGTTTAAAAGCCATTGCTACCAACTCTTCCTCGCGAAGCCTTATCAATTCTGTTGACATGCTGTTTTTCAGCCTAATACACAATGCAGTTTTCATGGCTTGCAAAAAACCTGGAGTGCCGCCATCTTCACGTACTTCAATGTCGTCAATAAATTTATATTCGCCCCAAGGGTTTGTCCAATCCACGGTTCCACCACCTGGCGCATCAGGGACCTTACAATGATAGAGTGCCGAATCGAAAACCAAAACACCCGATGTGCCAGGCCCTCCAAGGAATTTGTGCGGTGAGAAGATTACTGCATCCAGTTTTTCCAAAGGGTCATCAGGGTGCATGTTTATATCAACGTAAGGTGCAGAAGCAGCATAATCAGCAAAACAATATCCGCCAGCTTCGTGCATTATTTTCGCCAGTTCGTGTATAGGGGTTTCTATTCCTGTAACATTGGAACAAGCAGTAAATGAGCCTATTTTCAAGGGCCTGTCACTAAATTTCTCCAACAGTTTCCGGAGGTTTTCAGGTTCTACAAGCAATTTGTCAGATGGAGGGATTACTTCAACATCAGCAATGGTGTGGTACCAGGAAGTGTGGTTGGAATGGTGTTCCATGTGGGTGATAAACACCACTGGTTTTTTGCCATTATATACAAATTCGCCATAAAAGTTTTTTTCAGGGACTTTGAGGTTGAGCATTCGCTGGAATTTGACCAAAACACCAGTCATTCCAAAACCTGAAGAAATAAGTACATCGGCTTTACCCGCATTAACATGTTCTTTTATAATTCGTTGGGCTTCGTGATAGGCTTTTGTCATCAGTTGGCCACTTTCACAGGTTTCGGTATGCGTATTGGCAACCCATGGCCCAATAACATTTGCAATGCGTTCTTCAATTGGCTTGTACAACCTTCCGCTGGCAACCCAGTCGGCGTATATCATTTTCTGAACCCCAAAATGTGTTTTATATTCAAGGTCAATCCCAACTATTCCCTTTCGGAATTTATTGAAATGTTCAGATAAGTTTTCCATCTTCCATGTTATTTCGAATTGGCAAATGTCCGAAAAATATAACATATATATTGGTGATTTTTTAATAATGATAAAGCTTTTTTTGTTGCTCAAAATGTATTGATGGATGCTGATTTTGTGAATTTTATATTTAATTAAGACAGCCTAATCCTTGAATGCATATAATTTCAATATCTTTGTTGATAAAAAAACAGAGAAATTAACACTTCGTTGAACAAGGTAGGATTTTATTTCGACACACAATTTGATTTTAAACAATGAATAGGAAACGGCTGGGCGTTGTAGTATTGTTGATTTTTGTAGCTACAATTTTTAAGGTTAATGCACAGGTGCAACCCTCTGCTTTTTCGTCCGATACATCCAAATTTATTGGTGAATTGACTATCCGCTTGCAACAGGTTAGCGAAATCAATGAAGCTGAATCAAAATTGCTCCTTTCGGCTTTCACGTATCAATGGGAGTCGAACCTTTTAACTTATACCCAGAAAAAACAGGCTCAATCCGTTTGCTTTGTATTAAGCGAACAAAAACTTCAGGTTGCCCCTTATTATTTGTTGTATTTCAATATTTTAACAACTTTGGTCAAGCAAAGTGCCAGCCCTTCAACTTTCGATTTGTTCCACCAAGGTGTGATGTATTGCCTCACAGCTAAAAACCCTTCGCGAACAGTACTCAAATACCTGACGCAGACTGAGTTGATAGTTAGCAAAAACGATTTGATGTTTTCTAATACCGAAGCCTGGCATATACGAAATGGCAGTTATGTATTTGCTTTTGATACTGTTCCGTTTTTTAATTTTAAATCGGCCAACCTTGCTTGTGTAGTCCGTAACGACAGTGCCTGCATTTACGAAACCAAAGGAAGCTTTTACCCATTAACCCAAATGTGGTACGGAAACGGCGGCAAAGTTTATTGGGAAAGAGCAGGCTTGGCCCGCGATGTAGTTTATGCAAAACTATTTGATTATAAAATTAATACACGCACAATTACATATACAGCCGATTCGGTTTTGTTTTACCACGGTGGATACTTCAAAAAGTTCCTTACTGGGAAACTTGAGGATAAAGCGATGGTTGACATTACAGCCGAAAGTGCCACTTTCCCAAAGTTTACCATGAAAAAAGGCGACCAGATTTATATTAATTTGTTTAAGGATATTGAATTTTTTGGGGGATTTAACCTACAAGGTTCGAGGGTAATTGGCACACCTGCTTCTGATGGTTTTTCCCGAATAGAAATAAAGCACAACAACAAACCATTTATCAGCCTTAAGTCGGCAGAATTTGTAATCAGGCCCGACCGCTTTGTATCTTCCCATGCTTTGGCTTTGATTTTTATCGAAAATGATTCAATTTTTCATCCATCTGTACAAGTAAGATATAACTTATCCAACAACGAACTTGTGATGAGCAGGGGAGAGGAAGGCTTGGGACAAAGCCCGTTTTTTGATTCGTACCATCGCCTCGATATGTACAACGAAGCAATTTACTGGAAACTGAATGAGGAAACCATGAGCCTTGAGGATTTGAAAGGTATCCGCACAAAAAGCGAAGCCACTTTTGAATCTTCCGATTATTTTTCGGCTTACCGCTTCGATAAAATGCAAGGTATTGATGATGTGAACCCTGCAATGCTTGTTTCGGTTTATGTTCGTAAAAACAAAACGGATAAATTTTATGCCGATGATTATGCAGCTTGGGCAAAGAAACCTATTGAACAAATTATTGTTCAACTTATTAAACTTGCTAATGCAGGGTTCCTGAATTACGATATTGAACAGCGTTTTGCCACTGTGAGGCCACGTTTGAACGAATTTTTGGCGGCACGGTCAGGGGTTAAGGATAGCGATGTTATATTGTTCAATTCTTTTGTCGAAAAGGGGGCAAACGCCCAACTCGACCTTAAAAACTTTAGGCTTACGCTCGAAGGAGTGAATAAGGTAATGCTTAGCGACTCGCAATATGTGTATGTTGCCCCACGCGATGGAAAGGTAATAATTAACAAAAACCGGGATTTTTCATTCAAAGGTCGGGTACATGCGGGTTTGTTCGATTTTATTGCCAACGAGTGTACTTTTCAGTACGATAAATTTTCGCTGAGTATCCCAAAAATTGATTCGGCAATGATGTTTGCCCCTACATGGAGCGTTGATGCCAATGGGTACCGGGACTTTGTGCGCGTTAAAAATGTGCTTGCCAATATGAATGGCGAATTGTTTATCGACTCACCCGACAGCAAATCCGGACGGAAAATGTTGCACCATTACCCGCTCCTGATAAGTAAGGACACAAGTTATGTTTATTTCGACCGCAAGGATATTGTTAATGGCGCTTACAAAAAGAAGGATTTTTATTTTATGGTGAACCCATTTACCATGGACAGTATCAACTCTTTGCCACCAGGTGATTTGAAATTTGAAGGTAAATTGGTTTCAGCCGGGATTTTTCCAGATTTAAACGAAACAATTCGCGTACAAAGGGATTATTCCTTGGGTTTTAGCAAGGTGGTTACTAGTCCAGGTTTGCCTATTTATGGTGGAAAAGGCATGTACAGCGATACGATTAGGTTGAGCAATAGGGGCTTGAGGGGTTCCGGGAAATTGAATTTCCTGAGTTCTGTTACCGAAGCAAATGATTTTCTGTTTACGCCCGATTCTACTTCGGCAAAAGTGAAAAATTACGAATTGGCAAAAGTCATAGGGCAATATGAATTCCCTGACGCCAAGGTAAAAGATGCCTCAATAAAATGGATTCCTGGTCAGGATGTTATGACTGTTCAGAATTTAAAGACCGACTCCATTAGCATGTTTGGCAACAAGGCCAAATTAAGTGGTGCGCTTACGGTTACACCAACCGGGCCAAAGGGCAATGGGAACCTATCCTTCGAAAATGCCCAGGTCGATTCAAAACTATATAATTTTAAAAACGAATCTTTTACATCCGACACATCCGATTTTAAGCTGCTTACCGACGACCGTGTCAGGGAAGCGCTCCGCGTGCATGTGTTCAAAGCTTCCATTGATTTCGCTACCCGACAGGGACATTTTATTGCCACTGGAAAAGGTGCTCTGATGGAATTTCCGGTTATCCAATACAATTGTGTGGTAAACGAATTCGATTGGCTGATGGATAAAAAACAGTTGCAACTTATCAATAAGGCTAATTTTACACGCGAACAATATTATCAATTAAGGCCAGAGGAACTTATAAATTACGAACATGGAAAGGAAATCTATACTTCTACCGACCCAAAGCAAGATTCACTGAGCTTTTTTGCCTTGCATGCTTTATACGATCTGGATTCCAATTTTTTGGAAGTGGAGGATGCGCGTATTATAAAAGTGGCAGATGCAGCAATTTTTCCATATAACGGCAAGCTTTCGGTTGGTAAAAATGGCCAGATCAAGGAATTGAAACAGGCCGAGATTTTGGCAAATAAAACCAATTTATATCATAGGTTTTACAATTCCAATGTTAATATAGCTTCGCGTAAACGATACACTGCCAAAGGTTTATATGATTACACACCTTCTGATGGCGATGTAACAACCCTCGAAATGAAAAACATTGCCATTAATAGCCAAGGCGAAACCTTTGCCAGTACCAAAATCAGCGATTCGATGAACTTTATGATCAACAGGTATTTCCGTTTTCAAGGAAAAATGGAGGTAAATGCGGGTACAAAACTTATAAAGTTTGAAGGCGGGTATGGCTTTGTACACGATTGCTATACCTTAAAACATGAATGGATTGAAATATTTGCCGATGTTGACCCTAAAAATGTAATTATCCCAGTTCCCGAAAAGCCCGAAAATACAGGAAATGGAAAATTAAGGGTTTCGATTTTTTATTCTCTGACCGACAACACCATAAAACCTGGCTTCTTTTCGAAAGTAGAAAATATAACCGACCCCGACATTTTTGCTGCCAGAGGCTTTGTTGCCTACAAACCCCAATGGGCCGAATACAGGATTGCAGACAGCAGCAAGCTCCGAAACCCACAACTGACCGGAAATATGTTGGGTTTTAATACAAGCAGGTGCATGTTATCAGGCGAAGGACAAATAGAACTCGCCAACAACTTGGGCCAACTCAAAATGAATTCTGCCGGTGCGATAAATTATTTTTCAATAGTTGATTCAACTTCATGCAATGTTTTGAGTGCTTTGGATTTTTTCTTTAGCGATGATGCGATGAAGCTGTTTGCAGATGCCATAAATGGCTCCGAATCAAATGGTATCGATGTTTCAGGTCTTAATTACACACGTTCGCTGCGCGAATTTGCCGGACAGGAAGAAGCAGATAAAATACTCACTGAACTCAGCCTTTATGGCCAATACAAGAAATTTCCGGAAGTGCTTAACCATACAATGGTCCTGACCGAACTTCAGTTAGCCTGGAACAAAGATTTGCGATCCTTCATCAGCAAAGGCCCAATTGGTATAAGTAACCTTGGTAAATTTCCGGTAAACAAACGGGTTAAAGGAATCGTAGAGATTGGTAAAAGGCGATCAGGCGATATCCTAAACCTTTATTTCGAACCTGCCGAAAACCAGTGGTATTTCTTCACTTATTCCAGTGGTACCATGCAGGTGCTGTCTTCCGATAAATCGTTCAACGAAAAGCTTACCGGTTTAAAGGATAGCGATCGCTTGATAAAAGGGGGCAAGGGCCAGCAGAGCTATCAGTTTATTATTGGAACCCCCGAAAAGAAATCTGTTTTCCTCCGAAAGATGAAGCAAGCTTCTGGTGAAGAATAATGCTGCGACACACAAAATCTGATACCTTTGCAGTCCTTTAAAATAGTATTTGTTCATAAGGTATGGTTCTATTTAATGTTGGATGTTAGATGTGGGATGTTAGATGTGCGATGTGGGATGTAAAATGTTGAACTCACCTTCAACCTTTGACTTTTGACCTTCGACAATCGACCTTCGACTTTTGACCTTCAACCTTTGACTTTTGACCTTTGACCTTTGACTTTTGACCTTTGACCTTTGACCTTCAACCTTTGACCTTTGACCTTCAACTTTTCCCCTTCAACCACCCCCTAAACTATTTATAAATTACTTACAATGAATAACTTGAAACTGTTTTTTGATAAACTTAAAAGCAAGTCGAATGGATAAGGAAATACTGCTTTTGGTTTCCGGGGGCATTTTAGCATACCTGATGGGGTCTTTTTCATCGGCAGTATGGATTGGGAAATGGTTTTATAACACTGATGTCCGTACTCAAGGTAGTGGCAACGCTGGTGCAACAAATACAATACGGGTTTTGGGTACTAAAGCCGGTGTGGTAGTTATGCTACTTGATATTGCAAAAGCCTGGGCCGCCGTTGTGCTTGGCAGTTTATTTGCCAAAGGGAGTCTAACAAATTCACAATTAATAGATTATAGCATAGTTTTAGGTGCCTTGGCCGTAATAGGTCATGTGTTCCCCGTTTTCACAGGCTTTAAAGGCGGCAAAGGTGTAGCGTCACTCGTTGGGGTTATTTTGGCGTTGTATTCGCCCTATATTATTCTGTTTGCTTTACTTTGGTTTGCTTTGGTGTTTATAATTACCCGTTATGTTTCGCTTGCTTCAATCACAGCATCATGGATTTTCGCCATACTTGCCATTTTTGTTTTTCATGAACAAAACCTGTATTTGATAATTTTGGCAGGATTGATTGCTGTGTTTGTCCCCATAACCCATCATAAAAATATTAGGCGTTTGTTAAAAGGGGAAGAAAGCAAATTAACATTCAGAAAAAAATAAAAAAATTCCTCAAAGTTCATTTAATGTTAATATCTTAGTGGCATCTAAATTTTTACGTTAAAGAAAGATTGTTACTTTTGTCATTTAATCATTACCACAGGTAAATAACTGAAAAACAAAATACTATGAAATTTATCATCAATAGTCAGGCATTATTGAAGAAACTCCAGTTCCTGAATGGAGTTATTAATTCAAACAACACTTTACCAATTTTGGATGATTTTTTGTTTGACCTCGAAGAAAATACGCTGAAAATCACAGCTACAGATTTGGAAACCACCCTTATCATGACCCTTGAGCCATCTATGGCCGATGAACCCGGAAAAGTAACTATCCCGGCTAAACTGCTTCTCGATTTCCTGAAATACTTGCCCGATGCACCAATAACATTCAACATTGATTCCAATACACTCGGTATCGAAATACTTTCGAGCGAAGGTAAATACAAACTTACCGGTCATAATGCCGAGGATTTTCCTGAACTTCCACTACTCGACGATACTACCAATTTTGAACTTGCATCAGGAATATTGTCGGCTGGGATAAACAAAACCGTTTTTGCAACCGGCAACGACGAACTACGGCCAGCTATGGGTGGGGTTTATTTTGATATTATGCCCGATTACATGACTTTTGTTGCTACTGATGCCCATAAGTTGGTCAGATACCGCCGAAACGATGCAAAATCCGGGATTTCAACATCTTTTATCATTCCGCGTAAACCTCTCAACGTTCTCAAGAGCTTGTTGGTTGCCGAAGATGTTAATGTTCAGGTTGAGTACAACGTAACCAATGCATCCTTTGCCTACGACGGAGTGAGGTTGTATAGCAGGCTTATTGAGGGTCGTTATCCTGCTTATGATGCAGTTATACCTAAAGACAATCCAAATAAATTAACAGTTGACAGGAGTTTGTTTATCAATTCGGTAAAACGCCTTTCGCCATTTGCAAACCAATCCACACATCAGGTAAGGCTGCGAATTAGTGGACAAGAACTGCTGATGAATGCCGAGGATATTGATTATTCAAACGAAGGTGTTGAACGCCTTGCTTGCACGTATGCTGGCGAGGATATGGAAATTGGTTTCAATTCCCGTTTCCTGCTCGAAATGGTAAACAATCTCGATTCAACCGAAATATTGTTCCAGTTATCAGGGCCAACCCGTGCTGGTATTATTGTTCCAGCCAACCATAACAATTCCGACGAGGATATTTTAATGCTTGTAATGCCGGTAATGTTAGGTCAGAATTAGTTTTTTTTTTCAACAATTTATAAAAACAAAAACCCGATATTCCTATCGGGTTTTTTGTTATAAGTAGGTAAAAGTTCGTGTTTTGAAACAATCAAGGTTTAAACCAAACCTTGGGCAAGCATAGCTTCTGCAACTTTAACAAAGCCACCTATATTGGCACCTTTAACATAGTTGATAGTTCCATCAGCCTCTTTGCCATATTTTTCGCAAGTACGGTGTATGTTGATCATGATGGTATGCAATTCCTGATCAACACGTTCGCGCGTCCAGTTGAGGCGCATGCTGTTTTGCGACATTTCGAGTCCCGATGTAGCAACACCACCAGCGTTTGCAGCTTTACCTGGACCGTAAAGAATTTTAGCTGCAACAAACAATTCGGCTGCTTCGTTGGTTGATGGCATGTTGGCACCTTCAGATACTACAAAACAACCATTGGCAAGCAATACTTTTGCATCAGCTTCGAGCAATTCGTTTTGTGTGGCACATGGCAGTGCAACTTCGCATTTTACGCCCCAAGGGGTTTTGCCTTCAACAAATTCGCAGTTGTATTTTTTTGCATATTCGCTTATGCGTCCGCGTTTTATGTTTTTAAGTTCCATTACATAAGCAAGTTTGGCTGCATCAATCCCATTTGGATCGTAAATATATCCATTTGAATCGCTTAATGTAACAACTTTGCCGCCCAATTGAGTTACTTTTTCACAAGCATATTGGGCCACGTTGCCCGAACCTGAAATAACAACAGTTTTTCCGGCAAAACTCAAGCCACGGGTTTTCATCATTTCCTCGGCAAAATAGGTACATCCGTAACCTGTTGCTTCTGGGCGTATTAGGCTGCCGCCCCACTCTAAGCCTTTACCAGTAAGAACACCGGTAAACTCGTTGCGGATGCGTTTGTATTGTCCAAACATGAAACCGATTTCACGTCCGCCAACTCCAATATCGCCGGCAGGTACGTCTGTATCAGGGCCAATATGACGCTGAAGTTCGGTCATAAAGGATTGGGTAAATTTCATTACTTCGTTGTCGCTCTTGCCTTTTGGATCGAAATCGGAACCACCTTTTCCACCGCCCATAGGCAAAGTGGTCAAGCTGTTTTTCAATACTTGCTCAAAAGCCAGGAATTTCAAGATTCCAAGGTTCACTGTTGGGTGCAAGCGCAGGCCTCCTTTGTAAGGGCCAATGGCACTGTTCATCTCAATACGGTAGCCACGGTTGAATTGGAACTCACCTTTGTCGTCGAGCCATGGAACACGGAACATAATAACACGTTCAGGCTCTACCATGCGATCAAGGATTCCCTTGTATTTAGGGTTTTCTTCGATAAAAGGCATGAGCGACTGCACAACTTCCTTTACTGCCTGGTGGAATTCAACTTCCCCTGGATTCTTGGCAACTACTTTTGCCATAAACTGATCAACCTTTTGGTCAATAAAACTGTTTGACATAATGATTAGAAATTTAGTTGGTGAAATCAATGTTTTTGTGGGGCAATATTAATACTATTGGTATAATTAGCAAGTTTTTTGATCATTTTTCACCTTTGTGTAAGATGCTGATATACAATAATATGCATTTTAATTAGATTAAATAGGTATTTCACTTATCAAATTCAGTAAAATACTTATAATGAATGGTTTTTAGTTTTAAAACGAAAGGAATGGAAATAGGCTTTATAAGAATTTAAAGACCGAAGTTTTGGGAAAGGAAAATTTAAGATTTTAGGACTTTGTTTATTTATAGAGAATTTAGGGAAACTGCAATTTGTAAACACCGCCCAATATAGTTTAAAATAGAGATAGATCATTAACACAGATGCACACTACGCAGATATTTTGGTCGGTATATCGACACCGCTCAATATGTTGTTTTAGACTTCTGGCAATATTCCTTCTCACGACAATTTAGAAGTAGTCTCTTTTAATAACCAACTATTTACATGTTTCTGTCAAATAGTTGGCTATTTCCTTTATCTGAGTAGGTTCAAACCAGCAATATTCATCGGTGCGCTTAAACCAAGTGAGCTGCCGCT
>JFJP01038332.1_pt1 | contig 18105 bp, 20 predicted proteins | sample 431651 | NCBI WGS metagenome assembly JFJP01 (sample SAMN02602958, study PRJNA72255) | Microbial mat metagenome, whole genome shotgun sequencing project. | biome: fresh water; feature: sink hole; material: water; isolation source: purple microbial (photo- and chemosynthetic) mats found in...
TCTTACAGAAACCTGGTGGTATCTGATGTTCTTTAATAGTAGCTAGAGTATGATTTAGAATATTCTTTGCAGCATTAATATCTCTATCGTGATTAGTTTGGCATGTAGGACATGTCCATATTCTATCTGATAGTTTCAATTTATAATCTAATTGAGTATTGCAATTACTACAAATGTGTGTGCTGGGGTACCAGCATGACATATATACAATAGAGCAATTCTGAGATTCTAATGCCTTATAATTTAGCATCTCAGCAAATCTAGCCCAGCTAGCATCACTAATTGATTTTGCTAAATTATGATTCTGAATCATATTCTTGACTTTCAGTTTCTCTATACCTATCACTTGGTTTTCGTTTACTAGTGTACGAGAGAGCTTGTGTTGAAAATCATTTCTTTGGTTTGTTACTTTTTCATGTGCTAATGATACCTTTATTCTAGCTTTGTTACGATTCTTACTACCTTTACATTTTTTACTGAGAGATCTTTGTAATCTCTTTAGATGCTTTTCTTTATTCTTTAGATGTTTAGGATTTGGTATTTTAATACCATTAGATATTATAGCAAAATCCTTAATACCTAAATCTATTCCTACTACACTAGTACCATTAGTTTGTATTGGAATATATTCACAAATAAAAGATATATAGAATTTACCACTTGGTGTTTTAGATATAGTAGCACTGGTAGGTTCAGATGGTAGTGGTCTACTCCATTTTATCTTTAATTGATCTTTAGATTTAGCAATATAGAGATCTTTATCTTTAAATCTAAATGATGTATTCGTCACAGTAAATGAATGCTTACCATGTTTAGATTTAAACTTTGGATATCCTTTACGTTTCTTAAAGAATGTAGAGAATGCAGTACCTAAATGTAGCATTGATTGCTGTAGTGCTACTGCGGATACATCATTGAGCCATATACTATCAGTGTCATTTTTATATTCCATTAATCTAGCACTAAAATCATATCCTGATATACTAGGTTTAGTTAGTATATCAGAATGATTAGTATCTTTATGTGCTAGATAATATTCATATTCTCTTTTAGCATCACTTAATCCTCTGTTATACACATATCTTACACATCCAAATGTCTTATTGAGTAGTATAGTTTGATCCTTATCAGGATATATTCTATACTTAAATCCCTTTTTAAAGGACTTAGTATTATTCATAATAGTCCTTTAAAATGGTTTATTTCATATATGTAATATGTATTCATTTTTATTTAGCATACAGCATAATACCCATAGCTAATAAAAGCTATGGGTATTATGATTTATTAATAAAACAACCGTTAATACAGGGTATGTTAAATTACGTGGGTATTTATAGCAGACTTAGATGCAATAATCTGTTCAATGTTAACCACTTCTAGATAACCCATCACAGGCAGATTGACAATATGACGGAAGGAAGGCTGAACAGTGAGTTCCATGGTGGTGGCGCCATTGCGAGAAATAGGCATCATCATAGTCAGTTCTGGCTTCCATGCCATGTTACCGAAGTGCATTGGATTAGGTACACCAGAGTTGTAACTAGATTCCATACCAAAGGTAATAAACAGCTTACCAGTCATACGGCTGTCAAGTGTAGATACTAACTTAAAGTCAAAGTAATCACCCAGCAGACGCATGTCGCCATTAAGAGTCAGATAACGATTAAGGATTGGATCAGTACCCAAAATCACCATTGGCTTAGGAGCAGCGCCATCAAAGAGTGCATCAGTAGCAGCCTTGGTACCAGAAGAGGTGTACATGCGATATGCCATGTCACGAATCTTATTGATAATCAATGCGGCCATATCTTCAGCACGGTCTGAAGACTTCAAGCTGTCAATTTGATCTGAGACATCTAGGATGTCTTCCATATAAGAAGGAGACACCAAGAAACGAGATACACCAAGAATTTCAGGTGCATCAAGAGTCAGATCAGATGCAGATACGAAATCTTTAAGGAAATCGCGTGCTTCTAGAAGACTAGTTACTGCTGCATTGCTAGTACGAATATGAGTCGTAGTGATCAGTGCAGAAAGCAGTGAACTATCATTTACATCATTGTCACCTACTGGGCGCAGTGCGCTAATGGGTGGCAGCAGTGGCACAGTGTAGAGTTGATTGACAAACTGAGTGTCAATCAATTGACCACGCTGACGACGGTTGCTATTGGTACGATAGGCGATCAGATCGTAGCCGATAACTTGTGCACCAGTAAAGATGTTAGCAATAGTAGCACCAGCACCAACGGTGAGATCAAGCAATTGACCATCAATAGTAGTTACCTTAGCAACAGTTACACCACCAGTATTAATAACAGTGTCACCCTTGTCTTGCAGTAATGTACCAAACATGTTAGTGCTCAAACGCACAGTATGATCAGTAAGAGCAGCAAGCTGTGGAATAGCAGAGCCATCTACCTTTTTAGTAGCCAATACAACACGCAGAGCATCAGTGGTGAAGTTAAGCATCATCTCACGAGAATTGCCTTGTACAGATGCATTAAAATCTGAACGTGGTAGTTTCTCTACAGCGAACTTAACAACTGCTGCTGGGTTAGTAGCATCAGCAGCAATCTTAACATAAAGAGAGCTTAGACGAACTGATGAATCAACAGCATCAGTTTGATCCATCACGCCAGCTGCCAGTAGTGCAGCAGTTTGAGACAGACCTAATGCAGAGAAACGCTTACCAACAGCATAAGGTGCAGTTAGAACTGGCTGATTGTCAAGTTGTACAGTGTAGGGTGGAATGTCTGCTGCTGCAACGAAGTTAGCAGTAGAGTCATTAGCACCACCAGTACGAACAACTGGCACAATACGGGTTTGATCATTACGCAGAATTGATGCATCAATAACTGCCTTGATAACGTTCTTACGGTTAAACTTATCAAGTGAGCCATTGAGTTCACGACGAACTTCATCTTGTACATAAATTAAACGAACTGATACCATGAAACCGACATTGTCAGGAGTCACAACAACAGTTGGGAAGAAAGCTTCGCCGAAATCATCTTGACGAGCTGCTTGCATATTGTAAGCAACTGAGAATGCAACGGTGTTACGATTTTCTTTAGTATCGAAAGCCTCAAGTGCAAAAGAGCGAGATTCTAGTGCGCCTTGGATATTTTGATTACCGACCACAAATGTATTCAAGCCAGCAGCAGCTTGCAGTGCACCAGCATTAGCAACAGGACGAGATGCATGTGTAGAAGGAGAGCCTGCAATCAGACCAGCTACAATAGCTGCTTGTTCTTGAGCTACAGTGAGTTTTGATGCAAAGCCATGACCATGCATTACTGACTCAATTGTAGATTTCAGATTGCTTGCAGCAGTTTGAATTTCATTCTCAATAGAGTTAGTAAGTCCTTCCATTGAAATGAAAGCACGAGCTAATTCAGGACGAGTAATAGCTGTAGGATGATGTTTAACATTCTCAGTAATAGCATCATACATCAGAGAGGCTGGAGTAACAAAATTATCATTTTTTGCACTTGAGCCAAGGAGTTTCTTTAAGTCCATTTATATTTCCTTTAAAATCGATTTTAAAAATGCGGTGAAAAAAACTAGTATATCTAAATCAAACGTACGCTATAGCTGTTCAAGATATTTCTCGAAAATATCTTTTCTTGCCATATTATCATACCCTTCATACGCATACAATAGCTTTAGAATTGCTTTTGTAATGTCGCTTTGGTACTGAGCGCTTTGATCATTACCAAAAAATCCTGGATATATTATTACTAATAATACATTATTGTCGATATCTTTAATACAAAATGGATCTGGATATCTTTCTTGTTTTGATGATTTATCGTATAATCGCTCCTCTAATTCATTACACACTATAGCTTTTAATGGCTCTATTTGATCTAGGTATCTTTTTAATGCCTGTACGTTTTTGTTCCAATGCATCATTGAATGTAATTGAACATCTTTACCAAAAATACGACTAGTATTTGAATTTAGTAAAGACAGACTAGCTAAGTCATTTGGACTAGTAATATTAAATAGAATATCTAATTCTAAAATAGAATTTAATGCTAGATGATTTCTCTCTATAGCATCTACAATCCAGTATGGTGTTAAAAATATTTTCTTCTCTATAGTGATAGCCATGAAATACCTTTTCTTTTAATAAACATTACTATTCACAATTCATAGTAATGTGTATACATTCAAACATAAAATATAATTTTTATAATGATAGTTCATATTGTGTTCGTAAGGGAGTTAAAAATGAAATTAATAGACAAAAAGGTTAAATATTAAAATGGAAAAATTAATTTTAGTAAAATGCATCACTTTACTATACAGAGAAAGTCTAATAGCTGAAAAATCTGAAAATAGTGCAGATATGGTGCGTACTATTTTAGAAGGCATTAAACCTGATACTACTGGACTTACACTAGATAAGACAGGAGAGATAAAAAATAATCTAAAAAATACTGCAATTTACATGTGCGGCAATCCAATTGATACCGTATATGAAAAAGAAGAATTACTCCAAAGACTAAAAGTAAATTGTGGTGAAGATGATAAACTATACGAATCTTTTTCTCAAGGTATAGAAAAAGATATGGATGAGGGTAGTATCAAAAGAACTGTACTTAGTATAAGAAAGTTTATTAGTGATACATTCAGAGAACAAGAAGTAGCTAAGATAATAGATATTAGTAATAGAGAAATAAAAATAAGAAGAGATAAGATTAAGAATATAAGGACATTTGTAAGTGAACTTATATCTAAACTCGAACCTTACCAAATAGAGAGTTCTAGAAAAGATCCTGCTATTATTACATCTGTTGATATTGGAGACACTAGTAGTTTATCTGAAGCTTTTGAAGAAGTCAAATCTATGGCAGATAAGACTGGTCTATTAGTAACAGGTTGGCAAGGCTTTAACGAGATGATTCAAGGTGGCTTTAGAAGAGGAGAGCAAGTTATTCTTCCTGCATTACAACATAAATTTAAAACTGGTTTTACATTGACTTTATTTAAACAATTAGCAATGTATAATAAACCAGCTATGATTAATGCTAATAAGAAACCACTATTACTTAGAATTTCATTTGAAGATAATCTATCTTCAAATTTACAGTTTCTTTATCAGAATATTTACTTTAATGAGAATCATATTTTACCAAAGTTAAGTAATGTAGATACTGTAATGATGGCTAGGTATGTTAAAGAGAAACTGGAAGTAAATGGTTATCAGATAAAGATGTTAAGAGTAAACCCTAGTAGTTGGACATACAAAGACTTACAAAATTATGTATTAGAGCTAGAAGCTAACGGATATGAATTACATGCTTGTATAATAGATTATCTTCCAATGCTGCCTACTGCAGGATGTGAAGAAGGTCCTATGGGTCACTCATTACGAGATCTATATAGAAGAACTAGAAATTTCTTTAGTACTTAACAAACAACACCGAATAAAAGGTTTTGTTTTCAGGTCATTAAAGCAGTAATGTTTTAATGTATTTTCTTTGAATTGTCTGGGAACTCTCGTTAGACTAATATACTACAATAGACATGAAAATAGTCTATGACAGTTTAAAAAATATTAGGTAGAGACAATCAGCAGCCAAGCTCCTCTATGTAGAAATACAGTGGAGAAGGTTCAACGACTATCGCGCAAGCGAGTAGGGAACAGTGTTCCCGAAGCAGAGAACATCCTACCAGATAATGCTGGGGATGAAGATATAGTCTGTTCCAATATGAAAGTATTGGCAGGTGTTTTTGCACACCGGCTTAGATTAACGACCTAAGTGGACAAAAAGAGAAAAATAACTCTTATAACACCACATCAATTATCAACAGATGCTAAACAATTAATCAGAGATGGTCATCAAGATTTTGTTAAATTACTACCTGGAAAAGGGTATACATCAGGCAGTAAACAAATTGATCAAGAATGTGATTTAATGATATATATGCATATCGAGAAAGTAGGAGATAGAGCATATCTTACACTACAAAGAGATAAGCACAGAGGAGTAGATGTAATACCAGAGAGTCAAATGTATATGGTACTACCATTTCCAGAAAAAGGACCTATTTTAGATGATTTAGGTAAAGCTAGAATTGATTTAAAGAAGGTAGGTAGTGATATCATTAGAACAGATGAATCTACACCGTTTAATGAATACACCTCGTTTTAAAAAAGAATAGTATATACTCTATTAAACACAACATGTTTAATAGAGTATATATGACGCTTTAAAAATACAAAAAATAATAAAGATAGTATGCCTTAGCATTTTTGCTTCAATATTTGTGTATACCTAATAAAAAGGATTTTTTAAATGGCTAAACGTAATTATAACAAACTAAGTAAAATTCTTGCACTTGAACAAATTTTTACATCTACTAATATTTTATTTGATGATCGTAGGGTAGAATTTGGTATACCTATGGCATTAGATACTAGAATAGATATAAAGACTGACCATAACACTTATTGCGATTTAGATATAGATGTAGATTACGATACTCGTTTTGGTGGTAATACTGGTTTTTTGTATAGACGAGTACGTTTAGAAGAAGTGCTTAATACAAAACCATTTATCAATACTCGTCCATATCCTTTTAAAACATCTGATATACTTAATGATATAAATATACAATATGAATTACAATTAAAATTAGATGATGTTGTAGAGAGACTCTATTCTGATCCAAGTGAACCGTTTAAAATTTCTGCAAACCCTATTAGTTTATTTTGGATATCTGATGATACTATCATGCAAGTAGAAAAAATTAATTTAGCGTGTATAAGACTATTAGAAGACGGCTCTGTGAGGTATACAGAAGATGAACTACCACGACTTATGGAATGGTGCTAATTTTACATACGAAATAAGGATTAATATAAAATGCCTAAAATTACAGAATTACAAGCTGCAACAACATACACTGGTGTAGAGCTAATAGAAATAGTACAAAATGGTACTAATAAAAAGATACAAATTAATCAGTTGCCAATCAATGGTAAGAGTGCTTATGAATTAGCAGTGTTATCTGGTTTTAGAGGTTCTCTACAAGAGTGGCTGACATCTCTACAGGGTACATTGGGAACAACTGGACCAATGGGTGCACAAGGACCTATGGGTGTACAAGGTCCTATTGGTCCACAGGGTATTACTGGTGTAGCAGGTCCTCAAGGTATACAGGGTCCAAAAGGTGATAAAGGTGATGTAGGCCCTCAAGGCATACAAGGTATTGCAGGACCTGCTGGCGCAGGCACTTCAGAAGAGCCATCACCTAGAACTGAAGTATTTCAACTAGTAATAACTAGTATTAGTAAAACTACTGCAGGAATGTATAAAGGATATTTTATTGCACCATTCGATTTAGAAATAATTGAGATGAGTGCTAGTGTAAAAAGAGATCCTTTTAACTATATTGAGCAAAATAATTGGAGTACTAGTAACGTATCTGTAATACCTAGATTAAATCATACTGTAATTCAAATTCCTAATTCTAGCGAAATAGGAATTAGTGCAGGTTTAGAAAATAAATTTTATAAATTAAATCCTGGAAAAAAAGCTTTTAAAGGTGATTATATAAGCTTTGATATTTCCCCTCTAGAAGAGGGCAAAGTATACATGGATGATGATGATGTTAAAATTAGTTTAGCTGTAACAGTTAGTGTTATTGCAAAAGTATATGTAAGAGATTCTGGTTGGACTAGACCAAAAAGATTAGAATGGATCAAATGTTTTGATACACAAAACATTTACAATGTAGATTTTGTCATAGATCCAATTCTAGAGGTAAATGGTTATCTTAAATTTCCAGCAACAAGTGTCTATAGTAACATTTTATTAAAATCTAATATAAATACATTAAGCAATGATAAAATAATAATGTATTTTAGATACCAATATGAAAATACATCAAGAATTAATGCTACACTTAGTTTTGATAATTATTGGTTAGTAAATTCAAGTTATTATGGAGCAAGTAGTATTAATACTCCTACATGGATGTATCATGAAGAATTTAAAATACCTAATAAAGAATACACAGGTGTGGGTTTTATAGAATTCGTAGGTGATAATGTAGCCAGTGGCGATCTTGTGCCAGGTTCTGGTTACATAACCATGAAAGAAAATTACAAAAATGGAATCAGTAACGTTGTAGGTAAAATATTATATAATGTATCTGTTCTTGGATACGATACATTGGGAATAATTGTATTTGTAACTGAAGATATAGTAAAAACAAATACAGTAATAAATGATAGTATTGTAGATGCAATAGATCTTCTTTACTATGATCAAAATAATTTACCTCTAAATACAGGCAGTCGCATAAGCACACTAGAAGGTGCTACTGTAGAGACAAACGAATTAGTAAATACTGTCATACCTAATTTTCCAGCTCCTCATTATACTGCATGGTATTACATTAAAATAGATTCTACTAAAACTATTTCTCTAGATACATTTGGATCTACTTATAGTAATCCATATTTATGCATTTGGAGAGAAAACATTGGACAAGATGATGCAGTTACTTATACATATGTTACTGGTAACGATGATGTTGATGTCAATAGTAATGAGTTTCAATCTAGAATAATACATATATTAAACACTGGAGTTTATTACATTAGTGTTGATGTACATAATCTAGAAGTTAATAAACAATATAGACTTAACTATACATTAAGTTAAAAAATAAGGTAAACTAAAAATGGAAAAGAATTTAACTTTAATTATATTAACACCTCAATTTATAGAAACAAATAATTTACCTAAAGGAATAGATACCTCTAGAATAGAGGTGCTACAACAAACAGGAATATTTGATAGTGTTAAAAATCATCACTATAACTGCATGCAAGCTATATCAAAAGTAAAAACAAAATATTTTACTTTTGTAGATAATGATGATTATTTATTAGATGATGCATTATCGTGTTTTGATGAAGTAATTAATTTACTTGATACTACTCATTATGACTTAGGGTATACTAATTATTATACAAAAGATAATACAAAGATAGATCCTGGTACAAAAATGCCTACTATGTTTTTACACAATGTAGGAAAATATGTAGAATCTAAAGCATATGCGAATTTAACATACTTACATCACGGAGTCATTTGTAGAACAAATGAAGCAAAGAGGGTAGTATCTAGAATGCCACTAGGTGAATATTATACACCTCCTATGATATACATTACATTAGCTAAACTAGGTACAGTGTATGTACCTAAGCCAACATATGTATGGGATAAGAAAAATAGTGGATTGCATCTTGATAGTGATATGAAACAAAAATTAGCCGGATCTATTATGTGGTTATTAAAAACAATTGGTTTACCTGATGGTAAACCAATTAAAATAGAACCTAAAAAATAAAAAATATATATGTCATAATACCCTACTCCTAATAGTGGAGTAGGGTATTATGCTCATACTATTTTTCAATGCTCTTGAGCTTATAGCTCAAAGCAAAAGCTTTATCGTGCTTCATCAGGTTATACTTCCAAATTGACATTTTCAATTTGGTGAGTTTATCATAACACACGATCATGCTCCTAACCTGATCGTCATTAGACTGATTCCTTGTGAGATACATTTCATCCATTATTTTTTCAAATCTGGAAATGTACCTGTCTATTACGCATAACTTGACTACCTCTTCATTGAGCTCATAAAGACTCTCCAACATGTTTGCGATGAAGGGCACAAATTTTGCCAGGTAGTCTTTTTGATCTTTTGCGAAGATCAAACTCTCGAAAATGTGCATTGGTTTTACCACAGGTTTAGGTGTGGGCAGCATATCTGCGCAACATACACATTTTGAAGTCAGTACCAGGAAAATATTATTTCCCTTGTATTCGATACTCAGACCTGGGTTATCCATTGTCGCATCGAATTGCTCTTCTGGAATCTCTCTAGAAAAATACTTCACACCACATTCACGGCATTTTTTCTGGAAGAAAAATTTCTTACCAAGGTAAACGCCTGTTTGAGCTACTGTCATGATAATTCCTTTCGCTACATAGTAGCAAATACGTTTGTATCAATACAACCACTATACTGATTCACACTAAGAATATGTGACTGAAAAAATATAAAATAAGAAAAAAAAAAATAAGAGCCCACACAGGTTTATTTTTCTAGAATCGAATGTTAGTTGTTAAGTTTATCTTGAATAATCTGTGTAACAACTGCAACTGCAGAAATACTGACGATTAAAAAGATAATCTTTTTAAAAGACATTTTTGACAATTGTTTGTCATTAGGCATAAGGATAACCATTTTATTTTACCTCATTAAGTTAAGATACTTTAAAAGTACTAGGCATGCATTCGATAATATATCTCTCTATGTATGCATGTAATTTTGGATACTTCTTTATATTGTAATCAGTTGGACCTACAGGTTCACTGGCTTTATCAATCTCCCAAAATATCTCAGAAATTATTGACTGTAAAACAAAGTAATATAATTTCCTTTGTTCATATGCAAAAATATCAAAATTGGCTTTATTCTCCGGTGTTAAAGAATTGTAATACATTACTATCACATGTCTTTTATCTTTAATCTCTTTGAATACCTCTAACATGTATAATTTTTTATTTACATGTTCCATTTGCTCTTTTATGAAATCCTCTACATTAAACATATCTTTAATCTTTATATCTTACACTATTGTTATATATGACTATATTTTGTTTAAATCAAAAAAAAAGAACTGGTAAGGTTCTTTTTAGACTGGACTACTATAAGTAGTAGTCTTTGATGCGCTCATGCGCATCAATTATCATATCGTAACTGCGGGCATTATATGCCCGTTCAGCCTGAGCCGATAATTCGGCATCGACATTCCTGCAAACCCTGCGGTTTGCAAGAATTATAAGCCTGCACTCTATAATGCAGGCATGCACATACTGCAGCTTCTTTTCAAGAAGCTTTTTCTGTATCAGTACGAGTTCGTCCATTATAAACTCCGCATTAGTTGAGATAATGCAACCACTGCACTAACTCTACTATGATATATGTGACTGAAATATTTTAGAATGTAAATCTTGTGACTCAAATTAAATAAGGGGTATCTAATATGGAAAAAATTATTACTAGTTTAAAAAATTATTGGTTTTTAATTACTGCATTAGTGGCACTATCTGGTGCATGGGCTACCTCTCAAGTCAAAATACAATCACTTGAAGAAGCAGTAAAACAAAATATCACTACTCAGTCACAAGTAAATGAATTAAAAGCACATACAGAGAGAATTGATGAGAGAACAAAAGCCCTGTACGACTCTAATGCAAGACAAGAGAGAATGTTAGAAATGCTACTAAACAACTCTCAGCGTAGCCAAATTATGAAAGAAAAAAATAGATGAGTAATGAAGAGACAGATATCAATAATTGGTTTTTAGCTCAGGCAGATAGTGTAAGAGATAATTCTAAAATATTTCATAAAGCTCAAATAGGTACATTGTATCATATTGACAAAAACATACCTAAAGAATTTATTCCTAGAATGCCCACTAGCGCAGCTATAAGCGAAAATTTTAGTGTGGCTAGAGTCACAGTAGCCACTACTCTAATTGGATGCCTTCTGGCTTATTATAGAGTAAGTTATGACTTTACTAACAAAACAGCTAAAGATAAAAGAGATGTATTTAGAGGTGGGTATGAAATCTCTGAAATAGATTATGAATATTGTATTAAACCTAATAAAAAATTAGTATTTGATGCAATGAATACAGATGAGCATTGGTTAGTAAATTATAATGCATTACATAAAGTGTATATACCAAAACCAATAGGCAAAATATTTATAAATAGTATAAAACATACTAGTTTAACAGATAAAGTAAATAAAACAGAATATGAATTTTATTTACAAGTAGACTCTAGAAATAAATTTAGAATTAGTGATAAAAAGAGTGTAGGCTCAGGTACATATAAAATAGTCAGCGGTGCTAGTACATTTAATGATTGTAATAATATAATTATAGAAGAGATACCGCTTACGCAGTACCTTAACGCAAAAAAATACAGTGCTGCTCTATTAAGCGCAGATTACCCGAACTATTCTAAATGGTGAGATCTTATGGTTGAAAAAGAAGTATTACGAATTGCCGAAGATAATGGACTATTATTTATTTGTCCAGGATGTAACAATTTACACAGAGTGCAGCACGGTATAGTTAAAGGCGTCAGATATGATTGGGACGGTAACATGATAGCGCCTACCATTACACCAGATATTGTTTTATCATGGACTATACCAGACCCTGATAACTTTGATTTAACGAATATAAATAAAAAATGTCATTTTAGTATAGAAAATGGAATAATACATTTTTATGGAGACTGTACTCATTTATTAGCTGGATATGTAATAGAGATGATACCTTTTAATAAATATGATTTATGAAAAATAAAATATCTATAGGAAAAGAAAATATATTTAGTGAAATATTAATTAGTGCAGATGAAGATCCATACTTAAAAGGTATACTAGAGAGACAAGGTAATTTTGATCATACACCTATTGTGTATGATCAAAAATTAGTAGGATTTTACTCACCAAAAACTACTCAGTATAATAATAAAACGTATTGGAGAACTGGTGCTATTTTTATATTACCTGAATATAGAAAACTAGGAATTGCTAGCAGAGTGATTAATGAATTCTTTAAAGGTAAAGACAGAGGTATGGCCTTAATAGAACAGAGTAATATTGCTAGTCAAAAAACATTTGAGAAAATAGGGTTTATTAGAGATAAACTAATTACAGGTAAGATTACATGTAAACCTACTTGGATATACTTAAAAGAGTTTAACAATGAAAAACCTAGTTATTCTAAATGGTAGAAAAAATATATGTGTCATAATACCTACTCTTATATAAGAGTAGGTATTATGCTGTAAGCTTTATTTTAGAGTGTGTTTGATACTATTTTATCAGATAAAATATTTAATTCTTTTAATGTGATTTTTTCATCTAATGGTCTTTTGATGTCTATTTTTATATTTCTTATTTTATACTTATCAAATAATATAAATTTTGCTGCATTTACTGCATCATTGACAGTATATTTTCTTACAAATTGTTCTGAATCAGTGTAAATCATGAGTTTTTATAAACAGTGATAAGATGATAATAAATTTGATTTAGTTCTTCTTGAGTAAACGAATCGAATTTTAAAATAGTTGTTTTTGATTTTGATAAAGCCAAGTCTACATCTTTTTTCATTTTTTTATAAGATGGAATATTTTCTTTACTTAAAAGATTTAATTTAGTTTGTCTCGTACATACTTTAATTAATGAATTTATATTGAGTAGTTTTCTATGAAGAGCTTGGGTAATATCATCAAATTTTACTCTTAACTCCTCTATAGAATATACATGGTTCGTCGAATGATAAGCAAAACTTTCTGTTATTATTGGAGAATTCATATTGTTTTAAAAATTTAAAGTGTTTTTGTATTATTAGTATAGAGTGTAATAATAATTACACTCTATACTATTTTCTTATCTAATCTTTAAATCCATTAAATATTTCTCCTGCAATAAATACAGAGAAAAGAAATGCATAAAAACATAATATTAAATAAAATATAAATGAGATTATTGGTACAATAATTGGTATTGCAATAAATAACAATAATACAATAAACAAAAACTTGTAGAATGTAAAAACAATTTTCATATCTGAGTAATGTCACTTCTAAAGAACATTGCTTGTGCTGCACCTTCACCTGCATATAGCACTGCTGGTACTGATGTATTATTCATAAATTCTAATAAAAGTTTACCGTTATGGTTAGATGAAATAAAACTAGTCATGCATTCAATGCCTGCTCTAGATATCATTTTATTTCCTGTGACTATTCCTGTGATCACTGAAGGGATATTAAATATCTCTACAGATTGAGCTACACAGAAACAGTCTGGTGGAATAATGCATTTAGAACCATTATAAGGTGTATAATCCTCAGGATCGAAGTTTTTAGGATCGGCTAATTCACCTCTAGTGTTTTTGTATATCATAAACTCTGATGAGAGTCTGATGTTATAAATAAAAGAATCTAATCCATAAGGTATAATTTTTTCAGGTAGACCAGTAGAAATATTTAATTTTTCTATTACTAATTCTTTATAGAATGGATATATAAGAGGTTTAGTACTGAGTATTTCTTGCTCAATGAGTTCTCTCACTACAGTCATTACACCTTTAGATGTTTGTTGATTTTTCTCAATATACTTATCTGCTTTTTCTTGATCTTCAAAATCTACATCAGTAAATTCTTTTGTAGTAATTATATCACGATAAGCATTACCGTCCTCATCATTTTTCACTATTGCAATTTCTCTCTCGATAACATATCGAGGGGGTTTGCATAATTTTTTGAGTTGTTTATCAGATAAAATTCCCATTTTTACTCTATCCTTTTTGATACAATAAAGTTTACAAATTCAACTGGTGTCATAGAAAAACCACTAGAGTGAATATGTCCACCTCCACCAAACTTCTTTGCTATTTCAGCTACATTTTCTCCAGTATCATTGTTACTCCTAAGAGAAACAAACACTTTATCCACACTAATCGCAAACATAATACTAAATGGATAATTTTTAGATAGGATCTCTCCGATTGCAGAACTAAAGTTTGCAGGACAATTTACTATAGGTACAGTAAAACCTTCAAATGAAATAAGCTGATGTTTATCTGCATAATCTTTAGCTAGTTTTTGTTTTAACTCTAGATGTATTTTGCCTCTTTGCATGCATTGATCATAATAGATTTTATTATTAGGATCAACGATATCATCAATAGTTCTAAAAATATCATTAGTGAAATTTAATATTTCATAAATAATATTAGTATCTTCTAATTTAAACAACCAAAGATCTCTATCTTGCACATGTTCTACAATAGAGTACAATGTTCTATTAGAAGTAATAGATTTTTCACTATATTTAGCAAAATTTTCTTTTACATAATTAAATGTAATCATGGCACCACTGTAATTCATATTTAAATAAATATACATACCACATAAATCATTTTCTGGATAAACATTAAGAGATATTTCATCAGATTTATCTAGATTATAATATTTAATGATGTTCTCTAGTGCAGTTAGATGGTGATCGAGTAATACAATACTATTTGCATATTTTCTAAGATTCTCTAAAACATATGCTGGGTATGAAAAGTCTACAATGTAGACATCACAACCCTCTATAATGTTTACATTTAAATCATACCCATAATTTACTGCAATACATTCATGTTCTTTATTTAAAATAGAAAACTCTCTAGAGAGTATATAAGCTGACATACTGCCGTCAGTACAATTTCCATGATATAAAATTTTATTCATTTTAATTAATAGAGTTTTTAGGAATAACAGTGATATTATTATCACCCTCATGTAAAATATAATCACCTACATTCTTCTCAGATACAGGAAAACCTATGAGATAAGAAAAAGAATTATCATCGTAGACAATTCTTACTCTCTCAATTGGCTCACTTGTACTTACACTCACTATTTTCTTCAGTGATGTACTATCAGATGTATAAATCTCTGCTTCTTTTTTAGTGGGTAGTTTAGGCTGGTTAAAACCACTGGCACCTGTTAATCTGAAATACTCTAAGATAATAGTAGTTTTTGCAGATGCTACAAATTCAGCCATATTTAAAAAATCATTTATCTCGTAACTATTAGAGAATATATGATCTGGATTAAATAGGCTAAATTCTACTTCTTCTTCGTTTTTCATTTTCATAGAAAAGTAGAAATCTTTTTTTAATTCCTCCTTTTCTACTGCATGATAACATACATAATGATTATTTATCTCATCTACATGAAATGATAAATTATATTGATGTAGTAATGTCAATAAAATACCATTACTTATAGCTTGAATTACTAAATAGTTATTATACTCATGTTCATTTTTAAATATTTTTTTCATATAAACTTAAGTTTAGAACTTTAAATCACTTTCATATAGAATAGGTATATTTAATTCTTGAGCTTTAGCTAACTTACTGCCAGCTTCTTTTCCACAAATTAGGTAATCTATTTTTGAAGAAACTGTATTAGTGGTGTTTGCTCCTACAGATAATAATTTATCTTTAAGCTCATCTCTAGAGAAAGAATCAAAACTACCTGTTATACAAAATAGCTGACCATTGAATTGATGTTTAGCATTAGAGAGTATTTTAAATGGTGATACATTACAGTGATGAATTAATTTATTTATAACATATAAATGTTTTTCATCTCTAAAATAATCATAAATACTCTTTGCACTGATATCACCAATATCTGGTATACTAAGTAAAGTATCTATACTAGCAGCCATTATATCATCTATTGAATTAAAATAGGTAGCCAGTCTAGAGCATGTACCCTCACCACAATATCTTATTCCTAAAGAGAGTAAGAATTTGTTTAATTGAACATGTTTAGATTGATTAATACTTTGTACAATTTTAGATGCACTAGTAAGACCCATTCCATCTAGATTAGAAATTGTATCAATGCTGAGTTGATGCAATTTTGACTCTGTTGTAGATTGAAGTAAACTAAATAGCTCATTCTCATCTTTAGCAATAGTTCTAAGACCTAAGCAATAAATATCAGAGAAGTCTTTTACTAAACCATTCTCTATTAGCTTAGATAAAATAGATTCACCTAAGCTCATGATGTTCATGCATTGTCTACTTACAAAATGTACAAAAGATTGTTGAGATTGTGCAGGACAATTATCTTTATTTGTACATCTATAATCGACTTGACCTACTTCTTTTACTAAAATACCATTACATACTGGACAGTTTGATGGCATTTTAAAATAGTTTAGTTGTCTATTTTTATTTATTACAGGCCCAGTAATCTCTGGGATTACATCGCCTGCTCTTCTAACAAAAACATCATCGCCTACTCTTAAATCTTTTCTAAGAATTTCAGATTCGTTATGTAGTGTTACATTTGTAACTGTTACACCACCTACTAATACTGGCTCTATTCTAGCTACAGGTGTAACTTTACCAGTGCGACCTACTTGTAGATCAATAGCTAAGAGTTTAGTTATTTTCGATTGTGGTGTGTATTTATGAGCTACTGCCCATTTCGGCTCTCTTGTAATAAATCCTAGCTTCTTTTGAAGATCAAGACTATTTACTTTGTATACTACACCATCAATATCAAAACCAATTAAATTCTTATCTCTAAGAATTTCTATATCGTTGTGGTATTGTGATAATTGTTTATCACAATTATCACCAAAGATAAACTTATTTAACTTTGATACTGGAAAACCAAATTCTATAAGTTGCTCTAGTTGATCACAATGAGTAGATTTTATATATTTATATTTATTTATATCTACTAAAGAGTAAGCAAAGAATATTAATTTAGCTTGTCTTGTTTTAGAAGTATCGAGTTGTCTGAGTGCACCAGATGCTGCATTTCTTGGATTAGTGTATTTTGACTTTCCTTCTTTTTCACGGATACTATTAATTTCTTTAAATGCACTATGTGACATTAAAACTTCACCTCTTATAGTGAGTTCTTTTGGATGCACTTCACCTTTGATTTTCTTTAGTATCTTAGGTATAGACATAATGGTTTTTATGTTAGCTGTAACATCTTCACCATATACACCATCTCCACGAGTAAGGGCTTGAGTAAGAACACCGCCTACATAGTACAGATCGACTCCTAAGCCATCAAATTTAGGTTCAGCATAATAGTCTACTGAATCTAGTTTTAAAGCCTCTAAGACTCTTCTATGGAATTCATATGCTCCATTATCACTGTAATCAGTCTCAGTCTTTAAACTAAGCATTGGAAATCTATGCTTAGCTTTTGTAAATGAACTATTAACAATATCACTACCTACTTTTTGTGTAGGACTATCATTACTTACTAGCTCTGGATACTTAGCTTCTAGTTTACATAATTCATTATAATTATTATCGTATTCATCATCACTCATTATAGGAGTATCAGAATAATAATAACTCTCACTAGCTTTATTTAGTAAAATCTTTAGTTCTGAATATTGTTCTTTAACGTTTTTCATTTATGATATCCATGT
>JFJP01039857.1_pt1 | contig 18105 bp, 19 predicted proteins | sample 431651 | NCBI WGS metagenome assembly JFJP01 (sample SAMN02602958, study PRJNA72255) | Microbial mat metagenome, whole genome shotgun sequencing project. | biome: fresh water; feature: sink hole; material: water; isolation source: purple microbial (photo- and chemosynthetic) mats found in...
TTCTGCATAGGGCGGGTTTATATATACTACCAATTTCTTACGTTTGGCAGGGTTGTTTATGATATCTTGCAATGGCTTGGGTAGTTTCGTAAAATCGTCGTTTAGGAAGTCGAACTGGAAAACATGGTCTTCGAGCAGGTTGGCACCGTTGCGTATGCGATCTTTCATCACATCAACATCTTGCTTATCGAGGGTAGATGCCCAAATATTGTATTTATTGGTAAGTCCATTGAGCAGGTTGCCGGTACCTGATGCACAATCCCATATATAATATTCGTCTTGCCAATCGAGCCCAAGTGCATCTGTAAGGTATTTTTGCGAAAGCTCGACCCAAATTTGGGGCGTAAAGAAACTTCCCTTTCGCTCGCGCACATCTTGCGGCACGAGCAAATCGCGACGTTCTACTATATAGTCCCAATATTCTTCCTTGGGTGGGCGCTCATATTTGTTCCAAAACAGATTGTGGGCTTTTTGCCCGTCGTTGAATTCTACACTGCTCGATGTGAATGCTCCCCACTCGTCTAAATGTCTGTTCAATTCGTATCTGGTAGACTTGATAACCACAAATAGTTTATCTTTCAGCGTGATGTTATCTTCCGAAAGCAAATCGGCTAAATAAAAGTCACCATCTATCACTCCTTTTTTCTTGGCAATATCCCAGTTGGCAGCTATACTTGGTTTTACTTCCTGAAGCCATTTGTTGTAAATAACTATAAAATTGGTCTTATCTATTCTGTTCTTCGTAATCCCCCATTTCCCAACTATAAAGTTTGCTTTTATAAACTTATGTAATTCTCTTTCATCTTTGCCATAATAATACAAGCGTGTATTCTTGCTTAAAACGAATTGAACTTTTTCCAAAACTATTTTAAACTCCTTGGTTTCATAATTGGAGGGTGTAACATTCCAATTGAAATCATTCTGATAAAAAACATCCTGAATATCGTTGTATTGTATAAACGCTATTTTTTCAGAATCGAAGGCCCCAAGCATCAAAGGTGGCAAATACTTATCAAAAGTCCGGGCTTTTCCTATGGTAAGTATCAACTGTGTAACTGATTTATAAATATCAGATATTCCTTTCTTAGCTTCTGCCCATAAAAGACTCTCTTGTTCATTTATCTGGCTTCCGCTCTTGTGCATAGATACACAAAAATCTACGTTCCCTATGATTCTGGTATTGTCGTAAAGCCAGAAATAGTCATTTGCTATTTTGTTCTTGAGTTCTTCTTCTCGAATATTTATATCGTATGCCATAAGCATTAAAAAAAACCATTAGTATAAGAAGTTAAGGAAATTTGAATTTGATAATATATAAATACAACATCTCCCAAAAATCAAAACGCAAGATAGGTCTTTTTATCTAAATGAGAAAGATGAAGAGAGGTTAGTTATAATTCAATGTTGTATTGCAAAATACAAGACCACAAGCTTAGCCAGATATGAACATAGCTATTTGCGCAAGTAGTTTAAACCCATTTTCAAAATATTCCACAATCAAATAATAATCAAAACGCTTATTTCTGCATTCTCCATTATCCATTACCTTTCATCATTCGCTGCATCATCAAAGTTAGCCAATTGCAAATTGAGTATTTTAATTTTCTCAATTAGTAAATTGCGCTCATAGGAATCCTCGTTGGCACTGGTAAGCACAAAATAATCGACTGAGTTGCGCAGTTGGCTGGCTTGTTCTTTCATCATATCAGAACTAGCCGAAAGTTCTTCGGCGGAGGCTGCATTCTGCTGCACCACGTCAGTGAGTTGCGCTACCGAAGCATTTATCTGTGATACACCGCTCATCTGCTCGCTTGCTTGTAACGATATTTCACTCACCGACTCTATGATACCTTGCATATTTCCTATAAACTCTGTAAGCATAGAGGCCGAACTGTTGCCAATAAGCAAGCTCTCAGCAGAAACTTCATTGATTTTTTTAGCAGCTTTCAGGCTTTTCATGGCTAGTTTGCGTATTTCTGTGGCCACTATGGTAAATCCTTTTCCTGCCTCGCCTGCACGCGCAGCTTCAATTGCAGCATTTATAGCAAGCAAGTCTGTTTTATTGGCTATTTCATTTATTACATCTATATCACGCACTATGTTTTGGAGGGCACTGATAGTAGCCTCCACCGACGAACTCACATTGCTTAGAGCCAGTGTAGTTTTCTCAGAACGTTTTGCAGAAACCTGCGCATGATCGGTAACTGTGCTGATAGAGGCAGTTAATTCTTCAATAGAAGTGCTTACTTCCTCAGCGGCCGACGACTGCTTATTGGCACCCTCAGCAAGTTGAGCAGCGGCGCGGGCTACGCTTTGACTCGATGTGTTGAGCTCCGCAGTTTGGTTTATTATTTGGCCTAAAATATGTCTCAGCTTATTCACCATAGTGTTAAGCGCATCTGTTATTTCGCTTATCTCGTTTTTATTTTGCACTTGCACATCAACATCGAGTCGCCCATCGGCAATATCAAGCGTAAGTGTGGCTACCCTTCGTATGGGGTTGAATACATTTTTCACCAGATAATATACTGTATATACAAGCATAGTTATAAGTAGCAATGCACCCAAGAATAAGTATATGGTATATCTTCGCATAAAATTGATGGATCCCTGCACAGCCATTCGGGTAGAGGCATACTGTGCGAACGAGTATTTATAGAAACCCTCGATGGCTGTTGCGTACATTTCTTTCCACTTGGCATAATCCGGGCCATTGAGTATCTTCAGACATTCCTGGTGAGCGGAATCTGCTTTGAGCTCCAATACTTTGTTTTCGAGCAGAACCAACTGCTGGTTAGCTGAGTCGTGCAATACAAAAAACTTTTGCATTTCGGGATTATTGCTTTCGGCAATGGCCTCTTGTACGAAAGTATCGAGCATCAGCGAATAGTGGTCGTACACGGCCAAGTCGGCAGTATCGCCGGTGTGAACATAGCTTTTTAGGCTACGTGTGAGTAGCTCATCGGCCAGTCGTATTTCGGTGGCACGGTGGTATTGAGCCTGATTCAACATTGAAAGCTTGAACTCCTCGTGCAGGTTGGCAATAAGCTTGTATATAGAAACACTGCTGGCAAAAACCAAAATACCAATTAAACTAACTCCTAGTATGAGTCTGTTTCGTATCACATTCCGGTGGCTCAGCCCCGGCTTCACTTTCGAGAATTTCTTTTTCAACATAATAACCCAGTATTACTGATTGCCCTGATTGGTGCAGATGATACAATATACAAATAATACATGTATTGACACCAAAAACCTGCAATATTCTTATTCCGCTGCTTGGGCTCCAATATACATGAAATGCGAAATAAAAAGAAATAAACGAAAGCAGAATCACTCATTGTGCAAAAACAACCAACGCACTGCTTCCGGAAACTCTTTGCGCCAGAACCATTCTTTGTGTTCACCGTATTTTCGCTCAACTTTTATCAGATTTTGGTCTTCGATCCAGCCTCTTTCAAGTAATAATTTGTACATATGTTGCATATCCAGCATCATGAGCATGCCCTCTTTATGGCTCCCCATCATATAAATAGCGGGTTTGGTATCAAACTTCAAAGTATCAATCATGCGGTATATTTCCGGATTTATCCAAAAAGCAGGTGAAAAAAGCAACAACTTGCCAAAGACATCGGGATACTTGAGACCTCCATACAGACTTATATGCGCACCCAGCGAGCTCCCCCCCAACACGGTGTAGCGAGCATGCGGGCGGGTGCGGTAAGCAGAGTCAATGTAAGGCTTAAGTGTTTGTGTGATAAAACGCATATAAGCATCGCCCTGGCCGCCACCATGCTTGGGGTGAGCCCAGGGCGTGTATTCTGCAATACGGCTATCGCCACCATTGTCTATACCCACCACTATACACTGAGGCAAATTGTAAACTGCTGCCGAGTCAAATGCTTCGTCTACGCCCCACTAAGCCCGGAAGCCGTATACTCCTGGGGTAAATAAATCCAGATGCGGCGACTCTTTTGCAATTGTGGTATGTAAAACGCAGAATCTATAATGTGCACGTTGGCAGACCGTGTGGTATCTGGTTTGCTTCGGAAATGGTCAACCCAGCCTCTCACTTTAAGTTTCTGCGGTTTGCTTTTGCCAGCTTTGGCTGAGCGGTTTTGTATGTCGGCGCCCCGCTCATCGCATTCTACAGTAGTCCAGCTACCCCGGGTTATTTTATATTCGAAGTCAGCGTTTCCTGGAACAACCAACTCGTAGCTGCGGTCGTATTTATAAGTAAACTTGTACGCCGAGTCGGCAGGATTCCAGTTATTGAAAGAGCCTGCAGCATAAAAAACAGCATCGGTGGGAGTATAATCAGGCCATGCGGTAATCTTGAGGGTAGTTTGGCTAAAGGCAGCTATGCTCATAATAAACACGATAAAACCAATGGTATATTTTTTCATACAGGAAAAGAGTAAAATGTGTATTTCCTTGATAAATTTAACTTCTTTTACGGAATATTTCATGCAAAAAAACGTTTGCATGTAGAATAAATATCAGGGCTCATGAAAGTTTTCAGAACACACATATTCTTACTGCTTCTAGCTATACTTGCAATGGCCTCTAAGCCTGCAATGGCCTCGTATTTGCTTATACCTATGGACGATACACAGCGAAACCACCTCAAAGCCTATGGCATAGCATACTGGACTCTTCAGAACTCAGGTACAGTGCAATGGCTACTCAATTATAGGGGTGGAAGTTTCATGATACAACATAGTTCAGATTTGGAGGCAGAATGTCAGATACGTGGAGTAGGTTTCGAGATACTTGCCGATGCGCAGGCTCTGGCTTTAGTAGACGAAATAAGCCAGCCGGAAGTAAATATGGATGTAGTGAAACTCGAAAAGGCACCGAAGATAGCTGTATACTCCCCCAAGACAGCGCAGCCTTGGGACGATGCAGTAACCTTGGCGCTCACATATGCTGAAATACCTTACGATATAATATACGACGAAGAAATAGTAAACGGAGAGCTTTCTAAATACGATTGGTTACACCTGCACCACGAGGATTTTACGGGGCAGTATGGGAAATTTTGGGCAAGCTACCGCTATGCTACCTGGTACCAGGAAGCGCAGCGCGACCAAGAACAACTGGCCTACAAATTGGGATTTAATAAAGTGAGTAAACTGAAACTTTTTGTGTCACAGTCTATCAGATCATATGTGATGAATGGTGGTTTTCTGTTTGCGATGTGCTCAGCAACCGATTCGTTCGATATTTCGCTGGCCGCCACCAATACCGATATTTGCGAATCTATGTTTGATGGCGACCCTGCCGACCCTGCAGCCCAATCGAAACTCGATTTCACTTTGCCGTTGGCCTTCCGCAATTTCACGCTGAGCCGCAACCCCACCGAATACGAATTTGCAGACATTGATGCGACCCTCACTCGCACTGTGCGTAAGGAAGAAGACTACTTTACACTCTTTGAGTTCTCTGCTAAGTGGGACCCAGTGCCTACCATGCTTTGCCAAAACCACACCAGCATCATCAATGGATTTCTGGGGCAAACTACATCGTTCAGAAAAGAAGTGATAAAGCCAGAGGTTCTGATCATGGGTGAAAATAAAGCAGCCAAAGAGGCCCGCTACATACATGGTGAGTTGGGCAATGGCACATGGACTTTCTACGGCGGCCACGACCCCGAGGACTACCAACACTTTGTGCTCGATCCACCTACCGACCTCAACTTGTACCCAAATTCGCCCGGCTATAGGCTCATACTCAACAATATTCTGTTTCCGGCAGCCAAAAAGAACGCAATTGGTTTTACATATTCCAAGCCCTTGGTGCCGCATTGGCATATGTGATGAAGGTATAAGAATATACATTTTTTTCATTGGGCTCGTGCTTTTGCTTATCTATACACTCCCAAGCTCCCATTTGTGCCAGGTCGAAATAGGTATCGCCATCGAAACGCTGGTGTATGCGTGTAAGATGCAGTATGTGTGCATAAGGCATGAATGCCTGAAACAAACTGGCTCCCCCTATCACACAAATCTTTGCCTGATCTTTTAATGCTAAAAACACTTGTTCAATAGAGTTGCAAAGAAGTACACCTTCGGGTACTGCATAGTTGCTGTGACTAAGTACCACATTGAGCCTTCCGGGCAGCGGCCCCGCTGGCAACGACTCGAAAGTACGTCTGCCCATGACTATGGGATGCCCCATGGTAATATTTTTGAAATGCTTCAAATCGGCAGGCAAGCGCCAGGGCAATGTATTGTTTATGCCTATCACATGATTTTCGGAAACTGCTACTATACATTCTATTTGCATGATGCCTTTCAGAATATACCGTTCAGTTTGCTTTCAATTCGGTCTACTATGGTCGACAAGTCCGATTTGTTTTCGTAGAAATTCATATTATCAACATCTACTATGAGCAATGGCCCCAGGGTATATCCACCAATCCAGCTATCGTAACGCTCATTGAGGCGTGTGAGGTAATCTATGCGTATGCTATGCTCGTAAGCTCGTCCCCTCTTTTGTATCTGGCTTACCAGTTTCGGAACAGATGCTTTGAGGTAAATGAGCAAATCAGGTGGCCCAATGAGCGAAGTCATGAGGTTGAACAAAGTGGTGTAATTATCGAAATCACGCTTATTCATAAGCCCCATATCAAATAGATTAGGCGCAAATATGGTAGCATCTTCGTATATAGTGCGGTCTTGTATAACAGTGGTTTCGGACTTACGAATATCTACAATTTGCTGAAACCTGTTGTTGAGGAAGTAAATCTGTAAATTAAAAGACCAACGCTCCATATCGTTGTAAAAATCTACCAGATACGGGTTATCGTCTACTTTTTCGTAGTTGGGAATCCAACCGTAATGTTTAGAGAGTAATGTTGTAAGTGTGGTTTTTCCGCTTCCAATATTACCGGCAATAGCAATGTGTAAAGGTTTCATGTCACAAATTATTAATACAACAGGGGTTTGGCAATACGCTTACTGTTACCCCTAAAATTTGAGACAAAGTAAAACATTTTTTCAAGAAACACAATCCCGAAAAAAACATGTTGATAAGGAAATTGATTCGACAATGAAGAATTTTACGGAATTTCCTTCAAGCTTACTTTATCGCCAAGCCATGTGTAAAGCATTCCATTGGACACCCCAAACTCGGATGCGCCTTCGGGCATTTCTAAAGGTAGCAGACTGCGGCGTTTGGTGCTGATGTTGTAGTTCCAGATGCGGTTGCCCACAGTATAGTATAGATTGTTGTTGTTCAGATATATGTTTCCAATTTCAGCAGAGGGTATCTGGTCGGCCAATTGGCCAGATGAGTTGAAAATAAGAATTCCGGTAGACGGAAAATGCAATACTACCCTATCGAGCGTGCTATATATGCCTCGTGGTGTTTCATTTTGCTTCAGAAGCAGCCTTAGCCAGCCCGTTGTAGCCACAGCGCGGTAATGATAATCGAGCAGAATTAGTTTTTGATTCCAACTATCGTAAATCCAATATCCAACTGAAGGAGCACCAACTACAGCTGATATACTGAACCATGAATAGCTCGACAAATATACAGACTCGGCACGCAGTGCAAGCCGCTGATTGAGGACACTTATCATCTGTAGATCTTTGTAAAACAAAATGATATCCATCTGATCGGAAACATCTGCATTGCTGATAGATTCTGGGCCCCCCTGAGAAAATTGGAAAAGCAGTTTACCGGTAGTATCATACTGCTCTATGGTATTCTGGTGAATAATATAATAAAGACCTTCTGGAGAAACCAGCAATTGTTGAGCTTTCAGCCCTGTGCCTATAGCTAGCCAGACACAAAGAATTGCCCAAATAGATTTTTTTTTCATACCGCCTTTAATATTGGATTTGCACATCTAAAACGAAAGCAAAAATGCAGCCATGATGAGTAAATGAATAAGAAAATGAGATGCAAATAACAATACTTTGTATTTCAAAATTGGGGAAATTGATTTTTCTTGAAGAAGTTCTCCCCCCCCTACAGCTATTCATTGAAAAAAAAGCCACCCTGCAACTATTTCAGGATGGCTTTCGTTTTATTTTAGATAGAACACGTGAGTTTTTTGTTGTTTCTTAGCCCTTCAATAGCAAAGCCTTAAATTAATGTGCAAGAATCCAGAAAGACATCTTGGTATACTTACGACGCAATGTTTGTAAGTTTTTCATAGCATCTTCCTTTTTCCAGTATTTGGCAACAGCTACACGGTTGTAACCATTGTCGCCCGGAAGAACTTCGGCAGTGTATCCTTCTTTTTTCAACTGACGAACTAACACCTTGGCTTTTGACTCTTTTCTGAAACTGCCTCCTATAAGATAATAGGTTTTTGTGGTAGATTTCTTAATAGTAGATTTATTGTCGCCAGATTTGGTGGTAGTATTACCTCCAGAATTACCGGTAGTAGTGTTATTAGTATAAGTATTACCGGTAGTAGTTTTGTCTTTGTTGGTAGTAGTATTATTACCAGTGTTGTTGTTTCCGGTATTGTTATTGAAAGTTGTAGAATTGGAACCGGTGTTGTTGTTATTATTATTCGACTCATATCCATCGCCACCAATTTCGGTTTTTTCGAGAATATCGTCAGCAGTTTCAAGGGTATCAGATCTGAAACTTTCAGAATCGGCCAATCCACTTGTGGTATCCAAATCTAAAGATGAATCTGAATCATAATCAGGATAGTTAGTAACATTCTCAACAGTAGAGCCACCGCTATCCGTTTTACGCTCCTTCACACCACCACATGATATTAGCGTGAGGAAGATTACTGAGGTGATAAGAGCAAAAATTCTCATTTCCTTATATTTTTAAAGTTTAACAGGTTAAAAATACACATTTTTTTTTAGATGATCCTAAAAAAACACTTTTTTCTACATAATTATCTGCCAGACAAATACACAAAAGAATGTTTCTAACTATCATTCGTACACCAACAAAAACCAATGAAAATACTCCAATAGGTGTTCGTAGGAATAGGAAAATAAAAAAATGATTAAACAGTTTTTTTATTTTCCTATCTGAATAATATCGAATACACCCGTGTAGTGAGTATTATTTTACGAGCGAGCCATTTTGTATTTCGCTCTCCGGTGCGAGCAGAGCAAGTTTACCATCGGGAGATTCAGCAGTAAGTATCATACCGTGCGATTCAATCCCCTTTATTTTGCGAGGTTCAAGGTTTGCAATGAAGGTGACTTTTTTGCCTACCATTTGCTCAGGGGTGTAATGAAGTGCCAGTCCGGAAACAATGGTACGCTTATCTACTCCACTATCTACCAGAAACTGTAAAAGTTTATCGGCCTTCGGCACTTTTTGTGCCTCAAGTATAGTACCTATGCGAATGTCTAACTTCTCAAAATCAGTGTAGGCTATATTCTCTTTTACTGGGGGAAATTGTGGAACGATCGGTGCATTGCTCATTTTGCTAAGTTGAAGTTTTTCAATTTGTTTTTCAATTTCTGCATCTTCTATTTTGGAGAACAGCAGTTCGGGAGCTGCATCTATTTTGTGTCCTGTAGGCACGAGTGTATGGCTGCCAATGGCATTCCACTCAAAAGTGCCAATATTGAGTATTTTCCTTATCTTTTCTACAGTAAAAGGTAGGAAAGGCTCTAGTATAATGCTCAGGTTGGCAGTAATTTGAATACAGATATTTAGTATAGTTGCAACTTTTTCGGGATTTTCTTTGAAAATGCGCCAAGGTTCAGTTTCAGCGAGGTACTTATTGCCTAGGCGAGCTATATTCATAGCTTCACGTTGTGCATCGCGGAAGTGGAACTCTTCGATAAGTTTTTCGACGTTGGTTTTGAATTGTTCAAGCGTATTGATTACTTCCAAGTCTTTGGCATCGGGTATACCAAGTTCAGGTGTATTGCCATTGTAATACTTATTGGTGAGTACAACTACCCTGTTTATGAAATTGCCAAGCATGGCTACCAACTCGTTGTTGTTTTTCTCCTGAAAATTTTTCCAGGTAAAATCATTGTCCGATGTTTCGGGAGCAATGGATGTGAGAGTGTAGCGCAATACATCTTGCCTTTGCGGAAAATCTGCCAGATATTCGTGCAACCACACTGCCCAATTGCGGGAAGTAGATATTTTTTCATTTTCGAGGTTCAGGAACTCATTGGCAGGAACATTGTCGGGCAGAATATAGCTGCCTTCTGCTTTTAGCATTGCGGGGAATACAATGCAATGGAAAACAATATTGTCTTTGCCTATAAAATGGATCAATCTGGTATCTTCGCTTTTCCAGTATTTTTCCCAATCGGGTGTAAGTTCTTTGGTGGCAGAAATGTACCCAATAGGTGCATCGAACCAAACGTAAAGTACCTTAGAACCGGCATTGGCAAGTGGTACAGGCACACCCCAGTCGAGGTCGCGGCTCACAGCTCGAGGCAGAAGCCCGGCATCGAGCCAAGATTTGCACTGACCGTATACATTTGGTTTCCACTCTTTGTGTTCTTCAAGTATCCATTTTTTCAGGAAAGGCTCCCACTCATCGAGGGGCAAATACCAGTGCGATGTTTCTTTGAGAATAGGTGCAGTACCACTGATGGCAGAGCGCGGATTGATAAGCTCGGTAGGGCTGAGTGAGGTTCCGCACTTTTCGCACTGATCGCCATAAGCATTTTCGTTGGCACATCGCGGACAAGTACCTATTATATATCTATCGGCCAAAAACTGATTGGCTTCAGAATCGTAATACTGTTCGCTGGTTTTTTCTATAAATCCATTTTTCTCGTGAATGGTTTTGAAGAATTCAGAAGCTGTCTGATGATGAACAGGCTTGCTGGTGCGCGAATAAATATCGAAGCTGATACCAAACTCCTGAAAAGACTTTTCGATAATTGAATGATACTGATCTACTACCTGTTGCGGGGTAGTTCCTTCTTTGCGGGCACGCAAAGTTATGGGCACACCGTGTTCGTCTGAACCACAGATATATAAAACGTCTTGTTTTTTGAGTCTTAAATAACGAACATAAATATCTGCAGGAATATATACCCCAGCCAGGTGGCCTATATGCAGTGGGCCGTTGGCATATGGTAACGCTGCGGTAACAAGGTATCGCTTAAAATTTTTCATTGTATGTATATTGCTGTATTTTTATTCTTTTCGCAAAATTTAAACATACGAAGTTACAATTTTGTATGAAAAGTGATGAATCGGTTTATAAGGAAATAGTAAAAAAGAATAAGATTACTTATTTAGTGTTGAAAGATGGTGTATCCTTTAGGTAACTCAAACATACTCACATCCAGATTTTCTTTTTTAATCTCGGTTACCGTAAGTTGCATACGAAACTCCCGCAATAAGCTCCGCTCAACAGAAAGCATGGGTAAGTATCCGATATTGTCGGGTATTTGCAGATAATATAATGTGTTTTTGTCTGTACGATTTACAATGCGTATGAGTTCATTGAAAAACAGAAAATTATCTTTGGTAACCCAGTATTGAATGTCGGTATTTTTGGTTCGGTTTATTACTCTCCATTGGTGGCATTTGTAACCATTGATGACTTGAAAATTTTCGGACTTTATGATTTCCAAGTCCTCCACTTTAGGCGCGGTATATGGTTGAATGGAAACCGGCATGAAAATTTTCCTATCGGGGTTTATATCAAACATTTTAAAGTTTTTGAAATCGATGATCGAATATTTGATTACTTTTCGGTTTCTATTCAACTCTTCGAATCTTATTTTGTCTCCTTTAACATAATACTGATAATAAAGCGTATCAGTGGTAGATTGTTTCTCGAAGGATATTTTTCCTTCAAAATCTTGGGCGTATGTATTGGTTTCGTTGGTAAATAGGAATATAAAAAACATAAAAAAATGCTGGAACATATAGAGATTTTGTTTAGGCATTTGGGTGCAGTGGGTATTTTTGCAAAATTAATAATTAATAACGATTTATAAAAGGACTTAAGTACATGGCTGAGCATAATAACTTAGGAAAAAATGGAGAAAAAGCTGCGGTAGAACATTTGCTGCACTTGGGTATGGAAATACTGGATACCAACTGGCGATTTAAGCATCTGGAGCTTGATATTGTAGCCAGAGATAAACAAACACTGGTAGTGGCCGAGGTGAAAACCCGCAGCTATAGCACTGTGCAGCAACCGGCCGACTCAGTGAATAAGCAAAAGCAAAAATGGTTAGTTGAGGCTGCCAATGCCTATGTACAGGCCAAAGGAATAGATTTGGAAGTACGTTTCGATATCATAAGCATAATAGAAACCAGAAACGGGATGAAAATAGATCATATACCCGATGCATTTTACCCGCGTATGTAATTCTGTGATTATTTACTACTTCTCTTATTCTTTGGTAGCGATGCCAGAATGAGTTGATATGAATGATCTATCCACTCAAAAATCATAATATCAGGCACAGCACCATCCACATCTACAGTGTTCCAATGTTTTTTGTTCATGTGATAACCTGGCCTTACACATGAGTATTGTTCGCGCAATTCTACTGCCTTCTCAGGGTTGCATTTGAGATTAATACTAAGTGGCCCAGTAATATTGGTGAGTGCAAATATTTTGTCATACACTTTGAATACAAGCGTATCTTCATCAAAAGGTAATGCCTCAGTAGTGTTTTCCTTGCTTAGGCAATATTCTCTTAAAATTTCTATATTCATGGCCTGAATGTTTTTAAAATTCGGATTAAGTTATGTTTGAATCCCCGATTATCTTTTTGCAAAAATTTTCATCCAAATTTATGGATGTTTTAATGAATTTTTTCTCATTTATAGGCGAACCTTATGTAATAATTGCAATAATGGCTTATGTGTATTGGAACCTATCGAAAAAACAAGGACTTACCATGAGTATAATATTCCTTGTGAGTATGTACATAAACCAAATACTCAAGCTTCTGGTGCATACTCCTCGCCCATACGAGGCGGTGCCGCAGATAGAAGGTAAGCGAATAGAAACTGCCGGCGGGCATGCGTTTCCAAGCGGGCATTCTCAGGGTGCCTCCACATTTTACATGTTATTATCCAAATTCTATATGCTAAAGTGGTTGTGGATAACTTCGGTAATTTTGGTTTTGGGAGTAGGCATTTCGCGCATGTATCTGGGAGTGCATTGGCCAATAGATGTATTGGGTGGATGGCTCATAGGACTGCTATTTGCATATCTGGGGTATGAGGTCTTGTATCCATTGATTGAGGACGACAATAAAGCCCCCAAAGCACTTTTAGGGATAGTTGCTTTGCTATTGCTTTCAGTACTTGTGAGTGTAATTTTTGTAAGTGCGGCAGATGCATTGCCATTGTTTCTGATGCTTTCAACAACTTTGGGCACGGTGATTGGCTATTTGCTCGATTTACGTTTTTCAAAATTTGTGGAAGGCGGCAAAAAAGTTGGAGTAATAATTTTACGCTATTTGATAGGAATGGTAGTTGTAATAGCCATTATAAAAGGACTGGAAGGTTTCATTTCGAATGATATAGCTGATATTTCTTTTCGTTATTTCCTTATTGGATTATGGATTAGTTTTGGATTTCCGGCTTTAGGGAAAATGCTCAAACTCTTTAATTGATAAAAAACCGATAAAAAAACCGGAACAACCTTTTACTAATAAGGGCGTTCCGGTTTGTACATAGCATATAACTGCAGACTATGGCATATTATGGAATAATAAGCATTGCATCGCCGTATGTACCAAATCTGTATTCATTTTCAATGGCCACTTTATAAGCATCCATAAGCAGGTCGAAACCGGCAAATGCCGAGGTGGTCATAAGCATAGTAGTCATGGGTAGATGGAAATTCGTAATCATGGCACTAGGAACACTAAATTCATATGGTGGAAAAATAAATTTATTGGTCCATCCATCGTAAGGTTTTAGTAAGCCTTTGGTAGAAACACTGGACTCGAGTGCACGCATCACAGTGGTACCAACTGCACAAACCTTGCGCTTTTGTTCAATTGCTTTATTCACTATATGTGTAGTAGCATCATTGATTACAATTTTTTCCGAATCCATTTTATGTTTGGTCAAATCCTCAACATCCACATCGCGAAAGTTTCCGAGCCCCACATGCAAAGTTACATAAGCAAATTCTACACCTTTTATTTCAAGGCGTTTTAGTAATTCTCTGCTAAAGTGCAAACCAGCGGTTGGGGCTGCCACCGCACCTTCATGTTTTGCAAAAATGGTTTGATACCTGTCTTTGTCCTCAGGTACAGGTTGTCTGCCCAAAATTTTAGGTATGGGAGTTTCACCTAAGTCATGTAATATTTTTTTGAAATCTTCGTAGCTGCCATCATACAAGAACCTGAGTGTGCGGCCTCTGGATGTAGTATTGTCTATGACCTCAGCTACCAATTCATCATTATCACCAAAATAAAGTTTATTGCCAATCCGTATTTTGCGAGCCGGATCAACAAGGACATCCCAAAGTTTTTGCTCATGATTGAGCTCTCTTAGCAGGAATACTTCAATTTTGGCACCGGTTTTTTCTTTATTTCCGTATAATCTGGCAGGAAATACTTTGGTATCATTGAAAATCATGATATCGCTTTCATCAAAATATTCAAGTATATCTTTGAATATTCTGTGTACAATTTTACCGGTAGATTTTTCTAAAACCAAAAGCCTCGATTCGTCTCTGTTTTCAGTCGGAAACCGGGCAATACGCTCTTCGGGCAAATAATATTTAAATTCTGAAAGTTTCATATAATTTTTATATTATGCATTTTACTACAAGACAAGAAAGGTGAAAAATATTTGTATCTGAAAAAGCACCAAGATGCAACGTTTTTTTCAGGCAATTTATTATTCACGTTTTAATATTTTTTTCAAAATCATCGACCGGAATTGCATCTTCCACAGCGAATTCTCCTATGCGAGTGCGCCTGAGTCCAACCAAATGCGCCCCGGATTGGAGTGCAATGCCCAAATCGTGGGCAAATGAGCGGATATATGTGCCTTTGCTGCACTCTATTCTTACATCGATGTAAGGAAGTTCAAATTTTTCGATGGAAAGTTTGTAAATTTCAACTTCGGAAGGTTTTAGCTCCATCTCTACTCCACTTCGGGCGAGTTTGTATGCACGCTTACCATCAATGCGTTTTGCAGAATATAGTGGCGGAATTTGCTGTATCTTCCCAATAAAACCTGTAAAGGCAGATTCAACTAAAGACTCGGTGATATGAAGAAATTCCGATTCACTGTTTATTTCAGTTTCCAAATCGTACGAAGGTGTGGTAGCCCCTACACGTATGTTGGCAATATATTCTTTGGGCATGGCTTGTATCTGATCTATTGTTTTGGTGTGCTTTCCGGTGCAAACTATGAGCAAACCGCTTGCCAGTGGATCTAAGGTTCCGGCATGTCCAATTTTTATATCCTTAATGCTGAGGGCGTACCTGAGCACCGATTTCAGTTTGCGCACTACATCGGTAGAGGTCCAATACAAAGGTTTATCAAGCAATATGGTTTCACCTGCTTCAAAATCCCAATTCGTTTTATGAATAGACAAGTATGTAAATTATTAATGGTTAGTACCGAGAGACTAATTAGTATCGAAAAGACATTCAGAGAGATTATTGTCTGCTCTTTGGTTTTTTCATGATTGCATAAATCTCGAATACAAAACCGAAAAGTACGATCATGGGTGCAAGGGTGATACGCTGAAAATTAAATATCTCCGGTGTTTTGCTCGGATCGTTGTCCGGAAAAAATTCGTTAGGATTCTGCACTGCACCTCCGCTCATAAGAACGAAACCTATAACAATGATTACAAATCCAATGGCCAGAAGTATATAATTTTCGCGTTGAAGTGCAAATTCAAAGTGGCGCGTAGAAGAATTGTTGTTTCCGGGCACTTCGCTTTTTACTTGTTTCTCTGATTTTGAAGTAACTTTATTTTCCATATTATGATTCTATTTCTAATAATACAATTCGTCTGAAGTAATGGATATGAAATAATTGACTGCAATAAGCGTTGAAAAAACGGTAATGACAATACCTATAAATGAAACAACTCCCAGCAGCATAAGAATTTCGGTGAATGACAACAGTGCATCAAGCTGGGCATGAATGCCTGATATTACGAAGCTGAGCAAAAAAATTGATGCAAAAGAACTGAGTATTCCCAGCAAAAAACTATTCCAGATAAACGGTTGCCTGATGTAGGCTTTAGTGGCACCTACCAGTTTTTGGGTGTGTATGATAAAACGCTTTGATTGAACCGAAAGCCGTATGGTATTGCTTATGAGTGCATAGGCTATAGCCAGCATAAGTATGGTAAATAAGCCCAGATACAGGCTAATTTTTCCCACATTTTCATTTACAAAATTTACCAGTGATTTTTGATAAAAAACGTCTTTTATTTGTGGGTAATCCAACAATTGAGATTCAATTTTAGCAATACTATCTACGTTTGAGTATTCGGCTTTGAGTTTGATATCTATAGAAGCAAGGAGAGGATTGTAGCCCATGAAATCAATAAAATCTTCGCCAAGTTCTGATTTAAGTTCCTGCGCAGCCCGGTCTTTATCAATAAATTCCGATGAACGAACGTAAAGAGAAACATCCAAGTCTTTCTGAAGTTTGATGATTTCTATCTCAGGCGTATTATCGTGAATGATAATTGAGAATCCGACATTCTCGCGTATATGTTCCGAAATTTTTTGAGCATTGAGAAAAAGAAAACCTATGAGACCTAGTAAAAACAGAACCAAGGCGATACTTATCATGCTTATTAAATAAGAGCCTCTGAGTTTCCATTGTACATTCATGTCTATATTTCTGGTAATCATTTTGTTGAAAAAAATAAGCAGACAAAGATAACACATTTAATCGCGTAAATAAAATTTTTTATACGCTGCGAACCTTATCAATATTGAATTTATGTGAAAAGAATGGTTAAAGAAAGGCATGTATTGTATATTTTTGTAAAAATTTTTACATGGGTATCATCAAACGGCAATCTATATTAGGCACTGTATTCAGTTATGTAGGTGTAGTCATAGGTTTTATAACCAGTGGCATATTATTTCCGCGTATGTTGAGCCCAGAGCAAATAGGCTTGCTAGCCACATTGGTTTCGTACTCACTACTTTACTCACTTATAGCTACACTGGGGTTCAATAGTACGGTGATACGGATGTTTGCATACTTCAGAAATTCGCAGAACAATCACAACGGATTTGGGGCCCTCATGCAATTGGTGCTGCTTGCAGGAATAGGTATATTCATCATTATTTATTACTTATCTGTACCATATCTGCACTTGGCAAATTCCGGAAATTCTGAACTCCTGGTGCAGTATACCCACTATATTCTGCCACTCACCATTTTTGGCACTCTTTTCATTGTGCTAGACAACTACAACTCGGTATTATTCAATGCTGTGCGGGGCATTTTCCTGAAAGAAGTATTGCTAAGGATTCTCATACTTATACTTATCATTTTGTTTTATTTCAGGTTTATTCATTTTGAAAACTTTTTAATACTCTATATAATAGCCACTTGCATACCTGGTCTTCTAATATTTTTATTATTGAAATGGGAAGGAAATTTGCCTTTCAATATACATGAGATAAAAATTGCGGTGGATAAAAAAAGAGAACTTGTAAGTGTAAGTTTATACGGCATGCTAAGTAGCTTTTCGGGAAATGCAGTAGAGCAAGTGGATAAACTAATGATAGCATCGATGCTGGGCCTTAAACAAACCGGCATTTACGCTACTGCTTATTTGTTTGCAACGCTTATAAAAGTGCCATCGCGCACTACCATAAAAATAGCGTCGACCATAGTGGCCGAGGCATGGCGAAAAAACGATATGGCAGAAATTCAGAAAGTCTATCAGAAAAGCGGGATCACCATGTTTTGGATAGGAATGCTTATTTTTCTAGGCATTTGGAGCAACATACATAACGTGTCATATATCATTACCGAAAAATTTGCCGACGGAAAGTGGGTTATATTTTATATTGGCCTGGCCGGTCTTATAGAGATGTCGTCGGGGGTAAGTATAGCTATACTCAACACATCGAGGCATTATAGGTATGTCACACTTTTTACAGGCATTCTGGTTGCACTTCTTATCATCAATAATTTGTGGCTCATCCCGCTATGGGG
>JFJP01038535.1_pt1 | contig 18104 bp, 14 predicted proteins | sample 431651 | NCBI WGS metagenome assembly JFJP01 (sample SAMN02602958, study PRJNA72255) | Microbial mat metagenome, whole genome shotgun sequencing project. | biome: fresh water; feature: sink hole; material: water; isolation source: purple microbial (photo- and chemosynthetic) mats found in...
CTAGTTTTATTCCATTCAAATACCAGATTACCACAATCCCAGACCCTATCATAACCATTTATTTTCATGTTTTCTGTCTCAGACAGCGAGGAATCATACACCCCAAGCTTCTTATTAAGACGCTTCTTCTGGAACTTAAATCTTGATTCTACTGTATAATAATCCTTGGTGTACCAGTATGCAGGTTCCGAGTTCGCTAATTGGGTAAACCCAGATGCAATATATCCTTTACCATTAAAATATTTAGCATCACAATAAGTAATAATGCTTTTAGGGTTGTGTAGATTATTAAAGTGCCCCAGGAGCCTGGAGAATCCCCCTTGAACAGAAAACCCCCTTAGATTAACCATACGAACCAACTCCCACTCATAGTTCTTAGTAAACCGGGGGGCACCGAAAGACGCAAGTTGTACTAAACCCAAGGTATCCTCAAAAAGACCATAGCATACTTTGGAAGGGGAGTAGCCTTGTATATGGTTTTCTTCTAGAAATATCTTTTCCTCTTTCTGGCTGACAATACTAATTGAAAGTTTTCTTGCCATGAGTTTTGTACTCAAACCTATGCGATTAAGTAACATAGACTTAATGATATCTTTTTTATCTCTCCAGTCCCACTCAAAAATATGAATTAGGTCAACATCCTTTGAGTTAGCTTTCTTAGTTTTATTGACATGGTACTTCTTACCTTTTCCCATACTCTCGGAGTGCCAGAAAGTTCCGTTATACTCAATACCTAACTTGTAGTCTGGTAAATAAATATCTATTTCTTTTGGGTCAAGTATAGTTCTATCGCTTTGATATATTTTATCTTTTGGTATATATGCTTCCAGAAATTCAATGATTTCCAGTTCAGGTTTAGAGGTTCCGGTTTGATTTGGGTAGCACACTTTACACCGAGGAATATGACCATCTTCAATGTGGTCCTCAAACTGATTATGGCAGGTAGTACACTCCCACTGATACCGCTCCTGTTGTACTCCCTTGAATTCTTCCCTTGAGAATAGGGGGGTAACAAGGTTTTTGGTCCGTGTCCCAGATACGAGTCCATTATATGTGGAGTTCTTCCTAGTTTCAGAACTAGCACCTATTCTTGCCACATTCTTAACTCCATATCTTTCAAGAATAGTATTAAAGAACACTTTTTTAATTGCCTCATTTTGTAAGGCATTAGGGGAGCCATACAGTTTAATCATGGTTTCTTTGAAAGACGCCTTAACTGATTTATTTTGATGGGCATGTTCTACACCAAACTTCTGAACCATAGTAAGCTTAGACTTCTTTTTGATTTCCTCATTATGAAGAGGAGAGGTGCTACCATACCTTTCCAGGTTAGTATTCTTAACTTTATCTTTAATCTCCTGACGTTTTAGGGGGTTATCAACACCATACTTTTCTATATTGTTTGAGCGAATTTGACTCTGTATATCCTTAGAGTGAAAGGGAGACTCTACACCATATTTTTCAATATTGGTTTGCTTCCTTTTGGCAATAACAGTGGCAGAGGAAAGAACTTGTTTTGTTCCATACTTTGCAAGATTGGTATCTTCTTTCCTTTGTTTTAATAAGGGGTCATTTGCGGCACACTTAATGGAGCAATACTGGCTAAAGCTCTTTTTAGCTCTGGACCAGCAGGCAGTCTTACCACAGGAGCACACGGGAGGAGAGGATAGACCGGACTCTATTAAGTAGACCTTCTGGGGGATGGTCAAGTCCAAAGGGATGTAGTTATTAATTGTATTAACGTAACTACTATACCGTTCAGACCGTAGTCTACTACTGTTAAGACCCCCCTGTTGGGTACGAAGAGAGTCAATTGCCAGTCGAATGTTTTCTTCCATATTCAATTAGTTACACCTGCCATACACAGTATACTTAGTATTCAGACAGGTGTCAAGTGGTTTAGGGGGTGTTAACCATGTTCCACCTCCACAGAGTATTCCGAAGTATCCGTTGTTTCAAAAACAACATAGGGTTCTGTGGTAGCCATCCATTCATCTTTTTTATCTAGATACCCACCCACAAACAGATCAGAAGTCTCCCCGGTTTCCCTGACATTCTCTACCCAACCCGAAGCCGACCCAGCAAAGGAATTAATTGTATCGTGGTAGCGTCCAACGTTATCCAGGAAGTCCTCAATAATGGACAGATACATAGCTCTGGGGACCTTCAGAAGTGAAGCAACGTCCTCAGTGTCTGGGGTGTCATCATAGCTATACCCCCGTATGTAAGCATACTCCCCACCCTTAGTGGCAGTAACTGTATCCAATGGGAAGATAATTGCAAAAGTTTTCATAAAATACCTCCTGGTATTAGTACTAATGATGGCTGGTTATGTCAAGCTTTTTATAGATTAAAATCTTTGGACTTGTTGGAGTAAACAGCAGTTCCACAATCCCAAATTCTATCATAACCATTATTTTGCATATTCTCCCACTCGGTAAGATTTGGGTCAAAGTTCTCCAGCTTCTCAGATAACACTCCTTTCTGAAATGCCATACGATTGTATAGGGTCTTGTAGTCCTTAGTATAACTAAATCCCGGTGGATTCGTATACTGGTATTTCAGACCCATTTGTTCGTTGCTTCTTCCATGAAAGAAACGGAGGTCCACATAGGAAATCAAATTAAATTCCTCAGGTAAATGAAGTTTTGCTGACTTCCATAATTTAGAAAGACCCCCCATAACTTGTGTATTAAGTTTGTTCGCAAACCGTACAACTTCAAAAGTACCCTCTTTGAATCTATTCTTTCCCAGGCAAAGTAAGGACACCAGTTCGTTTTTATGGTAGAGACCATATCTAATGGAGGCTGGGGCGTATCCTTGGATATGATTTAGGTCCAGGAAATTTTTGCTATCTTTTGATGAAACAGTTCTAACCACGCATTCACGAGCCCCTATTTTATTATTGAATATATTTAGTCGGGCTCTTATTATAGACTTTACTATTTCTTTGGAAGAGTGCCACTCACTGTCAAGAACATGTATCAGATTGATTCCTTTAATCTGACAAGAGTTTGTCTTACCTATATGATACTTATTCCCCCGAACCCCGCCAGAGCGGACCTCTGAATGCCATGCGACCTCATCAAATTCTATTGCAAGCTTATGCTCCGGTAGGTAAATGTCAATTTCAAGCGGGGCAATAATTCTTCTACTGTTTAATACTAGCTCTTTATTGGGAAATTCTTCTTTTATCCAGTCAACCACTTCCTTTTCCATGGTTCCTTGAACAGTAGAGGGGTAGCACTTAGGACATCTCGGAATTTTACCGTTTGCAATATAGTCCTCAAATACATAATTACAAGCTACGCATTTCCAAGGGTAATAAACTACCTGGGTAGCATCGTCTACATTACCAACATAGGAGTCTAATGAAAATAAAGGGGTTGCAATGTTAGCAAACTTTTCTCCCGAGATAACATTTACAAAATGTTTTCTTCTTTTGTCCCCAAGGATAGACTTCTGGATTTCTTTACCATGCAATGATGAGAAATTTCCATATTTTGCGAGATTTGTTTGATTTCTTTTATCAATAACAATTTGGGACTGCAAAGGCGATGCTGTCCCATACTTTTTCTTGCTGGTAGCAACTATCTTCTCCTTATAAATATCCAGGTGCATAACACTCTCTACCCCATATTTCTCCATGGTAGCTTTTTTAATTATGTCTGTTCTTTTAAAGATGTTGTCCACTCCATAGTTTTCTTGAGTAGTAGCCTTCATCTTTTCCTGAACTGATTTATTACCAGCGGGGGACTTAGACCCATACTTTTTAAGATTAGTTTGTGCGACATTATCAGCTTCCCCCACCGCACGGCACTTTGCACAGCAATATTCCCTATACCCTTCTTTAGGGGATATGAACTTAACATCCTTGCCACATATATTGCACCCCGGGGGTATCTCCAGGTCTTTGGTCAGGTTATAAATCTTCTGTGATAGGCTATTCCCTGGAATAGAGTCAAACCATTCCTTTCTCTCCGGTGTAATGGAGTTAATAAACTTTTTAGGATAAGAGGAGTTCATTGAACCATTAATGAGATATAACCCCTCTTTTTTTATTTCTTCCAGAATATTTAGTTGTTTTTCTGAATACATCGTATACTTCCCGTTGATAATTATCTGTGTAATTAGTATACTTGATACTTAAAGATATGTCAATAGCCAATAAAAAACCCTCTCCGAGGAGAGGGTTAGTTTAAATTATTGCATTACAACAATTTGATGGAATTAGGCAACTCCACGGATTCCGCTGATGTTAATCAGACCTAGGTAATTTCCGTTAAGAATTACATAGTCTCCAAAGGTAGCCAGACCGGCTTCTTTGAAGAAATTCTTTCTTTGGAGAGCGCCAGTGCTGAAAAATGGCACTAACGTACCGAAGGCGATACTCACATCCGCTTCATTGTTCTCGTTCTTCCAGACGCAGAGCAACTGGTCTTCAGGAATAATCTGCTTGGGCACCTTGAAAACAGGGATACCGTACAGTTCACCAACCTGATAACCACCAATTCTAGGCTGTTGACCCTTAGTAGTAAAGCCAGCGTTCAAGCGCAGATACGTGATAGCCGCAGGACCACCGACGATACGGGAAACACCACCACGGGAGAGGGTATTGTACATCTGGTCACCAACACGCTCAATCGCCTGGGAAATTGTCTGGGCAGTATGGATATAGGAATCCTGAGTACCAGCACCAGCTTCCGCATCAAAGTTAATAGCCGCCATACCATTGGTCTGAGCCGCACCATAAGCAACCTTAACAGCGAAGAAGTCAAGAGACTTCTTGATTTCCTGTCCAGCCGCATCCATCAGAATTTCTTCAGTGGACACACCAACGGTCGAATCAAGAACCAATTCACTCAACGCAGTCCAGGTAACACCCAAGGTCATTGGGCGAACACGGAACTGATAGTCAGCCATCACCAATTCGACTTCACCAAGGTAGGTTCCGGTCAAGTCAGTTTCAGAGTTGTACCGACCCATAGCACCACCGAGGATAGTAGTAGAGGTAACGGAATAAGCACCAGTAGCCGAGTTGAAGGTAATAGCAGAGATACCGGCAGAGGGGTCAACTGTCCAGTTAACAAGAGCACCACCGGGTTTCTGTTCCCAAGCAATCACCTTACCGTTACCATCATACAAGACAGCATAACCTGCCATGTAGTTGACACCGGACGCACCAAACTCATTGGAACCCGCAAAGGTCACAGTAAAGTTGGGGTTGGAGCCAGAGATAATACCGTTAGCCATTTCCGTGGGGAACCGACTCTGCTTGCTTTCATAGGTAACGTTAGGATTGAAGCCGGTACCTTGACCAGCGGTAAAGTCATCGTTCCTATTGATACCAGAGTTGGCAGAATAGATGGGCTTGATATATTTTATCGAGTCCTTCGCAGTTTCCATAGCTTTTTTAACTCTATATAGCATAAGTATTTAACTTAAATGCTTTGAGAATTATTTGTGTTCAATTAAGTTCGTTAAGCTTAACCCGTTTCTCTGACCCGATAAAAGGGAGAAACTGCTATATGTTGCCATATAGAACGGACTATATCATCATCCTCAAAACCTTTAATTGAGGAGGCTACCACTTCCATCCACTTGGATGTACTCTACTTGCTTTTTACTACATTTATTAGTAAATGCGTTCGATAGTCTCTGAGCGTTATTTCTGGCGAAATTACTCTTAATTAGTGCATCTTATAATCTTGAGTATCACTAATTATGTATAGTGTTGGGTAAAGCCAGTCTGACACTTAGGGGAGTATAATGACGGACCACGAGAGGGCACTGATAAAGGATAATGCTAATAACAGACCACGGGACTATAAACTAAGGTTTGAATGTGAAACTTGTGGAAAGGAGGTAATCACTAGAGCAATAATAATTAGAAGCAAGGATACCCTATTATGCCCGGGGTGTGCTATATCTAAAACAAAAAGAGCGTTCTCTGAAGACAAGCTAGAGTCTATTTTGGATAAACGTATTTCCACTTGTCAGGAGAAATATGGCACGACTAATGGTGGGGGTATCCCCGAGGCAGTACAAAAAGCAAAGGATACTTTCAAAGAAAAATATGGGTCCTTGGAGGAGGCATACTCTCAAAGACATCTTAAAAAATTGGAAACCTGCAAGAATCTATATGGGGAGGAAAATATAATGAAAACTGACTTGGGAAAGACACGTCTTAGAGAGAGTATTGAAAAAAAATATGGGTCAGTAGAAAAAGCGTATGAGGGCAGGAGTGACAAAGCCAAGGAAACATTTCTTAAAAACTACGGAGTTGATTGTTCTCTACAAGACCCGAGGGTTAAGGATAAAGCACGGAAGACCCTTATTGCCACCTATGGGGTGGACCACCCCATGAAATCTAAAAAAATAAAAGATAAGATGGTTGAAGACTTTGGACAAATTGGTAGAGTAAGGGGGTATATGTATAAAGAAATTCACTTTGATAGCTCCTGGGAGTTAGCAACGTACATATGGCTGGTAGATAACGGAAAAAAGTTTATCTATCATCCAGTTATGCCTTTCACCTATATTGGAGATGATGGTTTAGACCATCAAGGTTACCCAGACTTCTTAATAGAGGGAAAGTTCTATGAGCTAAAAGGGTCACAATTTTTCAATGAGAAACACGAACCTTTTAATAAATACAACAGTAAATATTGGTGGGGTAAGTTCCAAGCCATGAAAGAGAACAATATCAACATCTTGGAGGAATCGGATATTAAGCCATATTTAGAATATGTGAAAAACACCTATGGTAAGAAGTATCTAAAAAGTTTCAAGGTAAATTAGGAAACAAAAAGACCCAGATTTCTCTGGGTCTCTCTCTTTTAGTGTGTTCGCTATTATTTGATTTCGCCAAAAATCTTCGTTGCTGATTGTCTCCAAATCGTGAGAGGTTCCAGCAGTTCAATAGCTTTTGTTTCATCAGGATTACTCCTGAAGGAGTTCACGTTTACACCAGTTAAGGTGCAGGAAACGGTTAAAACTCGGTAAAAAGTTTGTCCCTGATACTGTTTGGATAAGCACTTATCGATTCAGTTAACTTCGTTTACAGTTAACCCGGAAATACCTCAGGGAGTACTCCTGCTTTATGTTACCATAAAGATTGGACTATATCTTCAACCTATTAGGTTGGATGGCGCTTCCACTTCACTTGAAGTGTACGGGTGTAATACCCTAGTCTCTGAACCTTCCCTTTCGGGCTTGGATGCTGATTGTCCCTAAAATCGTGGGAGTTTCCAGCAGTTCACCATCAGTTTACCAACAAATCACTCTGTTGGGGGCCTGCTCTAGTTAAGCCTAACCAAACGAATCATATTTTCTGGAGTAGCGGCAAAAGCAGAAGAATACTGAGCTTCTGTCATCTTGCTCATAACCTTCGCTTGCTGTTCCAACATAATGGACAGATTCCGTCTCTTGGTATCGCTCATAGCCTTAAGACCACTGCCGATTTCAGGAGCCGCCATCCACTTTTCACTCAGACGGTCAGCACGGACAGTCCTTTCATTCAAACGCTCAATGTCGTTTTCGGTATAGCGAGGAGTTTTGGACTCCTGCATAACACTCTTAATACTCATACTATTTATCTCCCTTAGATAAAAATTCAGAAATGTATATTGTGGGAGAGGTTCTTGTCTTATCAGATATTTAATCCGAACCCTATTCGTAGGACAGCCTGTTGTGATTGGTTGGTAATTGTATGTATACCAATCGGTCCTTATATTGGAAGGACTTATTACAAGGAACCATATTAAGTTAAACCTTGCTGGGTGTCTTACCCTATACGTGTTTGTAAGCACCTATTGATGCTACCTTTAATTAGTGCATGATGTAAAAAAAGGTTTAAAGGGAAAAATTACCTTGACTAACGTTAATAAACGAGGTATACTAATTAAATATGGATAACCCCTTGTGCTATTGTGGCAACCCGGCTCGTTTTAACAAGAACAAAAAAGAATGGGGGGAATACTGTTCACCGGGGTGCGCTAATCGGTCTCCCAAATCTTTAGAAAAGAGAAGACAAACAAATCTTCTTAAGTACGGGGTAGATAACCCTGCAAAGAATAGAGACGTTATTAATAAGATGAAAAACACCCTGAGGGCTCGTGGGGAAGAGGATATATCCCTATCCAATAGCAAAAGAAAGACTACAAATACTGCTAAATATGGGGTCGGTTCAGTATCCCAAGTAGAGGATTTTAAGAAAAAAGCAAAGAAAACTAACATAGAGAAATATGGAGTTTCCAACCCCGCACAATCCAAAGAGATACAAGATAAAATTGTGTCCACCAACATGGATCGTTATGGGACGAAAGCACCAGCTATGAATAAGGATGTCCAAACTAAGATTTCCAAAACTAACATGGAAAAATATGGGTTTACAACAAACCTACAAACCCCGGAGTTTAAGGGATCTTACCAACATGCTCAAAAGCTGGTTTTTTATAATTCTCTTATGTCAGGGTACCGCCTACAGAACAAGGTTATACCCTTATTTACCTTTGAGGAATATTCCCCCCAAAGAGAAAAATATTATGAGTACCCGTGGGAATGTTGTATCTGCAAAACACAGTTTTCCTATTACTTGGAGAATGGCACTATCCCCCGGTGTCCCCAATGTTACCCTAGTATTCATTCTGGTAGCTCTGAAATGGAAAGAGAACTTGTTGCGGAACTAGGAAAAAATTTTGTGACAATGAAGGAGAGAGACAAGGATGCTGTAGGGGTGGAGTTAGATATCTACATCCCCTCAAAAAAAGTAGCAATAGAGTTCAATGGAATCTATTGGCATTCTGAATCAAGAAAACCTGATAAAGCATATCATCTTAATAAGACAAACCTCTGCCGGGATAAAGGTATTAATTTGATTCATATTTTTGAATGGCAGTGGGTAAATAGCCGTAACATCGTTATGTCTATCATTCTAAACAGATTAGGCATTAGCCAAACACGACTTTATGCTAGGAAATTGCTCTTGAAAGAAGTAAGCTTAAAACAAGAAAAAACCTTTCTTACGGAAAGTCATATTCAAGGTTATACTCCCTCATCCATATGCTTAGGCTTATTTACCTTAGAGGGGGAACTTGTGCAGATATCATCCTTTGGTAAGCCCAGGTTCACAAATAAGTATACTTGGGAGTTGCTAAGGTCCTGTTCTAAAATTGGGCACTCCATAACAGGGGGGTTCTCAAAACTATTAAGCACTTTTATAAAAGCAGAAGTTAAAGAGGGGGAAACCATTCTCACATATTGTGATAATAGCCTTTTTAATGGCTCCGGGTATATAACTTCAGGGTTTGAATCTCGTGGATTTACCAGCCCATCTTACAAATACACCAAGCATCACAAAACAATTGAGAGTCGGTTTATGTATCAAAAGCATCTTCTGCCAAAGAGATTGGAGAACTTTGACCCAAATCTTACCGAGTGGGAGAATATGCAAAATAATGGTTATGATAGAATTTGGGATTGTGGAACACAAGTATTTGTATGGAAAAAATAAACCCTCTAAGTTTCCTCAGAGGGTAGGGGCGAAATTCCTCGTCGTTTAACCGACGTTTTTACTTATTTCTTGATTAAGCGTCTATTAGGGTTCCCTTTGGGAAGCTCCTCTTTGGGGGGTTGTGGGACATCGCCATAGGCGTAATGAGAATCCAGCAAATCTCTATCATCTTGTTTTAGGTGACGTTGCCTCTCCCCAACACCACTCCCGCCTGCTCTTTTTCCACTAGTAACACTGGAAGAACGGCTACCAATAATTTTGTTTACCTGATAGTTCGTGGACTCTTTATTGAGAACCTTAGCCTTGTGGGCTTTGCTCTCACCTTTTTCTCCATCACCATCTAAATCTTTGCCTAGTTTTTCTTCGGCTCGTTCAACAGCTTCGGATTCCATTTCCTTCAACACAGCCTTAATCTGGTTCTTATTATATCCCTTCTCAACCATTCTATCGATAATATGTTTACTTGTCACAACTGACTCCTTCTTCTTGCACTCACAGGGTTCACAGTTGCATGTACCACAGCCCTTAGTTAGACCATTTTTACCCCTACCAATAGTAGGGTCTTTCTGGTCTCCTTTAGGAATCATATCATTAGAGTTATCATAGGTATCAAAGGCAGACTTAGAAGTGTGCTCATTACCATACTGTTCTTTCTTAGCCATTATTGCATTCCTTCTGTAGGTAGAGCTTTCTCACTTGCACCAAATTTACCGGGTGGGGGAGGAGCATCTTGTGCCTTACCACCAGGAGTTGCTACACCGGATTCTTGTCCAGGTAGTTGAGATTGAAGCATAGATTGTGCCTGACCCATTTGGGTGACACCAGCCAATAGTAGTCTCAGGTCAGAGGAGAATTTCTTGAGAGCCTTAGTAAGGGAGGTTTCTAACCCTAACCATTTATTAAATAGTTGAGGATTGTTAGAGGCTTGAGAATACGCATCCAGAATGGCTTCTACCTTATTAAGGTCAAACTTAACCTGGGTAGTATTCTGTTTATCAACAAAGAAAGCATCAATGTCTGAACTCTCAATTGCTTGAAGAATCTCTTGAATTTGAGCAATAGGGTTAGTATCTTGAGTAGTAGTCATTTGCGGGTTCACACCCGCACCGTCAGCCGAGGGCCCGATGATTGGCACTTTGTTATTTCTCCTATAACCTTTCTTGATTAAACCCAAGTGTCGGGAAGATTTTTGTTTCTCTTAACAGTTTCATTAAGCTTCTGTCCACCATTGTTCATACGAAGGGTTTCCACAACTGAATCAGAAACACTGGGATTCACTTCATCATTAGCAAAGTAGTTGAAATAAGCTCTAGCGGCTTCCTTAACAGTCTTACAAGAAAGAATTTTTTCCTTCAAAGCGGTAGCTCTAACACCATCTCTTTGAACTAAGTCTTTGTAATAAGCTCTCACTTCATTAGACTCATTGAAACCCTGGAGTTTGCTATTGGCAGTACCACGAGGGGCAATAACAATAGTATTTTCATTAAGCTTGTTATCCCGGTCACTGAGAGCCTTAGCAACAGCAACTTCACGAATAGCTTTAAGCTCATCAGATAGGTTAGCGGCGTGTTCACGAAGCTTCTTGTTTCGAGCAATAAGGTCGGCTTTAGCGGCTTCTAGAACCTTAACTTGCTCACTTAGATTCTTCTGTGCCAATAGTTCTTTCTTGAGTGCAACTTCCATAGAAGCTCTTGCAGATTCAAGCATCTTATCCTTGGCTTCAATGTCTTCTTTGAGACCTTTAGCAAAATTAATAGCAGTCTTATACGCATCCACGGTTGGGCGAGATTCAATAATAGCATTCAATTTCTTAACCCGTTCCTGGAGACCTTCGGCAACAGTTTTCCACTCTTCCGAGGTTCTCTTATAGAGCATAGTATCTTCTGATACCCGCTTGACACCCTCTTTAAGGGCTTCAATTTCCTTAATACCGAAGGTTTGGGACAGCTTAGTGTGCTCTTTAATAGCAATACCAATTTCTGTCTTGGCTTCCTCAATATGAGAAGCAATTTTGGTCTTAACTTCAGGAAGAACCGATTCATCCATGCTCTCAAAATAGGAGTGAATGTCGGTAAGCTCGTTGAGCCGGTCTTGGGGGTCAACAATAGCCAAAGCCTCTCCAAGGTATTTTTCAACGTTTTCCTTGAAGCTTCTGATTTCAGCCTTAGAAAGCTTAGTCTTTTCAGTAGCTTTGTCCATAGTAGTATTCTCCCTAATAGAATTATTCTTAATTGATTCGTCCATGTTTACTTCTGTTTCGATTTCAGTGGATTCTTTCACTGATTCTTTCTTCTTCATACTAATATCCCCATAGACACCTTGGGAAGGATTGAGAACCCAGTCAGACACTCTTTCCAGCATATAGCTTTTACTGTCTACTGTTGATTTGTCTTCTTTAAGTTCACCATATCCAGAAGAGGAGAATCCAAGTTTTCCGCCAGCTTCCAGAATATCATTAGCATGTTTACCATGAGGTCCAACTAAACAAACATCGGCTTCCACAAGTTGAGTCGATTCATTGATACCAAGGTTTCTCCAGACGCAGAATTGCTTAGTAACATCTCCGTCCTCGTCATCTTCGGGGTGATTAGCTAGTCCAGGACCGCCTTCCCAAATACCAGATTGTTCTTTAATAACTTTTTCCCAAAGTTCTCTGGGATAGACTCTACCGTTTGCATTCTTAGTAAATCTGGAAACAGGAACTCGATAAGAAGCAATAGCTTTGAACTTATTACCTCTGCTATCTTCAATGAGTCTAGTCTCACCATCACCAGTGCTTTCAATAAGCCTCGCGCCATAAATGTTGGTACTTTCATTCAAGACCTTTGATTCAGCGTTGAGTTGGATAGAAAAGGACTCGGTTAAGCGTTGTAGTGTCATTAGCTTTAGTCTCCGCCTTTAATTAGTGCTATATGGTTACAGAAGTTACTGAACTTATTCAAGCTATAATTCCCAATATTGCCTGTGAACGCTTCTGGTCCTCTTCCTCTTGTTCAGCCGTATAAGAATTATCTACATCCATAGAGGCAGACCAATCTTTTTTATCATCAATATGCTCAATTTCTTCCTTCAGCATCCCCCAAGAGAGTTTTCTTTCTTTGACTTTGTTTCTCATAGCCTCAAAGATAGTTGCAGAGGTAGTGTTTTCTTTTAATTTACCAGTACTCTGTTTCTTTGTACTAAACAATTCATACATAGCAACATTACAGTCCTCTACACGAGAATACTTATAATGCCTATGATTCATAGCCGACTCTTGAATTTTCTTGAATTCCTTAATAACACGCTCATTAATAAGGTCCTTATTTTCAGTGTACCTTTTAATAAGGGTCTTCTCTCTGAGTTTTTTCTCTCTTAGTACTTCCATTTCAATTCGAGCATAGGACTCTTGTTTAATTTCTTCATTAGCGGCAGGCATTCCACCTTCCTCAGGACCGGGCATCATACCATCTCCTGCACCCATAGTTTCACTACCAAGGTCAGCTTCTCCACCCATGTCCCCTAGACCCTCATCCCCGAGGTCCCCGCCCATATCTCCCATTCCGCCCATGTCGCCACCGCCACCCATGGCTCCACCACCCATATCCCCACCAAACTCCTCGGGCTCCATTCCGTCTTCTTGTTTTTCAACTTGATTAGGATTCTTCTTGACCCACTTCTTAATATCCTCGGGGTCAAGGAAACTGAACTTAGTAAGGATGTCCCTGATAATCTCAGGAGGCAGAGGGTCATTGATAGCACCAACAACTTGTGCAACAGTTTGCAATACATCTTTAGAAAGATTAAGGCTATTTTGCCTTGCCGCCTGTCTTTGGTCGGAAGCTTCTTCATTAGGAAATTTCATAGAAAGAACAAAGTCCTCTCTATAATCATACTCACCTGTAATGGCAAAGTGGAGTCTAAACAGATTGGTTAATCCATCCAGGATAGCGGATTGGATAGTAAATACTGTTCTCGCAAAGGGTTTAGATTGTTCAACTAAGGAAATAGCAGAGTTACCAAATCCACCCCAATCTTGTACTAGATATCCTTTAGGAATACCAGAAGCAATCGCTACCCGGTCTTGATACATTTCAATATCATTGGTTGCATTAATATCAATCTTAGGAGAGTGCATTGTTAAAGTAAGGAGTCCCTCTGGTGCCCATATTTTAGTATTTACACCCATGGCTTCGGAACCTGCACCGGATTCTCCTATAAGGTCATATTCCTCACGGATTTGATTAATCTTTTCAAATTGGAGAGCTTCATCCATACCGGGTGCAGTCTTTACTGAGTAGACAGTAACAGGAAAAGATTGTACACGGGCAATACTCTGGAGTACTTGGGTAGCTGAAAGTTGTCTAAAGGGTGCAAGTGCCTTGAGGAATAATGATTCTCCCATTGGGAAATAAACTGATTGGTCTGGAGTAAGTCGGAAGTGAACAATCGACCACGGCGGAACAACCATCTCATCTTCAATAACAAATCCAAATAGTCTAGTGTCGAAGATATCAGCGAATTCCTCATTTTCCAAATCATCAATAGAATCAAACAAGGTAGATAGCTTCTCAGAACGGTTAATAGAAGAAACCCAACCTTTCCTAAGAGCAATATCATTTTGCACTTGAATAGGGTTGAATTCAAGACGTTCCTTGACCTGCCGAACAGTAATAGGGTTAATTCTAATTACACCCTTTGGTGTTACCTTAGCACTCCAGAAACCATCACCAAAGGAAGCAAGACTGTAGGCCACTGCTCGTAGTCTATTCTGTGTTACACCCCATTGGAGTAATAGGTCTTCCATCTTCTCTTTCATTCGGACATCAGAGCACTCAATTTCAATAAGTTTACCCTGAACATCTAACTGAGTAGCTTCATCAGCATACATATTAGCCGCCCTTCCTAAGAAGGGGTCCGCCGCTAAGGCAAAGTCTAATTCATTGAGTTTCTTCTGTCTGTCCAGTAAGGTAGTATAGGAATCTTGGGTATCAGTAAGCCAAGCATTAAATAACTCTTCCAGCTTAGTAGACATCTTTGTATTGAAGGTCTTAGCTAGTTTGGCTTGAGCAATACGCATATCAGAACCAGAATCCACTTTTAGGAATTCAATGTTCTGAGACGAAGGGTTAGCACTAGAGGTGGACTTCTTATATCCAAACAAAGAAGTCATATTCTGGATAAAATTTACAGGTTCTTTACCTACTGAATTGGTAGAGGAACGACCTTGATAGGAACTCGATTTACCTGAAAATGAATTACCTTGGTTTTGAGAGTAAGTGGATACGGAGCCACTCTTTGGTAGCATGGATGTGATAGTATCCTGCATTTCGTTTAACTGTTGTTTAGCCATGCTTAATTAGTCCTTAATGTGCTTTGTGGTTAATAGAAAATTTTTTCTTTTCCCGAAAAACGACGCCTATTAAGCCTCGGACCCAGTACGGACATATTACTCAAGTCATCAGCATTGGTAATATCAGACATGGCTTTAAAGCTTTCGGGAATAATTACTGAGGAACCAGCACCCCAATCACGGGGGGCATCCTTTCCACACTTAGAGCATTTAACTGTTTTAGGAGTATCCTCAGACATACTTTGAATGAGGTCCATATTCTCACCACAGTCTCGACATTTATAGGCATATATCATATTGTCTTTCCTTCTATTGAATTAGTTACTAACTGTGAATTCCAGAAACGTTTAATTTGATTCTTTTTAATAATCTCATGGGGTAACCCCTCAAGCTCCTTCTTTAAGAAGTTGCGTCTCTCTTTTCTCCTACGGTCTATTTCATATATATCCTTAAATATATATACCCTGTTTGCTCTTGGTATCTTCACACCCAGCACTATCCAGCATTCAGAATTCGGCATTGCCCTCTTGAGGTTTAATAAGGAATTAATCTGGTGGTCCTCAATAAGTTGTAAGTCAAAGGACTTTAAAGTAGGTAGGTATTTAGCCTCTATATACAGAGGAGAAAACTCTGCTCCTGTATTAAAGGAACCAAATAAGTCAAAGGGTCTAGCAGTGGTGGAAGCAAAGGCTCCCGAGGGGTCAGGAATTCGATAACATATGTGCCCACAGTCATTTAGACTATTCTTAATTATGGTGCATAACTCCATCTCATTTGTCATATAAAACCACCTTCAAGGTAGTTAGTGACACCCATATAAAACAAAAACCCAACCTTTTCAGATTGGGTTTAAGTTTACTCTTCGGTGAAGAACTCTTTTCTTTCTGGGTCAATTCTGGTTCCCGGTGGAATACCCTGAGGGTTAGCCTGACCAAGTTTTTCTTCCCATTCTGCTTTCTCAATATCACACTCGGCAAGAGAATCCATAGCTCCTTTATAGAAGTTGGAATCCTTACCTTCCAGTGTAATTGCTTCCCTGGCAATGTCCATTCTCTTGGACAGGAGTTTCAACTCCCGCCACAGTGCAGGACTACAGTTAATTGTGTCCAAGACAACCCTCTTTGGGACTTCTGCTACCTTTTCTGCTACCACATCTTCACTTTTCACTTCTGGGTCCATATTTACTCCTTTTGCTTAGAACTCATGCTATTTTTCAGGTACTGCCTTGCAGTTTCCTTTAAATCATCTGTTAATTTAGTTGTTGGAAGAAATTCTTCAAACATGGCTTCGATAGAGATACCGGCATCCTCACCCGATAGAGCTTTTGCTAACCTATCAAACTCCTCATTGTCGGTTTCCATATTAATATCAAAGATACATCTCCTGATGAAAATATCTCCATAGAGGTCCCGGGCAACTTCTTCTTCCTTACAGTTATACACGGTCCACACAGGAACCATTGCCTTAACCTCATGCAAGTCTTCTGGAAACTTTACCGTATAGTAATCCATAATGTAGGGTGCTTCAATAATCTCTTGAACGCCTTTGTCATAGACCCTAATTTGTCTTTTTTGACCAGCTTCAGCAATGGAATTCGGAATGTAGCTACCTTGGTAATGTTCCGTAGGGTTGTGAAGATGCCCAAAGGTCCAATACTTAGTCTTAATAAACTCTACATTAATTTTTTCTCCTGGAGCCGTAAGGAAGGTATTAGTGAAGTGACCAAAGACAGCAGTGTATTCCTTATTGGGGGTGATATCAGGATAGTGCTTATACAACTTTTCATAATCTTTGAGAGAATGTTTTCCATCATTGAAAATATGGGGCAGAAACAAGAAGTCCATCCCTTCAATACGAATTTCCGTTGGCTCAAAAATAATATGAAAGTTCTTAAACAACTTTTCCTTTAGTGCCTTGGACTTCAGGAAGTCATAAACCAACACGGGTTTGTTGTGCATGTTTAATTTACCATCATGGTTTCCGACCAAAACATACACATCCTTGTACTTGAGCCCTGTAAACAGACTCATGAGCATAGAATACACCATACCACTGATAGACGCCCTTTCAGTGAGGTCTCCCAAGAATACTAAGGTATTCTCAGGAGTATTCAATGGGCTCTCTACAATGGAGCTAATGACCTTTTTAGCGACATTCACAGACCATGGTCTTGAGTCATCTAGATGCATCCTACAAGACACTGCTATGTTACCATTTTTTACCCCAAGAGCAATTTCAGCTTCCTTAACACTATAGTACTCCATTATTAGCTCGTTGTCAAGATTAAACTGATAAACAGACTTGGTGTGGTATACTCTTTTCTTTTTATTCCACCCATTTTTTCTTCTTGTTTCCGACCTCTTTACTATACTCTCAGGGGAGAGTTTTTTCCCCTGGTGTGAGCTTCTTAACTTTTCTAGCGTCTCATCTGAGGGGTGAGTGCCATATAAGTGATGGAGACTTCCCGTTTTTCCATACATGGGGTTCTTATCCCCTAATTTAGTCTCTCTTATTTTTTGTTTAGTACGTTCCGACAGTGGGGCACCTTCTCCACCGGGCTGTATATTATATCCATAAGTATGATTTCGGGTATCATACTTAATTATCCACCATTTTTCTCTTTTATCTATCAAATCTTTCGAGTCCACCTCTTCAAGAGTTTCCCATGTAAATGTTTCCCAACCATATAAGTTTATTGCCCTGTAAAAGTAGTAATCAAAAAATTTTTTATTCTTTGAAGCATTTAAGTGCTTCACTTTACGCGTACTAAGTCCCTGTGTTGTTTTTCCTATATATTTTTTTCCTGTTATAGTACAGGTGGCGCAGTAGATAATACCATACATACTTAATTAGTATCATTAAGTTCTGTAGGTCACCTATACGTTAGACACCAAACATATTAATTCTCCCTTGGTTCCTTTCTTGGTGTTTTAATACCACCAAATTCAAATCCTTGTTCTTCTTCCTTGGCTATGGTCACCTTAAAAGAGGAGTCCCTTCTAAACAAGATATCATTCATTCTATCAATAATATACTTAGCTTGTCTACCTGTAGTATAGACGGCATTAAAATGTGCCATACTAACTGGGATAGCAGAAATCATCTGATTGGCAATGATAACTTCTCTTTCTCGGTCCTTCAGCAAAGATGAATACATTTTAAGATTTTCATCATCATAGAAGCTAAACAGGAAGTCCTCTGTAGATTCGTATGTATCTACAATGTATGCCTTAGTCTCAGGACTAATCTCAGGAAACA